>OGDN01000095.1_pt1 | contig 156546 bp, 174 predicted proteins | sample 1570271 | NCBI WGS metagenome assembly OGDN01 (sample SAMEA4384481, study PRJEB24528) | human gut metagenome
ACGGCTCAAGTCTGTTCATATCACGTGGGAACAGACAGGTCTCACGAACGTTTTCTTCTCCGAGGATCTGCATGGTAAGACGTTCCAGTCCAATTCCAAGTCCTCCATGAGGCGGCATTCCATGCTTGAAGGTATCCAGGTACTGCTCCATACCCTCTTCATCCATACCACGGGCTGCGATCTTATCCTTCAGCATCTGATAATCATGGATACGCTGTCCGCCTGTAGTTACCTCAAGTCCCTTGAACAGAAGGTCAAAGCTTAATGTAAATTTCTCATCTGACGGATCATCCATTGCATAGAACGGACGCTTCTTAGACGGATAATGTGTGACAAAAACAAAATCAGCATCATATTCTTCTTTGAAATATCTTCCGATCAGCGCTTCTTCCTCCGGCTCCAGATCATATGGGTTGCGGATCTTACGATTATATTTTTCAGCTACCAGCTCTTTGGCCTTGTCAAAACGTACTGCCGGGATCTTGTCCACCTTCGGAAGCTCCACCTTCAGAATGGAAAGCTCATGAGCGTAGTCTTTCTTAAGAAGTTCTACCGCATACTGGAGAAATCCGGTTTCCATCTCCATGATATCCTCAAATCCGTTGATATAGCCCATCTCAAAATCAAGGCTTGTATATTCATTCAGATGACGTTTTGTGTTATGCTTCTCTGCACGGAATACAGGGCCGGTCTCAAATACACGGTCAAAAACACCTACCATCATCTGTTTATAAAACTGCGGGCTCTGTGCCAGAACTGCCGGTTTATGGAAATAACTCAGCTTAAACAGGTTTGCACCACCCTCTGCACCTCTGGCTCCGATCTTCGGTGTGTGGATCTCGGTGAACCCCTTCTCATAGAGGTAATCACGAAATGCCCGCACCAGAGCCTCCTGGATCTTGAATTTTGCACGCTCCTGCACATTACGCAGGGCGATAGGACGATAATTCAGCTTTGCCTCCAGGGAAGTGTTCAGCTTCCATTTGTCGATGGCCAGCGGAAGAGGCTCTGCAGGTGAGGAAAGGATCTCCACATGGCTGATGCGGAGTTCTCTTCCGTGAGGCGCTCTTTCTTCCTCATGAAGAGTTCCTGTGAGGCGCACACACATTGCCTCCTTCAGATCATGAATGGAAACATTTGTCTTGTCGTTTTCATATACGGTCTGAAAAAGCCCTTCTTTTTTTCGAAGTATCACAAATGCCACGTCACCCATATTACGGATGCTGTGTATTGCACCTTCCACTGTTGCTTCCTGGTCTTTCATGCTCTCAGAAAGAAGCACATCCCAGGCACATTCTCTAGTCTTACAGATTCCATCCATAAATTCCATTCCCTCATCCTCCAATTCAAAGTAGTTTCACCGAATCAGGAAATCCCCTGCGGAATTTTTCCCGATCCGGTGTGATATCAGTCATTCAGAGCAGATCATTTCTGTCCGCTCTGTTGTTTTTTTGTTGTTTTTTACACAGAATCATATAAAAGCATCAGAACCATCTGGGCTGTCTCAACCATATTGGTTCCGGAATCCATACTGCATTTCTGGATATAGCGGTATGCGTCATCCTCGCTCAGGTGATTTCTTTCCATTAAAAGCATCTTTGCATTTGAAATATAATTCTGTTCTTTCCATGAACGCTGCTTCGGCTTTTTCTTATCTTTTTTCCATCGCCTTTCGATCTGGGAAAGCATCATACTTACCGTATTTACCAGATCTCCGACTTTCAGAGGCATTCCCACACATAAAATGGATGTTGGCGCCTCACTGATCACTCCCCGGGAGGCCATAAGCAGCATTTCAAAATAATCCGGCATATAGTCCAGAAGATCACGGTAGTACATATCCTGAAGATGATAACCGCAAAGCAGAACGCCGCCATCAAGCTCCGAGATACTGGCAAGGGCATTTGCACCCGAATTGCATACCGCCGCTACCGTGAATCCATATCGGTTAAGGACTGTGCGGATCTTTTTTGCATCTTCTATTTTCGGTAATGCAATCACGATACTCGTGTTCATAAGCCGCCACTCTCTTTCGTCCTATTATGCCTCGTTCATCAGATCCGATACAGATACTCCTCGATCTCCCAGTCTGAAATCTCCTGGGAATAACGCAGCCACTCTTTTCTCTTGGCCTGCGCATACTGTTTGCAGAAGGCTTCTCCAAGGATTTCCTTCATCCAGTCACTTTCTTCAAACAGTGTGATCGCTTCCCGTAAGTTCTCCGGTAAATTCTCGATACCCTGTTCCTTCTGATCCGACTCGGAAAGAGAACGGTCAGAAGCTTTTGTAGGATAGATCTTCTTCTGGATTCCATCCATGCCCGCTGCCAGGCATACCGCAAAAACAAGGTACGGGTTGGATGCAGCATCCGGACTTCGAAGCTCGATCCTGGTATCAGCACCATTAACTCTCGGGATCCTTACCAGTGAATTCTGGTTATTTCTCGTCCAGGTCAGTTCTGTCGGTGCATCAAATCCAGGCACAAGACGTTTGTAGGAATTTACAAGCGGATTTGTGACAAGAGCCATCTCCCGGCTATGTGCCAGAAGACCTCCGATAAAGAAACATGCTTCTTCACTGAGTTTGGACGGATCATCCTGATCCACGAAAATATTTTTTCCATTTTTAAACAGTGAAAAATGGATATGCATGGCTGAACCGTTTACTTCCCGTCTTGGCTTCGGCATAAATGTCGCATGAAGTCCATGACGTTTGGCTACAGTTCTTACTGCCATCTTAAAGGTTATAACTTCGTCTGCCATCTCACGTGCTTCCCCGTAATGAAGGGCGATCTCATGCTGTGCAGGTGCTGTCTCATGATGAGAGGATTCCACCTCAAATCCCATATCCTCAAGAGTCAGTACCATGTCACGTCTTGCATTTTCGCCTAAGTCCACCGGACTTACATCCAGGTATCCGGCTTTTTCGTGAGAAACCGTTGTAGGCATTCCGTTGTCATCAATATGAAACAGGAAAAACTCACATTCCGGGTCAACATAGCAGGTATAACCTGCCTCTTCTGCTTTCTGCGCTGTTTTTTTCAGAATATATCTTGAGCTCATCTCATGCTCAGATCCGTCTGCGCGGCGCATATCGCAGATCAGTCTTGCGACCTTTCCCTGCTGAGGACGCCATGGGAGAATTGAAAAGGTATCATAGTCCGGATACAGGATCAGATCCGGCTCCTTCTCTCCCACAATGCCCGCAATATGAGAGCCATATACAACGCACTGGTTATCCAGGGCTCTTGGAAGCTCTCTTGCTGTGATCGCAATATTTTTCAGAGTTCCAAACATATCCGTAAACTGGAGGCGGATGAACTCTACGTCTTCCTCCTCTGCCATTGCAAGAATCTCTTCTCTGGTATAATTCCCCATAGTATTCTCTCCTTTATTTCCTCATCACACAAAATAATTACCCTCAAAATCAGAAAAAGGGTGCACTTCAGAGAGCTTCCGCTCCTGAAGAACACCCTTGTTCATGGACGTAATTATAGCAATCGGTCAATTCTTTGTCAACCATTTTTTAAAAGGGGCAAAAGTTCAAAAGCTTTATCGCGGAAACACGAACAGTTTTTTGACCTTTTGCCCCTGGTATCTGTTATTTTACTGTAAATATGAATAGCTCATCAATGATTCGTCAACTGCCTTCGCAGCCTCACGTCCCTCATGAATCGCCCATACAACAAGAGACTGTCCACGGTGCATATCACCTGCTGTGAATACACGGTCTACACTTGTTGCATACTGCTCAGGTTTCGTCTCCACATTGGTTCTTGGTGTAAGTGCTACACGGAAAGCATCTGTCACATATTTCTCGCTGCCAAGGAAACCGGCCGCAATAAGAACCAGATCTGCCGGAATTACTTCCTCGCTGCCTTCAATCGGTACCATGTTAAATCTTCCGGTCTTTTCATCCTTTACACTTTTCAGTTTTACGATCTTGGCCTTGCAGACATTTCCTTTTTTGTCCTTGATAAACTCGGTAACGGTTGTCTGATAGATCCGAGGATCATGGCCGAATACTGCAATAGCCTCTTCCTGGCCGTAATCGGTTTTCAGGACCTTCGGCCACTCCGGCCATGGATTGGAAGGAGTTCTTGCTGCAGGAGGCTGCGGCATCATCTCAAGCTGTGTTACAGATTTCGCACCCAAACGGATGGAGGTTCCCACACAGTCATTACCGGTATCGCCACCGCCGATGACCAGAACATTTTTGCCCTTTGCAAGCTCATATGGGAATTTTGCAAAATCTGTATCCAGAAGACTTTTTGTTACCTGCTTCAGGAAATCCACTGCAAAGTAAATTCCCTTGGCATCTCTTCCCGGAACATTGATATCTCTCGGATGAGAAGCTCCGCAGCAGAGAAGAACACGGTCATAATCCTTCAGAAGCTGTTCTGCAGTAATGTCAACACCAACATTGATATTGGTAACAAATTTCACGCCTTCCTCTTCCATCAGCTTCAGTCTGCGGTCAATGACCTTTTTCTCCAGCTTCATGTTCGGAATGCCGTAGCGGAGAAGTCCTCCGATACGGTCGTTTCTCTCAAATACTGTTACGCTGTGACCACGGCGGTTCAGCTGCTGCGCTGCTGCCAGTCCGGAAGGACCACTTCCGATAACTGCGATTGTCTTTCCTGTGCGGACAGGCGGAATCTGCGGCTTTACCCATCCCTCTGCATAGGCTGTCTCAATAATAGCTTTCTCATTCTCCTTTGTGCTGACCGGCTCTCCGTTCAGGTTACAGGTACATGCAGCCTCACAAAGTGCTGGACACACTCTGGATGTAAACTCCGGAAAACTATGTGTCTTGTTCAGACGAAGGAATGCCTGCTTCCAGTTTCCTGTGTACACAAGATCATTTGTCTCAGGAACCAGATTGTGCAGCGGACAGCCGGAAGCCATTCCGCCGATCATCATACCTGCCTGGCAGAAGGGGACGCCGCAGGCCATGCAGCGTGCTCCCTGAAGTTTCTGTTTTTCTTTATTTAACGGAACTCGAAATTCGTTGAAATTCTGAATACGTTCCTTTGGCGGCAGAACCTTTGCCGTTTCTCTTTCATAATCTAAAAATCCAGTTGGCTTTCCCATTTCCTCATCCTCCTTAATGTTTCACGCCGATGCTCTCATAGAACGCTTCCATCTGTGCCTGCTGGCTGGTCAGACCTTTTTCTTCCAGCTTTGCACTTAATGTGATCATTCTCTTGTACTCATCCGGAATGAGTTTTTTGAAGTGAGGCAGATAGGAATCAAAATCAGCCAGCACCTTCTTACCGATCTCGGAGCCTGTTGCTTCCACATGAGCCTCGATAAGATCACGAAGCTCTTTTTTATCATATTTATTATTCACTTTTTCAATGGAGATCATTGCTTTATTGAGGTTCTTGTAAAGAACGTTATCCACATCAAGAACATAAGCGATACCGCCGCTCATACCTGCTGCAAAGTTCTTTCCTGTTTTTCCAAGAACTACCACACGGCCACCTGTCATGTACTCGCAGCCATGCTCGCCAACACCCTCAACAACTGCAACCGCACCGGAGTTACGTACTGCAAAACGCTCACCGGCAACACCGTTGATAAATGCAGTTCCGCTGGTCGCACCATAGAGTGCCACGTTTCCGACGATGATGTTCTCTTCAGCCTTGTATCCGGCCTTCTCCGGAACCTTAACGATCAGCTTTCCACCGGAAAGGCCTTTTCCGAAGTAGTCGTTGCTGTCACCGGTCAGTTTCAATGTCAGTCCTTTCGGAATAAAGGCACCGAAGCTCTGTCCGCCTGCACCTGTACAGTTTACAGTTACCGTATCCTCCGGAAGTCCATCCTTATGATTTCTTGTGATCTCAGATCCGAGGATGGTACCAAATGCACGGTCTGTATTGGTAACATTTACATCAACAGAAACTTTCTCACCCTTCTGGATCGCCGGTGCACATTTCTTGACCAGAACTTTTTCATCCAGAGTTTTCTCAAGATTGAAATTGTATACAGCCTTCGGATCAAAGGTTACTTTGCCCTTTCCTGCATATGGGTTATTCAGGATGGCACTTAAGTCAACCTTACCCTTATGCGGCTCCTGCACACTGTCAGAAACTGTAAGAAGGTCTGTACGACCTACCATCTCATCGATGGTGGCAACACCAAGGCGTGCCATGTACTCTCTCAGCTCCTGTGCAATAAAGCGCATGAAGTTCTCCACATACTCCGGTTTTCCGCGGAATCTCTTACGCAGCTCCGGGTTCTGTGTAGCCACACCTACCGGGCAGGTATCCAGATTGCAGACTCTCATCATCACGCAGCCCATCGTTACAAGTGGCGCTGTTGCAAAACCGAATTCCTCTGCACCGAGAAGTGCTGCAATGGCAACGTCACGGCCGCTCATCAGCTTACCGTCTGTCTCGATACGTACACGGTTACGAAGTCCGTTCATGATCAGCGTCTGGTGTGTTTCTGCAAGTCCAAGCTCCCATGGAAGTCCTGCATTATGGATAGAGCTTCTTGGCGCTGCTCCTGTACCTCCGTCATATCCGGAGATCAGAACAGTCTGTGCACCGGCCTTTGCAACACCGGCTGCAACCGTACCAACACCCGCCTCAGAAACCAGCTTTACGGAAATATCCGCATATTTATTGGCGTTTTTCAGGTCATAGATCAATTCTGCCAGATCCTCGATAGAATAGATATCATGATGTGGCGGCGGAGAGATCAGGCTGACTCCCGGTGTGGAATGACGGGTTTTTGCGATCCACGGATATACCTTCTTTGCAGGAAGATGTCCGCCCTCACCCGGCTTTGCACCCTGTGCCATCTTGATCTGGATCTCTCTTGCGGAAACCAGATAACGGCTGGTAACGCCGAAACGTCCGCTGGCTACCTGTTTGATCGCAGAGCAGCGGTCATTGTCTGTTCCTGCTGAATCCAGACGCTCATCACTTTCACCACCCTCACCGGTATTGGATTTTCCATGGAGATGGTTCATGGCAATAGCCAATGTCTCATGTGCTTCCTGAGAAATAGAACCGTAGGACATGGCACCTGTCTTAAATCGTTTTACAATATCCTCAACACTCTCAACCTGGTCGATTGGAATAGGCTCCTTGGCAAACTTAAAGTCCAGAAGACCTCTTAAGTTTCCATGACCCTCGTCATCCACCAGCTTTGTATATTCCTTGAACATCTCATAGCTGCCCTGTTTTGTGGACTGCTGGAGAAGATGAATGGTACGCGGGTTATATTTGTGCTCCTCACCCTGGCTTCTCATCTTATGGGCACCTACGCTGTCCAGAGTAAGATCTGTGGCAAGTCCAAGGGGATCAAATGCCTCAGAATGAAGTTTTTCTACATTATCCTCGATATCTTCCAATGTGATTCCGCCTACACGACTTACGGTTCCTGTAAAGTAACGATCGATCACATCCTGGGAAATTCCGATTGCCTCAAAGATCTGAGATCCCTGATAAGACTGGATAGTGGAAATACCCATCTTGGAAGCGATCTTTACGATACCGCTGATCACTGCATGATTGTAATCATCAACGGCTGCGTAATAGTCCTTATCCAGCATATGTGTATCGATCAGCTCATGGATCGTATCCAGTGCCAGATACGGATTGACTGCACTTGCACCATATCCGAGGAGTGTTGCGAAATGATGTACCTCTCTCGGCTCACCGGACTCCAGGATCAGGGCAAGGGAAGTGCTCTTCTTTGTTTTTACAAGATGCTGATGTACTGCGGAAACTGCCAGCAGGGACGGGATCGGCATATGGTTCTCATCCACACCGCGGTCAGAAAGGACCAGGATGTTTGCTCCCTCACGGAAGGCTTTGTCTACCTCTACGAACAGACGGTCAATGGCACGTTCAAGCTTTGTGCTCTTATAATATAATGTAGAAAGTGTTACAACCTTGAAGCCGTCCTTTTTCATATTCTTGATCTTCAGCATATCGGTGTTGGTCAGGATCGGATTGTTGATCTTCAGCACCTGACAGTTCTCCGGCTTCTGGATCAGAAGATTTCCGTCTTTTCCTACATATACACTTGTAGAAGTAACGATCTCCTCACGGATCGCATCGATCGGCGGGTTTGTTACCTGTGCGAAAAGCTGTTTAAAGTAGTCGAACAGCGGATAATGTTCCTTGGAAAATACAGCAAGCGGAGTATCATGTCCCATGGCTCCGATGCTTTCTGAGCCGTTTAATGCCATGTTGCGGATGGAAGTACGGTACTGCTCATAAGTATATCCGAATGCTTTCTGAAGACGTGCTCTCTCCTCCGGTGTGTACTCGACAACTCTCTGGTTCGGGATCTTGATATCACGAAGCTGTACCAGATTGCTGTCCAGCCACTCGCCATAAGGCTGTTTTTTCGCATATTTTTCTTTGAGCTCATTATCATCGATGACACGACCCTGAACGGTATCAACCAGGAGCATTTTTCCCGGATGAAGACGTTCTTTTAATACGATCTTCTCTTCATCTACAGGAAGAACACCAACCTCTGAGGAAAGAATCATATAGCCATCAGAGGTGATATAGTATCTGGATGGACGAAGACCGTTTCTGTCAAGAACTGCTCCCATCACATCACCATCTGAGAACAGAATGGACGCAGGACCGTCCCATGGCTCCATCATGGTCGCATAATACTGATAAAAATCTCTCTTCTCCTGAGAGATCGTATCGTTGTTTGCCCATGGCTCCGGAATTGTAATCATCACTGCAAGTGGAAGATCCATTCCACTCATAACCAGGAATTCCAGGGTATTGTCAAGCATTGCGGAGTCAGAGCCATTGCGGTTAACTACAGGAAGAACCTTGTGCAGCTCATCCTTCAGATACGGAGACTCCATGTTTTCCTCACGGGCAAGCATCTTATCGGCATTGCCACGGATCGTGTTGATCTCACCGTTATGTACAATGAAACGGTTCGGATGTGCTCTCTCCCAGCTCGGGTTCGTGTTGGTACTGAAACGGGAATGTACCACTGCAATGGCAGACTCGTAATCCTGGCTCTGAAGATCACCAAAGAAAGTGCGGAGCTGTCCTACCAGGAACATACCTTTGTATACGATGGTACGGCTGTTCATGGAAACCACGTAGGTATTGTCATTACTCTGCTCAAATTCACGGCGTGCGATGTAAAGCATACGGTCAAAGGCAAGACCTTTTTCCACATCCTCCGGCTTTTTAACAAATGCCTGCATAATGCACGGCATGCACTCTTTCGCTTTATGACCAAGAACCTCCGGGAAGACCGGTACTGTACGCCATCCAAGAAGCTCCAGACCCTCTTTTTCCACGATGATCTCGAACATCTTCTTTGCCTGGGCACGTTTGATCTCCTGCTGTGGGAAAAAGAGCTGGGCTACACCGTATTCTCTCTCTCCGCCGATATCAAAGCCTTCTTTTTTACAGACCTTCTTAAAAAATTTGTGGGAGATCTGAAGAAGGATACCGACACCATCACCGGTTTTTCCTTCTGCATCCTTACCAGCACGATGCTCAAGATTCTCTACGATCTTAAGAGCATTGGCAACTGTATCATGTGTTTTCTTTCCTTTTATATTAACAACGGCTCCGATACCGCAGTTATCATGTTCAAATTCAGGGCGGTAGAGGCCCTGCTGCTGATTTGCTACTTCTCTCATTTTTCTCATCCTTTCATTGCAGCTTCTTCTGCCGTCTTTTTATCAACTGCCGCCTGCACAAATCCACGGAACAGTGGATGTGCATGGTTTGGCCTGGATTTAAATTCCGGATGTCCCTGTGTTCCCACAAAGAACGGATGTCCGGCAATTTCGATCATCTCAACAATGTGAGCATCCGGGGATGTTCCTACAATGGACATTCCCTTTTCGTCCAGTTCCTTACGGAATGCGTTGTTTACCTCATAACGATGTCTGTGACGTTCCTGGATCTCTTTCTTTCCAAAAAGCTCATAGGATCTGGAGCCTTCTGCAAGCACACACGGATAGCTTCCAAGACGAAGAGTTCCTCCAAGATCTTCCACATCCTCCTGATCCGGCATCAGGGCAATGACCGGATGTGTTGTTTCCGGTGCCAGCTCAATACTGTTGGCATCTTCATATCCAAGCACATGGCGGGCAAATTCCACAATAGCCATCTGCATTCCCAGGCAGATCCCAAGGTATGGGATCTTATGAACTCTTGCATACTGTGCCGCAAGGATCATTCCTTCTGTACCACGGTTTCCGAATCCTCCCGGAACCAGGATTCCATCTACAGAATGGAGAGTCTGATCCAAATTTTTTTCATTGAGTTCTTCGGAGTCCACCCAGGTGATATCAACCTTTGCACGGCAAGAGATCCCGCCATGCTTCAGTGCTTCCACAACACTCAAGTATGCATCATGAAGCTGTGTATATTTACCAACCATGGCGATTTTCACAGTTTTATCCGGGTGGCGGAGATTTTCTACCATATTTTCCCAGTCTGTAAGATCTGGTTTGCGATTCTCCAGTCTTAAGCTCTGCAGTACTACGTCTGCAAGCTTTTCTCTCTCCATTGCAAGAGGAGCTTCATATAAATATTCCACATCCAGATTCTGAAGCACATTGCTTACAGGCACATTACAGAACAGGGCAATCTTTCCACGGATATCCTCGGTAAGAGGATACTCACTTCTGCATACCAGAACATCCGGCTGGATTCCCATTCCCTGAAGTTCTTTTACACTGGCCTGGGTGGGTTTTGTCTTCATCTCTCCGGAAGCACGGAGATACGGGATCAGAGTTACATGGATAAGGATCGCATTGTCATGTCCCACATCATGCTGGAACTGACGGATGGATTCCAGGAACGGCTGGCTCTCAATATCACCGACTGTACCACCAACCTCGATGATCGCAATTCTGTCTTCGTCTGCGGATTTTGCTCTGTAAAAACGGCTCTTGATCTCATTGGTAATATGCGGGATCACCTGAACGGTACCTCCGCCGAAATCACCATGACGCTCTTTCTGAAGAACAGACCAGTAAATCTTACCGGTTGTCACATTGGAATTTTTGTCAAGGCTTTCATCAATGAAACGCTCATAATGTCCAAGGTCAAGGTCAGTCTCTGTACCGTCATCCGTTACAAAAACCTCTCCATGCTGAATGGGATTCATAGTTCCCGGGTCAATATTAATGTAGGGATCAAATTTCTGCATGGTCACCTGATACCCTCTGGCTTTCAGAAGGCGCCCAAGAGACGCTGCGGTAATTCCTTTTCCCAGACCGGAAACAACTCCACCTGTTACAAAAACATACTTTACTGCCATCTTCGATTTCCTCCTCCATTTTGTGTCCCACAACAAAAAGGCGTCCGGAACAGATTTCAAGGGGTGAGAATTCCCCTGTGGTATCCGTTCCTGACGCCTTTGTCAGTTATCTTTCATATAAAATATGGTTTACTATAAACTATTTTTTTTTATTTGTCAATAACTGATTTTTCATATAGTCTGCGGAATTTCTTCCTATGAAATGGATGTAAAGAAAAAACAGACGCCTGCTGAGGATTTCAAACTGATCTCCTGTCTCTGCAGTCACGTCTGCCTTTTCTTTTTATGTCTTTCATATCTTGTCTGTCTCTGCACTGTCTGTCAGGCAACTGCATATTTCTGAAGGAAACGATCAAACTCATGATCCTCGCCATGACAGGTTACTGTAAGAACTCTGGTCAGATCCATGCTGAGGATTCCAAGAATAGATTTTGCATCAATTAAAATTCTGTTATATGAAATATCTACATCAAAATCACATTTACTTGCAGCCTTAACAAATTCTTTAACATCCTCTGTCGCATTCAATCTAATTTTTTTAGACATAAATATCATCCTTTCTTTTATCTCGGCAAAAAACCGGCCTTTTTTCGGTCTTGCTGTTTTCCTGTATATTCCAGACCAGCGGCCTTTTTCATCTGGTTGTCCCACATTATGTCTCATATTGTCAGATTTGTCAAGTTGATGTTTTTTATCGTTTTTAAGAGTCTTTCTATAAAAACCCGGATTTTATATGACAAAATCCGGGTTTTTTATATATTTATTGTGCAGTTTTTACATTTTCGTTTTTCAATCCATTATTTTTTACTGTGAGATTAATTCCACATAGTTCATTAATCCTGTTTGATTTCTGCCGGTATTTCCATCGGATAATTGCCATCAAAACATGCTTTACACAGCGGAAGTCCACCTGCCATGCCTTCCAGATAATCGATCTGCATATAACCCAGGGAGTCTGCACCGATCATCTTACGGATTTCTTCCGTGCTGTGCTGTGCTGCGATGAGCTGGTCATTGGACGGCACATCGGTACCAAAATAACAGGGATGTAAAAATGGCGGGGAGCTGATACGTACATGGACTTCTTTTGCTCCTGCTTCTTTCAGCATGTGGATCAGATTGGCAATGGTAGTTCCGCGGACAATGGAATCATCCACCAGAACGATTCTCTTCCCCTTCACCACGGATTCCAGAACGCTCAGCTTCAGATGGACACTGGACTCTCTCTCCTGCTGTGTAGGCTTGATAAAAGTTCTTCCAATGTAACTGTTTTTATAGAACGCAAAGCCAAACGGGATTCCGGATTCCTCAGAATAGCCTTTTGCTGCCGGAAGTCCGGATTCCGGTACACCGGTCACCAGGTCCGCTTCTACCGGATAGGATTTTGCAAGAGATTTTCCTCCACGGATCCTTGCATCATAGATTTTCACGCCATCCATGGTGCTGTCCAGTCTTGCAAAATAAATATATTCAAAAACACAATGAGCATGCTTTTTCTTCTCAGTCAGTTTACTGGATTTCAGTCCGTTCTTGGTGATCGTAACGATCTCACCCGGTTCAATATCACGGATAAATTCCGCTCCTACAGATGTCAGCGCGCAGCTTTCGGATGCAAGGACATAGGCATTATCTCTTTTTCCAAGACAGAGGGGTTTCAGTCCGTAAGGATCACGGGCACCGATCAGCTTCCGGGGGCTCATGATCACAAGAGCATATCCTCCGCGGATCTTCTCTACGGTTTTATGTACTGCTTCCTCTACAGTGGCAGAATGCACACGTTCTCTTGCGATATGGAACGCGATAACCTCTGAGTCGGTAGTTGTATGGAAAATTGCGCCTGTCTGAATCAACTCCCATTTCAGAGCTTCTGTATTAACCAGATTTCCGTTGTGCGCAAGTGCCAGACTTCCCTTGATATAAGAAAGTACCAGCGGCTGTGCATTCTCTGCGACAGATTCTCCGGTGGTGGAATAACGAACATGTCCGATTCCGATATCACCATTCATATTATGTACAACATCTTTTCGCAAAACTTCGCTTACCAGTCCGAGATCTTTATGGAACTGTACGTTTCCTCTTTCTCCGTCCGTCCTTGAAACGGCCATTCCGCAGGACTCCTGTCCCCTGTGCTGCAGCGAGGTAAGACCATAATAAATAGATGGTGCAATATTCCCTCCATCCAGATCATAAATCCCGAATACGCCACATTCTTCCTTTACTCCTGACATATTTCCCTCCATCTGTTCTTTCCGTATTGTACATCTTTGTCACTGGTCAAAAAGCTTCTTTTGCCTCGATCACTTATAGCGATCGCTGACTTTTCGACTGTATAACTACGATATCAGATTATAATAAAAGGACAAGATTTGTCAACCCTGCCTATTTTCCGACAGTCCAATCGCCCTGGTCGATTTTTTAGATTTTTCCAAAAAAGCTCTTGACAATATTTTATTTTGGTGTATACTGCAACACATAAAGCAAAGGCGCTTTGGATACGGCAGGTATCTGAAGCGCTTTTTTTGTTTTCCGGTCCGTTTATACCCGGTTCTTCCGGCAACGGTCCTTATAAAATAATTAAAAATTATAATGAATGAGTGAAATCGAAAGGAGTGTACCTATATGGCACAGAGTATCCCTGAAATGTATGGCAGCCTTGTATTCAATGACAAAGTGATGCGAAGCAAACTGCCAAAGGACATGTACAAAGCATTAAAGAAAACAATTGAAAACGGAACTCATCTGGAACTGGACGTTGCAAATTCCGTAGCAGTTGCAATGAAAGAATGGGCTACTGAAAACGGTGCGACACATTACACACACTGGTTCCAGCCGATGACAAACGTAACTGCTGAGAAGCATGACAGCTTCATCTCCCCTACAGGTGACGGACAGGTGATCATGGATTTCTCCGGTAAAGAGCTGGTAAAAGGTGAGCCGGATGCATCCAGCTTCCCGTCAGGCGGACTTCGTGCTACTTTTGAAGCAAGAGGATATACAGCATGGGATCCTACTTCACCTGCATTCATTAAAGATAAAACTCTTTACATTCCTACTGCATTCTGCTCCTACAGCGGAGAGGCACTGGATAAGAAAACTCCTCTTCTTCGTTCCATGGATGTTCTGAACAAAGAAGCGGTTCGTATTCTTCACATCCTTGGAAACAAAGAGGTCCGTCACATCGACACAACCGTAGGACCTGAGCAGGAATATTTCCTGGTTGACAAGGATCTTTACAAAAAGAGAAAAGACCTGATCTTCTGCGGCCGTACTCTTCTGGGTGCTTCTGCACCAAAAGGACAGGAAATGGAAGATCATTACTTCGGAGCCCTGAAGCCTCGCGTTGCTGCTTACATGCATGATCTTGACGAAGAGCTTTGGAAACTTGGCATTCCAGCCAAAACAAAACATAACGAGGTTGCTCCTGCACAGCACGAACTGGCTCCTGTATTTGATACCACAAATGTTGCTGTTGACCACAACCAGCTGACCATGGAGATCATGAAGAAGGTTGCCGACAAGCATAACATGGTCTGCCTCCTTCACGAGAAACCATTTGAGGGAATCAACGGAAGCGGTAAACACAACAACTGGTCCATGAGCACAGACACAGGTGTAAATCTTCTTGATCCAGGAAAAACACCGGCAGAAAATACACAGTTCCTGGTATTCCTGGTAGCTGTCATCAAAGCCGTTGACGATTATGCTGATCTTCTCCGCGTATCCGTTGCAAGCGCCGGAAACGATCATCGTCTTGGAGCAAACGAGGCACCGCCTGCGATCGTATCCATCTTCCTTGGAGACGAGCTGACAGACGTACTGAAATCCATTGAAAATGATACCTTCTCCGACAACAAGCATGCGGTACAGATGGATATCGGAGCAAAGGTACTTCCGCACTTCATAAAGGATACCACAGACAGAAACCGTACTTCACCGTTTGCATTTACCGGAAACAAATTTGAGTTCCGTATGCTGGGTTCCGCGGCATCTGTTGCAAACCCGAACATCGTGCTGAACACTGCTGTTGCAGAGGTTCTTGCAGAATTCAGCGCAGCTCTTAAGGATGTTCCGGAAGAAGAAATGGAAAGCGCAGTACATGCACTTCTTAAGAAGACCATTGAAGAGCATAAACGCATCATCTTTAACGGAAACGGATATACAGACGAATGGGTTGAAGAAGCTGAGAAACGTGGTCTCTACAATCTGAAAACAACTCCAGATGCTCTTCCTCATTTCATTGCCGAGAAGAACATTGCGCTGTTTACAAAGCATGGCATCTTTACAAGGGAAGAACTTTTCTCCCGTTACGAGATCTGGCTTGAGAACTATTACAAGACCATCAACATCGAGTCCAACACTCTGGCTGAGATGATCCAGAAGCAGGTAATCCCTTCTGTATATACATATGTTGAAAAACTTGCAGACACTGCAGCTGCAAAGAAATCTGTAGTAGCTGATATTTCTGTAGCAAGTGAAGCTGCTCTGATCTCCAAACTGAGTACACTTGCAGACACCATGGCAAAAGATCTGGAAACTCTGAAAGCAGATACAGCAAAAGCTCTTGCTTCTTCTGACGATGTACTTGCATGCTCCAAGGCTTATCAGGAAACTGTTCTGGAAGACATGGAAACTTTAAGAAAATCTGCAGATGAGGCAGAGGCTCTGATCCCGGATGAGTTACTTCCTTATCCGACCTACGACGAGCTGTTATTCTCCATCTGATCACGGATATCAGATAACAATTTCATACGGTAAATACAGGGGATATCCCTTATGAACTCTACTTCATAATTCATTATCGATTTCCTCATCCATTAATCACACGATACAGATATCCCCTGTTTTACATATACTAATTTTGATTTCGTAAAGGCGCGGAAGAGAATTTCCTCTCTCCTGCGCTTTTTCGTTATACTGATACTGGATAAATTCTATCTGTTTTTTTCTGTCCGGTATTACAAAAATTCTTTCTATACATAATAAGAAAGAAAAAAATTGGGAAAGGGAGTGTTACTATGTATTCTTCAGTAAACACAACTTGGGTCCTCGTCGGTGCAGCACTGGTCTTCTTCATGCAGGCTGGATTTGCAATGGTCGAAACAGGATTCACAAGAGCAAAAAACGCAGGAAATATCATCATGAAAAACCTGATGGACTTCTGTATCGGTACACCGGTCTTCTGGCTGGTTGGATTTGGCATCATGTTCGGTGCAGGAAACGGTTTCTTCGGCAAAATTGGCGGAATCGCCTCAGAGGCAAACTACGGAAACGCAATGCTTCCGGATGGAGTTCCTTTCTGGGCATTTCTCATCTTCCAGACTGTATTCTGTGCTACTTCTGCTACCATCGTATCCGGTGCCATGGCAGAGCGTACTAAATTCATCTCCTACTGTATCTACAGTTTACTGATCAGTCTCGTTGTATATCCTGTATCCGGTCACTGGATCTGGGGCGGCGGCTTTATCAGCCAGATGGGATTTCATGATTTCGCAGGTTCCTGTGCCGTTCACATGGTTGGTGGTGTTGCTGCACTGATCGGTGCCATCATCCTCGGACCTCGTATCGGAAAATATTCCAAATCCGGTAAATCCAGAGCGATCCCGGGACATAACCTTACAGTTGGTGCACTTGGTGTATTCATTCTCTGGTTCTGCTGGTTCGGTTTCAACGGTGCATCTACTGTCAGCATGGAAGGCGATGCCATTGTAAGCGCCGGAAAGATCTTCGTAACAACAAACCTTGCAGCTGCTGTTGCTACTGTAACAGTTATGCTGATCACATGGATCCGCTATAAAAAACCGGATGTTTCCATGTCCCTGAACGGTTCTCTTGCAGGACTGGTAGCCATCACAGCAGGCTGTGATACCGTATCTCCTACATCTGCAGCTATCATCGGAATCCTCTCCGGATTCATTGTAGTATTTGGTATTGAATTTGTTGATAAAGTTCTCAAAATTGATGACCCGGTTGGTGCTGTTGGCGTTCACGGTCTTAACGGTGCTTTCGGAACTCTTGCTGTCGGTCTTTTCTCCGACGGTGCAGGTACCGAGTGGAAGGGTCTTCTCACAGGCGGTGGTTTCCATGGCTTCGGTGTTCAGTTTATTGGTATGGTTATCACCATCGCATGGGTTGCTGTTACTATGACAATTATCTTCCAGGTAATCAAACACACGATCGGACTTCGTGTTTCCGCTGAGGAAGAGATCGCGGGTCTGGATATGAAAGAGCATGGCCTCGCAAGTGCTTACGATGGATTCTTTGTACAGGATACCATGACAAAGGCTCCGACTCCAATGGGAACTTCCGTAAAAGCCCCTGTTGTAAAACATGCTCCTTCTGCTCCTGCTGAATCTGTTCCTGAAATTCCTGCAGACGGCGTACACAAACTGACAAAGGTTGTTATCATCACACGTCAGAACAAGCTGGATGAGTTTATGCAGGCTATGAACGAGATCGGCGTAACCGGTATCACTATCACAAACGTTATGGGCTGTGGTGTTCAGAAGGGTGCTCCAACCTACTATCGTGGTGTTGAAGTCGACATGAACCTCCGTCCGAAGGTTAAGATCGAGATCGTTGTAAGTCTTGTACCGGTTCAGAAGGTTATTGATACTGCAAAAGAAGTTCTTCATACCGGTCAGATCGGTGATGGTAAGGTCTTCGTTTACGATATCGAAAACGTTGTCAAGATCCGTACCGGCGAGGAAGGCTTCCTGGCTCTGCAGGATACAGACGCATGATTCTCTTATGAGAGGAACAGATAAAATCTTCTACGCAATATAAACCAAATAAAAGCCAAAAAGCTCCGGAACATTATTCCTTAAATGTTCCGGAGCTTTTCATATCTTTTTTTATTCTCTTCTCAGTCTCGGCAGATTCCACCGGTAATGTGCCGCCAGGTACCGGATCAGGATCACTACCACCGTTCCGATCACCATGGCCGGCACTCCGCCCCACAGCCTGTATATCCAAACACAGGCAATGGCCCCTACAATAGACGCACAGGCATAAATATGGCGCACAAAAATATATGGCGGTACTCCTGCCATCATATCACGGATCAAGCCGCCTCCAACTCCTGTGACAGTCCCAAGAAATACAAGAAAAAATGTTCTTTCCATATACCCCTGGGAAATCCCCTTATCAACCCCCATGACAGTAAACACACCAAGGCCAACCGTATCCATCACCAGCATCACCTTATCATAGACCAGCCGGTTCCCGCCTTCCAAAAGCTCCTGTTTCCAGTACATCACTGCAAAAACAATACAGGCCGTCACGGTTGCCACAATGGTATACAGCGGATCCTGAAACATTCCCGGCGGCACGATTCCCAGGATAATATCCCTGGTAGCTCCTCCGCCCACTGCAGTCACCACTCCAAGAACGCAGACCCCGAAAATATCCATTCCTCTCTGCGCCCCCACCATAGCTCCGGAAGCAGCAAACGCAATAGTTCCTGCCATCTCCAGCATAAATGTAAACATACTCTGATAATCCATTTCCCCCTCCATGCATATCAAGCCGTATTTTTTCTCACCCTCATATCTGCATCCTGTTTTCCCTGTCTGCACATTTCCACAAGGTGCACATTTCCGCAGGGTGCAAGAAGGAACCCTGACATGCAGGATTCCTTCTCTTATCTTCGTGATCACTATATTTCATATTAACAGAATTTTCTCATTCTGTATATCTTTTCTTTTTGTATCTGACTTCTGCTATTCTGCTTCGATCAGAAATCCTCGCCGTTTCAGCATATCCTGGATCATATCCAGGATTTCCTCGGATTCTGCTTCTACTTTATGATAATGATAATCCGATGTGATATTCTTCAGAGGACTGGACTTGCCGCTTCGGATATCCTCCATAAAATTCTCAACCTGGCGCCTGGAGCTGATATTCAGTTCTGCCTCGATATGCCCGTAAACTCTGTGATTCACCATTACGTTGATCACTTTTCCGCCAAGATCCACAATCCCGCAGAGCTCGTTTTCCAGATCCGCATCTGTATGATGCACCTTGAATATCCGGCTCACAGTATGGGGAGCAGTAAAAATATATCCTCTATTGGTGGAGATCACGTCATTCCCCTCCGCGCGTATCAGCGCAATATCCTGCACGATCACCTGTCTGCTGACCTGAAATGTTCTGGCCAGAGCACTTCCTGAGACCGGCCGTTCACTGTTTTTAATTTGATCCATGATCGCTGTCCTGCGTTCTGAACCAGTCATTTAAGTTCCCCTTTCCTGGCTGTGCCTGTACTTTTTGTTCCGATACCTCTCTCCTTCATTCTCGCGATCTCTCCACCTCGGCCCGACATCACCTGCTATGCCTCTGCTTCCGGCAATTCACGCTTCTTTTCTGATATTCGGGGTATTTCCTGTCACAGCACTCGGTATTCTGTAAAATCCTGCATTTTTCAGGAAAGCGGATGAAGATTCTTAAGCGAAATATCAAGGATCGGTGCAGAATGCGTTAACGCACCACTTGATACATAGTCTACACCAACATCCCTGATCTTTGCAATGTTTTCTTTTGTAACATTTCCAGAACATTCAGTTTTGGCTCTTCCGCCGATCAGCTGCACCGCTTCTTTCATCATCTCCGGAGTCATATTATCAAGCATGATGATATCTGCGCCGGCCTCAACAGCTTCTTTTACCTGATCAAGAGTTTCTACCTCAACTTCGATCTTGCGGACAAAAGGAGCGTACTCCTGCGCCATTTTTACAGCATTCGCAACGCTTCCTGCTGCTCCGATGTGATTGTCTTTCAAAAGAACTCCATCTGAAAGATTATATCTGTGGTTCTGTCCGCCGCCTACACGAACAGCATATTTCTCAAAAATACGCATATTCGGCGTCGTTTTTCTGGTATCCAGCAATGTGATCCCTGTTCCTTCAAGAAGTGACGCAACCGAATGTGTATAGGTTGCGATCCCGCTCATTCTCTGAAGATAATTCAGCGCCACACGCTCGCCGGAAAGAAGCACCCGGATATCTCCTGTAACTTTTCCCATTTTCTGACCTTTTTTTACTTCATCTCCATCCTTGCAGAACAGCTCCACTTTTGTGTCAGCATCCAGAAGCGTAAATACACGGCTGAAGATTTCCAGTCCCGCAATGATTCCATCCTCTTTACAGATCAGATCTACCTCTCCCGGAACTGCTTCTTTCATAACAGAGTTTGTGGTAACGTCTTCACTTGAAATATCTTCCTTTAAAGCCTCCAGGATCAGGTGATCTACCTGAAGTGTCATTGTGATCTTATTCATTTTACAATACCTGCTCTTTCTTAATTATCACAGCAGCCCTGTTCTCCAAAGCAAGGCTGCTCCTGTCTTTCATAATACGGATATTTATATTCCGGCTGCATTCACGCCGCACCTGCAGCACTTTTCTTTTCTGCTGAGATTGCTTTGGCTGCACGTTTTGCAAATACAAGGCTCTCCAGCAGGGAATTACTTGCCAGTCTGTTCGCGCCATGTACACCGTTGCAGCTGGTTTCTCCCACTGCATAAAGCTGGTCCATGCTGGTCTTGCTGTCAGAATCCACCCAGATACCGCCCATGAAATAATGCTGAGCAGGAACAACAGGGATGCATTCTTTTGTCACATCATAGCCTTCTTCCAGGCATCTCTGATAAATATTCGGAAAATGATTCAGGATCGTATCTTTATCAATATTTTCCATGGAAAGCCATACATGGTCTGTTCCTTCTTTTTTCATTTCTTCCCGGATCGCATTTGTTACTACATCTCTTGGAAGAAGTTCATTGACAAAACGCTCTTTTTTGCTGTTATAAAGTACTGCACCTTCTCCTCGAACCGATTCTGAGATCAGGAATCTGCGGCCCGGTTTCTTGGAATACAGCGTTGTCGGATGGATCTGCACATAATCCAGATGTTCCAGACGCACATTGTGTTTTTTTGCAATATCAAGAGCATCCCCTGTAAGATGCGGATAGTTGGTGGAATGCGCATATCTTCCTCCGATCCCGCCGCTGGCCAGGATCGTATCCTGTGCATAAATCTCTACCGGGATCTCTCCGCCCGGCTGGATCTCTTCCTGGCTTTTCACTGCTTTTCCGGCTTCCATAGCTTCAAGACGTGCCCTGTTCGCTTCTGCGGAAACTGCCTTCAGACCTGTACATTTGCCATTTTCCACAAGAATATCCTGCATGGTAGTATATTCCAGAATTGTTACATTTTCAAGCTTCAGAACCTGCTGGAGCAGTTTTTCGGAAATTTCTTTTCCTGTGATATCCTCATGATAAAGGATCCTCGGTCTGGAATGTGCACCTTCTCTTGTATAGGCAAAATCATCTCCATCCATCTTGAAATCCACGCCATATCCGACAAGATCATTAATGATATCTCTGGAGCCTCGGATCATAATGTCTACCGACTCTTTTCTGTTTTCGTAATGTCCTGCCTTCATGGTGTCTTCAAAATAGCTGTCGTAATCGTTTTCATCACGAAGCACACAGATTCCCCCCTGCGCCAGGAAAGAATCACTACTCCTCATATCCTCTTTTGTGATGATCACGATCTTTTTGTCCCGCGGAAGCTTCAAGGCACTGAACATACCTGCAACACCTGTTCCCACGATTACTACGTCTGTTTTAATTCTCATTGCTTTTCGCCTCTCTGTCTTGATTTCTCTTTTCAGCCAACTCAGACAAATCTTTTATACAAATGTGTTTTATTTATTTTGCCAGTTCCAGCATCCGCTCCAGCGGTCTCTTCGCGTTTTCACGTGTCTCGTCTGTTACATGAACCTCATTCTCCCCGGTTTTCAGAACGTGGAGAACTTTTTCCAGAAATACTTTTTTCATGTTTTTGCAAACCGGTACGGTTTCTGTGAAGTAGAATTTTTTATCCGGGCAGGTAGTTTCCAGCTTGTACTGAACGCCACATTCTGTGCAGATGATAAACTCTTTATTGTCACTTTCCTGTGCATATTTAATGATTCCGGATGTGCTTCCGATGTAATCAGCCTGTTTCAGAACTGTCTGAGGACATTCCGGATGTGCCAGAACCAGTGCATCCGGGTGCGCTTCTTTTGCTGCTTTTACTTCTTCCGGATTCATAAATTCATGGACAATACAGAAACCTTCGTTATAAATAAAGTTCTTCTCAGGAACCTGTTCTGCAATAAAATGTGCAAGATTTCTGTCCGGGATAAAAAAGATGTTTTTGTTCGGAAGCGCTTTTACGATCTTTACTGCATTTGCGGAAGTAACACATACATCAGAAAGCTCCTTCAATGTTGCTGTGGAATTAATGTAACAGACAACTGCCACATCGTCATATTCCTCTCGCACCTTGCGGATGCCTTCTTCTGTTGCCATATGAGCCATCGGACAGTCTGCATCCATGGCAGGCATCAGAACAATTTTATCCGGACTTAAGATCTTGGCGCTCTCTCCCATAAATCCTACTCCACAGAACACGATCGTCTTCTCTTTCGCGCTGGCTGCGATCTTGCTGAGATAAAAGGAATCTCCTATATAGTCAGCAACATCCTGCACTTCGGGACGCACGTAGTAGTGTGCAAGGATGATGGCATCTTTTTCTTTTTTTAATTTCTGGATTTCTTCTGCAACTGTCATTATCTTTCACCTTTCCTGCAGGATTTCTTTTTTGAATTCCTGCTTTTGCTTTCTAGTACAGCGAATATTAAGTAACCGCCATATTGACTTGTCTGATTTTTCATCTGCTGCGTCAATATAGCAGAAACTTAATTTTCGCTGTACTAGTCTTTATTATGCAGATACTTCTGATCTGCTTTTTATTATCATGTAACTTTTTTCAAAACATCTTACACATAATACCACAGTCCTTTACATGTGACAAGACAGTTGTTTGATATATGTAAAGTTTTTTTGTAAAGAAAGACATCAAAAAACACGGTTTCCACAATGAAACTTTCATCCTGGAAACCGTGTTTCTGCACGCATTCGTTATTTTATCAGTCTTATTCACCGTTCTGCGTACTATCAGCTGCTCATTTATTGCAGTTTTCTTTCTGATCTGCCGCGATCACCCGATCATTTCCCCAGCAGTTCTCTCTCAATCCGCTCTCTTGCTTCCGGTGCCTGCTTATCCATCTTTTCCGGAAAACCAAACATGGAAACGCAGGCAATGTTATCGCCGCCGGCTTTCGGTGCATCCGGTTTCAGCTGCTTGCTGGCAAAATCCATTTCTCTCAATGTTTCAAAAATACCATCAAAATCCACATCACCCTCACCCATTGCAAGATGCTGATGCACCGTCACATCCGCTTTTCCACGGCCATTCAGCCACGGCGGATTTAAAATGTATCTGCAGTCCATGGTCTGGTTAAAGGTATCCGCAAAAAGTACATGGGTCAGTTCATCTCCCGCATATTTCAGCATGGACCGCACATCTCCTTTGCCCTCATCGTAGAAGAAGCCGTGAGGAGAAGAATACACATAACCAAGATTTGGAGAACGGAAGGATTTCACCATATCACAGGTCTCATTATTCAGCTCACAGAAATCATAAGGATGAGACTGGATCTCCACACGGATACCCTCACGCTCGATCAGCGGAAGCAATTCCTCCATGGATCTAAACCACATTCCATTGCAGATCTCCTGCTGGTTCGGATCACCCGAAAGCTCTGTATTGATAACCTTCACTCCCATATCTCCGGCGATCTGGATCATCCGTTTCCAGTTTGCAACTGCAAACTGTCTCTGTTCCTCCGTCGGACCAGACCAGCGATACACCACGATAAAGGACGAAATCTCAACGCCAGTCTCTTTAAGAGCCTGTCTGTATTCCTGTTCACATTCTTTTGAAAACAGTGGATGCTTATAGAACGGATTGATCCTCGGATGCGGAGACTGTTCAATATATTTATATCCCCAGTCCGCCACCTGATGGACCATACGGTTGATATCCATCTGTTTTGCAAGAACATCTACGTCAAATGCGATCTTCATGATGCATTCCCTCCTTTTTCCTCTTCTTTATTCCGGATATAATCCAGGATCAGGCTGGCCGCTCCGGCTGCACCTGTTTTGGATACATTGATCACCATATCGTAATAATGGGGATCGTCTCTGCGGATTCCGGTAAACTTCTCATAGTATTCATTTCGGATCTGATCACGTTTCTCCAGTTCTCCAAGAGACTGGCCTTTATAATATTCCTGGCCCTCTTTTTCCCGGTAAGCATCATCTGCATAAACGAAAAAGCTGTATGCATGTGGCTCTCCACGAAGCACATAGTTGGCACATCTTCCCAGGAATACACCTGGTCTTCTCTCAGAAAGCTCACGGATGATCCGGCTCTGCACCTCAAACATCTGAACACCTGTATAATCTGCTGCCGCACCTGCCGATGAATGTCCATACGGGGAAAATGTAAGCTCAGAATCCTCATAATTGTAGGAATCCAGATACTGCCTTACACTTTCCAGATCTGCTTTTTCCATACCGAACTTTTCTGCCATAAGACAGATGATCTGACGATCATAAACCTTGCAGTCCAGTGCTTTTGCAACATCCTCGGCAATCTTTCTTCCACTGCTGCCATACAGTCTTCCAATTGCCACGTTGATCCGGTTTCCGGAAGCTTCCGGTAACGGCATGGACTGAATCTCGCCCGGCACAGAGACGCTTTCCTCTCCCGATTCTCGCTGGATCAGTTCACGCATCATTTTGTCATAAACTTTGTCCAGCTGGTAGCATGCTGCGATCACAAACATCACTACCCAGATTGCTATCGGAACATACAGATAAAATCCCTTGATCACGCTGATTGCCTCTGCAGACTGCTCTGCCGCTGTCGCCTTTGTTCCGTCAAAGTATGCCGCCGAAAGAATTCCTCCCATAATAGCAGAAGTCAGTCCGGAACCGGCTTTCTGACCCATGCTCATAGATGAGAACATCAGACCCTCCACACGCTTGCCTGTTTTCCACTGGCCATACTCAATAGCATCGCTTGGAAGAGAATACTGCACACCATAGAATGGGGCGATTCCGATACCTCTCATGATACAGGTTACAACACCAAGCGAAACACTGGTAATATTCATCAGGAACAGAAGCTGTCCTGCAACGCCCAGGATGCAGCCGACACAGATGAGATTTCTTTTTCCATAGCGGGGAAGCACCTTCGGCAAAAGGGCAATTCCTGCCACAGTTGCCAGTTTCTCAGCTGCGGAAAGAGGCATGACGAGGTCTACATTTCCGAGTACATACTGGCAGTAATAGGTAAGGTCCGTTCCGATAATAATCTGATATGCGGTATAAAAGATCATCAGCCCCAGAGCGATAAGGAAATACCGGTTGGTAACGGTTGCTTTAAATGCTTCCACAAAAGGAATATCTTCCTTTTCCTGTTTTGCTGCAGAAACACGCTCTGTACAGACAATATAAGTATTCACAAGTACACCGACAGAAATGATCGCATAGCCGGCAGTTACCAGGATCCAGGCCATCTGCTGATTGCCGGTAATATTCGCTACGATATTGATCAGCGGCAGTGTGAACGCAGTAATGATCATACTTGCTGTGATCGACAATACCATGCGGATGTTACAGATCACATCACGTTCACGACGGTCACGGCTCATCAGAGATCCCAGTGCATGGAATGGCTGGCTGATAGCAGTGTATACAACCGTATTCATGATATTATAGGTAACAAAAGCATAGATGATCTTTCCCATATTTCCCATTGGCGGCATGGTGAACAAAAGCACCGCTGCCAGCGCATAAGGAACCGCAAGTCTTAAGATCCAGATCCTGGCTTTTCCATACTTGGAATGAGTCCGGTCGATAATAGTTCCCATCAGCACATCGGAAAATCCATCAAAAACACGGGACAAAAGCATGATCATTCCTACCGCACCTGCTGATATTCCAACAACGTTGGTATAAAAATAGATCAGCAGAGTTGTAGTCATGGTATACATCAAGGTCAGTGCCGGATCACCAAAACAGTATGCCAGCTTTTCCGACAACGGAACCTTGATGAATTCATTCAAGTCTTTCCCCTTCTGCTTGTAATTCAACAATTCAGGGATTCCCTTACCAGCCATAGTATCTACCTCCTATCGGTTTAAGGTCGGACCTTTCTGAATGAATTATCCGAAATATTTCTGCACAAAGTCTCTGGTAACTTCCGCAGCCTTTTTCACGTTGTCCTCATGGCTCATTGCATAGTATTCCGGACGGAACTCTTCGATGGTGCAAACGCCATCAAAACCGATCTCCTTCAGTGCAGCTGCGATTCCTGCATGATCTACAACACCCTCACCCGGCCACAGTCTCTTGTCGTCTCCGCAGGAGCCAAGCGGAAGATCCTCACAGTCATTTAAATGGTATGCAAAAATCTTCTTGCCATCAGCAGCTCTCAGGTCCTCAAGGCGGGAGCACATCTCATGGAAATGGAAGGTATCCACGGTAACGCCTACATTATCTCTGTCTACTGCTTTTACCACATCATAGGCTGTTCCAAACTGGTTGATGGAGCAGTTCGGTGCACCACAGAACTCCAAGGAGATCTTCATATCCGCGCCAACCTTATCGGAAAGATAACGAAGACGTGCAACTGCTTCTTCTTTGATCTCACTGACAGATTTGTCTTTTACATCAAAGCTTGGAACGGTGATCAGCATTTTCATTCCAATTGCTTTGGAAACCTTCAGGATAAAATCAACTTCTTCGTCAATCTCTTTTTCCCCTGCCTCATCTCTCTGGTTAAAGAAGATCAAAGTGTTGTATGCCCATGGTTTCAGATGATGATTCTTAAACCAGTCTGCAAGTTCTTCCAGTGTATGCTCTTTAAGATAGTCCTTTACGCAGTCAAAGCGGATCTCAATATAATCAAAACCATATTTCTCGCACATCTCCAGGTCTGCCATAAGAGACTGTCCTTTACATTCCAGTGCAGTTGCTTCATTAAATCCTAATTTCATCTTCAATACCCTCCATATGTTTTTACTTTTCAGCCAATTTTTCCAGTTAATCTCACCGGCAGGTTTTCCACTGCATTTTCAACAAAGCCGAAGCGGAATCGGATCCTGCCGGTAACTGCCGCCGCAGACTCATTGGGGAAGTCTGTAGCAATAAGTTGGTATGATAACTCACACTTGATGAGGTAGAGCTCGTAAAATATATTTATTTATAAAATTCCGGCTTCTCAACTGCTGAAACGATTTTCTCGATCTGTCCGGTTTCCTGCGCTTTTACAAGAGCATCTGCTGTGATCGCTGCCAGGTATCCATCCCATGCATTCGGTCCTGTGATCACTCCTGCCTCTGCGTTATCAACCCAGTCCTGAACCTCTTTATCATAAGCGTCTTTAAATCTTACGAAGCAGTCTGTGTCAATAGCAGTGGACACTGCCGCATTCTTGCGGATAGACGGATAAGCCGGCTGTGCCATTTTCAGTGCACCGTCCTCACATACAACTTCACAGTTGATGTCATATCCAAACTTGCAGTTTACAAATACTTCTACATCAATGCATACACCTTTTTTAGTACGGAGCATCATGATCTGCGGATCCTTCAGCTCAGAGTGGGAATATTTCGTCACTCTTGGCATTACTACCTGTGCTGATTCATACTCATCATCTACAAGCCAGTGAAGGACATCGATCTCATGGATTGCGGTATCGTGCACAGCCATTGGTGTATTGTAATTGGTACCTACCTCTGGATTTCTGTGTGTACAGTGAAGGATCAGCGGCTCGCCGTATTCTCCGGTTGCAAGTGCTTCCTTGATCTGCTGATATCCCTTGTCATAGCGTCTCATAAATCCAAGCTGGATGAGATGTTTGCCGGCTGCCTCCTCTGCCTTTACTACTTTCAGGCAGTCCTCAGCAGTTGTACATAATGGTTTCTCACAGAAAATCCTCTTGCCGGCCTCGATCGCCTGAAGAAGAGAATCTACATGTGCGAAGCCCGGAGATACGATAAATACTGCATCTACGTTCTCTGCATTGATGAGCTCCTTACTGTCTGCATAGACTTTTGCTCCGCAGATCTCGGCTGCTTTCTTGGCACTTTCCTCAAATACATCGGAAACAGCTACTACTTCTGCTCCCTGGATCTTCTCTGTCAGTCTTCTGATATGATCTCTTCCCATTCCGCCGCATCCGATAACTCCTACTCTTAACATTTTAAATTCCTCCGTTCATTTTTTATTGTTTATTGTTTTCTGTTTTTGTGTTCTTTTTGATGATGTTATATTATCATCTTGTGCACGTGAACGCAATATCTTTTTTGTACAAAATATCCATTTTGTTTTTATGCGATTTTCACTATTTGTTACTTTATTCACATATTTTGTTTGTTTTACAGTATTTTTCCGACCTTCGCTCAAATTTCCGCATATATAAAATGACTTACTATGCTTATTACGAACGTTGATCATGTAGCATTTTATTATGTGCACCAGAACGCAACATTTTATTTCCCTTATACCACAGTGGAGTTTATGTAGAATATTGTTGTATTTCAACACATAAAGAGTTATACTTATATGTAGTTTTATTTAAAATACACAAATGCACTTTTCATACTTTATTTAGCCGAACTACAAGGATCAAAGCTTCTCTCAGAAATCCCTGAAACGCATAATACAGGAATGAAGTATCCGGAAATACAGGAAGCTTCCTTAATCCAGATCAATGGGGTATCCGCATCTGAAGCAGCAAACTTCCCTGATTCGGTTAAATTCATACGAAAAACACAGCAGAAAGGACTTATCCCTATGAGCGACTATAATTTAGAGACTAAATGTATCCACTCCGGCTATACCCCATCCAAAGGCGAGCCCTGTGCACTTCCTGTCTATCAGAGCACCACTTACAAATATGACACCACCGACGAAATGGGCCAGTTATTTGATCTGAAGGCAGACGGATATTTTTACACCCGTCTCCAGAACCCGACTAACGATGCCGTAGCCGCAAAGATCGCAGATCTGGAAGGCGGTGTTGCTGCAATCCTGACTTCTTCCGGACAGGCAGCCAACTTCTACGCAGTATTTAATATCTGTGAGGCAGGCGATCACGTTGTTGCCGCTTCTACCATTTACGGAGGAACCTTCAACCTTCTTGCCGTCACCTTCAAGAAACTTGGCATTGACTGCACCTTTGTTGATACCGATGCAACAGAAGAAGAGATCGCTGCCGCATTCAAACCGAACACAAAGGTTCTCTTTGCAGAAACTATCGCCAATCCGGCTCTGGTAGTTCTTGATATCGAGAAATTTGCACACGTTGCACACCAAAACGGCGTGCCTCTTATTGTGGATAACACCTTTGCCACACCGGTAAACTGCCGTCCCTTCGAGTGGGGTGCAGATATCGTTACCCACTCCACCACCAAATATATGGACGGACATGCCGTTCAGGTAGGCGGCGCCATTGTCGACAGCGGTAACTTCGACTGGGATGCCTACGGCCATAAATATCACGGCCTGACAGAGCCGGATGAATCCTATCACGGCGTTATCTATACAAAGCAGTTCGGAAAAAAAGCTTACATCACTAAGGCTACTTCCCAGCTGATGCGTGATTTGGGCTCTATTCCGTCTCCGATGAATTGCTTCCTTCTGAACCTCGGTCTGGAAACGCTTCCGCTGCGTGTTGAACGCCATTGCTCCAACGCCCAGAAGATTGCAGAATACCTGAACGCACACGAAAAGGTTTCTCATGTAAATTACGCAGGACTTCCGGAGGATAAATATCACGCACTGGCTCAGAAATATATGAAGGATGGTCATACCTGCGGCGTTATCTCCTTTGAACTGACCGGTGGCCGTGATGCAGCAGTCCGTTTTATGGACAGTCTGAAGCTTGCCACCATCGCAACTCACGTTGCCGCCTCCATCACTATGGTCCTTCACCCAGCCAGCCATACACATCGCCAGATGAACGACGAGCAGTTGGTTGAAGCAGGAGTTTCTCCTGGAATGATCCGTCTTTCCATCGGTATCGAAAATGTGGATGATATTATCAAAGATCTGGAACAGGCACTGAAAAATGCATAAATAACCAATTCAAAAAGGAAGGATACATCTGCTCATGCATGATGTATCCTTCCTTTTTATGATATATTTTCTCCTACTCTCAATTATGACATTTCCGCAAATTACCTGCATCCTGTTCTGAACGGCTTTCTTCTGGCGCATAAATTCCTGCAGCTGCTGCAAGTATCTGAAACTACCTTACAAAATCCATTATTCATCTTTTTCCAGCTGTTTGATCAGCTGGTTCACATATGTAGAAAGCCCCGCCACCAGGACTCCCTGTGTCGTGGATGTAAATACTGCCATTGCAATATCCTGTGCATTTTTACAGGAACAGGTAGCAAAAATATAAATTCCGCATATAAGGATCCCTGCACACCCCAGTATCAGCGGAATATATTTGTCCTTCACAGCCTGAGCCTCCTTCAGTGCGATCCCCATAAAATACAAAGCGATCGCTGTGATCAGCAATTCCGGTTTAATATAATCCACAAGCGCTTCCATAAATATTCTCCGTATCTCCCCTGCCGCTTTGATTTATTTTATGAATTTCTCCAAAAAATATTTCATAAATTCCCACAAAATGTTAGCTACGTGTTCGCTATTACTGTTTTCGCACTTTTTGAGAATATTTTTTTCTATTGCAGAGCAAAAAGAAAAAGGCCATAAACCCTAAGGTTTACAGCCTTTCCCACTATTTTTCGTTATCTGAAATCAGAATTTGCCAGCGTCAGCAGCTTCCTCAATGCTCTCAGTGAAGTACGCAAAATCAACGATCTCCGGCGTTTTTGTTGCCTGCGTGTTTCCTATTCACCAAATTTTGTGCTTTTTCAGCACTTCTCAGGACGTTTTTACCGGTCATTTATGATTCCGCTCCGTCATAAACATATCCGGTTTCCTGCCAAAATTTCATCGGTGATATGTAGTAATCGTACTGAGAACTTCCTTCTTTTTTGAATGCAACTCCAAATGTCAGAAACCCTAGGATCAAACCCTGCCGGATAAACTGTGGGTCCTTTTTCATAACCCTGGCGGCCACGTTCACCGGAACATTTTCGCCTGTGAATTTTGGTATTTCTAAGTATATCTTCTCTTTCTCCACCTGTCAATCCTCCTTCTCGTTTTTTCTCTTGGCCTGCAGAGCATCGTTGATTGCTTCCAGAATATCCTGAGCCTTCTTTTCTCCTATTCCTTTTACCGAGAGAAGAACATCCTTCATCTCTGCTTCACCCAAACCTTCCGCAGATTCTCTTCCGTCTTTGAACGCATTTTTATATACAGCCTCTACCCAGGCGCTCAGTTGGCAATGATCCATCTTTCTGATCTGGATATATTGTTTCCGGTTCAACATGAATACCTTATTCTTTTTCGCCATGATCCGCCTCCAACTTCTCAATCCGGCCCTTTTGCCTCTGGACCTTGAAATCAATCCTTCTCTCCACTTCATCCTCGCACTGGAAAAGGATCTCCATCTGTCTTGCCATGATCCGGACATCTGCCAGTTCATCCACAATACAACCCCTGGCAGCTGTCAGCTCTGCTCCTTTTGCCCGCCTCCACTTCAACAGTGCCTTTGTAAGTTCACTCATTTCCTCGATTGCAACATCAATCTGAGGATTTGTTCCGTAAGTGCATATGCAGCGCCGGAAAATCTGATCTCTTTCTTCAATCGTCATAATTTCCTCCTAAATGCATATTTTCAAACATATTTATCTGCCTGTATTCATGTTGGAATCTATTTTCTAAATCAAATACTGTTTCCTTATTCGATCTATACGGAAACTCAATTCCTTCTTGCCACTTCATAAGATCTTTCCATAAATCAGGCATGTAACTTCGTATATTTCGTAATTCTTTTAAGTTTTTCTGCTGGCAGTGCATACAGCTTACTCTATCCAGTATGTCATATAACCTCACTCCATTCTGTTTCCATTCGATACCGGATTTGTAGCAATATTCAAGGCACTCTCTTTCTGTCATTCCCCATTTTATCAATGGATAAACTTTTGCATAATTTTTATGAGGTGTAATATCTACTCTTTGTGCTTCGTCCGCAGCTATTCCCACGTATTCTACAATAAATCTCTCTTTTCCTTGGTAAAAATTATTTAGAAGTTGCCTTTTGATAGCCGTACCCCATCTCTGTTTCCCGCACCACCCATAACCTACTTTTCCATTTCTCTTAACGTGATGAAATGCCAAAAATTTAAACATTCCTATTTTTTCTCCAGTCTTTTCAACATATTTAACGTACTCTTCCGTCTCCGGTATTGTCAAAACAGTAAATTTTATGTTTTCACGAATACATACACTGGCAACAAACAGGAGTGTGTCATATATCACAGGAAAATCATCTCCTAAGTCAATCGTGACTACCTCATCTAATCTCATCCCTTCTTCCAATATTCTAAGAAACATAGCCGTACTATCCTTTCCTCCGCTCAATGACAACGTATAGTAAGTTAAGTTTTTCATAACACCACGAAACAAATTCCGTTCGTGGATAAGGCTTCACGCTTCCCATGCTAATATCAATATGTTTTCACAAGTGTAGTTCCCTCATATAGATTTCACGCAACTATCAGCCTTTTTACTTTCCCTATTTGACACGCTTTAGGGTAAACCCGGTTTACCGGGATTCGTTATTTCTCCTTTCCTCTGCTATACAACTCATGGGTTCCATCGCCTACTTTTTTGAAACTATCATCGTTATAAGAAAACCCGAACTCTTCCAGGATCTCTTCAAATCCCATAAGGATTTTACCGTTCCCCTTGTGGTATGAGGCATCCCATTCCGACACATCCTTGTCCGACACCGCTTTATTTGCATAAATGAATAACTGCTGATGAAGAGGAAGTGCTGTAAAATGTTCTTCCCATTTTTCCTTCTCTTCATCGGACATTCTCCATGTCTCTTCTATTCCCGATAAGAATTTGTATGCCGTTGATATATCCATCCAGCAATCACATTTTAGCACCAGTCTCAGCAATCTCTTATTGATGTTATCGAAATCCGGTTTCTCCGGAGCAAGTTTCTTTTCCATCACCAGCTTAACGAAATCCGATCTCTGAGCCGTCATTTCCTTCTGCATGGCCCGAAGCTGCCTCTTTCTCTTATCTTTTGCCTTCTGCTCAATCTCGGCCGGCGTCAGTTCTTTCTTCACCTTAACACGCTTTTTGATAACCTTCAGATCACGCCAGTACACAATCCAAAACAGCTTCTTTACATCCTCTTCTCCGAAATCCAGCTTTTTAGGCGGCTCCTTCGACAGATCAAAGGTTTTCACTGTTTCCCATTTATTCGTATACATCTCATTTTCTGTGCCTTTAGGTGCGGCATCAATTCCGGATTTTTTCAGAATCGCTTTCAGCTTTTTCTCGTTTTCTTTTCTCTTTCTCTCCTCAACACAACTTCTGGCCCGGCTTGCAAGGTTATTAGAATCGCTTGCCTCTTTCAGAATTTTATCCCTGGTCTTTATATCCGGAATCTTCTCCAGCTCATAGAGATCCTTCAGCGTAAGCTGAAATCCTTCATCCTGTTCTTTTTCCTGAAGGACTTTCTGATCCAGCTTTGCGATGTTGGACCGATGCCGGATTGTGCTTTTACTGAATCCAGTCTTCTCGGCCAGGCTGTCTTCTGTTTCACCCAGATCAAGAACCATCTGGATTCCCTGAGCCTGCTCATAAATTGTGAGATCACTTCTCTGCATATTCTCCAGAAGCATTGTAGCCGCCTGGTCTTTCTCGTCCATCTCTACGATCTGGCAGGGTGCTGTTTTCAGCCCCGCCTTAATTGCCGCCGTAAGCCTCCGGTTTCCGATTACTACCCAGTATGTTCCCTCTTCCTCCGGGTTTTTCACCACCGTCAGATTCTGAAGGATTCCCTGCGTTTTCATGCTGTCTGCCAGTTCATCAATATTTGTGTATGTTTTCCGCACATTCTTCGGATGTACTCTCAGTTTTGAAATTTCTATTTCCTGTACCATCTCTTATCCCCTTTCTTTCATTCAACCTTCTGGTTACCCGCCGCCTTACCAGGCGGCAAACAGTTTTTCCGTTTCCTGTAAAAAGCGGAGCGGAAGCCGAAGGCGCTGCTGGAGTACGACCGGGGGTTGTTCAGGTACACGTGGAATACACCCGCACTGGAAGTGTAGTTCCAGCTGCCGCCGCAAAGCGGCAAATATTCTCCGTCCGTACAGTCAATGTAACAGTAGGCTTCCGGTTCTCCTGCATACAACGCAAGCTCTTTCAGTGTTTCGCTCTCACATTCCATCCGGACATCTTCCCATGTATCACCGCCGTAATCTTTACTAATATTCTCTCTGGTGGTGAACACCAGCGCATCTTCATACGATACCCTCACCGATTTCCCAGAATCATCCAGAATATCCTTCCAATCATCACCCTCCAAGGTGAGGTCTATATCCATGGCCGCATCATTGTTCTTTGCCGCCTGGAGTTTTCCGTCCTTAATTCTCAGGCCACGCACCATCTCCCAAACATTTCCACAAAGATCATGTACTCCTTCCGGCGTATGGTCATGTGTCCATGTGGCCGGCCCTGATCCGGTCAGTGTAATGCAGTTATCAGCCAACACCCCTTTTTCTTTCGGATCAACGTGATATTTCCCATAGTTCGTATTTCCATGAGGCAGTGTTCCGTTTTTCTTACTGAGGTTTGCCAAAAGCCCCCACTCTGCCCTAGTCATCATGTGCCAGCCTTCGCCTTTAGAGAAGCAAGCCCTTGCCGCTTCATCGTTGGTGATGTTTGTCCATGGTTTCTGCATAGGCAGGCTATAAGGCTTCCCGTTGATTTCGCAGTTTTCATAAACCGAAATGAAAATTTCGTCATACTCTTCATCACCTATGATAAATGCTGCATTGGTCTTATCGCTCCCGCCAAACAGCTCCTTGTTGCTGACCTTCCGGAATCTGTGCATAATGGAAGGAATACCAGCATCGTCATAAATCGCAACAATGTCGTGTTTTACCTCCGGATTATTGCTCGGAACGCTCACGAGTTCCAGTTCCTTTTCTTCTTCTCTGCGACTATTCTCGCAGAACAGAGCCTTAATCATTCCTTCATTTACATAATCGGTTCCGTTGATCTCCAGGGATAACTCCTCCGTACTTCCGCTTCTTGTTTTCATTACTTTAATATCTGCCATCTCGTATTCCTTTCTACGCTGCGATCAGCGATTTGTTTAGCAACACCTCAAACACTTTGAACCCATAAATGAAGCCCTGCATTTCCGCTTCCATTGCTACACCCATCATGGCGTCTTCCAGCTGGCTGTTCTCCGAAGCGGCTATTCCCGCATTTCTGAGAACACGGTAAAATTCTTCATATTTCTGGCTTAATTCCTCAATCTCCCGGTTTTCAATGGCCGGTCCAGTGACAAATTTATCAAACAGATTTTTTATGTATCCGCACTCCGTCCGGGAACGGCCATTCATCAGGATCATTTCCTCCGGTTCTTTTTCACCGTGGAACCGTTTTCTGATCTCTTTCTTGAAGTTCTCCAGCCCTTCGACAAATGCCTTGCTTCTCCTCTCCTCTTTACACATACGGTCGATATAAAGCTGACAGCCTTTTTCAGTGAGCATCCAGATCTGATGTGTTCTCTGCTGTTTTCCATATTCCCGCTCCGCAATCGTAAATTCCTTCTTTTCATCCTCCGTTGCGTCTGCACTTACGAATTTGGCTATCCGATTGAATATTCTCATGTGCGTACACTGGAAGATCTTTGACATATCCCAGCTTGACATCAGCTCTGGCTTTTCCTGCGGGCGGTCTTCTCCGCCTGTGGCAATTCTCCGGATAATCTCAGCGATCTTGTGTGTTTCCTCCGGTGTCATATTTAACATCAGTTCCTCTTTCATCCCAATTCCGCCTCCCTTAATTCCTGTAATAACGGATGCCAACACCGTGTTCCACGCATCCTTTTGATAATTCTTTTCACGTTGATTGCCTCCGGACCGACAAACATAGCACCGTTCATTTTCTGCTTATCTCCAATCTGAACTCTCTTATCATGGAAGCCATCAGTGATTTTCATTTCCCCTGGTCCGCAGTGGTCATCCTTAAATGCCACATACTCTTTCCCATTCAGAATACAGCAGGTAACATAAACCGCTTTCATCTTGCTCACCTCCTATGCGATATGTTCTGTCTGGCCTGCAAAACAATGGCCGCAATACCGGTAAATATCTTTCTCCACTCTAACGAATGTCAGATAGGTCATCTCATATTTCCCTGTCTTCGGGTTCAATCTACTGCTGTGAGGCTCTCCCATCTGAAGATATCCGAAACTTAAACTTCTCGGCGGAAGAGCGTCCAGGAAGTTCTCGTACACTCCTTCATCCACCAGATCACCAGGTTTCGCATAAGCATCCCAATCAAAATTCATGGGGTTCTCGCTTTCGTCTGCTGCCTTTGTCCATCCTTCCATCGTCTTGATCTCTCTGTTTTCTTTCATCCTCTTCCCGTCTCCTCTCGTATTTTGCGATATAGTCCTGCACATGATGTCCGTTTATGACATTGACTGCCTCCAATTCGGTCAGCCCGCACCTTTTCTGGAGTTCAATTCTTAATGTTCTCCTCTGTCCTATATCCTGAAGCCCTTCATCCGCAAGCGCACTGGCCGCTCTCTGATATTCTTTAGCTATGGCTCTGGAAAGCAACTCCATTACCCCATCACCTTTTCTACATAATCAACGCTTGATGTGTCGAAACCATTTTCTGCGCAAAAATCAATCCACAGATCCACCAGTTCGGCCAGGTCGTAAGCATCAAACTGTGTCTCGTCATCCCCGTTGAATCCGATATTGTATGTTCCGCCGCCTGTTGTGACTACTCCGGCGGCTGCTGTTCCCAGTGTCATAATCCGCCTCCCATAATTTCACGTGCTGCTCTATTGAATCCTTTAAGAAGTTTCTCGCTGTTCTGTACTTCCTCCCATGTCATTCCTAATGCTTCCAGGGTCTCTTCCGGATCGCCAGTCCAGCCGTATTCGTGATTTGCCAACTCGTTACGGAACATCTGATACACAAAGCCCTCGCCTGTTTCATCAGCCGTAATTGCATCTTTCCTTTCTTTCCGGTGTCTGGCAAACATTTTTCTCATATCTTCCAGGTTCTTTTTCTGGACGTATCCGCCGGCTCCAATGCTGACTATCTTCCCCTTGTCAGTTTCTGGGTTCAGCCCCCAGTTTTTCATCATTTCACCGAACTGTTGCTGTCCAAATGCAAATCCAAACGGAAAAGCATCTACTTCTTTCTGGTGCCGCTCCTTCATTTCTGTGTAACTATTTCTCATTTCTTTCTCCTTTCTCCGTGTAGCAAAATGGCAACTCATACCACCAACTTCCATCAATAGCCGACCTGAAAGATTTCAGAAGCGAATATGATGTCAACCTTGAAACCAGGACTTCAGAAACCGGCGTCACTTTTAAATAAAGATCGTGGAATATCGCAGGGTCAGAAGAGCATCCGTGGTGGTCTATTTCCTCTGGCTTCATAAACTTCTCTGCATATTCCTGAATCTCTCCAGGTTGTATGTGTATATCGCTCTGTTTCAATTCTTCAAATGTCACTCTTTCCGCTCCTCTCTATGCCGACTCTTCCACCCTTTCTCTGCGCTTTACCATACGAACAGCGCACTTCCCGTATGCCTCCAAGTTCTCCTTGTATTCCCGGAGCGACCGCTTTGCGTCCACCCTGTTATACTCGCTGTTCTCGGCTTCCCATCCGTAACCGTAATTCGTCTCAATATCCCAACGATCTCTGGTTTTTCTCTGATATGCCAACTTCATCACCTGCCTATCCGAATAATCTCTCTACAGCGTCTCTCTTGACCCGCATCATCCTCATTGCCGTAATCTTGTCAATCTGGCCAGCCGTGATACTTACAATCCTGTCGGCCGCCTGTTGGAAGAGATTGTAAACTTCCTCGTATGTATCATCTGCCAATCCCTCATAATAGTCTGCCTTCTCCTGATTAGGTTCTGGACTATTGAGCCAGTAATCTACCGCCTCTTCATACATCTCCAGCGCAGCCTCTCTATCTCTGAGTTTTTTCAATATTTCCTTCATGGCTCCTCCTTTTCTTCTCACCTGCAAATCTATTTAGCTTTAAAAATTCGCACTTGCGAACTTTCAGAGTAAAAAAATAAGCCTAGTTCCATCCAAGCGCTCTTACGGTCTTTGCTTCTTTAATGTATCCGTTGCTTTCTAAAACCCAAAGATCAAACTGTACTGCATGATGACTAATCTCAAGTCCGCAATCATTCAGGCTATAAAGTTCGTTCACTACTTCCTGCACCATGTATCTATTCCCGGATGCTACCATAGCCGTAACAATCGCCTGGACTTTTGCCTGAGCCAGATTCCATTCTTCGGAACCGAAATCAAAATCTTCTCTCCTCTGAAGTGCCTCTCTGTAATCATTTACGTTATACATAACCATTACCTCCGTGTTTTTATTTGTTGATTGATTATGTATATATTATACTTCGTACTTGCGTATTTGTCAAGTGTTTTACTTCTCAAACGTCGAATTTTTTCTAAGAATCACTTCGTATCCGAGAGCCTTTGCAAGTTTTTCAAAGCTGTCATATCTCATACAATTTTTTCCACGGTTGAGCATCTGGCTTACGTTCTGTCTGGTGATTCCTGTTCGCTCTGCCAGGATCTTCTGATTGATTCCTTCTTTCTCTATAGCATTTTTTATCAGATCAGCGGCGCCATCTCCCATTACTTCTCCCCGAAAAAGTTCTGATGACTCTCTGAGTGCTATGCTATCTTCAATCCAAACGCTCTCCGGATCGTCTTTCTCAATCATGCTCTCGCAATGTAGGGCCAGGCTTTCCAGCTGCTCAATGATTTTCTCTCTCTTAATGTGGATCACCTCGTTTCTTCCTGTAATTCCGGAATTTTCATCATCAGCAGGTGCATAATATCTTCTGGGTTTTCCGGCGGAAGAATCTCTGGCCCGCTCTGCAATCCAAAGAGAATATCTCCCACGATCGGCGCCCCATGATACTGCGTGCCGTACAGGAATGATCCGGCCAGGTTGAGCGGGCGGTTGTTTATAATTCCGGATTCATCCACGATCATTACTACCGTATCGTGAAACAGGTTATACATAATCTGAGTTTTCACTGTCTCCACGCAGTCAGCGCATATCGCTTTCTCTTTCGCTTCTGCTGTCCACGGAATATCAACTATTGAAATTTTATTATCACTTGTGATTTTCACTGTCTTAGCCATCCTCATGCCTCCTCAATAACATCTGCGGCAGGCCTCGCAATCCCGCCTCTGCCAAAATCCTTTTTCGTCCTGATACAAACAGTCACTTTCACCCCAACACTTAACATAGACCTCATAGGCTTCATTACTGCAGGAATCGTAATAATCTCCTTCTACAATATGTCCTCCACGGTAGATTCTGTATCCATCGTTGCACCCCATATCTTCATCCGCCCACCAGTGTTCAATCGTGGCGTCCGGGTACATTGCAGACAGCTTCAACATAACTGGTTCCGGATTCGACCAAGCTGTTTCAAAAATTATCGTATCATCATCCTCCTGCTCATTAGACCCTGCGTTCCATTTTGTTCCCCAATTCTCATAGCGCCACTCATACCATGTAGCATGTCCATACTTTCTGATGTTTGACACATATATTTCACCTTTTTTGTATAATTCTTCTTTCTTAATATCGGACGCAGAATGTGTCCTTTCCAGCACTCTCATAAATATCTCTTCTGCCCACGATCCTTTGCTGAAACGGTTATTGATTTTCTTTTCTACCAGCTCCCTATCAGTCTTTCCTATTGCCCTCAAAGGCAATGTGCATTTATCGGTCACATAATAAATAATTGCCTCGTCAGTGATACTTCCGCTCTCTATGTCAAGGCTATCTGGCATCGGAATTACTTTGTTAAAGTCAAAACGAGTTTTACCATCTTCTACGGTGAATAACGGCAACTTCACGATTCCTTCCATTTTCACAATATTTCTTACATAATTCGGCATTTTTCATTCTCCTCCCATCATCAGCCGGCATACTCCAGCCGGATATACTTCATCAAACCAGTACCATACCTCTTCTTTGTGTGTTCCTTCTGGGAAGCCCAAAAAGTCTTCCTCTATCTCGTCATCATCATTCACTGGAATATCTCCCAGCAGTTCCCATAATTTTTCGATTTCTTTTTCATCAAAGCTGCATCCTGCTTCCAGATCCATCAGTGCATCGGTACTTTTACACTTAGGGCAATACTCAATATCATCTCCATAGTAAAGTCCTAATTCCTCATCTTTTCCTATCCACCCACACTTATTACAGCGGACCAAAACCATTTATCCCGCCTCCTCTCTGATCAGAATTTGCATTTTCTCCATTTCCGAAAGCCAGGAAATGAAGTCTGTTCCTTGATCCTTTTGTTCTTTTCCTGCTTTCTTACAGAAAAACCGGTACACTTTTCTCATGGAGTACCGCTTCGGCTTTCCGTCTTCGTAATATGCAAACATCTCTCGCCTCACAGGTACGATCTTCCGTATCTCTTCCGGAATTTTTCTCTGCTCACTTCATCCAGTTCGTCCGTTCCCATAACATACAGTATGTACTTACGTTCCCAGGCCAGTTGTCCAATAATCTTTGACATTCTCTCCGCCATAGGATTGTCATGTATTCTCATGGTGATCTTCCCCATGTTATGACAGTTATTGCAAACTGGAACCTTTAAGCCATCTTTCTCGCTCAGTTCTCTCCCGGCGGTTCCGAATATGAGATGATGTTCCGCTTCGGCTTCACGGCCACAGATAAAACATATCTCTTTATGCTTTGTCACAATTCCATCCATTTCAGTTTTCCTCCCTACGCATACATAATCTCTCCGAACAGCGCATACTGGATAATCTGGTCTGCAGCCGGCGCATCTATCATTCCGCAGTCAAGCACCATCGTATTCTCTTTTGTTCCCAGCTCTATCGTTCCGTCATACAGCGGATTCTGCAAATACTTTTTCAATCCGGCCAGAAACTTCTCACGGTCAAGGTCGTAATGTCTGCCGTCTTCCGCATCGTATAATCTGAGGATTCCTCCCCTTGCAATCTGCTCATGGCCCCAGCCTTCTCCCATCCTCTCTCCAATCACTTCCGCTTCCCGACACCAGTAGGTTATTCCTCCTTCCAGAGCCGACACCATAATATCGTCAATATCCTCTTCGGTCACAATGACGTTCAGATTCACCTCGCAGTTCCACTTCTTTTCTCCCGTGTCACACAGGATCTTGTTGGGTTTGACCGGATTGTTGAGAGCGTCTGAAAGCTCCTGGAGCATTCTCTTAATCTCTTCGGCATCATGCACCAGTTCCCTGGTTGACGGTACACCGGCCGTTCCATTTTCTCTCCCCTCAATCCACATGGCGATATGTTCATCTTCATCGAAGCTCTCCGCATGTTCAAATACGGACTTAGGAAAATCATTTACATCAACGCAGATAATAAATTCTTCTCCCGCCGGCGAATACTTTTCTATTTCTACCCGGCCATCATCTGTGTATCCGTTAATGGTCCAGTCCAGGCTTTCCAGTATGTCAACATGCTTCTGATCCAATTCCATCTTTTAATTCATCTCCTTTTCATTCCCACAATTCGGGCATTTGTCCACGCCGTAACACCAATACCATTTTTTACACTTAGGACAAATAGCCAATTCTTCGTACCACTGTTCCTCCAATAAAGTTTCTGGAGATTGCCAGTCAACATCCTCAAAAATCTGATCTGCAATCTCTGACTGGCCGTTACATATGTCAAGAAAGTCCTGCCTGGTATACAGGGAATCGCTTAACTCCGGGATATAACACACCCGGTCAGGATGGGCTGTATCGTAGTACGCCTCCCAGTTCTTGTAAATCATACCCTGCCCGTAATACTCTCGCTCAATAACCTCCGGTTGATCCCTTGATTCCGGGATATATTTTCCAACCGTCTTATACATTCCAAATCACCCTCCTTCCGATCAGGCCAGAGATCTTCTTTTTGGTAAACTCCGCAATCGTGCAGAAGTAATCGCCATTTCTCCAGTCCTCATACTTGTACTTCCTCTCAAATTCATTCGCCCAGTCAATGAAATACTGCTTCCACTCTGCACTCTCAATATTAGAATTTCTTACCTGTGCATTTCTCTCCCAAATGGCATTGAATGTCATCGCAATTTCAATCAGATTCTCCGTGTGTTTGTTGTATGAAAGTCTCATTTCTATTTTGCCCTCCTATATTCTCCCCTGTTGTACTGCTTTAGGCTGCCCCTGTTATTTCCGCTTTCTGAATTAAATTTTCCAGATAACTTTTTGCCTGCGCATATGCCTCTTCCTGCATTTCCTGAGTGATTTTGTCAACCGAATACGGTATTGTAAACCAACCATCAAAATTACCATTTTCTTGAAAGCCATTTTCCATCGCACATATATGGATGAACGGTCCGTAATCACTGATCTGGAAACTAACATAACTCCCTGTCTTTTCGATTGCTTCCAACGTCAGCGCCATCAGTTCTTCTGCCATTTTTCTTTCTGCTGCTTTCATAGTCTAATCCTCCTCAAAATCCTCTTCCCACTGATCCGGGGAAGTTACCTCATATCCGTTCATGGCGTACCATCTTAAACATCCCGGACACTGAGTACATCCGTAATAGTGTCCGTTAAGGTGAAATTTCTCTCCACATTCACATCTTGCCAGAGCCGGCACCCTGCATGAACTTTTCCTCTCAACAACGCCCAGGCACTCGACCTCTTCCGGATGATCCTGGCACCACTTGTAATTTTTCTCAGAAAGAGGATTCAGCTGCACTTTTCCGTCTTTCCACGGAAATGCAAATCCAGCGTCCGGATCATCTCTATACCGATATTCCACATTCACCTCTTCCGAATACTCTGTGTGTGCTTCTTTGAGTATTGTTACCATAGTTCCGCCTCCTCTCATGCGTTCTTTGCGTCCTCCACGAACTGATCCGCTTCATCTTTGCTTCCAAACCAGTCGTGGTAAACATCCTTGTTTCTCAGTTCCTTTGATTCGCTTTCCGGCTTTTTTACCGCCTGGATGCAATTCGTGATCGCCGCTCTTACCTTTCCGTTGTCATACACGCTGGTTGTCACGCACCAGAAAGTTTTCATCCCGGCCAGAATCAATTCATAAGCGTCTGCCTGCTCTTGCGTCAGTGGTTCCGAATATTCTATTAGGCCCCAGGCTTCATCCCCTATCTCTTCACAAAATTCCTTGTTGTCGAAATTCTGAATCCGCTCAACCTTATCTTTCTCCGGGAAGCCGCCCGGAAGAACCGGGCGCTGTGTACTGTAATATCTTGTCATCTGTCTCCATCCTTTCTATTCAGTACCATGTACTCCATATCTGGGTTTCCGTATGCCATATTCAGAACTTCTGGTACACAGTCTTCTGTGCAGCCATATTTAAGCCTAAACATTTCTTTCATGAGTAGCTGTCCGCTATCGCACTCATTTATACCACCGAATTTCATTTCGTACTGAACATAATAGATGTAATCGTTATATCCTTCCTCGATGTCTTCTTTGAGGAGATTGTCTCCGGTTCCCTCTGCGATCATGATTATTTCTCCGGTTTCCGGAACGAAAATAAACAAATCATCATATCTCTTGTCGTTTTCCATACTCTTCATGCTTCCTTTCTGTCTTTGTCATTCTGCCTTCGCATGGCTCTATGCGTGTGCTACAGCCGCAGGCATCGTAGTAAACACATCCTATGCAGGGTTTCTTCACCTGTCTGGATTTTTTCTCTTTCTGGCTCGATTCGCTCTCCATGTTACCTACCTCTTTTCTTTTTCAGCCATCACCTTCAGCCATGGCATCTGTTTGAATGCTTCCTCCTGCCGTCTCCGGCTTTGCTCGTTTTCCTCAATCATCACTGCCATAGCCGTCTGGAAAACACTTTCGTTATCTGCGGTTATAGTCACCAGACCGGCAGCCATTAAATGACCCATTCTGTTTATGGCTTCACTCCGATCATTTATCTCTTTCTGAAGAACTGTCATTTTCATCCTTTCTGCTCTCGTAACCTCCGGGGCGGGTGACAATCAGTAAACTATAAAATTTTCTATTGATTTCTTTAAAATGTCTGCTGCTTTCATTTCAAATTCGTGAATCTCTTTTGTGATTACACCCAGTTCACAATCAAGTTTGCTGTTTTCAACATATTCATCCAAAAGTTTTTCGTATTTGGATTTTTTTAACTTGCTTCCGCTCATGTATATCACTGTGTTTAATTCGTTGTACCTTACAAATTTCTCAGCCTCTAATCTGTCTTTGTTAAACATTTCTTTTACTGTCATAACAATTTTCCTTTCTAGTATTTTGCTTATTTAACTTCGCATTTGTGAACCTTTGAGGTAAAAAAATAAAACCTATAAGGTTTAAGTGTTGTTTGATTATGTATATATTATACTTCGTACTTGCGTATTTGTCAAGTGTTTTACTTCTCATTTAACGAATTATTTTGCTTTATTTCTTCGCACTTGCAAAGTGTGGATTTTATATATCTTTTAGATACCAGATTGAAGATATAGAAAAAGAGAAAGAGTAAGATATAGAGAAAGATATAGATAAAGAAGTTTGTGACCGTTTGTGACATCGTTGTGACAATGTCACAGGTTTTTCTTTGCAAACAGCCTGTATTCCTTATAAATTAAGGATATTCGTATCTGCGAGTTATTCACTTTTCTATGTGGATATTGTGGATAATTCGCATTTATCAACTATCCTTGCCATACTGAGAACATTTTCACGAATATTGCATTTCAGATCTGCATATGCTATAATGCCAGTAGGCAAAGAGAAGTAATAAGTCCATGCAAGATGGCAAACGAAAATCCCGGAGGTGGCTCTCCGGGATTTTCTATTCCTACTTTTGGCAATGGGAAGGCTTAACCCCATAGGCCGGTTGCCAGTTACTTGTCACCGTCCAACCATTTGCAGATGAGATGGCAAATCACACCTGCCGCAACAGCAACAATAAGAGAAATAATAACTTCCACGCAAGACACCTCCCTTCCGTGCCAGTATAGGAGGTGGCAACAGGAAAATTATATCATAACCGCTCCTACGCTACCAGACATTTTCTTCCAAAAAGAGCATATATGTCTACACCCTCGTACACGGCTCTATACCGGCTTTTATCTTTTAGGCATATGTTAATATCTAAAAATCTCTATCGTTGGTCAGGCACATTTCGTCAAAAATCCCCACTTATTTTTGGTAATTTTGTATATTGATTTTTTCTGCTGACTTGCTCCGCATTTCGGGCAATAAAAAAGGACCCGCCGGTTTTCCAGCGAGTCCATGTGACATACTTTTTCCTTGCTAAGCCAAATTCCTCAGAAGGCTATTTACCCTTCTTTCTGGCCCATTCATTCAACCATTCTATCTGTTCCCGGTCTTCCTCTTCTCTTTCCTCCGGTGTCTCCAGGACGCCTTTAGCAAGGGCGCAGGAGCATACGACCAGGAGAGACAGGGCCACGAGAATAATGATTACTGCAAATATTTTCATGCTCCACTTCCTTTCCAATGCCGGATCAGACTCTCCATCTATCAGCATTTACCGGACGGAGAGCCGTTATCTCAGATACTTACGGCCATTCGATTTCTTCCCCTTCATGCTCCTTCGGATCATAATTCACCAAGGCTTTCACCCATATCGCATGAAGGACAATCCCTATAAGGACCAGGGAAAGATTGGCTATGGCCTGGAGTGTTCCCGTCATTCCTGCTTGTCCTCTTCTTTGGGCGGATCGCCCTTCACAGCTTCGGCGCTCATCTGGCCGATAGCAGTCTGGGCGATTGTGGCCGCCGTTGCCGCTGCGGTAGAAGCCGCCACCGTGGTCGTGTCAGGAATCTCAATCTCGGATACTACTTCCACCGGTGCTTCAAGTTTCTGCTTCCGGACCTCAGCCTCAATCTTCGGCGTTACATATTCCACAAAGTCTCCGTATACATCGTCAATAAATTCCAGAGCCGCCGGACTGAGAATGGCTTTCGCCGTCTCGATGGATTTCTGAAGGGCTTCTTTCTGCGCCTCCAATGTAAATTCTCCGCTCTCCTTCAGCGCATCCACATAAGTCTGACTGGTGGCGCTTACCGCCTGTGTAATAGCGGCGGTGATCTCTTCGATGTACCCACGCACTTTAAGATCTTCTGTATCAGCAGCGGCATTGTCTCCGGCTTTCTGGATTGCTTTCACTATGTAGGCCGTAAAGATCGGTACGCATACCGTTACAACCGCAACGAGTAAATCACTGATTAAATCCTGCATAACATTTTCCTCCTTCTCTTATCCAACGTATTTTGATCCGCCGTAATATGCGGCAATCCATCCAGACGGAATTTTGATCCAGACATCGTTTCCGACATTCTGAACCGCCTGGCAGGTGACTTTGGTTCCTTTCTTCAGACAGCCGTTGCTGTAGGCATTTGCCCTGGCATTGGCCGTCAGCTGTGAATAACTCTTCGCTGAATTGTTTGTGCCGGCACCGGTCCGTACTCTCACGGCGTCCACCAGGAGAGTGTACGTCTTGCCTACAGAATAGGACGGTCTGGAAGAGCCTCCGGATGTTCCGGCACTCGATCCGGATTTTCCAAGCTGCTTGTTGACCTCTGCCTGGATCGTCATGTAATTATAGCCGGCCGCTTCCAGCTTCTTCTTTCTGTCAGTTCCGTTCCCCCACTTACCGGCGATTACTTCCTTTGCAATCTCAGTATTGGACTTCTTAGAAGTAGTTGTGCTGCTTCCGGAAAGTTTCGCATTAACCGCCGCCTGTACCTCGCTGTAATTGTAGCCAGCTGCAGTGATAGCGTTCTTTCTGGCGTCTCCGTTACCCCATTTTCCGGCAATCACTTCATCTGCGATTTCGGAAACAGACTTTTTCGGAGATGTTGAAGACGAAGTGCTTCCTCCTCCAGAGGAAGATCCGCTGTATTTCGGTCTTGCATATCCACGGATATTTCCTGCACCTACCGTAAGCGTCCGGCGGCCGACTGCCTGGCTCTTATTTCCTTCAATCGTTGTGATTGTACGTCCAGAAACACTCTCAACAAAGCCAATGTGATCGCTGTACCCGTCATTCGGCTGCGTGTTGTCATCCCAGTTGAACAGGATAATATCTCCAGGCTGCGGAGTGATCGCTCCATCCTCAATCCAGATTCCCTTCTGTTTAAAGATTTTCACATGCTCCTCGCATCCGCACTCCGTTCCGATCAGATCAACCGCTCCTGCTTTGATTGCAACATAGGAAACAAAGGTATCACACCATTCATCTGAATACTTCACCGCATAGCCGCGGGCAAGCGGCTTATGTTCATTGTACCCGTCAATGATTGTTTTAAATTTCCCATTGGCTTCACTCCAGCCAACGCATCCCTGTGCCACGCTTATAACACCCTGTGCTGTTACTCCCACTTTTGATCCTCCTCCACTGTTTCCATCGTACTGCGTCAGGTTATACTGATTTACCAGAGCCATATTATTCTGGACATAGGTTGAACTCGTAGCGTAGCCATCATTTTTGATGGTCTGCAAATATTTCTCCGGATCAGTAATGCCTCTCAGATTCTTATAGCGGTCAAGCTGGATAAACTCAAAATATCCCTTGACACCTTCCTCCATGCTGCTGTAAACACGGAAATTGTCTTTAATCGTGGTAAGCGTTCCGGCCTGGTACTCTTCCTGGGTGGTCAGATTTACAGACGGGCCTGTCCACTTTGTTCCGCATTTCAGGCCGAAGTAATTATGATACTGTGCTGCCAGCTTACTCTTTCCCCAGCCGCTTTCGTTGATCGCCTGGGCGATGATCGCACTGCAGCATTTGATTCCATACTGCGGAGCGTACTTCTGCACATACCCCGCAATCTGTTTGATAAATTCCTGATTTGTCATTTCAACGCACCTCGCTTCCAAAAAATAGGACAGGGAATTTTCCCTGCCGCACAAATGACTTATCTCATGTTATCCCAACGGGAAATTGTCTCCTTCCGAGTTCTGCTGATCTTGCAGAAGGTTTTCCCGTTCCTGCTTTCGATCCTCCAGCTGCCATCTCCGATCCTTATTTTTCTCTTTGGAAGTTTTGATCCATCCCATGATCCCGCACTCGCCGGCCAGGGCAACAAACACGCAGTTTATAAGAGTGTCCGGAACCATGCCGTAAGCTTCAAACAGGGAGATCATCTTCAGAGTGAAGGCAACTAAAAAGACCCCGACAATAATCAGGATCACATTCATCGTTCCTATTGACTTTCTGGAGGACTTCTTTGCTTCTTCATTTTTTTCGTCCTTTTTCATATTGCACCTCCGTCATTTCCTGCTCTGCATCAGTTCGCTGATTCTTTCTGTCTCGTGCATGGGGATAACCTCAAGGCTGTTCATGGCCGGCTGCACCTCAGAGTGAACATAACCGTCACCGTCCAGGTCTTCGTAATCTTTGAAGATTTTCCAGAAAGAATCCGACTCCATTTCAGACCATGCCAGCAAAGGATTCTTCTCTTTTGAAGTGAAGTATCTGTAAGACTGAAGCAAGCGTTCTCTCAGTTCATTTCTCTTTCTCTTGCGGTTCGCTTTCTCAATCTCCTCCATTCGCCGGATGTTCTCCTTTTGCGTATCTGTCAGATGCTTAATATCTTCCGTGAATTTTTTCTGCATATCTATACTCTGCTGTCTCCACTTCGGATACATGGCAATCTGATCCAGGCACTTCTGGATTTTTGCGTCCTTCTCCTCTTCCCTCTGGTACTGCTCTATGATGTATTTTTTCGCCTTTCTGTATAGCTTCCAGATGGCGAACAGAGCAGCGCAGAAGACAATAACGGTGGCAACCTCCAGGCCCCCAAACGTTTCAATAACTGCATCCACCTTTTCGTTTCCTTTCTTTAAAATTTTTGATCTTCGTATCACTACGGTTTGTCTCGTATAAATTGCATACCCTCACCTTCTTTCACAGCTGACCAAAAAGGGAATCCACCTCATTCATGGACTCCCTTAATTCACTGCTCATTGTGAAGTTTTCGTAATGGCTGATTTCCTCAATCAGCCTCCGGATCACATCGTTTTGCCGTTCAATGATCTGGTTCTGCAATTCAAGCAGCTCCTGTCTGCTCATAAATCACCTCCTCCGTCTGATCTGCGTGGGTTAATACCAAATTGTCCAGAATACTCTTCGCCAGAGGTTCACTGTCGCAATGCTCCAGCATCCCCAGGTAACTCTGAAGGGTTTCTGTTACATCCTGGAAAGTAACTTCATACCTGGAATATTTTACCCGCATACCTCGCAGCGCACGTTTGATCCGGAGGCTTGTGCTTTTCCGGATCACTACACGGTTCGGCCATATCCGATAACCTACAAACTCTATGCCCTGGCTTATCGGCCGGATACAGGTTTTCTTATTCAAGTTCAGTTCCAATTCTTCCAGAAGAAACGCTTCAATCCTGTCTTTCCAGGACCGAAGCTGTACCTTATCGTCACTCAGAATAATTACATCATCCATGTAACGGATATAAAAATGGATACGCAGAACCCTCTTGCAGAACTGATCCAGCGCATCCAGATATAAATTGGCAAATACCTGCGACAATAGATTTCCTATTGGCATCCCCACATCATACAACCGCTCGGCCAAAGGAACGTCACCTGGAGAGCGGCCCGGTGGAAGACCAAAGGGCGTATGTTCGCAATCTATGATCCCGTATAATACATTCAGCAATCTTTGATCTTTGATTTTCTTTGCCAGGATTTTCTTCAGTACCCGATGGGATACTCTGTAAAAATATTTGCTGATGTCCAGTTTAAGATAAAACCACTGACCCTCCTTCCGGCTCACCTGTTCGATCCAGTATTTTAATCTCTGCATCGCACTAAGGGAGCCTCGTCCCGGTATGCAGCCGTAAGAATCTTCAATGTACCCCTTTATCAGCATAGGGTTGATTACCCGGTAAATCGCCCACTGTATGATACGATGCCTGAATGAAATTGACATGATCATTCTTTTCTTCGGCTCGTAGATATAAAAGATGAAATACCGGTCTATTTTATAAGTTCCATTCAGAACTTCCTGCCGAAGTTCATTCAGCAAGGCCCAGGTATCCAGGTTGTAAATCAGCACATCTTTGTTATATCTCCTGCCGCTGGAAGCATCTTCCAGTGCCATGTACAGATTGTCCATGGAAAATATGACATCGAAAACATTCTTAATCTTCATCTATACCTCAAAATCTATGTGTTGCAGCTTTCGCCTTGGCTACTTGCAGCTTCCATAGTTGTCTCCGGTTTGTGTGTCTCCCCGGAGACGACCATACCCACCTTTCGGGAGCATAGCCTTTTTCTCCTGCCGTATCTGGCCCGGAGCGGAAATAGACTCCTTTATCCTCTCGCACTGTCGGAAGGTCCTTGAACATTCCGCCTCTGGCATATGAGAGTAAAGCGGAGCGGAAGCCGATGTTGCTGTTGGAGTTCGACCGGGGGTTGTTCAGGTTCACGTTGAACACACCCGCATTGGAAGTGTTGTTCCAGCTGCCGCCGCAAATCGGCAAACGCAATAGCCTATTCCCAAAGGAAATGCCCCGCCTATTCAGCGGGGCTGATAACCTTTCTTATTTTTGGACGGCGTATCCTCGTACAGCCACTTCTTGTAGGCTCCGATCATACTACCAATCTCTTTGGAACGCCGTGTCCACTCTGCATGAGACGAAGAGCCTTTCAGATATTTCATCCGATATGCAAGCGTTACAAAATCCTGCAATGCTTTATTCTTCATATCCAGATTTTTATGCGGCGTTTTCTTTGAGTACGCCCATTCCAGTTCATTCGCCAATTCCAACATTTCTTCCATGCAGAGAGCAATTTTATCTCCCAGTAACTTCTGATGTGGAACCGACCATCTTTCTATAAGCGGAAGGGCATACTCTATCATATCAATAATTTTCATCCGGATTTTCAGGTTCTCTACTTGCTGCTCTCCTGTTGCCGTTTCATTTTTCTCTGTAGGCGCCACGTTGTTCCTCCTTGAAAGCTACAAACACGCTCTGCTACCGCAGAGCAAACAGTGTCTCAGTGTTACAGTTCACAGAAAGCGGAGCGGAAGCCGAGGCTGCTGTAGGAGTACGACCGGGGGCTGTCCAGGGCCACGGCGAACACACCCGCACCGGAAGTGTAGGACCAGCGGCCGCCGCAAATCGGCAAACGCTCTCCAACAGTATTAACGTAGTGGTAATCACTACCGTAATCTCCGCCCGGATCGTCCGGATACAGCAACAGTGCTTTTGCCAGTTCCGGTGCTGCTGAAAGTCCCGCGTTCAGAGTCATGTCTTTATACTGGCATCCATTTCCCTGGTCCGTAGTGTATGTGATCGCACCTTTTGTCAGCTGAATTTTGCTGGATACCCAATCCCATTTCAGAGTATCAGCAGATCCCGGAGTGACCAGAGTTCCATCTGCCTTGATTGCTTTCCATTCAGAGCTTCCGGCGGCCATACTGATGTCGGCCATCATGCAGTTTGCATATGGGATGACCTGAAGCTCTCCCGCCTGTGTTCTCATGCCGGCACACCACTCCCAAACATTACCATTCAGGTCAGCGATGCCGTCCGGCAGCCAGTTATGATTCCATGTATCTGGACCGGAACCGGTAGCGCAACGTGCCGGCTCTCCATCGTGATCTCCGGAAGTCTCGTAAGATGTCGGCACACCTCTTTCGTGCAGATAGGAAATATCCTTGCCCCAGTTGTTGTTACCTCTCGGCATGGTTCCATTCTTCCGGCACCACAGGGCGATTGCGCTCCAGAGGGAATACGGTAACAGGCCCCAGCCGGTTCCTTTGTTTCGGCAGTATGTAACAGCCTGATCAAAATTTACAGATACTCTCGGATCTTTCAATGCCAGAGAATATGCACGGTCATTCAGAACTACGTTCTGGAATTTTGACACATACATATCTTTCACCGCACCATTTACGGAAAATCCGGGATGAACATTCTGGCTTCCATCTTCAATTACGTCGCCGATGTTGAATCTCGGAAACAGCACCATAATGGACGGCATCTCTCTATCATCCAGGAGAACCGTGTTTTTCCCTCCGGACAGGGCCTCGACAGCTAATTTTAAATCGTCAAAGTTTGGCATCTCTTAAACCTCCATTTCCCATAATCTAAGTTCGCAGTTATCGATGTCAAAAGGAACCGGCTCCCTCGTTGTAATTGTCGGGGATTCGGTTCCTTCTTCTGCCTCCGGATCGTATTCCGGATTTTCTTCTTCAGTTTCGATGTATTCTCTGGCAGGGATCACCAGCTGAGCAACGTATCTTTCGCCGCTTGATGCTCCCATCACCAGGCCGCCGGTGTAGTCCTGGCAAATGTCAATGACAACCTCATAATCACGTTCCTTTTTGGAAGCGTCAAACATAAGATCGCCGTCATTAAAACTGATAATCTTTCCCATGACCTCATAGGAAATAAATTTTGTGCCGTCCTCCGGCAGATGCGTTACATTCATCAGAAATACCTCCTTCTGTTCTGTGCTTTTTCAACAGCCTCCTGGCTTCTCACGGCCGTAATCTCTGCAGCTTCCCTCATAGCAGGATCACGAGTATCAATGCCGTATTTCTGTGCCACATACTCTACGGCACTCTGTCTCTCTTCGTTGGGAATAATTACGTTCGCCACGATTAAATACCTCCTCTCACATACAGATTCAGAACCACCTGTGAAGCTGATCCCGTATAAGCAACTTTAAAACCATTCAGTAGCTTATCGCTGAATACGATTTCTCCGACAGCGCCGCCGGTTCTGCTTACAACCTCAGCCTCGATAGTGTAGTCTTTGTTGTTCCGGGATTCCGGAAGCTGAACAGACTTCACGGAATTATTGAACGGGTAGTCCTGGGAATTTGTGAGGGTGACTTCCAGTTTCTCACCGACAATCCCCTGTAATTCCCGCCGGGTACTCATGAGCATCCGGAGAGTTTCATTTGCCATCTCAATCGCCATGAAGGTTCCGAACCGTTCCAGATGATTAAAATTGGTTGCGCTTTGCGGCGTTCCCTGGCTGAATACTTCTCCCGGATCAGGAACATGCTCTATGCTCCCGTCATCGTTCTGTGTCTCTTTGTACCGGTAAGGATGCTCAACAACTTCATCCTCCCACAATGTAGGTACATACATGGGTTTCTGCCTCCTTCCTATACTTCTTGAATATCAATAGCAAAGCGATACCAGATGGCCTCCTGCGTGGATTTCCTCTGAAGGTTCTCCGTTTTACTCAGCCATAAGTTACCGCTTGTGTTGTACAGCTGTACTTCTGTCACTGTAATATTGCCGGATACTTCATTGCCGGCCTGAAATTCGATTGCCACCTTACCTTTTGAGTCTGTGTAGACTTTCGTGAGTTTTGTCTGGTAATAGGTGCTGCCGACCTTGTACCTGGCATAAGCAACCGTTCTCTTCACATACTCTTTGAAGCCGTTAATGGCCTCCGCCGTCAGCATATCTGAATCTCCTCCTTCCTACATTCTTTTTGAGCCGCATATTTTATATACGACACTGGCTGTTTTCCCCTCTACCGAAGCGGTAATGCCTCCGGATTCCGGTTCTCCCAAATTGCTCACATCTGGCTCTATTCCGGTGATAGGGTAGGGAAATGTGACTCCCTGCCCTAAAGTCGATGCCTGAAGCTGTAACGAAGGGAGAACACCTATATTAGCTATATCTGGACGTGTACCAGCCACCACATGAGGGAAGGTTCTGCCTTCTCCTTCTGCATGGACTTCCAGATCAGCGTCATAGATAGCTGTGATAATCGCCGGGTCCGGATGCTGACCTGCTTTCCTGTTCTGGCTTGTGGTCTGGTAAGGGAATACCGTTGACCGTGGTTCTGCCCTGATCCGCACAGATACCGGGGTCTCAAACACAATCCGGAAACTCTTCTGAGCCTGCTTTACCTCGTTGATAAGATCAATGATCTGCTTTAGGCTCACGCTGCTGTCTCCAGGACTCAGCTTAATCTCAAAAGTATGCGGCTCCACATTTTCAACCAGTTCGCACTCACGGCCGCACAGTTCTTCAACCAGCATTTCAATTCTGGCAGGATTCATCGGCTTCCGGAAATTCCGCTTCCGTGTGATTGCGCTTCGGCGCTCTTCCAGGCTGAGTGCTTCATTGGTGGTGATCCCGTAACTCTGCTCCCAATACGGAAGCGACCAGGTGGCCGTCTCCGGGAACGCCTGGTTTCTCAGATCATCTACCGTGTCCTGCGCTAAAGTCAGCGGAACGCTCATAACCTCAAAGATCCATTTTGCCACATACGATTTCTCGTAAATGGGAGAGATCATCCCCATCATATCTCTGGCTGTTGGCCTGGTCGGAAAATTCTCTAAGTCCATCAGCTCACCTCCTCGGTGGTGACGCTCTCTGTGAACGGATACTCGTCCATGTCAATAGTGATATTTTCGGTGCTTCCGTTCATCGTCAGCCCTTCAAAATCTTCAACGCCGGCCGTGTTTGTCAGTGTGGAGTGAACCCAAATATATTTCACTTCGCCATCTTCACTCACCATATTCTTGTAATAATTTGACAGAGCCTTTTTAAACTCTGCCAACACATTCTCTTCCTCAAATCCATCCTCCAAGGATAACCCGGAGATAACATAGTTGATATTCACCAGTTCCGGAGCGGACACGGTAAGGATCACATTCGGCGGCGCTAGTCTGTCAATCGGGCTGTCCGGACTCATAATGTAGTCGTACACAGCCTGTTGCAGTGTTGAATTGGCCGCCTCTCCATTGGCATCAAGCACAACAATCTTTACCGTTTCGGGGCCATCCCATTCCGGCACCACAATAGCTGTTCCGATTCCCTGTACCGACTCAGCCCACCTCTTATAGTCGGAATGGTTTCCGATATAGGATGTATCCATCATATCGTTGGCTTCAAGGATTCTCTGTCGCAGTTCATCGTCTGTTTCCTCCTCTGTGCCGCCGCTGGCCCGCTCCGGGTTTGTCACTGTGGTAACTCCATCAATCGGAACAGACATCAGTGTGATTGTGTTTGCGTTCACATTAGATCCCCTGCCGGCCACCATAGCTTGGACCACTACTGTGCCTTTCCCGTCTTCTCCTATAACGCACTGCTCAATAGCGGCAAATTCTACTGATTCTGAGCTGTCTGTTTCTGGAGTGGCAAAAACTGATCCTGTCTGAATTACAGTTCCCGGAAGGCCTTCTACAGCAATTTCAGCCGTTGCAAAGTTTGGGGCCTTTCTCTCCACTCTCGCCATTTGAGCCAGGCGGTCCAGATACTCTCCGTAACTCCACTGAGGAAACATGAGTTTTATCGCTTCCGGAATGTAAAATTCCAGAAGTTCAGCAGCTATCAACGCTGTGGGTCTTGTAAAATCCCACGGGAAGCCGCCCTCCGTCTTATCAATATCATCCGGAAGCTGGTCCAACATCCTCTTGTGGATGGTATCCGCATCACAATCCTGCAAAAAATCTGGTACTGTAAATTCTTCTATGTCTGGCACTGTTCTCACCTCCTCCTTTAAATCTTGATTTCTAGCTGCTCTTCATCCTCCCATGGATACCCTTTCACCATGAAGGACACCCCAATTTCTCCAGGGTTGTAGGAAAATGAAAAATCACGGACATACTCTGTTGCCGGATGTACCAGCAGAGTCTCCGTGATTGTTCTTTCTATCTCACTTTCTGTGGACTCTCTTTCCGATACGTCCATTTCTTCAAATTCTGTTCCGATGTCAGAACCGTATGCAAGGCAGGTTTCTCGCTCTGTGTCTATCATCTTTAGACACCATTGGATATATGCCTCCTTGCCGTTTGCCCGGATCAGCTTATTCGCACCATCCCGGACAAAATCTCCCTTTTCAAAATCAAAATAGACTGAAGATTTATATCGCTCGTCATATTCTGGATTGTCTGGTATTTCCGGGAGATCGAACACCGGAAACAGCTGTCGTTCTGACATTTTTACCGCCTCCTATCTCCTGATTACATCTACTACAACTGGCTCGTTTTGGACCCACACAACCAAAACGTGATCTCCTGGGGAAAGTCCTGGAAGAGTTACTATGTGGCTGTGGGTTCCGTTGCCGGTTTCATGCCCGCCATGGGAGCCGCCAGACACGGGGATCTGCAGCCCGGAGACTAAGCGGCCAATATAATATTCCCCCTGTGGAATAGCAACCGGAAAACGGTTCGTAGTCAGGCTCATATTTCCATTGATTACGCCAAAATCCGGCGTGACATCTTCTGCAGTCTGATCTGAAAATTCCCTCATACGGTTGGACATTACCCTTGCCAGCTTGCTAAGCCCCGGATTTCCGTCTGCTTTTGCCATAACGCTCACCTCCCACTATTCAAATGTTCCTTCATCAACCCAGCCGTAAACATTGGATGAACTGTCCGTATGGATCAGATGCCATGGGTGAGCGCCGCCATTCGCTTTGCAGTCCGGCCCCAGGGTGATCTTTGCCTTGCCCGCCCGTGCCTTATATCCTTTGGCTCCTGCATAGGATGACACATAATGAGTGCCTCCCTTGAAATTCACAATGTCTCCGACTTTATAGGATTTCTCTGAAGATTCCTCTTCGACAACCTCGGCTTTCGGTACATACTTCTCAATTTCCATCGTGATGCGTCCGGATTTTGCATTGTGCTGAACGCTTTTCGCCAGGTAAAACCCATTGAGCGCCCCCACTTTTGCATATACCAGATCGCCTTTTCTGATCGGTGGAACGTCCGGACCGATAAGCCGGCTGGTTTCTTCCGGGCTTCCATCCTCGTCCAGAATCTCGTTTGCCTCCTTTTTCGCTTCTGATAAGTCATCACTCTTGGATTTCGTAACAATCTTCTGAAACACGCCATACTCGGTCTTCCCGTCAACTGTTGCCTCTACTTTCGCCGCACTGTCAGAATCCTCAGAGGAGATCACCTTAACTCTCGTTACGATATTCGCAATGCTGATTTTGTGACTTGCCTCCGTGGAACTTTCCCCCTGGAAAGCGTAAATCGTGGTGTTACTGCCTTTCTTCACAACCTGGATTTTTGTCTCTGTACTTCGCAGGATTGCGGCGGCGCCGCCTTTCTTCTTTGCCTCGTCAAGCACATTCCGGATAATATCTCCCAGCTTTTTATTCTTCTCCAGAATTTTGGAATGGGAAACATTCGGCCCATTGTAGCTGGAAATGCTGATTCCCCACGATTCCATGATGGATGTCAGTATGCTCTTCGTCTTCTTTCCTTTGGCAAAGTACACGCAGTCAGAACTTTTCTGAAGGTTATACAGGTTATCATAGGCAACAACATTGAACACTTCATCGCTCTTTGAACTCTTCCGGGTACACTCAATAATGTTACCCATGGCCACGACTCCACTGCCGCTGCCCCAATGCCCCTTTACGGCAACTATCGCCCCTATTTTTACCAGAGACGATAGCTGACTGCCGTTGTAAGTGGCATTATACATATCGAAGCTGATCTTCATAGCCAGTTCATCTTCATTCTCTTCCCATCCCAAATCCTCAACAGCCTGGGTAATGTTCAGCTGAAGATTTTTCTCTGTGACAACTATCACATCATAGGACACCTTGCTTATCTCAATCATAAACAGGCACCCCCTAACTGTTCGGGATTCGCAATACCTGTCCTGGATAAATCAGGTTCGGATTGCTGATCTTATCTCTGTTTAGATTGTATATCTCCGTATAGCGTGAGCCTTTTCCAAGGAACTTCTGTGCAATCCTCCAAAGGCAATCTCCTGATTTCACCGTATAGGTTCTGGTCTTACTCTCCGTTGCCGTGCTTTTGGTGGTCTTTTTAGAAGCCGGTCTTGGTGCCTGCGGCGTACTGATCTTCAACTCCGATGTGGTGTATATTTTGATCTCCTGGGCCACAATAAACTCAATTTCATACTGAAAGTCTCCGGCTCCAACATACTTCCCGGTGAACTTTGAAATATAAACTGTCAAGTTTATACAGGTTCCAGTTACCAGAAGTGTGCATTTCGTACCCTTATCACGATAGCTTCTCAAATTCTTTATCAAACTGTCCGGTTTTGTGAACGCCTTAATGAACGGCGCCCCTTTTCTCGACTCGCCAGGGAAGGTCCCGGACCACGATACCTCTTCAATGCCTTTTCCCCTGGGGAGTTTTACGTCACCCAGGGAAATAATGCTGTACGACATAAACTTTGCGTCTGCTCCTATCGTCAGCTTCTCAGGCATCATGGGAAACCTAATCTGTGATCCCCCGTCTGGCGTCAAATAAATATCCATACGCTACGCCTCCGTTGCTAACGGCATATTCGCAAAGATTTTGCTCATACGCTCTGCGATTTCGTCTCCCAGGTCATCCGCCATCTCTCGGATGCGGCTCTGGACAACTTCCATGATCCGGTCATCATCCATACCCTCTCCGTCTATACGGAAGACAGGACTCATATCCACATTAATCGTGAATGTGTTCCCGCCCTCGCCCTGAGAATTTTTGGGTGCTTCTACAGAAACCGTAGTTCCTTCTCCTTCGGAAGACTCTTTGCTGCTGTCTCCTTTGGAAGAGCGCCCCATAACACTCCAAACTGTATCATCCTCGTTTTCCGGCTCCCATGTGATCTGTCCTGCATCCTCCGGTGTAAAGCCAAATCCGCTGCCGACCATTCCGCCGGCCGCATGTGCTGAAATATTTCCGTCAGAGTCAAGCACTCCCAGGGTTCGTCCAGCAGCCTTCCAGAGTTCGATTCCTCTTGACCGTCTGCCTGGTACAGTAGGAATGATATATTCCAATCCTTCCTCACCAACCCAGGAAAGTTCCGGGCCATTCCGTCCAACTTCACCGCCGGCTGCGTTGAGGGATGCCGTAACCGTTGCCGATCCGGTACCTCCGCCGCCAAAGCTGATGCTTGCTGTCGGGTTTGCGATGGAGTAGTTCACATGGATGCTTGCGTTCGTGCTGACGCTGTATCCGGCACTCATGGCGCCTCGCAGATCACTTCCGACCTGGCTGTAAACGTCCGAGGAGTTATTGGTCTGGTCCAGGGTAACATCAGCCGAACCGCTGACCGGGAGGGCTGACGCAAAAGAGCCGTCCAGTTCTGACTGAACGGATTCTACTACTGAGCCTACATTGGTTTCTCCTGCCTGGACTGTTACATCAGCGGCCATGGTTGCAGAAGTAGTTCCCTCCGCACTGTCAAGCGCCGTCTGTGCTGACTCTTCTACTGGAGCAGTATCGACCGTATTTGCCTGCACCGTAACATCTGCTGATGCGTCAACGGTTGCCGGCTCTACAGCTGATGCCTCTGCCACCGTCTGATCGACAGCGGCGTTGAGTTCTGCAGTGTCAACGTTTATCTGATCCGTTGGGATTCGCACCGTCATGCCGACATCAACCTCGCCGGCCTCAATACCGTTGTACTCTGCCAGTTCATCGACCGTCATTCCAACAGCGGAAGCAATCTGCTCCAGTGCGTCTCCCTCATTCACGGAAACTTCTCCCAGGGTAACAAGAACTTCTGATCCTGTGACCTCTACAGTGTCTCCTCCTGCCTCAAATTCATCAAGGACTGCCTGTATCTCCTCAGAAAGTGCTGCCCTGGCCTGCTCCGAATCAACATCAACTTCTCCCAGTTCTGCGTTCAGTCCATCCAGTGTCAGTTCTTCATCCGTAACCTCTGCTGTGGCACGTTTCCAGGCATCGCTGAGTTCATCACTCAGCTGACCGTTGGCATCCATCTCATTAACCGCATCGATAAGAGCCTGATCCCCGGATTGCGCTATTGCATTGGCATATACCTGCCATGCCGCATCCGTATCTCCAGACGCAGCGCCGATTTCCATGGCCTCATTAAAGCTGTCCATAATCTGTTTAGGAATGGCCTGGCCCATAGATACATACTCGTCTATCATCTCGGTCATGGCGGTTGCGTCCGGTTTCATGCTTTTCCAGAGTTCTTCCAGTGCGTTCTGGTCTCCACTCTGGGTCCATCCCCAGCCTCCGCCTTGCTGTGCCCTAGAGTAGCCATAAGACAGTTCATCCATCAGCCACATGGTATCTCCGTCGGCTACATACTGTTTCAAACTATCTATAGCCGAGGACACATTGCCACCACTTTTTTCCTGGTTTTTGGAGAGCAAATCTCCGTATGTGTCATTGATGGTATTCGTCTCAAACGCCAAACTGGTCATAAGATCGGAGGCCTGCTGGTTTCGGATAGCCTGTGACGCCAGTTCCTTGTAGTGAGCATTGGTTTCGCTTGTCAGCCTTCCGGCCTCTTCCATAGCGTTCAGGGTTGCGTAAAACTCCTTTGCAGAGGCTTCCACCGTTTCGGATGCTGCCTGTCTCTGGTCTGCCAGCGCCTCCACAACCGATGTGAAGGAATCTGCAGTCAGTTCTTTCCCGCTGAGATTGCCGTACTCTGTGTTGATCCAGTCCATCTGTGCTTCTTCTTCAGCCTGTTTCCACCGGCTTGTGATACTATTCATCTTGTTTTGAAGCTGTGCGACTGCTTTTGCTTCATCAACACTGATAATTCCATCTTCCAGGGCTGCTTCAACCGCCGCTTGAAGATCTTCCGAAAGTCCTGAGAGTTCTATTTCATCTGCACTGGCCCATTCTTCAATGGAATCTGCCAGGGTTTGCCCCTCCTGCGTACCTCCCAGGAATGTTTCTACTTGAAGATGTGCGGCATAGGTTCTCTGCTCCAGTTCGGAGATTTTCGACTCCACGAAAGTATCAATATTGTCTGTGAAGCTCTGCTGTTCATCCGCCGTCAGTTCGATACCAACACTGGATTTCCAGATCAGAACCTCATTTTCTTCCAAGGCTTCCTGTGCAGCCGCCGCAAAATCGTCAGCCTTTTCGATTGCCCCCAGTTCCATATCCACGTTTACTAGGTACTTTGCGTTCAAAATTCCGGAGGCCACCTCTTCCGCTTCTTTTGCGGAAAGAACAATGTCTCCGAAATGTTCACTAAGACTTGCTTCTTTCTGTGCCTCAGTGTAATTGTGGACCGCTGTTGTGATAGCAACCACGGCCGCCGTTACTGCAGCCGCAGCAATGCCAAATTTGGCAGAAGCCGGCACCATGCTTCCTATATTACTGATGAAACCGCTCACACTGGTCGCTGACTTTGCAGCCGAACCGATGCTCTTGATCCCGGATGCAATCGGAGATAGCGTCTGCACGATGCTGCTTCCTGTTTTCATTAGCTTTGATGCACCCATACCGATAATTCCGGCGCTCAACCAGCTTGTAAGGCCGGCCTGCTCACCGCCGGGAAGGATCTTCGCCGCACTGGAGAATAGGCTTCCAAGACCTTTCGACATCATATCAACGCCGTCTGATCCGGCCCATTCCATGAACGGTTCAGCAATAATTTTGTTCCATGCAATATCAATTTTCCCGAATAGATCGGCATTTTGCCATTCGTCAGAACGTGTCATAGACTCAACCGTCCTCTGCACCTCAGCGAATTTCGCATCCAGAACATCGAAAGCGGCAACGCCAATATCTTCGATCATAGGCATTGCGTCCGTAAGGCCGCCGGCGATTGCGGAAATATACGGCTCCATTCTCTCTCCGAGTGTCAGCTGTACTGTCTCCACTGCGCCGCCCAGCTGCTCCAGGGTTCCTGCGAGATTGTCCTGCATGGTTTCAGCCATGCGATCAGCTGCCCCCGCCGAGTTTTCAATCTGCTCTGCGAGAGACCTGTAATCTTCCTCAGAAGTATTGATGATTGACAGCATACCGGCCATAGCCTCTTTACCGAACAGGGTAGAGGCGGCCGCCGTCTGCTCCGCTTCATCCAAACCGCCCAGGCTACTCCTAAGATTATCCATGACTTCTCCCAGAGATTTCATGTTGCCTTCTCCGTCCAACAGACTGATATTATATTTGTCCATGACTGCCGCCATACTGTCTGTAGGAGATGCCAGGTTTGCCAATGAAGTCTTTAAAGCTGTGCCGGCCATTGATCCTTTAATGCCGTTATTACTCATAAGTCCGAGAGCCATAGACACATCCTCGATGTTGTACTTTAAGGCTCCGGCCACGGGTGCAACGTACTTGAAAGCCTCTCCCAGACCGGCAACGTCTGTATTGGTAGCTGATGAAGCCACCGCCAGAACGTCCGCAAACCGGGCTGTATCACTCGCTGTCAGTCCAAACGCTGTAAGGGCATTGGCAACAATATCCGTTGCCTGTGCCAGCTCAATTCCATCCGAAGCCGCCAGACTCATGATACCGCCGATACCGCTAATCATGGACTGGGTATCCCAGCCGGCCTGTGCCATGTACGTAAACGCTTCCGCTGACTCAGTTCCGGAATATTTCGTAACAGCTCCCATTTCCTTTGCTGTTTCGGTCAGCCGTTCCATATCCTGTTCTGAAGCGTTTGAAAGCGCCTGCACCTTGCTCATTGTGGCCTCGAAGTCCATATAGGTATTAGCCGTGTCTGCGGCTCCCAGGCTCACGCCTAAAAAAGAAGCCCCTTGCAGGATAGGATTTCGTAACAAATCAAAAATCCCCTGCAATGGGGCTGTGACGCCATCTATTATACTGATCGTGGCGCTGAATACTGAACCATCCCACGCCTCTCCCTTGTCGTTTGCGCTGTCTATGATTGGGGTTGCATTATCTTCAGCTCCTATTTCGGCCGATCCAGACTGACCGTCAAAGTTTTCAACAGCATCTCCAGCAGCGTTGATAACAGGCGTAGCTGTGTCATTCGCACCTACATCTACATCCGCAGAGGCCCCGTCAAGCTGTTCCGCCTGATCTGATACCTGGCCGAGTGTCTGGCTTGCTGAATTATTCACGCCAACATCAATATCCGGATTCACGCTCTCCAGATGTTCTGCCTGTGCAGATATGCGACTGATCTGCCCGGACGCCTGGTCATCTGCGGTTATTCGGACATTATGCGCTCTGTCAAGCCTGTTCAACTGCTGTTCTGTCCGTTGAACCGTTCTTTCAAAACCTGTAAGATTCCGTTGTGCAGACTGAAGACCTGCACTCGTGTTGTCTCTGACGCTTACGGGTATCTCAATCGTTACTGTCTCTGCCAAATCACTCGCCTCCTTCCTCCTCTTCGTCATCTATGTCTGCAGTTCCGTCACGCCTTTTCTGTTCGGCTTTCAGCTGTATCTTCATGGATTCCAGACAGAAAGCCTGTACCCATTTTGGCTTCAACAAAAAATCGTCCGGCGGGATATGGTGTCTCTGGAAAATAATGTGTAGCAGAGTTCCTTTCCCACCGGCTTTTATCAGTTTTTTACAACTTCTTCAACATTCGGCTGGTATCCGGAAATTTCATCCAGCTTTTCCAGGATCGCATCCTTTTCTCCTGCCTTCAGAACAACTTCAACCAGGTCAATTCCGTTCAGGACGTTCAGCTTGTTCCATGCAGCCCGGTTATCCCAAATCTTCTCCCTGTCTTCATCTACGGTAGCCTCGTAAATAAGCTGAGAGCGGTATCTTGCGACCTCAAGGCTTTCTGCTACTCTGGTTCCACTCTGCCGGTTCCTCTTGTAGTTGGTATTTTTCTTGCGGCAGTTCTGGTATTCATCTTCGCTGAGAGGACGGATTCTGAACTCAAGAACAATAGCGCCATGACGTTTGATCTTGATTTTTACAGTGTCCTCTTCATCATTCTTATAATTGGCTGCTTCAAGAAGGCCGGACAGGATGTCATCCTCATACTTCCGGATCTCTGCATTTTTCTCTTCCTTAGTCATCGTTACATCTTCAGTTCCGGCTGTGATATTCTCTTTGCTCATTGTGATTTTTCCTCCTTAAATTAAAAAGAGCCGCCTCATTCGTATTGAATGAAGCAGCCCATAGATATTTTTTAAAAAACTAAGCTCTCAGGGTTCCCTGTGGTTTAACATCGCCGTTCACAAACAGACTCCACTGTCTTTTCACGATGCTTCCGACTGCGATGTTCTGAATATCAATGTTCCCGGAAGGAACACAGTTATTGTAGATGTACCGCTGCTCAGAACCATTGCTTCCTTTCAGAACGCCCTGGAAGTTCCACTCAGGGATCTCTCCGGTACTCTGCATATTCAGCAGGTCCGTGATGAACTCTCCGTCTTCAACCACGCACTCCGTAAAGGTAAGTGTCAGGCCGTAGGAATCGAATACCTCAAATTCCTTCGGAGTTCCCAGAGGATGATACTTCTGGTTTGCTACGGCCATCTGAGACTGATAGGTTTCGATAGATGCCAGAAGTTTTCCGTTACTGTTGTAAAGAGCGCCGTCTTTTCCAGTGCGGGCTTTCCTTGCGTCCGCTACTGCCTGTGTATTAATAATAGACATTCTCTGTTATCTCCTTTCTCTTATTCGGTCTCCGTATCTGCCGCAAAGCGGAAACGGAATGTCAGGTAAATTGTCTCGATGCTGTCCAGATCGTCCACTGCCACAATAAACCATGCGCTGTCTCCCGTTGCTGGGTTATTCGCATCCTCTGTTACAGTTCCGCCGGGGATAAGTTTCTTTTCTCCGGCCATGGCATCAACAACTCTCTGAGCCGCTGCGATAATGGCCGCCCGTCCGTCTGCATCGTTATCTACAGTTCCGATCATAGGCTCAACCGTGGCCTCGATACGATTCATCAGCTCATATCTGGTTTTTACTCGCCGGATTTTCTTCCAGCCTGCGTCCTGGTTCGCCGCCAGAGTGACAAGCGTGTTGATTGCCTTCTCAATCCATACCTGTCTACTCTTGCTGAGGGAAAGAACAATACAGCCCGACTTCAGAGCCTTCTTGATCTGAGCGTTGGTAAGCGCCTCATTCAGCGTTGTCGCTCCGGAAATTACTGTATGAGTAAGAGACTCGTTTGCTGCTGATGCCGCAATCATTCCGGCGATCCTTGCTGCCGCAAGATACCCTTCATAAATAGTTCCATCTGATCCAACCCAGCTATTCAGCACATAATGAATTTTTTCATCGTTGAAGGCGGCTGCGTGTTCCATTCTATCTTCCAAATCAACGGTGTGTTTCTCGGAGACAACGCCCATCGGGTAGGCGCCATCTTCATAAATTCTGCTGATGAACGCATGGAGAAGAGCGTGTACGGCCGTATCATCTGTGTCAACACAGATCATATTCCATGTTTCAGCCTCACTTGCGGAAAATCCATCACTATACGCTGTATTATTAACTGTCGGATTTGTGCCGGCTGTGAATTTCTTCTGCGCTACATCTGCCAGAGTTCCATTTCCAGCAGCTTTTTTCTCCACTTTCACATATGCGCTGTTTGCGAGAGCGTTGACAAGTCCGTCAACCTCATTTTCTCCAGCCTCAAAGGTTACGGACTCCAAAATTTTTGTATCTTCATACAGGATTGCCTGTTTTAAACTTTCATCCTCCAGGGAATCCTTGATTGTGATAGCAAACGCTCTATCCCCAGGATAAAGAGCTGTAAGCCCAACGACATCGACTGCGGTGTCAGCAGTAGTATCCTGTAATGTAACTGTGGCGGCTGTGCCACCACTTCCTACTCTGACTACCACGATTTCATCCAGACCACCGGCTCTCATTTCGGTGATAACATCCGCCCCGCTTCCGCTTCCTATCACTGTTGAAATGTCCATGCTTGCATCCGTTCTTACCGGAGTATTGAGCGGCCCCCAATTTCCGGAAACAACAGCGCATCCCACATCTTCGGCAACGCCTGCGCTTTCTACTCCGCCTGCGTTCTCGTAACGCTTATAAACGCCAGGACGTTCTTTGGTTTCTCCAACCGTAAAAAATCCACTCATTCCTACTTAACCTCCTTCTCTGCAAATTCGGAAATAATTTTCTTTGCCTCTTCCTTTGTGGCCTCTGTTTTTCCAGCCACTTTCATAGCTGCACGGATAATATCCGGGCTGTAGTGCTTCCCGAATACGGAATCCGCCGCCTTTACAAACTCTTCCACTGTGTAAGTGGATGTCTCTTTTCCCTTTTTCGCTTTGTTACCGCCCACTGCGCCGTTTTCTTTAGCTTCAGTGGAGGAATTTACCTCTGTACCGGATTTCTCCTGCACTGCGGCTTCTGCGCTTTTTGTCCTCGCCATTCCAGCGTCCCTCCTATTCTTGAATCGTTGTGTAACCCAGAGGGTGTGGTTCCGCTCCGAGCCGTGACATTGAATACTGCGCCTTTATCGTGATCTGCCCTTTAGACAGGTAATCTGCCGATGTGTCAACGGATACTTCCTGGAGGAGCATAATGCTGTCATCCAACATGGTTACTTCTCCTGCGATGTTGAACTGATCCGCCAACCATCTGACCCAGCTGTTTCTCATTTCCGGTTCCGGCGCTATTACATGGATTGCCAGTACGCAATCCAGCCATGTGATCGCATACGTTACACGGTTTGTCTTGTAACTTGCGACACGCACATAAAAAGCCGGGCGTTCTCCGCTCGGCTCACAAAACATTTCTATATGATCTTCACCTATCACCACGGCAGTCGGCTCCAGCTGTTTCAGCCACCTCTGTGCCGCCTTTGCCGGGTCAGGATTTGATGTTTCCTGCTGACTGTATTCCAGGATGTCAAACCGTATTGTGGCTCCGATGATCCTAGTACTCACACCTCTGTCTCTTCCGCTTGGGATGTAGTCGAACATTTCTGTTCTGGCCCAGGCGAAAGCATAATGTGAATTGCCGTCTGGCTTTACAATCAGATTCTTTAAGCACTCCCGAATGAGTGGCTCTATATCCTCCGGTACGTTCTTCGATTCATCGCAGTACAGATCAACCTGCATTACGCCGGCGCTCTTTCTTTCCTGATCTGCCTGCATATCAATCGTATATACAACCCGTGGATATTGTTCTTCTCCCCACCCTTCCTGCTTGTCGTTCGGAGCCTTCTGGTAAAATGCCGCCGGACGCCCTGCAAAGGTGGTGAGTTTCTCTGAAAATGCCTCATAGGTGGAGAATCTCTGATAAATCAGTTCCTCAAGCGTCATCCTGCTGTACCTCCTCCGGCTTATACTCCTCAATACTTGTCATGTCTTCGGACCATCTCAGTTCCCATTGTCCTTCATCTACTTCTGACGCTCTGACAAAGAAAAACCTCGTTACATTCGCAATACCAGGACAATAGAGAATCCTTAATTCGTCCGGAGTAACAGAGGAGATGATCCCGTTTTTGGGTTCATCCCAGCATTTATGCTTTGCGCTTACGAGGAAACCTTTTTGGACGGCCTCCGTGTTGAAGGCCTTCCCGTTTTCGCTTATGAGTAAATCCATCTATGCACCTCCTCACACATACGGCTCGTCAAAGATCGCATTGATCTGAGGCATGGCCTTTTCTGTGATTCTATCCTTGAATGGTCTGGGAGCCATTCTGCTTGTTCCGTCTTCCAGATAGCCCGAATAATATTCCTGGCTTTCCAGAGATAATGTCATACTTGCACTGGTTCCGCTGGAGACTCCTCCTTTTACCTGTCCATTCCAGTGCAAACGGAGATTGCCCGTCCTTCTGGCCGGCGGCTCTCCTGGTGCTGAAGCGGTGTAGGTGGCATTGCTGTGAGGCTTTTTATATACCCGACCGCTTCTCTGTCCTCTGAGGACTTCCAGTTCAGCATTTCGCAACTGATTCACAGCACGGGTTCCTCTGGAAAGCACCTGTCTGTTTGTTCTGGCCTGAACTTCACTGACTTTTTCCTGGACCTTTTGTGCCGCACCACTCAGCGCCGATGTGTCGAGTGTAATTCTCACGATACGTCCATCCTTTCTTCAACATAATAGATTGTGCATACGCCAATACTTCCAGGCTCGTCCACTCCTTGAACGAGAAATACACGGTCTCCTAGTATCAGCTTATCCTCCTGCTTTGCCAGCGGCCTTCCATCCTGGACAATCGTATGGGTGATCGGGTGCTGTAACTGCTTCCACTCCATTTTCTGTTTCGGCGTTGCCTCTGCAAGCGCACCTCGGAGCGTCTGATCTCCCTTCGGGGAATAGGATATAGTTGGCCGTCCTGTCTTCCCTACGCTCTCCGTGTGCCCCTCAATGATGAAATCCTTATACAAATTCCCTGGCCGGAGATACATATACGACCGTCTCACCGTTCACCAGGCCTCCTTCCTGTTCTCGGATTTCCCATCATTCCGGCGTAAAAATACGGCGGTTTCTTTTTCCCGGAAGTGGCCGAAGCAGGAACGGTAGCGCTTTCCATCTCCACCTCCTGCTTCAGCTTCTCGTAATCATCCCGCCATAACTTCGCCCTCTGGTTCAGTGAAAAAGAGAGCGGCCCTTCTTTCGTGTCAACTTCATATGCAAAGCGCCGGCAGATGCTCTCCAGCAGCGCCAGCTTCGCCCTCTTCCAACTATCCGGATACATCTTGAAGGCAGCCTCAATCTCCTCGTCTGTCAAAGCAGATGTGTCAGACCTTCCTTCGACCATCGTATCTCCCAGCTCAAACCGCATACGGTCTTTGCCGTTTTCCTGGATTTTGTCAGGTGCATAGGTATAGTTGCCTGCCATGAGGCTTCACCTCCCTCTTTCCGATCATGTGTCGGACTCTGTACTATCCTCTGTGGTTTCGTTACCGCCTGCGGATTCGTTCTGATTCTGGTTGGTGGAGGATAATTGCTCTGCTCTCTTTTTGGCAGCTTTCTTGACACCAGAGCGGCTGTCTGCCGCATGGAGTACGATCAGAACCTCTTCTGAGTCCACATCTTCCATTGCTTCAGCGGCCTTGTCTGCTGTCATCTGCATGATAGCAAAAACGTGCTGAACCTCTCCCTCTGTTAAGGGAATGGACAGCACGTCCGCAACATCTCCTTCTCCGTCTCTGATAACAGGGATTGTTACTTTCCCGTCTCCTGCAGTTTCAAGAGCGGCGCCCTGTTCGTCTTTAACAATGGCGAGTGTTCCCTGGTCCTCTTGGACTGTGGGATTGATGACATCCTCCGCAGGAACTTCATCTCCGATAAAATACTTCTTGCCTCCAAAACTGCAAGGTCTTCGTGCAATAAGTCTCATATAGCACGCTCCTTCCTTAGACAGCCTCTTTGCAGAATACAGCCAGATCGTCCGCAGTCTTTCTCATGTCGTTTGCCATCAGACCTTCCACATACTCAGAATGAGTTCCCGGTGCGCCCAGGTAGTTCAAGATCGGGAGGATCTGTCCATCACCCAGCATATCCCAAGTGAAAATATATCCTGCACTCGGCTCGTCAATAGACGGAGAGTTAGTAGCATAAGCCAGAAGGAAGGAATCAGGATCGCCGATGTAGCCCATGTCTGCTGTCGCTCCCATAGCCGCCTTATTCATAATGGACTTTAATACGACCAGTTTCTCTACACCAAACAGCTGAGCCAGTACATTCTCTGTAACCATTGCCGGATTCGGAGTGGAACCGCCATATTTTACTCTTTCCAGAATCGCCGGGTGTACTTTCAGTGCATCGAAAACGTGCGCTCCCAAAGCCAGCCTGTTCGGTGTCCGCCCTGTTGCCTCATTTACGGCAGTTTTCTGCTCGTCAATGAATTTGATCGGGTCTGAGTTGTCGTTGGAAAATTTGATATACTGACCGGTGGTAGGCGATGTGCTGTCAACGCCGGAGAGTTCATTCCCCCATACCCCCGCTTTGAAGAAACCATTCGCAAAGATTACGTCCTGGTGAATGTTAGCCTGCTCTGCGATAGTCTTCGTTCTCTGGACTCTCGGATCACGGATGGTCGGACCCTGTCTGCGCTGGAGGTCCGTCTGGCGAATCTGGTCGATTCCCATAATCATCTGATCCACCTTGCAGGTATAAGTATCTGTATGCTCAGATACAACCGCCGGGTCAACTTTGCCATATGCGGGTTTTCTCTGCCAGTTGTCTCTCAGCAGATCCTCTTTGTCGAAAATGTAGTAGTTGTCGCTGGACTGATCCACGGGGCAGATCGGGAAGATCGCCTTTGCAAAATAATTGGCCGCTGACTGGTAGTAAGACAGGGCCATGTTGGTCAGTGCGGTGTGCGGTCGGAAAATTCCTTTTGCGATTTCCGCTTTAATTCCATTCGCTGTAGTTCTCATTGTCTCTTATACCTCCTTCTTATTCTGACGCAGGTGCCTTCTGATATTTGGCTATCTGGATACGGCAGTATTCATTCGCCTTTACGCTCGTAAGTGCGATACCGAGAACATAATTCCCGGCAGCTGCTACGGCGGCAAGCCCGTTGGCACCTGCGGCTACTTCCTGTCCTTTGGTGATTGCGACTCCAGCAAGCACATATCCGATGTCTTTTACCTGGATGTCAACGTCATCTCCGATCTCCACTTTTCCTGATTCAGCGCCGGTGAAGTCATTGTATCCGGCCTCAATGATGGCGATTCCCAGAGGAATATCTGTGCCTGCCGCGGCAAGAACAACATCTCCATTGCTGTCGTACTTCATAATCTTGTTGCGGCAATCATCAATTTTTGCTCCTGCTGCTTCTGTGATTGTAGGTGAGCCGTTGATGTGCGCTCCGTTAAAATTCTTTCCCATCAGTGTATCCTCCTTCCTTAAAATCCTGCTTCTCTGTCATACTCTGCCAGAAGATCCGGGTTGTTCTCCCATGCTTTGGCTACTGCATCTGCATAACTCATGGACGGATCTTTTTCCATGTATCCTTTTGCGATCACATCAACTCTACCTTCAGATGCGCTCTTGGCAACAGTGGAAACATTGCCGTATCCACCAGATTTCCCAATCTCAGTGAACATACCGCTATTCTCAGTTGCTGACACCATGGCATCCATCATAGCCACCATATCGTCATATGCAGTTCCGCCGGCCGCCTTGAGGCTCTTCAGCATCGGAACCAGTTCTTCCTCTTTCTTTCCGATGATGGTGTACTTCTTAGCAAGCTGATGAAGTTCTCTGTCCTCTGCATCTTCACGGAATTTTCTCAGAGCCTCAATCTCTGCTTTGACCGCCGGACTCAGGCCCTTGTAGATGTCATTCTCTGCTCCATCAGCAGGAGTAGTGGGATCTGCCACGGCAGGAACCGGAGCGGATTTTGCTACAGTAGGCTTTTCCTCTTCTTTTTTCTTCTCCTCGGTTTTTGCTCCGGCGGCCGGCTTTGTCTCTTCCTGGGAGCCGTATTTCTTTTCGATTTCTTCAAGAAACGCTCTCTCACCAGGAGTCATTCTGCTCTTGTCAATGTTCATCTCTTCCTCTTCTCCTTTCGGGTTTTCATTCTTTTTTGCAGGTTTCTTTTCCTCTCCTTCAAGATCAGCTGAAGCCTTCTTGATCTCGTCATCCAGTTTCTCTCTGGCGGATTTCATATCATCCAGTTCCTCTTTTGTGACCTTTCCGCACTTCTTAGAGATACAGGCGGATTTGCCGAGAGACCATCTGTCGATGGCGTCCTCTACGACTGCCACAAAATCATCCAGGCTTTCCTGCATGGCGTCTGATGCTTCCTTGGAATCCAACTCTTCATCTCTCATAATTGATGCCAGGGAGTCCTGGAGGGCGAAACAAATATCCCACATCTCATCGGCAATCTTTCTGGTCTTCCTCTCATTCATCTGCTCAGAGAAAGTCATGGCACCCGACTTCTCAATAGCCTCCACAGCGTTGTCCAGTTCTTCGGGTGCTACTCCGGCCAGTTTTGCCAGCGGGCCAAACAGCCTCTTCCAGATACTCTCCTTCGGTTCTGATCCTGAAGTCTTTCCCGACACCCCATCTCTGCTCTTAAACAGGGTGATGTGAGCGTCCGGGTTTGCTCCTTCGTCCACAAAGTCAACCTTTTTGACTTTGAGACCTTTCAATTTTGTTGCCACTTTTCAGCGTACCTCCTTTCCTCTGTGATATATATTTAAAAAAGCATCCGTTTCCGGACACTCTCTCAAATATCGTTTCAAAAATCCCTACCTACGCCCTTTTTAGATTCTTAAAGGTATGGTAGATAGGTTTTCATCGCTGAAAAACTCAATACGCCCTTGTTTTACCGGGCATTTTCAGCTTTCTTCTGTGTCTTCCGGGATTTCATTCCCGTTTTCATCGACTTCAATGCGCTGGGCCTCTCCTTCTATCGAAAACATGGAGTAGGTGCCGTCTTTGACTTTCTCCCAGACATCATCATCCAGGACCTTAAAGCCAATCCACCAGCCTACAGGGATTGTTCCAGGCTCAATGCCGATAGCTTTCATCTTCTCTTCCGTGAAGATTACGCTTTCGATCAGAACAGCAACCCCGCCTCTTTCGTGCATCTCTCCGCCTTCCCGGTACAGTTCCACGAATTTATAGACGGCCTGCTCCAACACATCCGGCTCAACAATGTCTCCCTGCCAGTCTTCGATCAGTTCTCCGTCTGCCCGTATGGAGACGTTGGCCCATCCGAAAGCCTGGTGCTTTTCATCATCTGCCTTTGCGATTTTGAACCGCTTTTTATTGATCTCCTGCTGTTTCTCAGGGTCTTCAGCGGATTTCATAATCAACTCACTGAACTTTCTCATGGTTCTCCTTTCTGCCATCGGTCAAAATACCGGAGGCGATATTTCTATATACTCAACAGCGCATCCGCAGCGTGGGTGTGCCGGTGGAAGCTGCTTGTGTCCGGGAAATAGGACTCTGCCCTTGAATCCAAACTCCTGATCCATCTCTATGATTGTTCCATCCAGGGCGGCGCAGGTAGGACACACCTGGTCATCCCCGGAAGTACACCACTTTTTGGCACACACGCCCAACAGGTTTGCGCTCATGGCCTGTCTGACTCCTTCATTGGCGCCACGGTTGTACGAAAACGCCATTTCAGTCTGAGCAATCGTAAAGGCTCTCTGCCTATGCTGCTTCTCTGCATATTTCACGGCGGCGTCCATGGCTTTCTTTCGGATGCTTTCTCTCTTCATCCGTGGGTGGTCCTTCTCCAGAGTGGCTTTCACATGGTCGTACAGCCTTGATGTTGCTTTCGCCTGGTCCTTTGTCAGCCCTATACATGGCCGGATCAGACGTGCCAGTTCATCAATCGTGTACTGCTCTGTGATTTTCTTCTGTAGAAGGGCTGCAATCGCCTGCCTCTGATCCCTGGTGCATGATGTCACGAAGTTTCCTCCACGGGTATTGATCCAGTTCAGAACGCCCGGTGTCTGAGTATCAAAACTGAACTCCAGAGGCGTGATGATCGGCTGTGCCATGGCTCCGGCTTCCATGGATGCTGTCCAGATCGGAACCATCTTCTCCAGCATCATCACTGAATAGTCCTGCGACCACTCACGGAAGATCGACTCGTCCAGGTATCCATCCTTTACGGCTTCTCGTAATTCCTGGTAGGTGATGGCGTCCTGCTGGTCCTTCCAGAATCCGCAGAGCATTTCAACCGGTTCGTCTGTATTCTCGTTGAGGTATTTTTCCAGGCGCTCTAAAACCTGCTGTGCAGTGACACTCTTTCTCTTCTTGAGGCGGTGTCCTGGCGGCCTTATCAATATTGCCATTACCGATACCTCCCCAGGCGGCGTTTTGCCGCTTCAACTGCGTCCTCTGGTATTTCTTCAGCATCCTCTTCCGGTTCGTTCCCTGCAGCTGTCTCCGGCTCTGGAGGCTGGTTCTGCATCTGCTGTTTCTCCCTCTTCCCGTCAATGGTCCTTGTGTCAGAAGTTCTCTCTGGGAGATGTCCAACCTGGCGAACATAATCTTCAAGCCCGTCATCCGGAACAAGAATGCCGATTCCTGTCATATCCTTCACGAAGGCTGAGAACTGCTGAATATCAACGTCCTCAATGTCTCCGTGGTTCATTTTCGGATAATCAGTGATTCCTTCAAAATGCTGTCCATTCATGTCGATCAATGCCGGGATTCCCTGGCTGTTGAATGTCTCGCAGATGATGTCAAGGAAAGCGCCGCAGGCCAGGGCGAACATATCCGTCTTGTTTGAACTGAGAGACCAGCTTCCGGCCTTCTCATGCCCCAGGAAAATAAAGTCGGCCAGAACTGTCATCGCAATTCTGGTGTCGTACCTTCCGATTATGGCGTTCGTGTCAAACTGCCGTGTTCCTCCGGAACTGAGAAGCTCCAGCTTGTATCCATCCGGGAGGACTACTCCCTCCATGGCGTCACGGCGGATATTCTGCACCATGGCTTCCAGACCCATTCTGATGCTCACTGTCTGAGTATTGTTTTCATCCCAAATATCAAGATCCGGCGGAGCATAGATAACCGGTAAGCCGGCCAGATCTCTCTCGATGCCGATTCCCTCAATCTCCTGTATCCTCCGTTTGAAGAACCAGGACCGGTAAGCATTTCTCAGAATACTCCTTCCCTCCGGGTTGTCCTTCCGGCTTCTGGTCCGGAAGTGCAGAGCCTTACTAATCGGGATTGTGTATGTTCCAAATGTCGGCGGCGGCATCTGAGTCATCCCCAGCAGGTTATCGTTTTCATCGTACTCCCACTGATAAAGCGTCTCCTGCGCTCTGATCGGTAATTTCATCCATCCGATCAGTCCGTCAGCATACTTGCTTTTCGTCCTTGGGTCTCTGGTGTTTCCCATACGGCGCTTATACACAATCTCGTGATAACTCCATCCGTAAGTGAGGAAAGACAGGATTTCCGAAATGGTATCTATCCATGTCACCTGCATATCATTCATGCAGCTCTGAACAAATTCTGCCGCCTCTTTATCCTTGACCGAATCTCCGGCCGGATCAACCGTCCAATCGACCTGCCGGACAAGCATTTCCATAGCAAACAGGATGGCTCCGACAACATCATCGTTATTCTCCATTTCCTTGTAAACCTCGATTCCTCTTCGGCCTCTCAGTTCCGGGAGAAATTCTTCAAATATCATTCCGCCGTACCGGTTCTGTCCGATACGGCCGGTTTCTCTTCCGCTTAATGCCACTTTATCTCACCTCACTTTCTCCAGTAGCTTTCTTTGGTCAGAGATCCTTTCGGCGGTGCTGAATAGGTTGCCCCGCTCTCAATCTCATTGAATGAAGAACTGCTTCCATCGACCATATCTTTGAATTTTGATTCCGGGAATGACTCCAGCTGATTAAAATACATCTCATTCCAGTCAGCGATCAGTACATCTACGTTCCCGGCCTGCCATTGTGCGGCATACGGTTCGGCCCTGGACTCCTTGCTTCCAGACTCTCCTATGGTCTTTACCAGGAAGCCGGCCAACATCTTTGTGTAGGACTGAGCCTGTTCTTTTCCGGCCTGTCCTGGGTCCTGCGGAAGCCTCTGGATCACTCTTCCATATTTCGCCCTGTCTGCCTGGGCTGTGATCTTAATAAGTTTCCGGACGTCTGAAGCTGAGAGCCGCTTATTTATCACATCGGCCACAACATACCGTCCGTTCTTTCTCTTTCCGATCAGAACCCCTGCCGTATATGCCGGATCTCCGTCTTCATCCTCGCTTGTAGCCGCCAAATCCCATCCACGGCACCACAAAATAACATCTTTCGGCAGTTCCTCCAGCATGGCACCAACCTGTGTTCTTCGGAAGTACAGTCCAGCGGCGGCTTTGATCTTCCAGTTTCCAAACAAAAGACGTTCCCTTTCAACCGTTGGAAGTGCTTTGAGATTCGCCAGATACCCTGGGTCTATCTCCATCAGAATTTTATTGTCCTGCAGAGTGGATGCTATGAATGTGACGCTCTTTACATCTGCCGGATCGTATCCCTGTTGTGCCAGTTCCTCAACTGAATCTCCCCAGATGATTTCGTCATTCACTCTTATCATGTACCGGATCACTCCGCTCCTCTCCGGGATAGGGTATCCGGTTCCCGGTTCGATCCACCACTTGATGAAGTCGGCCACCCAGCTATCAGCGTCCGGGTTGCAGGTGGCTCTGACATACGGTGCCACACCAGAATCCGTTCTGTTTCTGGATAGCATATAGAAAAACTGATGCTTCGTGAAATGCGTCAGTTCGTCAAATCCTATCATGGCAATCTGTGATCCTTGCCAGTTATTACAGTCATCGTCACTTCCCAGGTGTGCAAAATTGACCGTGGCGCCACTTGGAAATGTCCAATGTAGTTTAGGTGTCTTTAAGGGATAAGCACCTTTCACGAGGCTGTAAATCTTTCCTGAACTATCCCATAGTCCTCCGGGGGAAGTGACCTGCGTATAATTGCTACGGAAGATCACTGCGTTGTAGTTCTTATTCTTCATGTGCCGGATCGGTTCAAGCAGAAGTCCAAAGGTTTTTCCGCCGCCGGCCGCTCCGCCATAAATGCAAATATCAGCCGATGTAGCAAGGAATCTCTCCTGCGGTCCTTCCTGCGGTCCAATCCTTATTACTCTTCTCGTCTCTGATCCCTCCCATTATCCGGCAGGTAAAACTGAACCTGGTCTTCATCTTCCGAAACTTCCGGAACAAACTCAGGTCTATCCTGCCACATACTCCGCTGTCGGTTTTTCAGCCAGAAGCACTGCGCTCCAACATCCGGCGGAACGTGTTTCTTTGTCTTCTCCACCTTGACAGGCTTAACATTTCCTTCCTTGTCATACTCAACAATGCGCTTTTCCTCCTCGTATTCATACCCGACAGCCCTTTGGTACAGGCTTCTGACCACTTTGGCATCAGAAACGCCCTTTCCTCTCGCCAGCGATTCCCCGAAACTCTCATGCTCCTGGCTCCATCGGATGATGGTACGTTTGGAAACTCCCATCGCCTTTGCTATTTCTTCGTTGGTAGCTCCCATAGCAGCCAAAGACCACGCCCAGTCATCGTGGTAGTCTGGATTGTATTTGGGCTTTGCTGCCATGATTCACCTATTTACCGCTCAGATAATCAGCGCAAAGGTACTCGATCAGCTGCCATCTGTTCTTACTTGTCACTGTGCCGTCCTTCTCAGCCTTCTTGATTGCCTGCTTTATAACTTCGGCCGATTCAGCCGGTACAGCACTGCTTCCGAACAACTTTGTCAGATAGGTCCATTCTTCCTCTTCATTGAACCCGACTGCATCCATCTTCTCATTCACACTCTCAATCATGGAGTGTATCGCCGCACCCACATTCCGTATATCGGAGAACTTCTGGTACTTGTCCAGTGTCTCCACGAAACGTTCACACTGCTCATAGGCCGCCACACCTATAATGTCGGCCCCGGAGTGTTCCAGGTTCTTCAGCAGAATATCCATGTCGTTGATCTGGTGCGGAAGAAAAGCGAACGTGATATTCTTGAAATCAAAATGAACCGCAGGTGACGCCAGTTTGTCGTACTGTTCCAGCGGTTCTTCCATGATGTCCTTCCCGATGAAACTCTCCAGCATGTCGTCCACATCGGTAATCATCTTCACAATCTCTCTAAGTGTTGAGTCATCATCAAATCCGGAGATTGCATTGTGGGCCAGCTGCTTCGCCGCAATCTGGCTTCTTGTCAGCCCGCTCACATCCAGAATGACAATCAGTTCCTTTAGTCCGGCGGCCCTGGCACTTTTGATCCTGTGATGTCCAGAGACGATCTCCAGCTTTCCATTCACCAGCACCAGGAAGGGTAAACTTTCAAGCTGCCCCCTCTTCTTAATATTTGCCGTCAGCTGATCCTGCATTTCATTCTTCATAATGCGGGCGTTGATGTCCTGTTCCTTCACCTGGTCGATCTGTACTTTCGCAATCACCAGGCCGGAACCCATGTCGTAAATTACTTCATAGCCTTTGCTCTGTTTTCCTGCCATTGCTTCTCCCTTCTCAGCCACTCTTTCAGCGTCTCCTTTTCGGACCGCCCTTCTATCAGCGGTGCCTCATAGGTTAGCTTGTAGCCGTTTTGCTTATCCTGTACTCTGCTCACCAGTTTCATAATTCCACGGACTTCCTTGTTCTCCGGATACTTCGTCAGCATAGCAGTCCGGATTTTCTCCACCTTCTCCTGATCTAAGTCATCCAGAAGAGAATCCGTAAATTCCCGATTCTGAGCCAGCATATAGCAGAGCCGGCCGAGCCGGTACTTCTCGTGAGGCACCTTCATCACATACCAGACAAACAGAGAATCTGCGACCATCTTCGATATTCCAAAGACGCCCGCCACATATCCATCAATCAGCAATGCCCGGTTCCAGGTTGCAGAAGAGCCGACAAAGTTATGAGTCCATAACACACGGTAGTATTGTGCCTGTGCCGCCTTTATCGGAATTACGCTCAACTTGCTCTCTTCTGTGATTTCGTAATCTCTCGGCAGCATACTACACTCCAGAGGCTCCAGCTTGCTCTCAGATGGTCTCTTGATTTTCTTCCCATGAGCCAGGGAAACGGCTTCCTCTTCTCTGTTCGTTGTGATGTAGCTGTTGAGGTCTGCCCTGGTTCCAGATCTGGCAAAGATCGTATGCCCCACGGTTTCTCCCACTCGCTTTTCCTGGTAACAGATCACCAGGGCCTTTGCGTCCATGCACATATCAAAGAGTTGCTGATGTCCGGTGGCCGGATCAAACAGCTGATACTCCGGTTCCTTCCAGGTCATCTTCCCCTGCGTATCGTAGAATTTCTCATAGCCTGAGAAGTATGTCGGAGGATTCGCTATGACCAGTGTATGAGGATCGTCCAAGACTTCTTTCAGATGCTCCCACATATCCAGCGGCCGATAACTCATTCCATGCAGAAGATCTCTGGTCTTCTCAATCTGCTCCCGGATGCTGGCAATATGTTCCTCTCTCCTGTACTTCAGATCCATCAGCATATTGTGATAATACTCATTACCCGCTGTCTTTGATGTTCTGAGGTACATCTGTGCGTACAAAGCCGTTGCCGGGTCCAGAAGCTCTTGATCGGTAAAGCCTTGTGCATGGATTTCTAGAGACTCCAAAGATTGATCTGTGATGGCATACCCAAGCACTGTGGTCATCATGGACACATCGCTTGTCTCAATCTGCTCCGGCTTGAACCCGGAACGGACAGCCAGGTTTGCCATGGCGAAGGTGCCGGCGCACGGCTCAACAAACCGTGTGTATCCCGACTTTGCCGCTGTCTCAATCAGAGTAACCAGAAACCGCTGCTCAACCGTGCCTAAACAGCCCAGGAACATCTCTCCTGGGTCTCTGAAAAATGCCATCTCTGCACCACTCCTTTCTTTTTTGTTGAATATATACAAAAGCCAGAGGGGTTGCTCCGGTACAGCCCCGGAGATTTTTGATACCTCTCTGGCAATTTGCACAAAATAGCGCACCTTATTCAGATGCGCCTTGCCTTTACCTTCAAGCATAGGCCTCTGGTTGATTTTTACGTGTCAGCACCCAGAACATACACGAAAACAAAAAGGCATCGTTTCCATTCGGATTCGATGCCGTTGTTTTTGGACCGGAACCCTGCAATGAGCAGGAACTCTCCCCTGGAAGGGAAGTGTGATGCTTTCACCAGTTCCGGATATTATATTGTTACACCGGCCATTCCAAACAGGCTCATTTGCTGATAGCCTTCATCTTCCTTCTTGGCTTCCGTGTGAGCCGCCGGCTTCTTGCTGTCTTTCTTAGTCTGTGTCGTTCTCTTTCCTTTCGGTGGATTCGGGTCTTTCAGTTCTTCGATGATCTCTCCGGTGTGTTCGCAATACCACTGAGCAAACATTGTTCTGTGGCACCAGTCCTCCAGATTCCTCACATCCTCGTAACATAGGAGAACCAGTTCCTTTCCTTCAACTTCGGCCATGGCTTCCATTCTTCCAACCATTCCGATTATTCTATCAGCTCCGATGTCCTCCAGCTTCTTGTAATACGCTTCCTGATACTCCTCTTTCCCCATCTTCAGCATATAGCCTTTTGGAGCCAGCGAGTAGCACTGCTGCTCCAGCGTATACCCCAGTGGGAACTTCGGTGTTCCGATGCTGATTCCAACACAATAATACTTTTCCTTATGCTCGGACAGCTCCTTATTGCTGTACCGACTTGTCCAAATAGCCATAATGTCATTCCTCCTCGCATTTGCGATTATTTTCTGTAATTATATTATACTATGCGAACTTTTCTAAGTACATATTCACCGGAAAAGTTAAACGATATTTAATAATTCCTGGGGCTTTCCGGGAAGAGGCATCCTCCCGGACTCCCAGAAACATGGCAGAAAAACCTATTTTTTAGGGGTGACATATGGTTTATTGGCTGATTACCATGTTACCAGATTCATCTTTGCAAGTCTAGTGCATCTTTTTCGCATTTGAGTATTTTTCTTTTGCGGCACTTCGCACCGTTTTCCCCTTATTTTTCCTTGCCTGCCGCTTCATTCCCATCGTGATAACTCCGTCTATTCCGAACATCAGCACAGTGAGATCATCATATGCCTTTTCCAGCGTCCTGTAGATTGTACTCTTATCGCACTCCTCTACTTCTGCCACTTCCTCAACGCTCATTCTGTCCTCCCGGAGATACAGCATTTCGATTACCCTGTACCGCCTCTGGACATCTATGATCCGGCTCCGCCGGCACTCCTTCTTGTACTCCTCCAGCTTTACGTCCACATGGTTCATCAGCATCCCTGTCTTGATCTTATTCCTTGTGGTGCTGTTCAGGGTAAATTCATCTTCCCGGATTCTCCCGGCCAGCCCTTCCAGTATCTCCTTCAGCGTAGGGTCCGTCACCGAATCCACATCACACACGGAAGTATTCTTCAGTCCTTTCAGCCGGCGGTAATTGATGATAACGTCCTTTGCGCTATTCCGCAGCTTATCCGCCAACTCTTCTCTTTCCTTCTCTTTCCGCTTCTCGTATGCCTCTACACCTTTCTTTGCCCCCTCTCTTCCGGCATTTCTGATCAGATTATCCAGGTCTTCCTCTGAAATGACTACATACCGTTTCTCAACCTTGCTCTCCGGAGCCTCCGGCTCCTGCTGTGCTTCCTGGGCCAATTCTTTCTCAACCATTGGTGCCACCTCCTTGACATAATCAGTGTTTCTGAGGTATAATCCTCAATAGCGTTGGGCTGCTTCGTCAAGGGGCGGCCTTTTATTTATGATTTTCTGTATCCCGGACAGGTAGCAAAATGGGATATGTAACCGTAGCCGTCTGCTTCTCCAGCCTTGCTCCTCTCGCCCGATACTACATCTCCGGTCGGAGTAACGATCCTCTCTTTGCCTCCGGCCACTTTTCTGTAATCAACGAACTGCGGATCAACCGGCATATTCTTTCCGGATTTTGTTTTGATCCACATGATCCTGGCTCCGCATGATCTACACTGTCCGAAGTTTCCTCCTGCTTCGCTCTTCATTTTCCTCTCGCCTCCTTCCCTTTTATTCTGCTGATTTCCAAATCTCTCAATTCCTCGTATGATACGAACCGACAGCTGGGAAGCATGATTGACGGAGGCCCCAGAACAACCTTTGTTCCCTGTATGCTGAGTTTTGGATAATTCACCAGTACATTGCACTCACGGGCCAGAAGGAATGTCATTTCTCGCATCTCCTGAAGAACTCTTTTCTGGGTATTCGGACGTGTATCCTTTCCCTTTATCGGCATACTGTCATAAACGGACTGCAGACGCTTTTCTTCCTGCCGGATTCTCTCATGGACCAGTTTATATCTTCTCATGCCTCACCTCGCAGTTGGTTTCTGAATCTTCTCAGTGGATTTGCTGAGCGCTCCTTCAGTGATCCGCTCCAGTTCCTCTCTTAACGCTCTTGACCCGGGCTGACTTGCCTCTATCTCATTTGCCAGTGTGCGGAGAGCGAATGTCAAAAGCCCGGCATCCGCTGAAGCATACGGGCTGATAGCCTTAATCACCTTACCGCTGTAATACTTCATACCATTGGAAAGCATTTTCTTTGCCTCTCCTGGATTTCCGGATGCAATAAGATTATTTGATCTCAGCACATAGCTTGCCATTCTCTCCTTTTTTGCCTTCATCCTTCTTTTCCTCCACTTCTTTATTCTTCTCCTCCGTTCTTTCCGGTGAGCATTTGCGTCTGAGCCGCTTCCAATCATTCCATAGCTCATTCCAGAAAGAATAATTGTTGCTCCGCCACAAAGAATCAAGAATATAAGCATTGTTGTCATATCGCTTTCCATTTCTACTCCTCCGGATCGTCGTAATCGTAATCGTCCGTGTCTTCCTCGTCCTCCAGGCCAGACTCCATATCTTTCATGATTTCATCTGTGATGTCCTCGATCTCTTCATCTTCCTGGTCGGCGTCTTCCGGACCGGCAGAATCTTCCACCTCTTTGTAATCTCCATCAATTACATTATCCTCTTCCGGCCCTGGAAGCTGAGGGATGCCGGCGGGCTTGTCTTCTTCCTCCTGCTCCGGGCTGTTCATATTGTCCTGGAAGTCCTTGTCAAAAATGGTTCTCTGCTCCGTATTGGCTACAGGCTGCATAACATACTCTCCGGATTCTTCATCGAATGTCAGCTCCATCTCTGTATCCAGGTTTCCGGTTTTTTCATCCTTAATCTGAACCGCCGATGTCACTTTATGCTTGAATTTCGGCTTACTGATTTTCCGACTCTCTCCCTCGACTTCCGGATCATAATTCGGGATATATTCATTCGTAAGGCTGATGTCAACTTTCAGCGTCATACTTCCTTCTGTGGCGCCCTTTTCCTGCATATTTCCCAGGAGCCTCTGAAGAACAAAATTCATATCCCTTTTCATGTCGCTGAAGGTATCACTCTCAAAATTCAAATGCTTTACATAATCGCTCATTGCTTCAATCCACCTTTCCATACTTGATTCCATTGTCCTTCATGTACTGTGTCAGCGCCTTCAGCTGATCCCTGGTTCCTATAGCGAAGAACTTTGCTCTGACTTTTTTCTCTTTTACAGGCTCCGGCTTCTCAGCGGTAAACGGATCAATTACCTGTTCTTCCGGGACCGGCCGGCTCTGCTCTGTCTCCGGAACACTCATTCCGATTTCAACGGCTCCTGCGGCCGCCTGTGCTTCCGCTTCATTCTGCCATGGAATTTCCTCTTTCTGCTGCGCTTCTGCCTGTTCCTCCGCCCTCGCCGCTTCTGCTGCTCTGCGTTCTTCCTCTTCCTTTCTCCGCCTTTCAGCCTCAATCCTGCGCTGCTCCTCAGCTTTTTTGCGCTCCTCTTCCTCTTTCTGCTTCCGGATTTTTTCTGCCTCCAGCTTCTCCTCCAGTTCTTTCAGACGTTTTTCTTCTGCCAGGGCTTTTGACAGATCAAGCGTTCTCACATACACATCCTTCGCATTAAGGGCATATTTCCCGCAGACGCTCTCAATGGTGCTGAGATCTTCCTTCACTTTCTCTATTTTGGCCTTTACTTCCGAAATTGCTGTATTCAGCTTGTAGGTCTTATTCAGATACCTCTGATCAAAAACCTTTGTGAAGGGAAGGACCTCTTTCAGATCGCCAATGGCTGAATCATATGCTTCCTGGATTTTCTGTTTCTTTTCCTCCCTCTGTTTATCCTCGAAGCTGTCAATCTGCTTTCCGATCTCCTCCGTCTGTCTCTTGATAAGATCAGTGACGCTTTTCAGCTCCTTCTCAAAATCCGCATAAGGCTCGTTGATGATCTCTTTTACCTTTTTCCGACGTTCTTCTATCGCTTTCAGCAGATTATTTAACTCTGCCCGGTCTGCTTTGGCACTTTTCAGTGTCTCCTCCGTGTACACAATGCCTTTGTAGCTGTCCACCTTTGCCTTAACAGCAGCCTCCAGTTCCGCCTTGTTCCACTCAATATGTTTGAGGAAACCCGTCTCTGTCGGGTTTATCAGCCGAAATTCCATCTTTGCCGGCGGTGTCTCTACTACTTCCGTCTGTACTCTTTCTTCTGCCATGCTCATATCCTCCTAAATTTGCTCAATAACGGAATTTGCATCATCCAAATATCCGTATGCTTCCTCGATCATATCGATATAGTTCTGCATTTCTTCCCCTCTATCTCCATCTCTGAAGTTGTCTGGAAGGTTCTCGTAACTTTCTTCCTCTTCTGACTTCACGCTTTCCAGAATATCCATGACCTCGGTTATTTTCTCAAACGCTTCTGTCAGCTTCTTTCGCCTCTGCCTATTCATAATTCCCCCTAAATTTCTCCCGGATCAATCCTCCGGATTGTTACGTCTACTCTCGGATTCTCTGAGTAGAACTTTCTCACCTGGGCGTCCACGATGCTGCTGTCATCACGGTATGCCACTGTGTTCAGGCTGTCACATATGATCTTTCCGATATTATCCCAGTCCGGCTTTTTCCCTGGCCTGATCTTATGCTCCAGCATCATTTTTCTTTTCTTTTTACTGGTGGATTTTGGTATGCTATAATACGCAATCACTCTCACGTCCAGCATATCTTCATCAGTAAATCTCTTTCCCCTGGCCGCCTCCCGGTACATCACTCTCACCAGATTCTCATACGATACCGTCTCTTTCGGAGTGAAAGCCTGGCTGAATGATCCGTTATGTACCACCCTGGGCCTCTGTTTCCCCATCGGCTGGCCTGGAATAGAAAATCTGATACTCTTCATAGCCTCTCCTTCCACCGTATTTATTCCGGAAATATTCATTCTTCCGTCTCCTCTTTCTTATATACCTCCAGGAAATAATCAAGCTGCTTTCCCGTAGGCGTTTTCTTTCTCTTCCCCGGACCGATTGTATATCCGTTTTTCAGAAGAGCCGTAGCCACAGCCGCTCTATCCTGCCATTCGTAGATGCTGAGTTCTGCTACCTTTTCCAATGTTACCTTGTCACCCTGTACCATATTGACCTCCTTCATATGCTTATTTTCCTCAGAAGTTCATCCAACTTCTTTCTGGTTTCTGCTGACATACCGGATGGTTTTTCTTCTGTCTGTTCTATCTTTTCTTCTGCCTTAGCCTCAATCTCTGGCTGATCTCTGCTTTTCAGTTCAGCATGTTTACGTCTGTGTTCAGCTATTCTTTCCCGGAACGCCGGTGGTAGTTTCCTGTCCTCTGTCATCCGCTTTGCCGCTGTTCTGTAATTTCGGATGAAATGAGACTGCTCCACGGTTGCCACCTGATCCGAGTCCATCATCGCCCATTCCCGGAGGTTTGCGGGACTTCCAACTGCAATCCGGCAGACTTTCGGGAGTCTGGCAAACTCCTCTTCTGCATGATAATTGGAGTTCCCAATCGCTTTTCTCACCAGCGCCCAAGCCTCCAGTTCACTCATTTCTTCTGCCGGCCGCTCCACCACCTCGTTTGCTTTGGCCCGCAGGTCCGCTATTGTGGGTGGAAATTTTTCCGTCAGCATATGCTTCTGAACAGCCATACTCGCCAGTTCATACGGGAGATCCTTCAGAAGAGCATACCAGACATTGAAAGCGTCCTGATCCGGAAGGAAAGTCGGCTGAGCATACACCGCTTTCATGCTCTTCACCAGAATTTTAAATTCATCTCTCTCCATTACCAGTTATCAACCTCGCTTACACGGTTCTGTATTCCTCCGCTGCCTCGTGCCTTTGCCAGCTTATCCCAGATGATTCCGGCGTAGTTGCTGCTCATACATTCATCTATCAGATCACAAATAACCTGATCTCCGTATTTCGCAGCGTTTGTCTCAACTCTCTTCAGCAGAGACTTCATTCCCTGCTCTTTATAGACTTCTTTGCGCTCCGTTTTATATTTGAACCACACCATCATTTTCTCTCTCAGATAATCTGATATGGCATATCCATCAACCAACCGCAGGAAAAGCTGTACCTGTGTCTCCTTTGCCGGCTTATGTGCCTTTTCCGGAAGAGCAGCCTGTTTTTCTCCGGCCAGTCTTTCCAGATTTCTCTGTTTTCTCTTCCGCCGGGCGGCGTCTGTTTCTGAGCCGACCATTTCATCGCACTGTATCAGCAGAAATTCTTCCTCGCTCATAACCTTCAGAAGACCTTTCTTCTCCAGGAAAGAACAGGTGACGGCCACATTCTCTACGTCCTCATCCAGTTCCAGGGCCAGTTCCGCCGGAAACGTCTCCTCCACGCCTTCAAAATACAGGCGGTTGTTCTGCTTCACCGCCAACAGCAGCATTTTGAGATAAATGATCGTATATGTATCGCCGCCGGCTATCTTCCGCAGCTTCTTTATTGTCTTATCGCCGAAAAATTCATCTCCCAGCTTCAGCCAATAATATTTCTTTTCCGCCATACGCCATCTCCTTAAATATCCGCTGTAAGGTCTGTAATTGAGATAGGTCTGGTGAGTACCCTGTTCTTCCGGCAGCAATCACACAATTCACATCTGTCCGGCTCAGCCTCTCCGCTCTTTACCTTGAGAACCCGTGACATATTCATCTGCACCATATTCAGCGCCTCTGCCAGATAATTGTCCGTCACATGGATAATCCGGATGTCCGGCTCTGTTTCCTTTGTTGCTGCCGCAATAAAGAACGGAAGTTTCTTTCCTGTGTTCTGTCTTACGATCTCCTGATAAATCGCTCCCTGGATGTCGTACCCCCAGTAACGCACAAAATCAAGGTATCCAATATCACGTACCCATTCCAGCCGTGTGATTGAAGCCATAACCTTCAGATCCACAATCGCCACATCGGGTATGTAACTGTCTATCTTGATCTTCCACTTGGCGCCAAACAGTTCTCCTGTCATAATCACCTGTTTCTCGCCACTCATATACTTCATAAAATAGGCATCTCTCTCAATGCGCTCGATGATCTCGTCCGCCTTTACATATTCCGCTTTGAGTCCACCATCTCTCTTGAAAAGATCCGGATTGTTTGCCTTAAAGCTGTCCAATGTTCCCTCAAAATAGGAATCCACATAACTTCCGACCATCAGCGCCTTTGACTTCGGTTCTTCCCACCGCTCTTTCAGCTTCTCCATCGCCGTGAACTCGCAGGCCATCTTCCCGTATGTTCCGGAAAAATCCTTGAACTGAGATACGCTCATATACTCTTCATTCGCTTCTCTGCTGTAATAATTCTCTGCCGTCAAAACCATATGTCATTTCCTCCTACATATTTTCAATATCCACATCTTCGACCTCTGAATCATCTTCGGCCGGCTCTGTCTCAAACGGATCCTGCGCCTCCACAATGTCTGGCTTGTTATCTCCGTATGTACCCTCTCCATCTTCATCGTAGACTTTCTGATCGTCCTGGATTGCTCTCTGCATATCCACGGACAAGATACCCCACTTACTGAGGAGAAGTTTAATCACAGTCTTCAATGCCATTGCCTCAAAATCTGTTGTCCACTTACTGGATTTCTTTCCTTTATCCAAATCATATCTATACGCCTGGGAATACTTTCTGGCATGGTTATCAACCGCTTTCTTTGACATATATAATTCCTGGCTGAATCCTGTCTTCAGTCGGAACCATGCGTAATATCCCGCCACATGGCTTTCATCTCCATCATCTCTCTGGGTACATTTGCTTCTGTCCTCAACGAACTTTACCTCTCCGGTAATCGGATTGTACGACTCCAGCTCGTCCTCATACACTACTGCGTAATTCATCTTCTCATAATATCCGGAACGGATTGCAAGCTGGATAAAGCCCTTGTACATCATCTGGAACTGTGCCTTCGGAACTTTCTTCCACTGCTTTGTTCTTGGATCATATACATTTTCGTTGTATGGCACGATTGCGGCGAATCCCAGGTTACTGTCAATCGGAAGATCGTATGTTGCCGCCACAAATGCTGCCCCGATGATAGATGTTGCCGGACACTGCTTCAGCTGCTTACTGGCCGCCACTGTATTTGTGATTGATGCCATGAACTGAGGGGCTTTCTTACCCAGGACTTCTGCAAATCTCTTCTGTACGTTATCCGTAGAGAGCATGGATTTTATCTGATTTACCACCGGAACTTCTTTACCCTGGTTCTGAACCGCCGGAACACTCCCCTGTGTCGTCTGTTCTGTCATGCTATCGCCTCCATTTCTGCTGTTTTCAGCTGTTCTCCTATCATTTCCATAAATTCTTTTGAAGACATATCATCTATGCACGTCTCGCATACATAGCCTTCCGGTCCATCAAAATATTTATCGCCCTCAAGAATCCCATACCCGCACATGCAGCATGTATATACAGTCTTCGGCTCCGGTGCGTTTGGACATCTGCTGCTACATACTGACATCATGCAATCTGCACACATTTTCCGTCTGCCTCCTTCTGATCTGCATTAAGAAATCAATCGCCTTCCTGCAAATAAAAATTGTGACCGGAAACACCAGCCACTCACTTCCATATGCGGTATAGCCCCGCCATTCATTTGCATAATTCACAGCCGCCACTGTCGCTACAATTCCCAATGCGATAGGTATTCCATTTTTCAAAACCCATCTCATTGCACGTTTCATAAGGTTTTCTCCTCCTATCTTCCTCTCAGGCATTTCTCCCCGACAATCTTTAACTCACTGATAACTTCCGCAATATGGTTAAGCTGATTTATAATCTTTTTCAGTTCTGGAACTTCATCTTCCGTAATCTTTCCGTCTTCTGCTATATCAATCAGCTTGTCCTTCATCTCCTCCAGATCATCTTCGTCTAACCCTCTCAGCAACCTCAGTGCTATTCCTTGTATTCCTTTATCTTCGGTTGCCAATGGAAGGAAGCCATGCACCGGACATTCGTGCCGGCAATAATTCGTCACCAGTTCCGGTTTATTATACAGATCCGCCATCAAAACAACCTTGTCGATAGGCACTACCTTTGTAACGCCTCTTTCATATTCTCCCAAGGTATATGATGCGATCCCAAGCTGCTCAGCTGCGAAATCACGGTTGAATAGTCTCGAATCCCATGTTGCCGCTTCTTTTCTTGCCTGGAAATATACGTTTGTGTTCTCTTTCATTGGGCCATTCCCCATTCTGTTCTACCTGTCTTTCCGATATAATTTACTCAGAGCTTGAAGGAATCACCGGAACTTCAATTTTGAGAACCTCATTGATCCTTTCGATTACCGGATCGTCCATCGTGTGTCCATTAAGCACCAGGGATAATCTATCCCGGCTGAAACCAGTCTCCTCTGACAGCTGGCCGATGCTCATTTTCAGAATGTATAGCTTTGCTCTTACAGCAGCGCACCATTCAGCAGACGGCAGCTTCGGTTTTTCCGGAAGTACAGATATTCCCAAATACTCATTGATCTTCTTTGCGACCTCTAAGTAGTTCGTCTTTACTACTCTGCCGCTTATCAATGATGTAATGGCGCTGTAACTGTGACCGATTGCTTCTGAGACAGTGTGCAGGTTGACGCTTTTATCGAGGCAGGCTTTTCTGACCTCAATCCCCCATTCCTGCAAGCCTACAAAAGTCTCATTAGTAACACTCACTTGCGTTTCACTCCTTTCTCGTGTTTGCGCTTTATTTTTTCGCAACTGCGTGTTATAATGAATACGGATTCACAAACAAATACGCAGGTGCTATAAAACATCAAAACCCATAACCTCGCACGTTTGAAGTATTGTTGTTTTATATGTATATTATACTTCGTATCTGCGTATTTGTAAAGTGAATTGTTCGTATTTAACAAATTATTTTACACGGAGGTTCACTATGGAAATGATTATTGACAGGATCGGCAGACTTCTCAAAGAGAAAAATAAGATGGCCGTTGACTTATGTAACGCACTTGATATTCAGCAGTCCACAATGTCTACCTGGAAGTCCAGACGGCGCAATCCCCCGGCGGAGTATATGCCGACCATTGCAAGTTTCCTCGGAGTTTCCCTTGATTATCTTCTTACGGGCAAAGAGGTTCCGCCCAAAAAGACCACTACTGATGATGAAGATTACTTCTTAAATCTTTTCCATGATCTCCCGGAACGTGAGCAGTGGCGTATCGTTGGAATTATCGAGGAGGCTCACAGACGGGCACATGAATCTGACAAATATCTGGACACTGAAGGGAAGTTATCAGTTTAGAGTGGGCCAGGAAATACCGTAAACCACCAGAAGGGAGGCGATAACTTGAATCTTTCTGCCGACTACTTCCGCATTGCTAGAGAAGAAGAAAAAAGCGATCAACCGGAAGCTGCACTGCTCCACTATATTTCCTCACTTCTTTCTGGTCTCTGCTCTGGCGAGTTGTCCTATCAAGCTACAGAGAAAATCCGGCGCCTTCAGAAGAGGCTGCTTCTGTCGGACGAACAGCTTTTATCCTATGTTCATTCATATGGGGGCTTCTCTGATTCCGACTGCCGGAAATTGCTTTGCTTTTCCATCGCTGGCGATCTCGTAGGAATTAAGGATATTCTTGCTTCCAGAGCCAGCAGTTAGGAGGATCTATGAAACAATACACAGGAAACGAGGAATTTACCCTGCGTGGCGAAAACTCCGGAATCCGCCTTGCCGATTTCTGGCGTTGGGCTTACTCCGATCTGCTCAACAATACATCCCGTGGGGTTATGGCAGAGTTCCTTGTTGAAAAATCTTTTGAGGGAATTACCCCCCCCCCGAATACGCAAATGCGAATAGACTGGATGCCTTATGATGTAACGAGTCCTTCCGGAAGACGTATTGAGGTAAAATCTGCCGCTTACCTCCAGTCATGGACCAGAGACTATTATTCCAAAATCATATTTGACATCGCACCTAAGAGGGCATGGAGTCCAGAAACAGGATATTCGCCGGAATGTATCCGGCACTCTGATCTGTATGTTTTCTGTGTCTATACAGCTTTGAACCAGGACCAGTCTATCCTTGATCTTGATTTATGGGATTTTTATGTGCTTCCAACGGAGGTTCTGAACCAGAAATGCCCTCAGCAGAAAACCATCGGCCTTCAGTCACTCATGGCTCTCGGCCCTGTAAAAGCTGATTTTTCGACTCTCGGAAACACTATCGAAACAATAGACTTGCAAAAGAGGTGATGAAGATTGAAACTCCCTAACGGGTATGGGAGCGTAACCAAATTATCTGGGAACCGCCGGAAGCCCTATCTTGCCCGTGTGACTCTCGGATGGATCACGAACGAGCAGACCGGGAAAACAACACAAAACCGTGTGCCTATTGGCACATACAAAACCAAAAAAGAAGCGCTTCAGGCTCTTGCCGAATATGGCGCCAACCCATACGACATACAGAATAATAATTTAACTCTTGCAGAACTATATCAGAAATGGACTGAGGCGTACTTTCCTACTCTTGCTGGTGAAAGTTCTACACGAACAATCACTTCGGCCTGGAAGTATTGCCATCCGCTCTACAAAATGCGTGTTAAGGATCTGCGGGCCAGGCATATAAAAGGCATTATGGAAGACGGCTACATAATCTCTTCCCGTGGGAAAAATGCCGGTCAAAAAGTTATGGCCTCGCCAGGAGTCAAAGCCCGTATCAAGTCAATGTTCAATTTGATGCTGGACTACGCCCTGGAGTATGAGATTGTGGACAAGAACTATGCCCGGACCTTTGACATTTCTGAGGACATCATCAAGGAAAAAGAGGCTGCCACCCGTGGACATATTATATTCCCGCCGGACGAAATGAAAATTCTCTGGGATAATGTGGATAAGATACGCTTCGTAGACTGGATTCTCATTCAGTGCTATATGGGATGGAGGCCGCAGGAATTAGCCACGCTTCAGCTTGCAGATGTCAACTTGGATGAATGGTATATGGTGGCCGGAATGAAGACCGATGCTGGGAAGAATCGCATGGTTCCCATACACACCAAAATTCAGCCTCTTGTCAAAAGGAATTATGACTATGCCGTATCCCTCGGCAGCGATGCTCTTTTCAACGACCCGACAGCTACCAAAGGCGGCATGAAGATCACCTATGACAAATATGCCGGCCGCTTTGATAAAGTGATGGCAGCTCTGAAATTAAACCCGGAACACCGGCCACACGACCCTCGTATGACTTTTATTACAATGGCAAAGAAGGCAGGCATTGATCCCATGGTGGTGAAGCGTCTTGCAGGCCACCGTATCAACGATGTAACCGAAGCCGTCTATACTGTTCGTGATCTGGAATGGCTCAGATCCGATATTGAAAAAATACCGTAAACACTGCGCTTGCGGTATTTTTTCATGCTCATTTTTGTTACCTTCAGCCTGTTACCTACTCGTTACCTACCGGTTTCCTACCTTCCAATTTTGAGGGTATTTCAGCACATCTCTCGCCACTTTCCTCGTCCGGCCACCAGATGACGAAAAAAGTGCCGCGGTCCTTGAAACTACGGCACTTTTCAGTGTTTGACATATGAACTTAAAAAGTTATACTTTAGAACTTACCAGCCTTGGCAGCTTCCTCAATGGAAACAGCTACAGCAACTGTCATACCAACCATCGGGTTGTTTCCAGCGCCGATAAGACCCATCATCTCTACGTGAGCCGGTACGGAAGAAGATCCTGCGAACTGAGCGTCAGAATGCATACGTCCAAGTGTATCAGTCATACCGTAGGAAGCAGGACCTGCTGCCATGTTGTCCGGATGAAGTGTACGTCCTGTACCACCGCCGGAAGCAACGGAGAAGTATTTTTTGCCTTTCTCGTTGCACTCTTTTTTGTATGTTCCTGCTACCGGATGCTGGAAACGAGTCGGGTTTGTGGAGTTTCCTGTGATGGAAACGTCAACGCCCTCTTTCCACATGATCGCAACACCTTCCGGAACGCTGTTAGCGCCGTAGCAGTTAACCTTTGCACGAAGTCCCTCAGAATAGGATTTACGGAATACTTCCTTAACCTCGTTCTTATATGGATCATACTCTGTCTCTACATATGTAAAGCCGTTGATACGGGAGATGATCTGAGCAGCATCTTTTCCAAGACCGTTCAGGATAACACGAAGAGGTTTTTTACGAACCTTGTTTGCTTTCTCAGCGATACCGATCGCACCCTCAGCTGCTGCGAAAGACTCATGTCCTGCAAGGAAGCAGAAGCAGTCTGTCTCTTCCTCAAGAAGCATCTTTCCAAGGTTTCCATGTCCAAGACCTACTTTACGTGTGTCTGCAACGGATCCCGGGATACAGAAAGCCTGAAGGCCTTCTCCGATAGCTGCTGCTGCGTCAGCGGCTCTTCTGCAGCCTTTTTTGATCGCGATAGCTGCACCTACTGTGTAAGCCCAGCAAGCGTTCTCGAAGCAGATCGGCTGAATGCCTTTGATCTGATCGTAAACGTTCAGTCCTGCGTCTTTAGTGATTTTCTCAGCTTCTTCGATAGAAGCGATTCCATAGCTGTTTAAAACAGAATTGATCTTGTCAATTCGTCTCTCATATGATTCAAATAAAGCCATTTCCTGTTACCTCCTAAATTATTCTTTTCTTGGGTCGATAATTTTAACAGCGTCTGCAACACGGCCATACTGACCTTTTGCTTTTTCCCATGCAGTATTCGGGTCATCGCCTTTTTTGATGAAATCAGTCATTTTTCCAAGGCTTACGAACTGATATCCGATGATCTCATCATCTGCATCAAGAGCAATACCTGTTACATAACCTTCTGCCATTTCAAGGTAACGAGGTCCTTTTTTCAGAGTTCCATACATTGTACCAACCTGAGAACGAAGTCCTTTTCCAAGGTCCTCAAGACCAGCGCCTACTGCAAGTCCGTCCTCGGAGAATGCAGACTGGGAACGTCCGTAAACGATCTGAAGGAAAAGCTCTCTCATAGCTGTATTGATTGCATCACATACAAGGTCTGTGTTCAGTGCCTCCATAACGGTAAGTCCTGGAAGGATCTCAGAAGCCATAGCTGCAGAGTGAGTCATTCCTGAACATCCGATTGTCTCAACAAGTGCCTCCTGGATGATTCCCTCTTTAACGTTAAGGGAAAGCTTACAAGCACCCTGCTGCGGAGCACACCAGCCAACACCGTGTGTAAATCCGGAGATATCCTTTACTTCTTTTGCCTGAACCCATTTTGCTTCTTCCGGGATCGGAGCGGCACCATGATGTACGCCCTGTGCCACTGGACACATTTCTTCTACTTCGCGTGAATAAATCATTTTAAAACTCCTTTCAAGTATAGATTGACCGATGTTATTGAGAAAAAAAGTTCGATAACACCCTACGGCTATTTTCTCACAAAACCGTTGTTTCGTCCAGTCATATTTGATAAAATTTTGCCATAAAACGCATAATATTGGTAGTTATTCCGGCAGTATTGCATGCCTAACTGTCAAATATTTCTGGCAACTACTGTATGTATGTGATAATATATTAGCAAGTTTAACCCTGGAGGTATATTTTTCATGAATGCATCTGTGGATTCTGTTTTTCCAGAAAAATACCGCATTCTCAGCGGAAGCGCTCTGAAGATGATCGCGGTCATCACCATGCTGATCGATCATATCGGAGCTGTGCTACTCAGTATGTATCAGCCCGCACAGAAAATCCTGTTTACACTTTTCGGCAGAGAATATACTGTATATCTTATTTTCCGCGATATCGGAAGAGCTGCTTTTCCCATCTTCTGTTTTCTCCTGCTGGAAGGCTTCCGGCATACACGGAGCAGGTTCCTCTATGGAAGAAATCTCCTTCTTTTTGCGCTGCTCTCAGAAATTCCGTGGAATCTGATGTTTACAAATACGCTGCGTTACGAAAGACAAAATGTGTTTTTTACGCTTTTCCTCGGATATCTGGCCTTTTGTGCCATCGAATATTTCCAGACCAGACCTTCGATGCAGCTTCTCTGCATCCTGGGACTGCTTGTTGTTTCCATTTTTCTGAAAGCAGACTATGGATGGCGGGGGTATATCTTCCTGCTGATCATATACTATATGCGAAACGATAAACCAGGCCAGGCAATCCTCGGAAGCTGCTGGCTTTACTATGAATGGAGAGCCTCCTTTGCCTTTCTGTCCATTAACCTGTACAATGGAAAAAGAGGCTTCATCCGCGGAAAATCAGCAAAATATTTCTTTTACTGGTTTTACCCAGTCCATATTATAGGACTGGTCATACTTCGACAGCTTTTGTTTTTATCTTAATCCCGCCCGCTCCCGGTCGGTTCATCCTTCCACGACCAATACTGTTGCATCCATCACCCCATCAAAAAAAGCTGCACTCTCTCAAAAGTGCAGCCTAAATGCGTGTCCAGAAGAATCTGTTTCTTATTTTTTCTTTACGATCTCTTTTGCATTTTTATAAATGGAATCTGCAGGAACACATCCACGTACCGGTGACAGCGGGTAGATATTAGAATTCCGTCCGATCACAGTACCGGGATTCAGCACAGAACCGCATCCGACTTCAACATGATCTCCGAGCATCGCTCCGAATTTCTTAAGACCGGTTTCGATCTCTTCATCCCCGTCTTTTACGACAACCAGCTTCTTGTCTGATTTTACGTTGGAACAGATCGATCCGGCACCCATGTGGGACTTATATCCCAGCACAGCATCTCCAACATAATTATAATGAGGAACCTGAACCTTGTTAAACAGCACTGCATTCTTAAGCTCTGTGGAATTTCCCACAACTGCGCCCTCACCAACGATAGCCTTGCCGCGGATAAATGCACAGTGGCGCACCTCGGCGTCTCTGCCAATGATAGCCGGTCCGGTGATACTTGCAGTCGGCGCAACTGTAGCGGATCTTGCGATCCATACATTTTCGCCCTTCTCCTCATATTCAGAAGGATCCAGTGTTTTTCCAAGCTTAATAATGAAATCTCCGATTTCAGGAAGAACCTCCCACGGATAGGTTTTTCCCTCAAAAAGCTCTGCTGCAATGGTCTCATTCAGATCCAGCATATTGCTGATAGTAAAATCTTTCATCATGATGATCTCTTTCCTCCCTGTCCGGAAGCTCGCTCCGGCTTCCTGTAGTTTACAGCGGCCGCATCAAAAAACTGCCGCAGGTTATACTGATAATTGCTTGCCTCCACCTGCCGGGTACGTACCCGCACAAAATGCTCCAGCTTGTCCATATATTCCTGTTCCGTGATGCTGCCCTCTGCCACATAGGTGAGCCCCTTTTCCCAGCTTGCCGTAAGCTCCGGGTTCAGAAGCTGCCGGATAGAACAATTTACCACATCAAAGATCATTTCCCCAAGAAGCGTTGGAGTGATCACCTGAGTCTTTTTGTTCAGTGCCAGATATTTGATGTTAAAAAGCTTCTTCAGGATCTCGGCACGGGTAGCACTGGTGCCGATCCCGCTTCCCTTGATCTGGGCTCGAAGCTCCTCATCCTCGATCAGCTGTCCTGCATTTTCCATGGCAAGGATCATGGAACCGGAATTGTATCGTTTGGGCGGTGAAGTCTCACCCTCCTTGATACTCAAACCGTTCACAGGAAGTATATCACCCTTTTTCAGCTTCTGCAACGCCTCCAGGAGCACAGTATCACAGGAAACCTCGTCTTCCTCTCCATTTCTATTTTTCTCACTGTCTGAAGCCCTTTTCTGCGAAAAAGAATTCGTGGCGATCTTCAGATAGCCTTCTTCTTTGAGAACCTTAAAGGATGAAAAGAATGCCTCGCCGTCCAGTTTCGTCACAAGACTCACCTTCTGATAAACGGCCGGCGGATAAAAAATACACAAAAATCTCCGTACAATAGTCTCGTACACACGCTGCGCAGTAAGAGACACGCTTCCAAGCGCATTCAATCCCTGACCGGTAGGAATGATCGCATAATGGTCTGTGATCTGCTTGTCATTCACATATCTGGTCTTTGCAATGCTTTTCCAGGATTCCATCCCCAAAACCTCTGCCGCCGCAGCACCGGCCTGCTGATAATTTCGAAGACCGGATATATTCTTGTATATCTCCTTGGCCACTGCCGTAGAAAGAACTCTGGCATCCGTTCTCGGATAAGTCACCAGCTTCTTCTCATAAAGCTCCTGTACGATCCGGAGTGTCTCGTCCGGACTGATCTTAAACAGCTTTGAGCACACATTCTGAAGCTCCGCCAGGTTAAAAAGAAGCGGCGGATTTTTGTTTTCTTTTTTTCGTTCCACCTTTTCCACAATACAAGAAAGGGGCTGGTTCACCATCAGCTGATTGATCAGCATCTGTGCATGCTCTTTTTTCCTGAAGCCGTTTTCTTTATAAAGATACGGGGACTGGAAATACCGGCTGCCTTCCACAGCTCTCCATTCACCGTCAAAATTTTCGCCTGCAAGTCCAATGCTGCCAAGGACACGGTAAAACGGTGTCTTCACAAAGACACGGATTTCCCGTTCTCTCCGCACCACCATGCCAAGAACACAGGTCATCACACGCCCAACTGCAATGGCCTGATATTTGGAATGGAGATAATTGGTGACACTGCTTCCGTAGCGCAAGGTCAGAACTCTGGAAAAATTGATTCCCATAAGATAATCTTCCTTTGCGCGGAGATACGCAGATGCTGCCAGATTATCATACTCCGAAATATCCTTCGCTTCACGGATCCCTCTTAAGATCTCTTCCTCTGTCTGGGAATCGATCCACACACGTTTCTGGACTTTTCCCCTTACTCCTGCCATCTGGGCTACCAGACGGTAGATATATTCACCCTCACGTCCAGAGTCGGTACACACATAAATGGTATCCACATCCGGCCGGTTCAGCAGTCCTTTTACGATCTCGAACTGCTTTTTGACCCCGGGGATCACTTCATATTTAAATTCGCGCGGCAAAAAAGGCAGGGTATCAAAACTCCACCTTTTAAACTTGATATCATATTTTTCGGGATAGCTCATGGTAACCAGGTGTCCTACACACCAGGTTACCACAGAATCATCAGATTCCAGATATCCGTCTTTTCTCTGACCGTTGATCTTCAAAGCCTTCGCAAATTCCTGTGCCACGCTGGGCTTCTCCGCTATGTATAAAGCCTTTGCCATACTATTTATCTGCACTCATCTTTCTAAGCGGCCATGCCAGAAGCACAGCTCCGCCAACTATATTTCCCAGTGTTACGATCACCATGCTTTTAAGCATAGCGCCGACAGACAATCCTGGCACCATACAGAATGCAACTGTAAAAATACCCATATTTGCAATACAATGCTCAAATCCGCTGACAACGAAACCTGAAATACAGATCACGATCATCAGGAACTTGCCTGACTCACTCTTCAGCTTAATGCCGCAGAGAACAGCAAGACAGACGAAGAAATTACAAAGTACCGCACGGAAAAACATCTGTCCTGCCGGAATACTCAGTTTTCCGTTTATAAATCCTGCAAAATAATCTGCTGTACCGGACGCTCCGGCACCTACAAAGATCAGCGCCAGGATCAGGCATCCCACAAAATTGCCGATGTAACTGATTCCCCAGACCTTTCCAACATCTTTCCATGATACGCTCTTGTCATACGCACCAAAAGCCATTACCAGATTGTTACCGGTAAACAGCTCTCCTCCTACCATTACGATCAACAGGACCGCAATGGAGAACACGATGGCTCCAAGGAATTTCCCCCATTCCGGGAAAGTTTTGGAAAATACATTTCCAACAACGTTACTGTAGATCATCGCCACATCAATAAAAAATCCGGCCATGATCGCCCGCATAAAGTATTTTCCGAAATTGCTGTTCAGTAAGTTTATCTTACCCTTCGCAGCGGTTGACAGTTTCTCTACATCCTCCCTGTTCATAAATAGCACCTCCACATATTTTTAGCAAGCGTGGCACTTTGTTGCTGCTTCTTTGTTCACAGCAACACGCTTTCCGGAAATCTGTTTGTTATATTGTAACACTTTACTAATTATTTAACAATAAAAATGCGAAAATTTTCAAAAATTTCCGTTTTGTTACATACAACAAACAATATCCGTTTTATACCAGAACACGATAGATGCCATCCCAGGCCAGTTCCTTTTTTTTCAGGAAATTTTCTGTTTCCTCCTCTGATTGCTCCACGCATTTCCATGCCAGTCCGCACTGGGCACTGATCTCTGAAGGGATCGGGATCAGCCTTCCCGGAAATTCAGATTCCTTGGCCGTTCTTTCCATTTTCATGGCAGCCGTGGTTGTGGAAAATGTCACAACTGTAGTAATTACTTTTCTGCGCATATCTCCTTTGTTCCTTCCACATACGCAAAAACAGGACACCGGAAAAACCGATATCCCGTTTCTGATGATTTTCTTTATTTCCTGTAAAGGATCCAGTTCTTATTTAGCCTGGATATATCCTTTCGCTTTCAGAGTTTCTGCACAGAGAACTGCTCCGCCTGCGGCACCTCTTACTGTGTTATGGGAAAGTCCGATGAACTTGTAATCATAAACAGTATCCTCACGAAGACGTCCTACAGATACTCCCATTCCATTCTCATAGTTTACATCCATCTGTACCTGCGGACGGTTGTCCTCCTCAAGATACTGGATGAACTGCTTCGGAGCGCTTGGAAGCTCAAGCTCCTGCGGAAGTCCCTTAAACTCAACCAGCTTCTGGATCAGCTGCTCTTTGGTAGGTTTCTTGCGGAATTTAACGAATACAGCTGCTGTATGTCCGTTGAGGACCGGAACACGTACACACTGGCATGTGATGACAGGTGTGGTGGCCGGAACGATCACGCCGTCCTCGATCTTGCCCCAGAGTCTTAACGGCTCCTTCTCACTCTTCTCTTCCTCACCACCGATGTACGGAATGATGTTGTGCTCCATCTCCGGCCAGTCCTTGAAGGTTTTTCCTGCTCCGGAAATAGCCTGGTATGTAGTGGCAACTACTTCATATGGCTCGAACTCTTTCCATGCGGTAAGTACCGGAGCGTAACTCTGGATAGAGCAGTTCGGTTTAACAGCTACAAAGCCGCGTTTTGTTCCGAGACGTTTCTTCTGGAATTCGATAACCTCGAAGTGCTCCGGATTGATTTCCGGAACTACCATCGGAACGTCCGGTGTCCAGCGGTGTGCGCTGTTGTTGGACACAACCGGTGTCTCTGTCTTTGCATATTCTTCCTCGATCGCCTTGATCTCATCCTTAGTCATATCAACTGCGGAAAATACAAAGTCAACCGTAGCTGCAACCTTCTCAACCTCGTGGATATCCATAACAACCAGCTTCTTTACTGCCTCCGGCATCGGAGTATCCATTTTCCATCTGCCGCCTACAGCCTCCTCGTAGGTCTTGCCTGCGCTTCTCGGGCTTGCCGCTACAGTAACCACCTCAAACCACGGGTGATTCTCCAGAAGAGAAATGAATCTCTGACCAACCATTCCAGTTGCACCTAAAATACCGACTTTAAGCTTTTCACTCATAATAAAACTCTCCTCATCTTGTGTCCCTCCATGGCACACATTTGTCTTTTCTGTAAATACTATACCAATTTTTCCTAAAATGCAAGCATTATCTTAATTTTTTTCAAGATACTCTTTATTCTGAGCAATCACCTGCTCCATCACGTCCGGTCCCGGCGCTCCCAGAGTCACACGTTTTTCCACGCAGGTCTTCATACTGATGGCTTCATAGATGTCCTCCTCAAACACAGGACTGATCTCTTTGTACTCGGAAAGCGGAAGCTCATCCAGAGAGATTCCCTTATCCAGACAGAGAAGGACCAGTCTTCCGACGATGCCATGAGCATCACGGAACGGTACACCGTGGTTAACCAGATAGTCTGCTGCGTCTGTGGCGTTTGTAAAGCCTCTCTTTGCACTTGCCTCCATGTTGGCTTTGTTGAACTGCATAGTGGAAACCATGCCGGTAAACAGGGCGATACAGCCCTTTACGGTGTCGATGGCATCAAAGGTCAACTCCTTGTCTTCCTGCATATCTTTGTTGTATGCAAGCGGGATTCCCTTCATTGTTGTGAGAATAGATGTCAGCGCTCCGTAAACACGGCCTGTTTTTCCACGGACAAGCTCTGCGATATCCGGATTCTTCTTCTGCGGCATGATACTGCTGCCTGTGCTGTATGCGTCATCGATCTCAACGAAACGGTACTCATTGGAATTCCACAGAATGATCTCCTCTGAAAAACGGCTCAGATGCATCATGATCGTAGAAAATGCACTGAGAAGCTCGATGACATAATCTCTGTCAGATACGGAATCCATACTGTTTCTGGTTGGTGCATCAAAGCCGAGAAGCTCTGCAGTATAGGCACGATCCAACGGATAAGTGGTTCCTGCCAGTGCTCCTGCTCCAAGCGGACAGGTATTCATTCTCTTACGGATATCAAAAAGTCTGTCACGGTCTCTGCGGAACATCTCAAAATATGCGCCTACATGGTGTGCCAGAGTTACCGGCTGTGCCTTCTGAAGGTGGGTAAATCCCGGCATGTAGGTGTGAACATTCTCTTCCATGATCTTCTGCAGGGCAAGAAGAAGGTCCTTCAGCTCCTTATCTGTCTCATCGATCTCGTCGCGGACATAAAGCTTCATATCCAGAGCTACCTGGTCATTACGGCTTCTTCCTGTGTGAAGCTTCTTTCCGGCATCTCCAATACGGTCGATCAGGTTTGCCTCCACGAAGCTGTGGATATCCTCATACTCTGCTGTGATCTCCAGCTTGCCTGCTTCCACGTCTGCAAGGATTCCGTCCAGTCCTTCTGTGATCTGCTCCTTTTCTTCCTCTGTCAGGATTCCCTGTTTTGCAAGCATGGCAACATGTGCCTTGCTTCCACGGATATCCTGTCTGTAAAATTTTTGATCAAAGGAAATGGATGCGTTAAAATTGTAAACCAGCTTGTCCGTTTCTTTTGTAAAACGGCCTCCCCATAACTGTGCCATATTGATTCTTCCTCACTTTTCTTTTTTGCGGCAGAACTGTCTTCTCCGGACATACACGAGCTCCGTCTCCCGGACGTCTGCACTTTTCTGTGTTAGTGTAACATATTTTTATAAAAATGCAAAGTTTTTCATAATTATACGTTTGCTGTCTTCAGCCGTTGTTACTGTTCACTCGGTTCTCAGTAACCAGCCGTTCTCTGTCCATGGCTTCTTTCTTTGAAAATACACAGCCGCAGTAATTCTGCCGGTACAGAGCATGCTCATGAGACAGCTCAATAGAACGCTTGTAGCCATTCTTTTTCTTAAAATCCGAAGTCAGATGTGGCACTTTATAGATTTCTGCCAGCTCCTCACCGATCTCATTGATCTTCTGTGCATTCTTCAGAGGACTGATACTTAAGGTTGTGGTGAAATAATCATATCCTCCCTCCTTCGCCAGCTTTGCCGCCTCTTCCATCCGCAGGCGGTAACACCGAAAGCACCTCTCTCCTCCTTCCGGAACATCTTCCAGGCCTTTTGCCAGCTCATAAAACTCCTCCGGGTCATACCGTCCCTCCACCAGCGTTACCGGATGTACAAACTCCATCTCCCCGATCAGGCGGCGGATCTCAGCCACGCGGTGTGAATATTCCTCCACCGGTGCGATATTGGGATTATAAAAAAATATCGTGATCTCAAAATACTGCGACAGATATTCCATCACATAGCTGCTGCATGGCGCACAGCAGGCATGCAGAAAAAGTCTGGGGATTTTCCCTTCTTTCTGGTTTCTTTCAATCAGTTTATCCAGTTCTTTCTGGTAGTTTCTCTTGTTCAATGTTTGTAATTCCTTTCTCTATGACTGTTTTCAGGCAGACATCAAAGTATGCATCTCTGCCATTGGCCTTCTCATGTTTCAGACATATGATAATATTATATCATTATCTACGAAAAGGAGGCAACATCCATGAATCCTGTCCTGAAAGTGCGGGACGTGTGTCTCTCCTATCACACATTGTCCGGTGAGACACCCGCCCTTTCTCATATATCCTTTGACCTGATGCCCGGTGAATTCCTGTCCATTGTAGGACCTTCCGGATGCGGAAAATCCACTCTTCTGAATCTCATTGCCGGCCTGCTCACTCCTGAGCACGGTTCCATTACTCTGGGAGGCCGGCCGGTATCCTCCGGCAGTGCCACTGTAGGATATATGCTCCAAAAGGATCATCTTCTGGAATGGCGGAGCATCTACAAAAACATCCTTCTCGGCCTGGAGATCCGGAAAGAACTCACACCTGAAAAGTTGGCCCATGCAGAAGCCCTTCTTCAGACCTACGGTCTGGACCGTTTCCGTGATGCCCGCCCTTCCCAGCTTTCCGGCGGTATGCGCCAACGTGCCGCTCTGATCCGGACCCTGGTGCTGGAACCGGAGCTCCTTCTTCTGGACGAACCATTTTCCGCTCTGGATTACCAGACACGCTTAAATGTCAGTGATGATATCGGAAAAATCCTCAAAAGCTCCGGCAAGCCTGCGATCCTGGTCACTCATGACATCTCCGAAGCCATCAGTATGGCCGACCGGGTACTGATCCTTTCTGCACGTCCTGCCACTGTACGAAAGATCATTGATATCGATCTGGATATCAGCGACCGCACTCCCCTCTCCTCCAGAAATGCTCCGGATTTTAAGAAATATTTTAACATCATATGGAAGGAGCTCAATGAAAATGCCTGAAATTTCCAGACAGCAGAAACAATATCTTGCACGGCAGAAAAAAGAAAAACACATTATCCTGGCTGCACGAACACTTCTTTTTGTTCTGTTTATGGGACTTTGGGAAATATCCTCTGATCTTGGATGGATCGATTCCTTTATCTTCAGCAGTCCTTCCCTGATCGCAGAGACCTTTCTTTCCATGTGCAGGGATCAGTCCCTGTTTGCACATATTGCCGTGACACTGGCAGAAACTCTTGTCAGTTTCTTTTTTGTTGTGATCCTGGGCGTAGGAACCGCAGTACTTCTCTGGTGCTCCCGACGGATCGCACGGATCCTGGAGCCATGTCTGGTGGTACTGAACAGTCTCCCGAAATCTGCTCTGGCCCCTCTTCTGATCGTATGGCTTGGTGCCAACGAACGTACCATTGTGGTCGCCGGCATGTCTGTAGCCATCTTCGGTTCCGTTATCAATCTGTACTCCGGCTTCTGCCAGGCAGATCCGGAAAAGCTGAAGCTGATCGAAACTCTGGGGGGACACAAAAAGGAAAAGCTTCTGAAGATCGTCCTGCCCTCCTCCATTCCTCTTATCCTGAGTGTGATGAAGGTCAACATCGGGCTTTGCTTGGTAGGCGTGATCATCGGAGAATTTATCGGTGCCCGAAAAGGCCTGGGATACCTGATTATTTACGGAAGCCAGACATTCAGACTTACATGGGTCCTGATGTCCATTGTGATCCTCTGCATCATTGCCATGCTGCTGTATTTTGCACTTTATCTTATTGAAAAACAGGTCCGGAAGCATTAGCTGTAAAAAGGGCGTGTAAAAATGATCTCTCATTTTTTACACGCCTCTTTTGCTCTTATAACCTTTGTTTCAAAGTTTTCCCACGGCAAAGGCCGTGCATAATAAAAGCCCTGGATCTCATCGCAGCTCAGGCTTCGCAGGATCTCCACCTGTTTTGCTTTCTCCACGCCCTCGGCAAGAACCTTCATTCCAAGGCTGTGTGCCAGCGAAATGGTATGACGGATCACCTGCTGCCCACGAAAATTCTCTATGTAATCGATCAGACTTTTATCCAGCTTCAGAGTATCGAATGGCAGCTGGTTCAGGCTTGTCATAGATGAATAGCCGGAGCCAAAATCATCCATATGCAGCTCGAATCCTGCATCCACCATCTTCTCTATGAGCTTACTGATCCGATCATTATACAACGCAGCAGTTTCTGTCAATTCAATGGGAACAGAAGAAAACGGAATGCCATTTTCTTCCACGATCTTCACATAACGACAGATCATATTATCGTAATGGATACTGACACGTGACAGATTCACCGAAATCGGAAGTATCTTTTTCCCTGATCTTATACGTTCCCCCTGGATGCTGCATACCTTTCGGAAAACATATTCATCAAGGCGTACGATCAGACCATCCTTCTCAAAAAGAGGGATAAATTCTCCCGGCGAAACCATAGTTCCTTCCGCTCTCTTCCAGCGCACCAGTGCCTCCGCCCCAACGATTTCTTCTGTCTCCACACTGTATTTCGGTTGCAGGTAGACTACGAATTCTTCATTGCGTATAGCCTCCACGAAAGCATTCTCCATCTGTCCGTTACGGATATGCCTCTGTCTCATCTCATCATCATAAAAAGCGATCTGGTGCTCATAGTCATCCCTGATACTCTTCATGGCCAGAAAAGCCCTGTCACAGATCAGGGTAAAAGGCAGTGTCTTATCCACATTCTCATAGACCCCATAGTTGACCACCAGATTAGGAATCGGTGCTCCACTCTCGACCCTGTGGATAAATTTCTCCATATCTGCCATACGGATCTCTTTCTTTCCATATATGATGGCTACAAACTGGTCTCCTCCATATCTGCCCACCGTCCCGTAGCGAACCTGATTTCTATACGTATCTCCCAGATAGGTAAGAACCTGATCACCGGTCTTCTCTCCATAGGTTCCGTTGATCCATTTAAAGTTCTTTATATCTGCCACCACCACATGAAAATCCTGATTCGTATTAAAGCGCATCAGCGTCTTTGCATGATGGAAAAAGGCCTGTCTGATATAAAGCCCTGTAAGATCATCATATTCCAGAGCTGAGAGTACCATCACGGACTCTCTCAGCTTGATCACATTGTTGATCTTACTTTTTAATATACGGACATTATACGGTTTCCGTACAAAATCCACTGCTCCCAGTTCCAGACATCGCACCTCATCCTCCAACCGGTTACTTCCGGTTATGATGATCACAGGCACAGAGGTCAGCATCACATCATCACGGATCAGCTCCAGAAACTGAAATTCATCACATACCGGCACACTCATATCAAGAAGAATTGCAGAAAGGGTTTTGTAATTCTCAGACAGACGCTTCATCCCCTCTGCTTCATTCATCGCAGTGATAACCTCAAAACTGCCCTCCAGATGTTCTGTAAGCGCTTTCCGATCCGTCTCGTCATTCACTACAATAAGAAGTTTTCTTCCGGATGCTGTTCCTCCTGGTTCCAGTACGGCCTCCATCTCACTGTACCGTACATCCATATCCTCATTGGCAAAAGCAAACACCACGGCCTGAAAATCCTCAGCCGTTCCTACCCTGGCACATTTCACATAGAAATATTCAATCCTCCCGTTGCTTCGGCGTACACGATAATGTACCATCAACTGGGGAATCCTTGTAAGACGTTGGCATATCTTCTCAAAATCCATCATCTGATGCATCCGGATCCTGTCCTCTGCCGCAACACTGCTCTCAATATAAATATCCATGATCTTCTCATAGGATTCATCACTGCGAAGTCCCTCCTCCACATAAGCTCCACTCTGCCCCTGGAAGCGGCATACCTGGACCTTATGAGTCTCTCTGTCAACAGAGTAGATATTGATAAAATTTTTTCCGAGAACATTAATGATCCCCATAAGAAGCGGATTCTCCATCATTCCGCTGCTGATCTCATCATTCGTCTCTGTATCCGAAAAAACAAGGGCATGTCCTGTCCCGCCGGATTCCAGCGGAATCTCCACAGCATCAACCGAACGCAGGATATTCCGTCCCGGTTCCAGATAGTTCTTCGGACCTTTGATCCCGTTAACGACCGGACAGATCTCACAGGGAGTTTCTCTGTTTCTCAGACAGTGATAGCATTTCTCGCCCCTCTTCAGCTGCGGATAGATCTCACGTGCTGCCAGGTTATAGCTGATAATCTTATAATCCTCATCTATGACATACATTCCCGATGCATTTTTCCCCACGAGCATCACCTCCGGATTCGTAAATTTCTCATAGATCCTTCGTGACAGTTACTGTCTCAAAATCCTTAAATATTCCTTCATTATATACGATTTTTCTGATAACTGCAATTATCTTTCGTATTATTTATTTTTCATATTGGTTTTATTATATTTCGGTTATCAGCGCATCTGAAAAGATTTCCCCCTGAGCGGAACCCCGGCAAGCTCCGCAAGCCTTTTGATCCCGGAATCTGCTATGGATACCGCACTCTCCACATGATTGAAATCTGTGGCGCTGTAATCAAACAGGATATTTCCCTGTGCTTCAAACTCCTCGTCCCGTTCCCAGAAAAAGAATCTCATAGGCATACAGTCAAAGGCCCTGATCTCATATCCCACATCACCCTGGGGCAGTTCCCTGCCGTCAAGCTTCTGAAACGCCTCCCTCAATTCCTTTTCATGGCCGGAAAATGTAGCACTGAACACATCCGTCTCTCCGATCTGATACGCCGGCGCAAATGGTCTTGCATTCCTGAGATCTGCAAAAGGGACCCACTTATCCATAATAAAAGCCCCCTCTTTCGCATACCCCAGAAGCGTATAAATATTCAGCATCTCCGTAGTATCCGGTTCTCTCTGTCCATCCAGGCTCCGGATACTGCCGTCTTCCAGACTCACCCCATATCTTCTTCCGAAATGAATGATCGTGAGAAACCCGTTTTCTTCCTTCAGTTCCGGCACCCGTTTATGCAGATCTGCCTGATCCATCTTCAAAAAGCGTTGTGCCCACTCTTCACATAGTTTTACATAATTGGAAATTCTTTCTTCTTTCATCCTGTCTTCTCCCTGTCTGATATCAATATCCTTTCTCCGCTGTATTCCGGACTTTTTTTACAGAATACACTGCTTTCACATTTTCCGCAAGAATCTTCGCCGATGTATCCGAAATCCGGCTATTTTCAGTGTTACTGTTTTTTCAGCATCCCGGAACCTTCTTAAGCGTTTCTTTTTTTCGACAGATCATCCATCAATTTTCCCAAATCCGTCTAATTTCCCAATATAAAAATAACGTTTTTTTTGCACAAAAAACTGGATTTTCTTTTTTAAAAGGTGTATAATATTAACAAAGTTTATTGTTTTTATGGTTAAAGACACCTGGCAGTAAACAAGAAATGAAAGTGAGGATTCGCCATGAAACAAAACAGTATGTTAGCAATGATCCTGGCCGGTGGAAGAGGAAGTCGTCTTCACGAGTTGACGAATAAAGTTGCCAAGCCAGCCGTTGGTTATGGCGGTAAATACCGTATCGTGGATTTTCCGCTCAGTAACTGTGCCAACAGCGGCATTGATGTCGTAGGTGTACTGACACAGTATGAATCAGTTTTACTGAACAGCTATGTAGCAGCCGGTGGCCGCTGGGGCCTTGATGCCAAGGACAGCGGAGTTTATGTACTTCCTCCACGTGAGAAGGCTGATGCCGGTCTGGATGTATACCGTGGAACAGCTGATGCGATCTCTCAGAATATTGATTTCATCGACTCACAGAACCCGGAATACCTTCTGATCCTTTCCGGTGACCACATCTATAAGATGAATTATGCAAAGATGCTTGATGACCATATCCAGCATAAGGCAGATGCGACTATTGCAGTTATCGAGGTTCCCATGAAGGAAGCCAGCCGTTTCGGTATCATGAACACCGGTGAAGATGACCGCATCGTGGAATTTGAAGAGAAACCGGAACACCCGAAGAGCAATCTTGCCTCCATGGGTATCTACATATTCAACTGGAAGCTTCTGCGCAAGCTCCTGCTGGCAGATATCAAAAATCCGGATTCCAATCACGATTTCGGTAAAGACATCATCCCTACACTCCTTGCACAGGACAAGGCACTCTACGCCTACAAGTTCAAAGGCTACTGGAAGGATGTAGGAACCATCGATTCCCTCTGGGAAGCAAACATGGATCTTCTCAGTCCTAACAGTGAACTGGATCTTAACGATCCTACCTGGAAAATCTACACTGAGGATGCTACCTCTCTTCCACAGTATATCTGTGATACAGCTGTGATCAACACTGCTTTCATTACTCAGGGCTGTGTTGTAGAAGGTGAGATCACCAACTCCGTACTTTTCACAGGCGTCAAGGTCGGTCCTGGTGCCAAGATCATCGACAGTGTCCTGATGCCGGGTGTTGTTGTTGAAGCAGGTGCCGTTGTCCAGCGTGCTCTCGTTGCAGACGGAGTCGTGATCGGTGCCAATGCTCGTGTCGGTTCCAAGGACAGTGAGCACATCGAACTTGTATCAAAACGTGTAAAGGGGGCTGAGTAATATGTTTAAAGCATTTGGAATCGTGAATTCCTCAGAAAGAAATATCCATGTGGAGGGGCTTCAGGACTACCGTGCGATCGGCGCCTTTTCATTTCTCGGAAGATATCGTGTCATCGACTTCCCAATCTCAAATATGACCAACAGCGGAATTGAGTACATTCAGGTCTATGTAAAGAACAAACCCCGTTCTCTTGTAGAACATCTCGGAACCGGACGTCACTACAACATCAACTCCAAGAGCGGTAATCTCCAACTCCTCTTTTCAGAGCATTCCGGAGTCAACGATATCTATAACACCGATATCGACAACTACTACTCCAATCTGGAGTGCATCGAAGCAGTTCATTATCCGTATGTTGTTATCGCTCCGAATTACATGATCTACACCACCGACTATTCCAAGCTGATCGATGCCCATATCGAATCCGGTGCAGATGTGACCATGCTTTATCATTCCGTTGATAATGCCAAGGAGAACTATCTGAACTGCCACATCCTGAACCTGAACCGTCAGAAGGGTGTTCTCTCCATTGAGCACAACCACGGCAATGCAAAGAACCGCAACATTTTCATGGATACCTACGTAATGAGCAAGGAGCTTTTCATCAGCCTCATCCATAAGGCAAAAGAGATCTCCTCTCTTTATACCCTTGCAGACGTGATCAATGCCGGCTGCAGAGACGGTGAGCTGGATGTACGTGGTGTATCCCATCGCGGATATTTTGCATCGATCACTGATTTCAAGAGCTATCACGATGCAAATATGGATCTGATCGACTACAAAACTGCAACCGATCTTTTCCATGATAACTGGCCGATCTATACACGCACCAATAACTCCTGTCCGACCCATTATTTTGACACAGCCAATGTTTCCAACTCCGTTATCTCCAACGGCTCCATGATCGAGGGAACTGTAGAGAATTCCATTGTCGGACGTGGCTGTACCATCAAAAAGGGCGCTGTTATCAAGAACTGTGTAGTTCTTGCAGACTGCACCATCGGTGAGAATGTCCATATCGAAAATCTGGTGGTAGACAAGCATGCCAAGATCACGCATGCCAAGGAGATCATCCGTCCTGCGGATGAGCCAGGCTACATCAAACGTAACGATACACTGTAATATTCATATATAATAAGGCCTCCGGTTCCTGTGTTACGAACCGGAGGCCTTATTTATCTCTGTACTCAGCTAAGCATATGGATCCATCATTTCAGAACAGACTGGATCCATTTCAACGCATTATCCTTATTCTTCACATTACCCGGAAGGCAGATGCACACCGGATCATATCTCAGGCCAAATTCCTGAGCAACACTACTACTGCCGTCAAGCTCCAGATGCTGATCATCCACAGCGCCCAGAGACTCAAACACCTCATCTCCAAACGTTTCCCTGAGATCTGCATACATTCCGCTGTCTTTCTCATGTTCATAGAGTTCCTTCGGCATGATCAGGACATCAACGGTAGCACTCTGGATTTCCGTCACATATGCGATCCTGGCATAGTAATCAAAATCCTCTCCTGTCTCGTCCGTCATCAGATTCTGCGCCACACTGACTTCTGCATATTTATCCTCTGTTCCCAGTGTCTTCAAAACATCCTCTTCCACCTTCTCAGAGTCGTAATTCCCTGCATTCACCACCGCAATGGAAAGCACCGTCTTCATCTGTGCGTGCCGGTAAATATTCACTCCCAGGCAGACTCCGCCAATGGCAAGAAGCACACACAGCATATGTATCTTATAATACATCCAGATATACTGAATCTTCTTCCCTGTTCCCATTCCCTTCAGTTTCTCTCTTTCGATCCGGCGGCGTTCCTTCTTCGTCAAATCAGTTTCGTTGGGCATCTCCGGATTCAATACACTCTCATCGTGTCCGTCACTGCCGGCCTCCGCTCTGTTTTGTAAATCCATAAAAATCTCCTTTGTCTTTCATGTCTCAGTATTTTTTACCCTGAAGCGGGATATTCCAGTCGCTTTCCCCGCATCCTCCGGGTGGGTGCTGTGACTTATCAATAAAGGATATTTTAGCATATTTTGGTACAAAATCACAGCGCATAAATATGAAAATACCATAAACTCTTCTATTTCCGACAGATCCTCATTCCATATCCATACATTACCGCCACAGCAGTCACAAGAACACAGACCATCACCGGTCTCATCCACAGATATAAAAGATTTTTCTCAATTCCAGCTGCCACAGCCACATCCTTCAGGATATCCGCCACACAGAGATGGAACAGATAAATAAAAAATGCATATTTCTGACCGATGGCTACCGGAAGCTCGGGCACTTTCCGATTCTTTCCCATGATCGCAATGAGAAAAAGACCAACAGCCATAAATACTGACCCCAGAAACAATTCCAGTTTGCCAAAATACCGGTATTCCAGCAGACTTGCGATCCCGCCGCCAGCTACCATGCCATACAAAAAAAGCACTTTTTTTCCGGCAAACCAGGCTTCCAGCTTTTCCTGATGTCTGTGTATCAGATGTCCCAACATAAAAAACGGAAATCCGGTAAACAGATAGTTGCGAAACTGCATAACACGGAAATGCTTTTCCGGGAACAGGAAGGTCGAAAATTCCTCCATTCCGAAATGGATCAGAAGAAGCACCGGTATCAGAACATATGCCTGCTTACAAATCCGGAATCTTGCTGCCAGGACAAAAAGAAGATAACAATAGAGCAGTGCCGGGAGAAACCACAGATGCCATTTCACCTGAGAGCTGTTATTATATAGAAGAAACTGGCGAATATGTTCCCCCGAAACCAGGGCTTCCAGCCATTCCTTCTGGCTTGCTCCGTCGATGTGGTTCTGGATCAGCTCCCACAGACAGCAGACCGGAAATGCCACAAGTATCAGCTTCAGAACATGCCGGATCTTTTTTCCGGTTCTTATAAATTCCGTATCATCGCCACGGAAACAAAAATATCCGGATACCATAAAAAACACAGGTACTGCAAATCTGGCAAGTACATTGGCTATAATTCCGGCATTTCCCGGAAAATGGACGTGAAGAAGCACAACTGCATAAGCACAGATCGCCTTTACCATATCCAGAGTACGGTTTCGCATAAAAATTACTCCTTTTTATATCGAACGCTTATCCCGGAAATATGATTCCGGGGTTCCCTTTTTTTCGAAACGATATACTAACAAACCAGCAGAATTTTGTCAATGCTGTTTTTCTCCTGTACGGTTTACTCTTATACGTTTTACTCTTGTACGGCTTCCGGATCTGAATTATAATTCTTTTATGACTTCTATGACAGGATGTTTGTTATTTCCTCAGAAAGGATTCTATTTTTTATGAAAAAAGACGGCTACTATTCTTCCGGCGAATTTGCACGCATGGCACACGTAACTCTGCGTACTGTCCGCTATTATGATAAACAGGATATCCTGAAACCCTCTCTCGTCACCGAATCCGGCGCACGTTTTTATACAGATGAGGATTTTGCAAGGCTTCAGCAGATCCTCCTTCTGAAATACCTGGGCTTTTCCCTGGATGACATCCGTGAAATGACCATCGGTGATTCCGATTATCATTTCATGCTGAATTCTCTGAATATCCAGCTTCGTCTGGTCCGTGACCGGATCGAACAGATGCAGCTGGTGGAAAAAGCAATCCAGGATACCGCACAGATGATAAAGGAACAGCACACCATTGACTGGAGCCAGATGCTGAACCTGATCCACCTGACCGGCATGGAAAAAAGCCTCAAGAATCAGTATCAGAATGCCACCAACATTTCCTCCAGGATCAACCTCCACAGCCTGTACTCCCAGAACAAACAGGGATGGTTTCCCTGGATCTTTGAGCAATGCCGGATCTCACCCGGTCTTCGTATTCTGGAGCTGGGCTGCGGGGACGGAACGTTATGGACCGACAATCTTTCCCTTCTGCCGGAGGATATCTCCATCACACTTTCCGATATTTCCAGCGGTATGCTCCGCGATGCCAGACGAGCCATCGGTTCCTCGGATACCCGGTTTGCATTCCGGGCCTTTGACTGCAGAAAAATCCCCTGCAAGGACGAAAGCTTTGATCTGGTGATCGCCAATCACGTGCTTTTTTACTGCGATGATATTCCTTCCGTCCTGAAGGAAGTCCGCCGTGTCCTCGCTCCCGGCGGAAGATTTCTCTGCAGTGCTTACGGAAAGGCACATATGCAGGAGGTCAGCCAGCTGGTGCAGGATTTTGATGAACGGATCGTGCTTTCCGCAGACCGGCTTTATGAACGGTTCGGACGTGAAAACGGTCAGAGTATCCTAGCGCCTTTTTTCCCAAAGGCTCAGTGGCTTTCTTATGAAGACTGCCTTCTGGTCCAGGATGCGGAGCCGCTGATCTCCTACGTCCTCTCCTGCCACGGCAACCAGAATCAGTATATATTGGACCGTTACAAGGAATTCCGGGCCTACACCGCCAGAAAAACTGCCAAAGGATTCCGCATTACCAAAGATGCCGGCGTATTTCTTTGTGAAAAATAGCCAAAAATAAAAAATATGAAAAAAGCTCTTGAAGGTGACCTTGCGTCACCTTTTATAATACAGTTACAGTAACAAAGTTATGTGCAGGCACGACTTATGCTGCACATCATCACGCAAAGGAGAAAACATATGAAAGGAATTATTTTAGCCGGAGGCTCCGGAACACGTCTTTACCCACTTACCATGGTGACCTCCAAACAGCTTCTGCCGATCTTTGACAAACCGATGATCTACTATCCTATGTCTGTTCTTATGAACGCAGGCATCCGTGATATCCTGATCATCTCCACCCCGCAGGATACCCCGAGATTTGAGGAGCTTCTCGGTGACGGCCATCAGTTCGGTGTCAACCTTACCTATGCTGTACAGCCAAGCCCGGACGGACTTGCTCAGGCATTTATCATCGGCGAGGAATTCATCGGCAACGACACCGTATGTATGGTCCTTGGTGACAACATTTTCGCAGGACATGGCCTCAAAAAGCGCCTGAAAGCTGCTGTAGACAACGCAGAAACAGGCAAAGGTGCCACTGTTTTCGGATACTATGTAGATGATCCGGAGCGTTTCGGCATCGTGGAATTCGACCAGAACGGAAAAGCGGTTTCCATTGAAGAGAAACCGGAAAAGCCCAAAAGCAACTACTGTGTAACCGGTCTCTACTTCTACGACAACAAGGTTGTAGAGTACGCAAAAAATCTGAAGCCAAGCGCAAGAGGCGAGCTTGAGATCACAGACCTGAACCGTATCTACCTTGAGAAAGGACAGCTGAACGTTGAGCTTCTGGGCCAGGGCTTCACATGGCTGGATACCGGTACACATGAAAGCCTTGTAGAGGCAACCAACTTCGTAAAAACCATGGAGCAGCATCAGCACCGCAAGATCGCATGCCTTGAGGAGATTGCTTACTTAAACGGCTGGATCACAAAGGAGGACGTGCTCAAGGTTTACGAAATCCTTAAGAAAAACCAGTATGGCCAGTATCTCAAGGATGTTCTGGATGGAAAATATCTGGACGCGCTTCACTAAGCCGATCTGATTTTCCGACACTGCATTTACCTGCGGACTCCGTTTCGACGGAATCCGCATAAGATCAATCATTTATTATAAAGGAGATTTTTTATGACAATCATCGTTACCGGCGGCGCCGGATTTATCGGAAGCAACTTTATTTTTCATATGATGGAGGCTCATCCGGATTACCGTATCGTATGCCTGGACTGCCTGACCTATGCCGGAAACCTTTCCACTCTTGCACCGGTCATGGACAAACCGAACTTCCGCTTTGTAAAGGAAAGCATCACAGACCGTGACGCTGTTTACAAGCTTTTCGAGGAGGAGCATCCTGACATCGTGGTAAACTTCGCAGCTGAGAGCCACGTAGACCGTTCCATCGAAAACCCGGAGGTATTCCTTGACACCAACATCAAGGGTACTGCTGTTCTCATGGATGCCTGCCGTAAATACGGAATCCAGCGTTATCATCAGGTTTCCACAGACGAGGTTTACGGAGATCTTCCTCTTGACAGACCGGACCTCTTCTTCACAGAGGAAACTCCGATCCATACAAGCAGCCCGTACAGCTCCTCCAAAGCAGGTGCTGACCTTCTTGTTCTCGCATACCACAGAACCTACGGCCTGCCTGTGACCATCAGCCGCTGCTCCAACAACTACGGCCCGTATCACTTCCCGGAAAAGCTGATCCCGCTGATGATCGCCAACGCTTTGAACGACAAACCACTCCCGGTTTACGGAAAGGGTGAAAATGTCCGCGACTGGCTCTATGTTGAGGATCACTGCCGTGCCATCGACCTGATCATCCACAAAGGACGTGTAGGTGAGGTTTACAATGTAGGCGGACATAACGAGATGAAAAACATCGATATCGTAAAACTGATCTGCAAGGAGCTTGGCAAACCGGAAAGCCTGATCACACATGTAGCAGACCGTAAAGGCCATGACATGCGCTACGCTATCGACCCGACCAAGATCCACAACGAGCTTGGATGGCTTCCTGAAACAAAATTCGCAGACGGAATCAAAAAGACCATCAAATGGTACCTTGACAACAAGGAATGGTGGGAAACCATCATCTCCGGTGAGTATCAGAACTACTACGAAAAAATGTATGGAAACCGCGAGGAGGTTAAAGCATGAGATTTTTCGTAACAGGTGTTGGCGGCCAGCTTGGCCACGACGTAATGAATGAACTGTCCGGCCGTGGACATGAAGGCGTAGGAAGTGACATTGCTCCTTCCTACAGCGGCATCGCTGATGGTACTCCTGTTACCACCATGCCTTATGTGCAGCTTGATATCACAGATAAAGAAGCGGTAGCAAAAACCATCCGTGAGGTAAAGCCTGATGCAGTGGTACACTGTGCCGCATGGACAGCCGTAGACGCTGCAGAGGACGAGGAAAACCGTGAGAAGGTACGTCTTGTCAATGTTGTAGGAACACAGAACATTGCGGACATCTGCAAGGAGCTTGGCATCAAGATGATGTATATTTCCACAGACTACGTTTTTGACGGCCAGGGAACCACACCATGGGATCCGGACTGCAAGGACTACGCTCCACAGAACGTATACGGTCAGACCAAGCTTGACGGTGAGCTGGCAGTATCCGGCACTGTAGACAAATTCTTTATCGTACGTATTGCATGGGTATTCGGCAAAAACGGCAAAAACTTTATCCGTACCATGGTAAATCTGGGAAAAACCCATGACAAGCTTACCGTAGTCAGTGACCAGATCGGAACTCCGACCTACACCTACGACCTTGCACGTCTTCTGGTAGACATGGTCGAGACAGAGAAATACGGCTACTATCACGCAACCAACGAAGGCGGCTTCATCAGCTGGTATGATTTCACTAAAGAGATCTTCCGCCAGGCTGCTGCCCTCGGCCACAAGGAATACGAAAAAGTAGAGGTATCTCCTGTCACAACTGCAGAGTACGGCGTTTCCAAGGCTGTACGTCCATTCAACAGCCGCCTGGATAAATCCAAGCTTGTAAAAAACGGCTTCCAGCCACTTCCAACATGGCAGGATGCCCTGGAAAGATATCTGAAAGAGATCCTGTAAAAAAAATCCATCGGTGATCGCCGGTGGATTTTTTTCGTTCTGTTTCTCATGAAAAAACAGCCGGTGGAAAGCTTTACGCTTCCCCGGCTGTTCTTATGCTAAAATTTAATAATTTTATCTTACTGCTGTGCAACAGTTCCGTCTGCTGCCTGGGCATCTGCTGTGCCATTCTGTGTGGCATCTGCAGTCTCACCCTGCGCTTCTGCTGTACTTCCCTCTGCAGCTGCCTGTGCATCATTATCCGTAGTTGCTGCCGCTGATGTTGCACTGTCTGCCTCCTCCTGGGAAACAGTCTCTCCGTCACGAACCTTCTTCATCATGGCCTCCGCCTTCTGAACGGTAGACTCATCCGGAATCATAACGTAAGCCTTCTGGCTCATAGAATACGGCTTCTGTGTGTCACCGGTACCATTTACACTGTAGCTTACGATGTTCCAGTCACCGCCGTTGTTCAACTGCTGCTGGAGCAGTCTGGCGATCTCCTCGTAGGAGATATTGGTCTCAAAGCATCCCTGGATGCTGGAAAGAACAGAAGAATAATTCTTCAGAAGCTCCGGTGAAAGAGCCTTGTTGATCACACCCTTGATCACTGCCATCTGGTTCTTGCCACGCTGACGGTCGCCCTCTTTAAAGGCATAACGCTCACGGCTGAATACCAGAGCCTGCTCACCGTTCAGGTAGTTCTCTCCCTGATTGAAGTGATATCCTGTCTCATTCTTGGAATCAAAGTCATAGTCAGAATAAACAGTAACTCCGCCAAGCGAATTGATCAGCTGCTCAAATCCCGCAAAGTTGATACGGAAATAATAGTTGATATCCTCATTATAAAGCATTCCCAGAGTATCCATACATACATTGATACCATAGATACCTGCATGTGTCAGCTTATCTCTCTGTCCGCCTGAAATAGAAAGCGGTACAAAATAATCACGAGGTGTGGAAACCAGAAGCACCTGTCTGGTAGCTGTATTTACCGTAGCAATGATATTGGAATCGCTTCGGCTCTTTGCAACAAGGCCGCTGCGGCTGTCGATACCACTGATAAAGATGGTATATACAGAACCGTCATTGGTACTCTCTTCAGCCTTCGCCTCTGTCTCCTGGGGCTCAATGGTCGTCTCCACCTTCTTCACGGTCAGCTCTTTGATCCTGGAAGAAATATCGGAATATCCATCCATCTCTTCAATAACACTTAAATATGCGCTGTTCAGCACGATCGCACCTGTCTGTCCGTTCAGAAGACCGTCAACCAGCTCTGTAAGTCCTGCATACTCCTGGACCTGCACAGTCTTGCCTGTCTCGGAATCCACTTCCTGGATAGCCTTGTCCGAATTGGCTCTGTCAAGATCTGTCAGCACACCATACACATAATCTGCTGTAGCCTCTATGGAATCTGCAGAATCATCTGCACGGACATAAATGCCGACCTCCGTAATCTCTGTGTTCACACCGGAGATCCCTGCCAGTGTGGAATGTGTCTTATAAACATACATACTTCCGAGAATGAATACTGCTGCAAAAACTGCTGCCAGGATCACTCCCACTACAAATCTTATCTTACCATCCGTACTCCATACAAGCGCCCCGACGATCACGATCAGGACCAGCATTACCAGTCCGATCACTGCAATGAACTTCGTCGGGATCACCTTCATATTCAGAAGCATGACCGCAAATACGATTGCTGTGATCAGAACCACAAGCGTCACGATCAGCCCTGGGATATGTTTCCCCATTTTTCTCATATGCAATCCTCCATTTTTGATGGTACAGAGAATATTACATATGGACACTCTCTGTACAGATTCAAATATCCTAATCATTTTACGCTTTTTTACTGATAAAAGCAAGAAATATCGTAAATCGCCAAATGCAAAAACAGTTCCGTGATATCATGATCCTTTTATGCTCTCACGATGTCACGGAACTGCCGCTAAAATGTTCCTTCTGTGAAATGGATCTCCTTATTCCACGGTAACACTCTTGGCAAGATTTCTCGGCTTATCCACATCCAGACCTTTATTTACACTGACATAGTAACCCAGAAGCTGCAGCGGGATCACTGCCAGAGAAGTTGCAAAATGCGGGTCTGTTTTCGGGATATAAACCGTAAAATCTGCAGTATCCTCGATATTATAGTTTCCAAACGTAGTAAGCCCCATCAGATACGCCCCACGGCTCCTGCACTCCACCATGTTGCTGACTGTTTTCTCATAAAGCTCCGGCTGTGTCAGGACACCGATCACAAGGGTGCCGTCCTCGATCAGGGAAATGGTGCCATGCTTCAGCTCGCCAGCCGCATACGCCTCAGAATGGATGTAGCTGATCTCCTTCATCTTAAGGCTGCCCTCAAGGCTGATGGCATAATCGATCCCTCTTCCGATAAAAAAGATATCCTTTGCATTGGCCTGCTTGGAGGCAAACCACTGAAGCCTTTCCTTATCCTCGATGATCCTGCCGATCTTGTCCGGAAGTGTCTTCAGTTCCTTAATGTAGGACTCACACTGCTCCTCTGAGATCTTTCCGCGAACCAGTGCCATCTGCAATGCCAGCACATAGGAAGCGATCAGCTGTGTACTGTACGCCTTGGTGGTAGCAACCGAGATCTCCGGTCCTGCAAGTGTGTAAAATACATGATCCGCCTCTCTTGCAATGGAAGAGCCGACCACATTGACAATAGCCATCGTGCGGATCCCCTTCTCCTTACATTCCCGAAGCGCAGCCAGACTGTCCGCAGTCTCACCGGACTGACTGATGATCACTGCCAGGCCGTCAGGATCCAGAAGCGGCTTCCGGTAACGGAACTCCGAAGCAAGCTCCACACGCACCGGAAGACCTGCAAGATCCTCGATCACATACTGTGCAGCCATTCCCACATGGTAAGCAGAGCCGCAGGCCACGATATAAACCTGGCTGATGCTGCGGATCCTCTCATCATCCAGACCGATCTCCGTCAGATCCAGCTTGCCCTCCCGGATAACGGAGTTCAGTGTATCTGCAACTGCTTTCGGCTGCTCATGGATCTCCTTCATCATGAAATGCTCAAAACCGGCTTTCTCCGCCGCCTCTGCATCCCACTCAATGATCTTAGGCTCCTTCTCGATCTCCTCACCATCCAGATTGTAAAAAGTGATCTCACCCGGTTTTACACATGCCAGCTCCAGATTTCCGATATAATAAACATTTCTTGTATACTTCAGGATCGCAGGAACATCCGATGCGATATAGGATTCTCCATTCTCCACCCCCAGGATCATAGGGCTGTCTTTTCTCGCTACAAAGATCTCTTCCGGATAATCACGGAACATCATTGCCAGCGCATAGGAACCACGGATACGCACCATGGCATGACGCACTGCCTCAACCGGAGATCCACCGTATTTCTGGTAGTAATAATCCACCAGCTTCACAGCAACCTCCGTATCTGTGGAAGAATAAAAAGAATATCCCCTGCGGAGAAGCTTCTCCTTCAGCTCCTGGTAATTCTCGATAATGCCGTTATGCACAGCTGCCACATTTCCGTTATCACTGACATGAGGATGGGCATTGACCTCTGATGGTTCTCCGTGAGTTGCCCAGCGGGTATGACCGATCCCGCACATACCCGGAACAGATTCACCTGCGTTTGTTTTCTCCAGAAGGACCTTCAGACGGCCCTTCGCCTTAATGATCTCGATATCCTTTTCCCCGTCACGCACTGCGATGCCGGCGGAATCATATCCCCTGTATTCCAGTTTGGAAAGCCCGTCCAGAAGGATGGGTGCTGCCTGATGCCTGCCTGTAAAACCTACAATTCCACACATGATTTTTTCTCCTCTTATTGCATTTTTATATTCTTCTGACTGCTCCGTTCTTCAGACACCTGCGGTCTGCATCCAGGACATCACTCTGCCACATGCCCCTTCTTACGGACGATCTCAACCACCTGGTCCACATATTTTCTGCAAAGCTCCTCACTCTCTGCCTCAACCATAACACGAAGCAGAGGTTCTGTGCCGGATTCTCTCACCAGGATCCTTCCGGTGTCTCCAAGCGCCTCAGCCACACTCTCTACTGCTGCCTGCACATCCACATCTGCCTGCGCTGCTGCCTTGTCATGGACACGCACGTTCTCAAGAACCTGAGGATAGATCGCCAGATCAGCAGTAAGCTCACTGAGCTTTTTCTTCCTTGCCATTATAACTTCCATCATCTTCAGACTTGTAAGGATGCCATCCCCGGTAGATGCATACTTAGAAAAAATAATGTGCCCGGACTGCTCACCACCAATACGGCAGCCATTCTGCATCATATATTCATAAACATATTTATCACCTACTGCTGTCTTCGCATACTCGATATCAAGAGCATCAAAAGCCTTGTAAAGGCCAAAATTGGACATTACCGTAGTTACAACCGTATTGGTGAGAAGCTTTCCTCGCTCCTTCATGTAACGGCCGTACACATAAAGGATCGCATCCCCGCTAACCACATTTCCCTTCTCATCCACACAGAGACAGCGGTCCGCATCTCCGTCGTAGGCAAAGCCAACATCCAGTCCCTTCTCCACTACAAGCTTCTGGAGACCCTCGATATGGGTGGAACCGGCATTGTTATTGATATTGGTACCATCCGGCTCAGCATTGATCACATAAGTCTTCGCTCCCAGCGCATCAAAAACCGCCTTTGCGATATTCCATGCACTTCCGTTGGCACAGTCCAGTCCAATCCGCATTCCCTTAAAGGAATATACTCCCAAGGAGATCAGATATCCTATGTAACGGTTCCGGCCTGCCGAATAATCCACCGTCCTGCCGATCTCACCGCCCTTTGTAAAAGGAATCTCATGCCATTTCTCTCCGAACAGCTGAAGACGGTCATCCAGATAATCCTCCACCAGAGCGATGATCTCCTCCTCCATCTTCTCACCCTGGCCGTTGATCAGCTTGATCCCGTTATCATAATAAGGATTATGGCTGGCAGAGATCATGATACCGCAGTCAAAGCCATCGGTACGGGCAACATAAGCCACAGACGGCGTTGTTGTCACGTGGAGAAGATAAGCATCCGCTCCGGACGCCACCAGTCCGCCAACCAGCGAATACTCAAACATATAGCTGGAACGTCGGGTATCCTTGCCGATCACGATCCTGGCCGCAGCCGTCTCCCCCGCTCTTCTGCGCAGCTCATTATAATACCATCCCAGAAAACGCCCGATCTTAAATGCATGATCCGCCGTCAAAGAAACACCCGCCTCCCCACGGAAACCATCTGTACCAAAATATTTTCCCATTTCTAGCTCTCCTTTGTGTGTTAATATTTATAACTTATCTTATATATTGATGTGTCATACAGATCGATCAGAATTGTTCTTATCTTTCTGTATGAACATCAATAATATTATCTATATTTCCAGCAGATTTACAGCCTCTGAACAGCCACTTTACATCGCTTCTTACAAAAAGCAACTCCATACGCCAGAATATTATTTCTTCCTTCATTACGTAACCGTTCATCGTACCGCTTTTCTCTGATCTGTGCCAGCGCTCTTTCACATGCATTTTGCAATCCTGAAAAAGTCTGAGAATATTTCAACTCGATAACGATCCCGGCATCCGGATCTTCCGGTTCTGCCAGAATATCTGCAAAACCATCTCCAGATTCCGCATTAGACTGAACAAGCCAGTTTGGATCACTACGCAAAAGCCCCAACAAAAGTCCATGATAAAAAATTTCTTTTTCTTCATTTCGTCCTTTTGTATCAAAAATACTGATCGTATTTCCCAGAATCTTTGTAAGGCGTTCCTCAATCTCACCTGCATTCCCTTCTTTTATTGCTTTCAGCAGATTTTTCGTCGGCTCCGCCTCTTTCAGCACTGCGCGTTCAAACCATTCCTTTATCTGAAGCACATAAACTTCTCTTATCTCCCTGTTCGGAATGGTCAGACGATACACTCCCCGTTCGGTCTTCCCCGCCTGTGTAAGATATCCTGTAGTAAATAATACACTCCAGAGATTATCCAGACTGTTATCGATTTCATCATAGGTCAACTCCATACGGACCGTTTTCTCAATAGACTCACCTGCGATCAGACGCTCTATCTCATCTCTTGTAGTCTTATCTGCCCTGTCAATAAATCTCCTTACCAGTTCATTCCCACTGGTATTGATCCAGTAAGACAGCGGCTCCGCATCCGGATTCCCACGCAGACAATCTACATGATTGATCACATCCCATGGGCAGTACACATCCGTATTTCCAAAATGATATCCATCATACCATTCCTTTGTTTCGGAAAGATGATCCTCCATGCCATATGCTGTAAGCAATCTGCAGACCTCATCATCTGTGAAACCAAAATGCTCATCAAATCGATGATCCGTGATCGAAAGCACTTTGAAGTTATTAAGTCCTGTAAAAATACTCTCTTTAGACACGCGAAGACACCCTGTTAATACTGCAAAATACAGAGAATCGTTAGTCTTAAGTGCCTGTCCGAACACACCACGTATCATGAGCACCATTTCTTTATAATATCCATGCTGAAAAGCCTTATCCAGAGGAACATCATATTCATCTATAAGAATGATCGTCTTCTGCCCATAATGCTTATGCAACAACTGAGACAATATCTGCAACGCAGAAGAAAGAATATTTTCATCCATAGAATATCGTCCATTCTCCACAGAGATCAATGTACGATATATATCTTTATCCGTTTCTGTCAGTCTGTCACTCTCCAATAAAAACAGAAAACGACTGGCCTCTCTGCCTACCAGTTCTGTCAGCTGATAGCGTGCATTCTCAAAGGTAAGTCCATCAACATTCTTCAGCGATAAAAACACTACCGGAAATTTCCCCATATACTGTTCACACAGTTCTTGTTTCCGGGAAATATAAAGACCTTCAAACAGCGCTTCATCTGCCCCAATCTCGAAGAAACAACGAAGCATACTCATATTCAATGTTTTCCCAAAACGCCGAGGTCTTGTAAAGAGATTTACTTTCCCCCACTGATCGATCAATTGTTCGATAAGCCTGGTCTTATCTACATAATAAAAATCCGCCTGACGAATTTCCTGAAAATTCTCAATTCCCACCGGTAGCTTCGGTCTCTTCATATTCCGCGTTCCACTCCCTTTCAATGCGAAAAATCACATACAAATATGCCAATTGCCACGTGATTCGTGCTTTCAGAGTAGCACAATACGCTCTTTTTGTCTATTGATTTATTTCGACTCCGTTCGACAAACATATCCGCTTTACCTGCGCAGCTCTGAAGCTTTTTCACAAAATCCTCTTTCCAAAAGCAATGAACTATGTTACCCTGAAAATGGATCAGATGATAAAATAACTCTGATCACATAACAAGATCGAAGGTGGTGAAACCTATAGGTACAAAGGATACCATCACCAAAGATTACATGGCTGACAACCCACAGAGAAGCAAAGCAATGGCCCTCCACATCCGGAGAATATCTCACCGGCTTCTACAAGGATGACCGGCTGATTCCGGTCATCACCGTAGTCGTATACTTCGGCTCCGATACCTGGAAAGCTCCCAGGAGCCTCCACGAAATGCTCTCTGTCCAGGATTCCGAGATCCTTTCTCTGGTCCCCGATTATCGGATCAATCTCTTCTCACCTGCTAAGATAAAAGATGAGGAACTCAATAACCTCCAGAGCAATCTACGGGAAGTCATGCTCTTCATCAAATATGTCAAAGACAAACGGAAACTTAAGGAGCTCACGTCCGAGAACTCCGGTTTCCAGTCGCTCGAGCTCAAAGCAGCCCGGAGCATCGATTCCATAACAGGTATCCATTTACGTTTCACGGAAACAGAAAGGAGCGTTAATATGTGTCAGGCTGTTCAGGAAATGTACGATGACGCACGCGCCGAAGGTCATCTGGCCGGACGTACTGAAGGTCTTCAGGACCATGCTTTACTTACTGCACAGCGCATGCTAGAGGATTCCAGATTCTCACCTGAAGATATCTCCAGATTTTCAGGGTTGCCACTTGAGGATGTTCTGAAATTGCGGGAGAAATGATGATTGAGAAAATGCTCAGGAAGCGTGAGGCTTCCTGAGCATTTTAAATTTCTTTAGCATTCTCAGCCAACACCAGGAACCCAAAACAGCTCCCATCATACATCCAACCCCATTGTGGATAATATCATCAAACTCAAACAATCCTCGGCAGGTGATCAACTGCAATAGTTCTATCACAAACGATGTTCCCATTCCAATCACCAAACCTCTTTTCCAGCTGATTCTCTTATCTAAAGCACCTGGCAATAAACAGCCATACGGCATCAATAATATGCAATTTAGAATATTTTCCTTCAGCATCTCATTGTCATGATATACAAAAAATGCTTTCCAGGACCAGAATATATGAAGTTCATATTGAGGATATGCCTGTGGAATGCGAGTAAAAACTGTAGACTCCAATACCGTCCAAAGAAATATATAAATTGCAATATACGCCAGACTTTGTGAAAAGTTAATTCTGTTACTTTTGTATGACTGTTTTATGATCCGGCTAAAACACAATAAAAATACGAAAAACCAACAACCCCCTGTTATTCCCCAACTGGGATTGTGCTTAGTAATTGTTTTATAAATATCCATTTAAATTTATAACTTATCTTTTAATCTCTGTAAAAGATATCTCTTGTGTATACTCGTTCTTTTACATCATCCAGACATTTATCATATCTATTTGCAATAATCGCCTGACTCTGCTCTTTAAATGCCTCAAGATCATTTACAATTTTACTTCCAAAAAATGTTGTCCCGTCCTCTAATGTCGGTTCATAAACAATAATGGTGGCACCTTTGGCTTTAATGCGCTTCATCACACCTTGTATAGAAGACTGACGGAAATTATCTGAATTTGATTTCATGGTAAGACGATATACACCAATTACAACCTCTTTTTCCATTGAAACATCATAAGTATTTTCATCACCATAAGCATAGTATTCTGCCTTCTGTAAAACTCTGTCGGCAATAAAGTCTTTCCTCGTTCTGTTAGATTCTACAATGGCAGACATCATATTCTGTGGAACATCTTCATAGTTTGCCAAAAGCTGCTTCGTGTCTTTCGGCAAACAATATCCACCATATCCAAAGGATGGATTATTATAATGAGAACCAATACGCGGATCCAGACATACTCCGTTAATAATCTGCTGTGTATTCAGTCCTTTCATCTCAGCATAAGTGTCAAGTTCATTAAAATAAGATACCCTCAGTGCCAGATATGTATTTGCAAAAAGTTTAACCGCCTCTGCTTCAGTGAATCCCATAATCAAAGTATCAATGTTTTCTTTAATTGCACCTTCCTGCAACATTCCTGCAAAAGTATTGGCTGCCTTTACAAGCCTTGCGTTCTGTACATCAGTTCCCACGATAATTCTGGATGGATATAAATTATCATATAGCGCCTTTGATTCCCTAAGAAACTCTGGACTGAAAATAATATTGTCACAATGATACTTCTCTCTGACACTGGCTGTAAAACCAACTGGGATCGTAGACTTAATGATCATTACCGCATCCGGATTATACTGAATCACTAGCTTAATAACTGCCTCTACTGCAGAAGTATCAAAGAAATTCTTCTTACTATCATAATTCGTCGGAGCGGCAATGACAACAAAATCCGCATCCTTATATGCCTCCTCTGCATCCAGTGTAGCTGTCAAATTTAATTCTTTTTCTGTTAAGTACTTCTCAATATACTCATCCTGAATCGGACTGATTCTCTTATTAATTTTTTCTATTTTTTTCGGAATAATATCAACTGCCATTACTTCATGATGCTGTGATAACAATGTCGCTATGGATAAACCAACATATCCTGTTCCTGCTACTGCAACTTTCATATTTTATGCCTTTCTTCATTTATCATAAAATGAAACTAAAATTTGAATGTTTCCTTAAGTCTCTGCCATTTTTGATCTTTATCTGACAAATTAAGCTTCGTTCCATCATTCAACGTATATCCTTTTCCAGATGCTGTACCGTTATATTCTCCCTTCAATTCCGGCCAAGTAATTCCAATCTCAGGATCATTCCATGCAAGACCACCTTCATCTCCTGGATGATAAAAATCGGTACATTTATAACAAAACTCTGCCATGTCACTTAACACCAAGAATCCATGCGCAAATCCTTCAGAAATATAAAATTGTTTTTTGTTTTTTTCAGTAAGTTCAACACCATACCACTGTCCATATGTTCTACTGTTAGCTCTTAAATCAACTGCAACATCAAATACAGATCCTCTGATAACCCTTACAAGTTTACCTTGCGGATATTGTTTTTGAAAATGAAGTCCTCGTAATACCCCCTTAGTACTCATACTTTGATTGTCTTGAACAAAATGCAGATTAAGCCCAGCTTCTTTCATATCATTAAGATTATATGTTTCCATGAAGTAGCCTCGTTCATCTCCGTGAACAGCAGGCTCAATCACATATAATCCTTCAATTGATGCTTTTGTTACTTTTATCTGTCCCATTTCTATTACTTCCTTTTTAAAATCTTGTTTATATTGTCAATGAAAAATCTATCTCTTAATATTAATAAAACACCAACATAACTCAATCCGCCTGTACAAATCAGAACGCATAATGAAACAATACCGCCTGAGAACTTCGTTTTCAATGTCTCTACAAACAATAGCATGATACTTCCAGATAAGAGATACTTCCAACAAGGCACAAAAATCTGTTTGGCATTCAATTGTTTCTTTGATATACAATATATAATTTGAATAGCAGTTCCTATTGTTTCCGCTACAATTGATGCAATTGCTGCGCCAAACACCCCGACTCTTGGAATCAATATAAGATTCATACAGAAATTTACAATTGCCGCTATAGTAACTGCTGCGGTATAAACATTTTGCTGTTTGGTAGGTATCAGATAAGATATTCCAGTCACATATGCTAAACTCACAACCAATACTAAAATGGAAAAAATACACAACAGCCCTATTGCATCATCAAAGCCAGATCCCAGAAATAAAGGTATAAATACCGATGAAACCCCCATCAAACCAAACATAATAGGAATCGCAAGCAGCCACACAACCCGAAATGCCTGATATACATATCTTTTTGCTTCATCAAGATTAGACTTTTGAAACAGATTAGCTACTCGTGGAAGAACAACCGTACCTATAGAAGTTACAACAGTCATTGCAAGGCGCGCGATTCTCTCTGATTGTTCATAACAACCATTAGCATAATCTGAACCAGTAATCCATCCAATCATACTCTTATCAAGAATCGTATATACTTGAATTGCAATAGATGGTAAAAAAATCAATAAAATATCCTTAAACCCGTCAAATGGATTAATTCTTTTCACAAAGCATATGTATTGAGGCATCACTCGCCACATCGAAAGACTTCCTAAAATCTGGGCCAGCATCAAAATCAGTACATATTTCCACGTATCATTTGCTGTCTTTATAAAAATAAAAATTCCACTAAGACATATAATCCTGACTATCAAATTTCTTATTACTACACTTTTAAAATCCTCAATACCTTGATAAAACCACGAAATATCAAATGTAACATTTAATATACTAAGTGCAATAATAATGTTAATCAGATTTAATCCTTCAAAAAAAATTGCATATATAAAATATAAGATGAATGAAATTAAACTCATAACGCAACGGAAGAAAAAGGTATTCCAAAATACTTGACTCATTTCTTCTTTATTGTCGCGATAATACGCAATTTTTCTTTGCCCATAAATAGTTGAACCTAATGCAGCCAGCAAAGTAAAATATGTAACCATTGCTGATGCATAACTGTATTTTCCAATGTTATCCGCACCCAAAACTCTTGAAACATACGGAGTTGTCACAAAAGGAACTAACAAAATTAATACCTGAAAGGCAGAGTTATATATAAAATTTTTCTTTACACTAATAGATTTATTATCCATTAAAATATCTTCCTGTTCTATTTTGTTTTTGTGGAGTAATTCTCATTTTTAAAATAACACTTACTAAAATTGCTATAGCAATTAAATACACCCAAAATGTATGTACAAAATAATACTCAAACCATCCAAGAGAAAAAGCTGCACAAAATAAAGCAGATAATGCTGTCAAAATATCGTTTCTTTTTGAAAATACTTCATCCATGAAACTTGTTATAAATACCCATAAAATATTTAATAAATTTCCTATTATCATACCATTATATAAATATAATGTTCCAACATAAGTATTAACATTTGATGTAATACTTATATCACGTATTGAACTGAACCCAAAAGTCTGCCATACTGTATTAACTGTGTCAATAGATTCTCCAAATCCAAATTTAGCCATAAAATTAATAAATGGAGCCAATGTCACATTATCCAAATGTTTGAATGAATATACATTATGTGTAGATATATTTTGACTAAATGATTGGACACCTGCTATTAGATAATCAATTAATTTAGAACCAATAAACTGATAAGTATCAATTTTTAATAATATATCCGGATCATAAACACTCATTTCAACTAAATATACACCAAAAAATACCATAATTCCCACAAAAACAATTGTAATTCCAGCTTTTAGTGAAATTTTTATATCTCCATTTTTTAATCTCAATAAAATACTGGCTAAACATGGAATAAATACAATACCCTTTACAAATGTAAGTATATTTGGAATTAAACAAAGCAACCCTAGAAGAATGTTTTTTTTGGATATCTTAGCACATCCTAAATAATATGCTGTTGCAATCATCATAAATAGCCGAATATAAAAATTCAATCCAGCCGAATATTGATTTTGAAATTGTTCTTGTACAACATAGTACATCTTCGGAAATCCACCTGCTAAATAAATAAAATGAGTGACGGAGTACATTGCTGCAAACACACATATAATATTAAATCTCTTTTCATGTTTACTCATAAAAGTACTTTCACATGAACTTTTTAATTTAATACCATTAAATGACACTTTTTTCGCAAATCTACTTGCAACAAGATCTGTTAATAAAGCAATAACAATAAATACCGTTAATATCATCCAATATTCCATGGTTGCGGTTTCATATTTTAACCAAAGACATGCTATAACTTGTACTCCAGTTATTACAGAAAATGTAATAATCAAATAATTTGATACAGTAAAAAAAGATTGTCTTAATGTTTTGTTTATCCATAATAAAACTATCATTATTACAAGAAATACAATATACTCCAGTATCATCACACCCAAATTATCACCTCACAATCATATTCTTTACATCATAAAAATAATGCTACAAAAAACTCCCTTATTGCTCCTTTTTTTCCATTAAAATAATTTTCAAAATCTCCATTTTTTACATGTTTTTTTATAATTTTAATACGTGTTAATCTTTTTAAATTTTTATCACTTTCTACTAAATCTTTCCAAAACAAAATGCAAGCGTTTAATTTTTCTTGTTGCTGTTCAGAAAACATATAACCCATTTTATCTTTCAATTCAATATATCTGTTATATCGAATGATATGTGTCTCTTTAATAATTTTAAAATTATTTAGATAACTCTTTATTCTCGTTATTGAAGTTACGTTGCTCATACCGACAACATTATCTCCATGCTGTCGATATAGAAGTAATTTATCCTGACATGGGACAAGCCCCCCTCTGGCAACAGCTTTCCATGCAAGCCACCCATCATGAAGCCAACTAGATGGAATTTTCTCATTTTCTGAAAATAACTCCCGCTTAAATGCCATTGCTGCGCCCGTAACAAAACAACGGTTCAACATATATTCAAACCACTTATTTTCTTCAAGCATTTCGGTAGCAATTCCTACAGACTTCCACATATCACAATTCAATAGTTTTAAATTCTGATCTACTAATTCACCATTCGTAAATACAAGCAATGCTTTATTGTTATTTTCAAATATTTTGAGAATAATTTCAGCTTTGTTATTAACCCAAACGTCATCCTGATCAGATGTGAAAATTATATTTTCTGAACATCTTGAAATCGCATTACAAAAATTTTTAGTAACTCCATGAGTTCCTGTATTTTTCACAATTCTATATTTAACAGAACAATGACTTAATAAATTATCAACAATCTCTAAAGTCTGATCCTTTGAACCATCATCACTAATAATAATTTCTTTTGGCGGAATAGTCTGAGATAAAATACTATTTAACTGTTCTGCTATGTACCGCTCGCCATTATATGTACATAGCGCAACACTATAATTACAATTTGCTTTCATTTCCCTTCATCCTCTATATTTTTATTCACAATATAAATTCAAATCTATTTCCAATATCTTTCAACCAGAAAATTAATAGATTGGCTACACCATTTCTGTTTTCTTTGACTGGCTATTTTTCCTGTACTCTGATTTTCATTGTGAATTATTTTCAAATTTTTATCATAATATGATAAAAATTGATTTTCTTTTAACTTTTCAGCAATATAAAGTTCTTCACCATACATAAATATCTGAATACTATCTTCTAGGAATTTATCAATGCACTCTTTTCTTAATATAACTACACTTCCATGAACTCCATATACATATTCATTTTCCTTACGCGTTTCCGTATGACTGATTTTGTTTTTTATATCCGATAATACATAATACAATCTGTATAAGAAATAATTTGCATATACCACTTTTCTAAATTTCATCAGTGCATTTCCTGGTCTGGATAAAGCAAACGGATTCTGTTGTTTTCCTGTTACTTTTAAAGTAATATCTGGTCCTATACATCCTATTTTAGAATCATAATGATTATCCAGAAGTTTTGAAAAAAAACTATCTGATACAAAATCAATATCTGTATTTGATATAACAGCCCATTCATATTCCTCGCCAAACTCTTTAAAACCATATAAACATCCATGTAAATATCCCAGATTTTCCCCTGGCTCAAATATCTGTGAGGATATTTTAATTTCATTTAAATCATTTATTAGTTTCTTTACATTCATACACTTATTGCATGTAACTAAAAGTACAATTTTTTCAGAATCTTTTTGTCTGCTCAATTTATCTGCAAAGTCTAATACTTCCTCTTCATTATCATAACAAATGACGGATACTGCTATTTTATACATTGTGATCATTCCTTATTCTTGATTACTAATTACATCCTTGCGATTTCTTCCATTTGAAGAACAGTATTAATCGCATGAATGAGTTTATTTCCATCTAATCTTTTTAACAAATGTCGAAACCTGTATAAAATCTTCACAATTGGATAAATACATGGACGATACTGAATATGCATTTTACAATACGCTTTATGAAATCCAAATGTATTGATTTTATATTCCTGTACATTCGTCTCATGATTAAGGCTTCTGCTATCACTACTTATATATTTAATTTCAGGTTTGTTCATCCATAAATTCAAAACAAAATCATATAAAGCATCCGATGGACGTAGTGCCATATATTCTGGATTAAACTTCGACATATTAATTTCAAAATATTCCTGATAGCAAGTACAGATAAAAAAAACAATTAAACTGTTTGTTTCTAATTCAAAAGCACCATAATAGAACATATTTTTATTTTTCCTATTTAAAAACTCATCTTTTATAGACTCAAAACTTCTGAAATTGTCTGCTTTTTCATATCGTTTATATGCAGCTTGATAACAGGAATACATTTTCTCTATCTCATTATCTTCAATTTTCCTAACATAACACTTTTTGAACGCCTGCCTAATATGTTTTCTAGTGGATTTCGATAATTGTTCTATCTCATATGAACCAGTTCTAATAATATACCAAAATTGAGTTGCTAATTCACAATCGAAATCCGAAATCCATCGAGCAAGCAAAGGATATCCCCCCACCTGAATTTTTGTCAAATTTGGGAATTTCTATTGTTTCATGCGGTGCTATATCTGGAATTAACGCATGATTATAATATATCCATTTAGTTTGCATTTTTTTCTTCCATTCATTCTATCCAATTAATTTCTTTCCTCATCGGTTTTACTGGAACACCAGCGTATAAATATATGATTCTCTGGTTCTGCCTTGGTAAATAAACTACCATACCCAACAACGCAATGATTACCAACATTAACACCCTTTAATACGGTACTATATGAACATAACCAAACATGATTACCAATATATACAGAATCCGCTTTCTTCTTCTGCCTTCCGTTTTGAATAACTGTATGTCCATCATTGTTTTTTACAGTCACATTCCATCCCAAAACAACATCATTACCAAAAACTATATTTTCATCTGTACAGTCAATAGTAGTAGAATAATTGCATCGAAAATGATCGCCCAATACAAGTGACGAATTATTAACTAACAAAACAACTCCCTGTGATAATCCAACTGTGCCTTTCAGAATAATTTTTCCTCCATTAACAATCCGAATCAGACCTTTTTTACTTTCTCTACATCCATTCGCAGAATCTCCAAATCCGATTCTCATAGATGCTGTTGATAAATTCTTCTTTTCTACAATAAAATTGTCACGTGTCACCCCCCAGTTTTACATTATAAGATACGATAAATGGCATTTTTATTGCACTTTTTACGGGTAATACTTTAAAGTTAAAAATTACTGTTTTAGGAATGCTAAGCAATATTTTAACAATATTTTCTCTGATAAAGTGTTTTGTGTATTCATTCATTTTCTATTTTTCTTTACATATCGTTTCTTTTTATATAAGCCAAATGTCATATTTCTTATAGTGTTTACTAAGCTACATATAGGATTTTCTTTTTCAGCAAATCGAAACAATCTATAATGCCATTTAATCAGTTCTTTATATCCATGTGTACTGATACTTCCGCTTCTTCCACGTCTGTATTCTGCCAAAACTTCATCCAATAAATAACATCTGGTTTTTTTGCATATCTTCAACCATATTGCATAGTCGTTATTCTTCTTTATATCTGCAATCTGAACCAGACCGATTTTTTTTCGATCATACATAACTGTCAGACATCCCGGCCAACAGTAATTAAACATTCCTGTTTTAGATATCACTTTTGGTCCTGTAACAATTACATTTGTTTTATTTCCATCAGCATCTATTTCTTCATAATTGGTATATGAAAAATAATATCTATTTTTCATCATAAAACAAATTTGCTTTTCCAGTTTTTCTGGTTTCCACAAATCATCCGAATCCAAAAACGCAACCCATCTTCCATTAGCTTCCCTTAACGCCCTATTCCGACTAACCGCTGCTCCTGAATTTTTTTCATTTTTTATATATCTGATTCTTGGATCCTTTATTTTTCCAATCACTATGTCAGTATTATCTGTTGAACAATCATCCACAATAATCAATTCCCAATTGTGGTATGTCTGATCAATTACTGATTGTATTGTTTCAGTTATATATTGTGCTGTATTATAAGACGGCATTATAATTGACACTAAATCACTCATGTTATTTCCCACTCTTTATTAAAATTTCTTTTGCCATTTCTTGTTTTTCCAGATATTCTTCCAAGCTAATCTTACCTGTTCTCAACAGATAATCCCCAAAATCCTCTGCCGTAGCCATATCATCCTGTGAAATGCCTTCCTGCTTGATAAATGCCTTTTTGACTGTTTCTAAAATAATGTTAATATCTTCTATCAGCCCAACTTTTTTGATATATTTCTGATCCCACTCCAATTTATCTTCCCAGGTAATCGCATTTCGCCCATTAACCTGTGCCAGTCCTGATAAGCCAGGTTTTGCGGTATGACGCATTCTTTGTTCATCCGTCATAAATACCATATCCCTTACCAGCTGAGGTCTTGGACCAATTACTGACATCGTTCCGTTCAGGATGTTAAAAGCTTCCGGCAGCTCATCTAGGCTTGTCTTTCTTAACCATGCGCCAAACTTCGTCAGTCTTATTTCATCAGGAAGCAGATTTCCTTCTTCGTCTCGTTCATCTGTCATCGTACGAAATTTATACATTTTGAAAATCGTTTCTCTTCCGTTCTTATCTACCAAACCTGGACGATCCTGCGTAAAAATAACTGGTGATCCCAGTTTTATTTTTACTAAAAGAGCAACTCCTGCATAAATCGGACTAAAACATAAAATTGCCGCAGATGCACATATTACATCCATCCCTCGTTTTATATACTTCTCATAAAATCCCATCTTACGGGGTTTAATCGCACTCATTAATTCAGCAGTATATGTAGTCTTATCTGCTTCCTTTTTCATTGCATGTGCTGTTGTCGCAGTCGTTACTGCTGTACTTCCTGCCAGAAGACCCAATTTTTTCTTTTTAGACACAATCTCATTCCCCTTGAATACTATTCAAAACAAGCCCGAATAACCTCAATGATCCTCTCCTGCTGCTCCACTGTCATCTTATTATCACTAGGCAGACACAGACCTCGGTTGAAAATATCCATTCCAACATCAGACACGCTGCCTGCAATATATGCATTCGATCTGGCTCTTCCATTTCCGTCTTTTACAACAAATGGATTCAGACGATAAATCGGCTGCATATGCATCGGTTTCCAAACTGGGCGTCCTTCTGCATTAATAGATGCAATTGCTTCCAAAATTTCTGCCGGACATGTTTTTCCTGTTTCTTTTATGTAGCAGACGTCCTGCTCGCCACGAACCTGCTTGCACATTGCTTCCTTATCAATAATCAGACAAGACAGCCAGTAATTTGGCTCAGAATTTTCCAGATTCATTGGATTCATGGATACTGGTAATCCTTTTAATCCCTCTTTATATCTCTCATAGATTGCTTTTTTCTGTGCAATGTGTTCATTTAAATATGGAAACTGCCCACGTACAACGCCAGCAACCACATTGCTCATTCGATAGTTATATCCCAGTTCTTCATGCTGGTACCATGCAGCATTCTCTCTGGCCTGCGTTGACCATTTACGTACTTTATTTGCAGCTTCTTCATCATCTGTCAGGAAACATCCGCCTGAACTTCCTGTAATGATCTTGTTTCCATTAAAAGAAATCGTATTATACTTTCCAAACGTACCTGTTTGAACCCCTTTGTATGTGGCTCCCATAGATTCTGCCGCATCCTCGATCAAAATAGCTCCATGCTTTCGGATCACTGCATTTAATTCATCTATCTTTCCCGGAGTTCCGTAAAGATGTGCAATAACCACAACCTTCGTATCAGGATAGATTTCAAAGGCTTTTTCCAATGCTTCCGGATCCATGTTCCAGGTATCATACTCTGTATCAATAAATACCGGTTCTCCACCTTCGTATACAACCGGATTTACTGTTGCAGCAAAAGTCATATCGGAGCAGAAAACTTTCTTTCCTTCCAATGCTCCATGACCAACTTTTGGCATACCATATGCTTCAATTCCAGCCAGTTTCATAGCCAGATGTAAGGAAGCCGTTCCTGCTGATAAAGCTACTGCATATTTACAGCCGATATATTCACAGGCAAGTTTTTCTACTTCATTAATGTTTTTTCCTACTGTAGACATCCAGTTTGTTTCATATGCTTCTTTTACATATTCAATTTCCGGTCCATGCATTGTTGGACTGCTTAACCAGACTTTTGATTCAAATTTTTCAAACTTGTTACTTTCTTTGAACATGGCTCTCTACCTCTTTTTATGTACTTTCAATTTATGCTTGATCACTTCTCCGCAGCCACAGCCGCCTCACTCATCAGCTCCTCATACACCTTCTTATGCAGCTTCAGGTCGGAATCCGCCGAGTGATAGGTCGGTACGATCGCGGCTACGATGTCTCGGATCTTTTCGCTGTTGGCGTAGCCGTATGCTGCCAGGACTTCCAGCTGTTTGAAGAATTCCTGTACGTCCATTTCGATAGGTTTGCCGATGTGGATGAGGTCGTTTGGAGTTTTCTCCATGCCTTCTTCGGCCATCAGCTTTTCTTCGTAAAGCTTTTCGCCTGGGCGGAGACCGGTGTAGGTGACTTTGATGTCTACATCCGGGGTGTAGCCGGAAAGCTTAATCAGGTTTCGGGCAAGGGTGTCGATCTTTACCGGGGCTCCCATGTCCAGGACGAAGATCTCTCCGCCTTTGGCGTAGGTTCCTGCCTGGAGGACAAGGCTTACGGCCTCCGGGATAGTCATAAAGTAGCGGATGATGTCCGGATGTGTGACGGTGACAGGGCCGCCTTTTTCAATCTGGCGCTTGAACAGCGGGATCACACTTCCGTTGCTGCCGAGAACGTTTCCGAATCGTACAGCTACGAATTCTGTGCCGGTTCCTGTTTTCGATGTATGGTTTGCACTTACATATGCCTGACCTTCGTTGTCGTGAAGTGCATCCAGGGTATCCTTTCTGTGTCCGCCAAGTCGTGGCAGCCAGTCGGTGTGTCCGTTGTGGCTGACCATGTTCATGCTCTGGACTACCATTTCGCAGAGTCGTTTGCTGGCGCCCATGATGTTGGTCGGGTTTACGGCCTTGTCGGTACTGATCAGCACAAATCGCTGGCAGCCGTTCATCATTGCCGCATATGCAGTCTTATAGGTTCCTACCACATTGTTCTTGATCGCCTCACAGGGGCTGTTCTCCATCAGCGGTACGTGCTTATGTGCGGCTGCATGATATACGATCTCCGGCTTGTAGGTTTCAAATACCCAGTTGATCCTTTTGCTGTCGCGGACGGAGCCGATCAGTACCTTCAGGTTCAGGTTCGGATAACTGGCCTTCAGTTCCTGCTCAATGTCATATGCGTTATTTTCATAAATATCGAAGATCACCAGAAGCTCCGGCTCATGACCTGCGATCTGACGGCAGAGCTCGCTTCCGATAGAACCGCCGCCTCCTGTTACCAGGATCCTTTTGCCCTTCAGATACTGAAAGATCTCTGACATGTTGACTTTGATGGTGTCTCGTCCAAGAAGATCCTCCACTGCTACTTTTTTCATCTTGCTCAGGGATACTTCTCCGTTTACAAGCTGATATACACCAGGAAGCTGCTTCAGCTCGCAGCCGGTTTCCTTGCAGATGTTCAGGATATCCCGCTTTTGATGCGGTGTTGCCGTCGGGATCGCAAGAAGGATCTGATTGATATGATACTTGTCCACATTGAGAAAAATATCGTCTCTTCCACCTACCACCGGAACGCCTTCCATGTATCTTCCCCATTTATTCGGATTGTCATCGATCAGGCAGCGTACTCTGGAATTGGTTTCCTTTGCATTCTGAAGCTCCCGGACAATGGTCCTGCCCGCTTCTCCTGCACCGATGATCATCACGTTTTTGCTCCGCTCCTCACGCTCGCTCTTTTCTCTGCGGTTCCGCTCAAGAAGTACAAAACGATAGGAGAAACGTACGCCTACAGTCAGGAAAAACTGCAGCATGATACCGATCAGATAATAGGAAGCCGGCATCCGTTCCCAGAAGATCGTGATACCCACAATATGCAGAACGCCAGTGATCACAGTTGCTACCGTGATCTTGATCAGCTCATGGAAGCTTGCGAAACGCCATACACTGTTATACAGATGCATGCATCCGAACACTACCAGGATGATAATGGTATAGATTGGTGCAAAACTCCTCCATGCGGCAAAATAGTCTGTGGGGATCGAGGAATACCGAAAATCGAATCTCACCAGCAGCGCCATAAAATAAGAAAAATTAACAGCTATCATGTCATAGATGATCAGATATATCGCAATTACTTTCCAATGTTCTAACTTCTTCATACTTCCTCCGGTCTGTCTTACTGTTTCTGCATAATCCCTGATGTATTCTTCCTGCTCTTTGTCTTCTGTCTGCTTTTCCCTGGGACTTTGTTTTGCCAGTGCCAGAAGCAGGACCGAGAACGCAAGGAATATTACGATCAGCATGATCAATAAAATCTGCATTTTTTTACTTCCTCTTTTATATTTATAACTTATCTAATTTATTTTTATCCCCGAACTGCGTCTCCGCAGCCCGGGTCATTATATTCGAATCTCAATATGTATGGATCATTTGGCGCCGCTTCCGCGGAAAACGACCATAACTGTCTTAACCAGGATCTCTATATCCAGCTTCAGACACCATTCGGCAATGTACTTTGTGTCAAGCTCTACGACTTCCTCGAAATCTGTAATATCACTTCGACCGCTTACCTGCCACATACCGGTAAGTCCCGGCTTGATGGCCAGACGTTTGCGATGGTGAAGCTCATACTTCTCCCACTCATCCATTGTCGGCGGTCTGGTTCCTACAAGACTCATATCTCCTTTCAGAATATTCCAGAACTGTGGAAATTCATCCAGGGATGTCTTTCGGATAAAATGTCCTACTCCTTTGATGATTCGTGGATCATCATCCATTTTGAACATCATTCCATCTTTTATGTTATTCTGTTTCATCAGTTCTTTTTTGCGTTCTTCTGCATCCATATACATGGAGCGGAATTTATAGATCTTGAACGGACGACCGTTCTTTCCCATGCGGACCTGTGAGAAAAATGCAGGACCCGGAGATTTGATCTTAATGGCCGGAACCAGAAAGATCGCTGCGATCCCTGTAAAAAGACAACCTACCAGACCGCCTGCGATATCCATAGCTCGTTTCACAAACATCTGGCGCGGTGTCACAATGTGGATACTGCTGGAAAGCACAGTGTATCCGCCAAGCTCCTCCACCACCTGGTTCTTGCCAAGGGATTTCATGGTTGCCAGTCTCATATGGATAACAACTCCCATTGCAGAGCAATCCTTGATCATCTGCTCCGGGATTGGAATCTCCTTTGGCACTGCAAAAAATACTTCGTCGATCCAGTTCTTATGGATATAGGAGATCATATCCTCCTTTCCGGCTACTACCGGCACTCCACAGACGGATGCTCCCTTCTTGTCACAATCCATAAAAACAATTCCTGCCAGATGATAGGTTCCGTAATTATTCTTGCGGATGGTTTCCACCACATTGTCTGCATTTTCACTGACTGTAACGATCAGCAGGGATCGCTTCTCGCTTTCTTCGTATCTGTGATCCTTCAGGAATTTCTTCAGTGCCTGTCTGCCGCAGTAGCTGAAGCAGGTATAAAACACATAGGTGATCAGCAGGATCATTCTGGAATAATTGTTTCCAATTCTTAAAAGAAACATATATGCCAGGACCAGAAGGCAGACCAGTGTACACTGTTCAAAGGTTTTCTTCAGTTCCACCAGCATTCCTCTTCGCAGAACTCCGCTGAAGCTTTCATTAAAAAATGTGACCATCAGCTGGATAAGAAACATCACCACTGCCACATTTCGGTACAGCTCTGTCTCGTATGGCTGATCGATCCCGTTTCGGATCCAGTATGCAAGTACAAACGCAAGCTGCAGACACAGCATATCGCAAATCGTAAAATCTGCATGTTTTACCCAGCTGCTGTTTTCTTTTTGATACATATTCTTTTCTACGCCTTCCCTCGCTTACATTTTTTTGTTGCATTTATCCCCTCTCCGGTATCTCAGGCACCTGGAGAGGGGATGATATTTATTTCACGACAATGGTAAGTACGGCTCCGTTGGAGCTGTTTCCACTGTTGTCTACTACATAATATGTAAGCTCGTAAGTTCCCGGTGCAGCTGTATTTACATCACCGGTGATCTGGATCCTTTTGAAAAGATCACTGGTTGACTCTGTATCATCCTGGATATCCTTTACATAGCTTAATTTATCCAGCGTAGTTCCTACCGGTACCTCTACGTAATAGGTAGTCAGATACATCTTTGGATCCTGCGGAGAGAGCTGCTCGATCTTATCTTCCTGTGTCTTCTGCGCCTGTTCCTCCGGAGTCAGTTCTCCTTCTGCGGAATCTCCGCTTTCAGCATCTGTGCTGTCTGCTTCTGTCCCATCCTGCATATCTGTCTCTTCTGCCGGCTCTGTGGTGTCTGTGGAATCTCCGTCCTCTGCGAGACCATCATTATCGATCAGTCCCAACTGCGGATTTTCGGCACTGCCGTCCTGAGCTTCCATGGTAAATTCTTTTTTTGTTACATTGTTGTTTTTGTCCTTTGCAACAAAGATAACGGAAACCTGTTTTCCGTCATTCTTCGGATATATGGTTTCTACAGTAAGAGACTCTGTAACATCTCCATCTCTGTCATCCTGTGCCTTTACATCCTTCAGAAGATCCTCTTCTGTCATATCGGATGTATAATTCGTATCTTTTCCCTCTTCAAATGTGATCTTCGGTCCTTCATTATCCTCGGAGCTCTTCATGTATACTACACCGGCTCCCATACCAAGGCAGATGACCACTAATAAAAACACAAAAAATTTCTTCATATTTTTGCTGCTCCCGGCCTTTCCCAACACTTTGATCCGTTGTTGTTATTTTTATGCGTGACGTTTCTTTTTCTTTTTGGATTTCTTGCCCATTTTGGAAGAGTACGGGATTGTACCAAGTACGCTTAATCCAAGATATTTCTCTACGTCTTCCGGTGTCTTTACAGTATCGTTTGTCAGATATACGATGATCACAACGGCTACTGCCAGAAGGATACCCAGAAGTCCGCCGATCACACCATTTTTCGGTACGCTTGGGCTTGATGGCTCATCCGGGATGTTTGCTGTCTCTACCACATTTACTGCCTTGATATCCATAACCTGCTGGATATGCTTGGAAGCAATATCTCTTACTGCGTTTGCGATCTGTGCCGCTGTATAAGGATCGGTATCTGTAACTGTGATGGATACTACTCGTGTATCCGTTGGTGTATCTACGGAAAGCTTCTTAAGAAGCTCCTCATGTGTCATATCCAGGTTCAGCTGTGCGATCACACCCTCAGTAACTGTACGGCTCTTGATCAGCTCCGCATAGTCCTTGGTCAGTGATGTACTTGTCTGGATATCCTGATTGGTCAGTGTGCTGCTGTCCTGCTTGGACAGTACCACGATCTTGGTTGTGGATTCATACTTCGGTGTGATCAGAAGCATGGTTCCCATAACAGCTGCCAGGCAGAAAACAATACCGGATAAAATGATAACACCCAGCTTGCTCAGTAACAGGTGAAATACCTCACCAAGATCGATCTCTACTTCGTCGTTGTTGTTAACAGTCTGATTTTCCATTTCTTTTCTCCATTACCCTGTGATTTTCCGGGGATTTTTGATAAAGATCTTCTTTACATATTCGCTCCCCATTGTTTTTTCCATTTTGGCGACACATTTGCCGATCTCCGGGATACGCTCCGTCTTACGGTGTCCGTCAGAACCGACAAAATCCAGAAGCCCATGCTTCATGACTTTCCGTGCAAAGGTTTTTGCCCCGAATCCGTCCTGACCGCTGATGGTATCTGCGTTGACCTGGATATGTGCTCCCATATCCTTCAGCTCTGTCAAAAATCCGATATCGTTCCGGGTAGCCTTATAACGTTCCACATGAGCGATGATCGGGATAAAACCATTCATCAGAAGACTTCTGACCCGTTCTTCAATATAATTTTTCTCATCTCCGTTGCTGAATTCCACAAGCACATATCTGGAACCTGCAAGGGTAAGCCGCCGTCCCTTCTTAAGGCATTCCACCATATCCATACTGGAATGGAGTTCACAGCCCAGATAAAGTCTCATGCCTTCATCACCAATATTCATGGCTGCTCTACGCAGCTGCATGAACTGTCTTGTTACAATGTTCATATGCGGCTCAAACATATCGTACCGGAAATGTGGTGTCAGGATCACATGACGTACGCCCTCCTGATACTCCTTGTTGAGCATCCAGAGTGATTCTTCCATGTTTCTTGCACCGTCATCCACCCCGGGGAGGATATGACAATGAATATCATAAAGTCCCTTCATTAAAATAACCCACTCATTTCTGTTGTCAATGTCTTTTTATTTACTGCTGCTCTCACCATAATCTCCGTAGGAACCATACTTACCGTACTTGCCGTATTTACCATACTTGCCATAGTGACCGTAATTGCCGGCCTTGCTGTAGTCCACCTTGTTCAGGATGGTTCCCAGGATCGGGCAGTTGCTCTTGGCAAGCTGATCTCTTACTTCCTGTACAAAACGGTAGCTGATGGTACCGGATTCAACGACGATTACAGATCCGTCGCAGGAATCTGCTATGATAGCACTGTCGATGATCAGTCCAAGCGGCGGTGTATCTACAATAACGTAATCATAAACATCTCTTACCACGCGGATCATATCCTTGAAGAGTCTGTTTCCGAGAAGCTCTGCCGGGTTCGGAGGTACGATACCGGAGAAGATAATATGGAACTTCGGAAGTGTAGTGGCACAGATCACGTCAGAAAGCTTGGCCTGCTTGGAAAGATAATGAGCAAGTCCCATTACCTCCTGGTCTACTGTCACACGTCCCATCAAAACGGATTTACGCAGATCGGCATCGATCAGAAGCACTGATTTGCCGCTCTCAGCAAGAGAGGCAGCAAGATTAAATGCCACACTGCTCTTTCCCTCATTAGGAGTACAGCTGGTAAGTGCGATCACTTTCTTATCTGCTCCGCAGAACTGGATATTTGTTCGCAGAGCTTTATAAGCCTCATCCATCTGGTGATCAGACTTCCAGTTGCTCAGTTTAACTTTAATCATAATTCCTTTTCACCTTTACCTTTATGTTCTATCTGATGACATTCTTGCCCCTTGGGCATGTCTACAGATTATTATACAATCCCCTTTTCTAATACGCAAGTTCTTTATTCGACAGAAAAGCCGTTAAATATGTACAATTTGCCTAATTTTTATTATTTTTTATTTCCCGCCCCAGAAACAGGATAGATTATTTTTATTCCCTGTGTTAAAATAAACCCACGGCAATGAGTGCAGCGGTTACAGGAGGAGCCCTATTTTTTGCCAACCGTGATTGGCTGCCATAAGGAGGATATAAACATATGACAAAACAGGAATTTCAGAAACTGACCGAAGATCATGTCCTGCTGCTGGATGGTGCTACCGGCTCCAACCTGATGAAGGCCGGCATGCCGCGTGGTGTCTGCACAGAGAGCTGGGTGCTTGAGCACAAGGATGTGATCCAGTCTCTGCAAAAGGCATACATCGAGGCGGGAAGCCATATCATCTATGCGCCTACCTTCGGAGGAAACCGCATTAACCTCACTATGCACGGACTGGAGGATCAGATCGAACAGATCAATCATACCCTGGCCGGCTATTCAAAGGAGATCGCACCGGAGGGTGTTTTCGTAGCAGGTGATATCACCACCACCGGCAAGATGATGGCACCGGCCGGTGACATGACTTACGAAAAAGCCTTCGAAGTCTATCAGGAACAGATCGGTTATCTCCGTGACGCAGGTGTGGACCTGATCGTAGCGGAAACCATGATCAACATCGAGGAGACACTGGCTGCTGTAGACGCCTGCCAGAGTGTCTGCGAGCTTCCTATCATCTGTACCGTGACTGTAGAAGCAGACGGAAGTATCTTCAGCGGCGGAAATGCCATAGAGGCTGCCATGTCCCTGGAAGCTGCAGGTGCAGACGCTGTCGGCATCAACTGCTCGGTTGGCCCGGACCAGCTGGTATCGGTTATCCGCAATATCAAAGAGAACGTTTCCATTCCGGTCATTGCCAAACCCAATGCGGGAATGCCCCAGATCGATGATCTTGGAAATGCAGTTTACAGCATGACCCCTGCGGATTTTGCAGGTTATATGAAGGTGCTGGTGGACAACGGTGCTTCCGTGATCGGCGGATGCTGTGGTACCACACCGGAGTTTATTTCGGAAACCGCCCAGGTGCTTGGACTTCGATAACTTTAACCGGAACAGATATGCTTCCACGCACTGCTTCAATTGAGAACAGCAATAAGCCGTGAGTGAAAGATTCCGTCAAAAAAATCCTGAGGATCCTATGTGAGATATCAACAGATATCAACATAGAAATTCTCAGGATTTTTATTTTTCCGGATATTATTTCTCTTTTACTGCTTCTTCCGGCCGGTTTGCCTCATCCGCATAGGAGCTGCGGATCGCTTTTCGCACTGGAAGTACACAGGCAGGAACAACGGAAAGGCCGTCCACTCCCATCTGGATAAAAGCTTCTGTAAGATTGGAATCTGCTGCCAGCTCTCCGCATATGTAAACTTCACATCCTGACTTATGTCCTGCCTCTGTTACCATGCGGATCATCTTTACAAGCGCCGGATGATGATCATTGTATTTATCCTTCAAAAGAAGATTCTGCCGGTCCATAGCCAGGGTATACTGGGTCAGGTCATTGGTTCCAAGGCTCAGGAAATCCACACGTTTTCCAAGTTCTTCACTGATCATGACCGCTGCCGGTGTTTCGATCATAATTCCGGTACGGATGTTTTTGTAAGGAATGTTTTTCTCATCCAGGCCCTTTTTTACCTCACGGATCAGCTTCTCGATCTCATCCAGCTCTTCCTCGGACGTGATCATCGGATACATCAGGTTGATATTTCCATAGGCACTTGCACGGTAAATAGCCCGAAGCTGCGCTTTAAACATTTTTTTGCGATCAAGGCAGAGGCGGATGCCGCGGTTTCCCATCATAGGATTGACCTCATCAGGAATTGCCATATACTCTGCCTGACGGTCTGCCCCCAGGTCCACGGTACGGATCACTGCCGGACGTTCATCCATATCCTCGGCTACTTTTTTATAGGCACGGAACAGCTCATTCTCTCTTGGATAATTCTCTCTTCCGAGATACTGGAATTCACTTCGAAGAAGGCCGATACCTGCTGCTCCGTAATAAAGAACCGTATTCAGATCATCCAGATTTCCGATGTTTGCCAGAAGCTTGATCTCCTTGCCATCGGCTGTGATATCCTTCTGGTTCCGAAGTCTCAAAAGTTCTTCCCGCTCTTCCTTATCTGCTGCATGACGGATCTCATATTCCTTAAGAAGCTCCGGCTCCGGATCGATATACAGTGTTCCTGTATACCCATCTACAATAGCCATATGGCCATCCCATTCTTTCTGTATCTCCACCTCGACCAGGGTGGGGACTTCCATGGATTTTGCCATGATCGATACATGGGAAATAACAGACCCCTGATGCATGACTATCGCCAGAAGACTGGCTTTGTTCATCTCCAGAAGTTCATTGGGGGAAAGCTGCTCTGCTGCAAGGATCACCGGCTCATCTCCCAGATTGATCCGTGCATGGGAGCCACCCATGGCGCCGATCAGCAGCTCGGAGATCTCCCTGATATTTTCGATCTGTTCTTTGACAGCCTCGTCCTCCAGCTTGCGGAACACATTTGCAAGCTCATCCCTGGTTGTCTGGACTGCGTAAGCTGCACTGACCTTTTCTGTCGTGATCATGCTTTCCACGGCCCGCTGAAAGCTGCCGCCACTTAAGAGCTTCAGCTGCCGTTTCAAGGTCAGCTCCTGCTCTTTGGGGAGGGGTGCTCCGTTTTTATACATATGTTGGATCTGGTTCTTTACCGCTGTTCTTGCATTATCCAGACGATCCAGCTCCTTTTTTACATTGTCTACCATGGACTGACGGATCTGATATTCGCCTCTGTGGTAATACAGTATTTTTCCAATGGCTATTCCGGAAAAAGCGGATGTGCCTTTGTATATCTCCACCTGAAAAACCCCCTTACTGGTCCGTCTGCTTAATCGCAGGCAGCTTTAAACTCTGTCCAGATCTTATTGTATTCCTGCTCTGCTTCCTGGCTTACATTCTGTACGATCTCACCCTTTGTCACGCTGTCCGGAACAACCAGGCTCTCGTCTACCAGATCATCTGCTGCCTTGTTTGTATTGTAGTATCCGATATAGTTGATGCACTGTGCAGATACTTCCGGCTCCAGGATATAATTGATAAATTCATTGGCAGCCTTCGCATTCGGTGCTTCACTTGGCACAAACATTCCCATAATACCAAATCCAAGACCTTCCTCCGGATAAACCACCTTAAGATCCGGATTATCCTTCAGCGCCTGTGTTACCTGTGATGTATAAAGAAATGCCACACTTGCCTCTCCGTTGAGAAGTGCATTCTGTGTATTGTCATCCTGGATCATACGAATGTTCGGTGCCAGCTCTTTCAGCTTCTCACCGGTCTTGTCGATCACGGCTACATCTTCTTCGTTCATGCTCTCTCCCATGGAAAGCTGTGTGATGCCACAGATCACGCGGTAATTACCTACGATGGCAATGCTGTCCTCCAGAGATTTATCCCAGAGATCCTTGTATCCTTTAATGTCGATATCTACCTGCTCCGGATCATAAACGATCAGTGGGATTCCTGCTCCGTAAGGTACTGTATATTCGTCATCCGGATCATAAAACTGTCCCTGATAAAGGGGGTTGATGTTCTTAAAATTGGAAACGGTATCCTTGTCGATCTTCTGGACAAGTCCCTCTTTTACCGCGCTGTCGATAATGTAATCATCTGCAATTACCACATCGTAATCGCCGCCCTTTGCCTGGGAAAGCTTCTCAAGCATGGTCTCATCGGTATCAAAGTTGGAATATACCACCTTGGTCCCTGTTTCTTTTTCAAAATCATCCAGCACTTCCTGCGGAAACATTCCGTCCCATGTATAAAGTACCAGTTCATCCTTATCCTTTGCACTGACACTGACACCTGTTATCATAGATGTTCCAAGTACCGCACATAACATGATCGCTGCTGCTTTTTTTGATTTCATAGAACCTCCTTCATGTCTCTCTCTGACGTCTTGTTATTTTGCTTTTACCTTTGTCCAAAGCTCTGCGAATTTCTGCTTGATCTTTGGCTTCTGGTATCCGAAGATCTCATTCTTTGGATTGTCGATCTGCGGAATATAGGAAGAAATTCCCTCATAAGTTCCGTTCTTCATCTCCTCGAATGCACTCTTTACAGTAGAAGTATATCCTACTTCTTCGGTATTGGAAAGAGCATTTTCATCATCCAACATAAAATTGATGAACTCATGAGCCAGATCTACTTCATTACAGTCCTTGGTGATGACCATGGCATCATACCAGGTATTGGTTCCCTGCTGCGGAGTATAATAGCCAAGCTCCGGATTTTCGCTGATGATATAGGAAGCATCTCCGGAATAAACAACCGCCATTGCCTTGTTTCCTGAGATCATGTTGTCGATCACATCATCACCTGCATAGATCGGATCCATGGTATCTCTCTGCCGGATCAGCCACTCATAAGCCTGCTGGATCTCATCAAGATTTTTTGTGTTCATGGAATACCCCAGCGCTTTCAGGGCAATCATAAAGGAATCCCTTTCGGAATCATACATATAAAGATCTCCCTTATATTTTTCATCGCAGAGAATATTCCAGCCCTCTTTGTCAAGATCCTCCTGAGAGACTACATTCTTATTATAAAGGATTCCTACAGTTCCCCAGAAATACGGACAGGAATAACGATTTCCCGGATCATAGTCCTTATTCTGTACCTCGGGAAGAAGATTTTTGCTGTTTGGGATCTTTTTCCAGTCAAGGGCCTGAAGATATTCCTCCTTGATCAGTCTTTCGATCATATAATCTGACGGAACCAGAACATCGTAGGTTTCACCACTGGCCAGCTTGGTGTACATCATCTCATTGGACTCGAAGGTTTCATATACAACAGTACAGTTATACTGCTTCTCAAATTTGTCCAGAAGACTCAGGTCCATATATTCTCCGGCATTATATACACGAAGCACGTGGTTTCCCTGACTTACGATCGTCCACTTTCCCAATACCAGAACAACCGCAGCAGCTGTGACAATCGCAACGATCCTTCTTTTTTTCGGATCCATTTTTTTCACGGTGGAGGCCTGAAGCTTCGGCATGATCAGATTTGCAAAAAGAAGCACCAGCACAATGACCACGATCACAATAGTAGAAAGGGCGTTGATGGTGGGATTGATGCGCTTTGTCATATTATATACAACAATGGATATATTTTTTACTCCGTTTCCGGAAACAAAGTAGGAAATTACGAAATCGTCAAAGGACATGGTAAAGGCCAGGAGCGCTCCCGCAAAAATCCCTTCTTTGATCATGGGCACGATAACCTTGGTAAGTGCCTGATATGGCGTTGCACCAAGATCCATGGCTGCATTGGCAAGGTTCGGATCCAGGCTTCGTACCTTCGGATATACACTGGTGATCACATAGGGCGTACAAAATGCGATATGTGCCAGCAGCATGGTCAGATAGCCTTTCGTCATTCCCAGCGAAGAAAACAGCAGCATCAGACCAATCGCGGTTACGATCTCCGGATTCAGAATTGGAAAGTTATTGATGGTAAGGACCATCTCCTTCAGAACCTTTCTGGATTTTGAAAGTCCGATGGCTGTGATGGTTCCCAGCACTGTGGAAATAACAGTTGCCAGAATTGCCACTGTGACTGAAACATAAACTGCCTTACTGATCTCCATGTTGTTTATTAGCTCTCCGTACCAGCGCAGGGAAAATCCTGTAAATCTGGTCAGGGACTTGGATGAGTTAAAGGAAAAGATCATGGTCACAAGGATCGGCAGGTAAAAAAATGCCAGACACAGCACTACATATAATTTTGAAAATATGGTATTTTTTCTTTTCATCTCCTGCCTCCTTTAATCGTCCTGGGTATCCATCTTCTTCATCAGGCTCATAAAGATCAGGATGATCACTGCTAGGATCAGAGAGATGGCACTTCCGAAGTTCCAGTCACCTACAGAAATAAACTGTGACTCAATGAGATTACCGATCAGCATGTACTGGCCGCCGCCGAGAAGCTTCGGAATAACGAAGGTTGATATGGACAGAAGGAATACCATCATGATACCATTGACCACACCTGGCATGGAAAGCTTCCAGGTGATCCTCCAGAAGGTCTGGAATGGATTGGCACCAAGGTCGTTGGCCGCTTCGATCAGTGACTTGTCCATTTTACTTAAGGATGTATGGATCGGAATGATCATAAAGGGCATAAAGTTACAAACAAGGCCCACGATAACGGAAAAATCTGTATACATCATGGTGATCGGTGAGATTCCCAGCATTTTCAGAAGGTTGTTCACCAGACCATTGTCAGAAAGAATGTTCATCCATGCATAGGTACGGAGAAGCATGTTGATCCACATGGGAATGGTGACCATAAGGATCAGAAAGCTCTGCACCTTTTCGGAATATTTGGAGATAATGTATGCCAGCGGATATCCGCAGACCAGGCAGATCAGTGTGGTCAGGATACCCAGGCGGAAGGATTTCAGGATAACACTTAAATATGTAGCTTCCAGAAATTTTGCAAAATTCGCCCATGTAAAATGCAGGGTCAGAACTTCATTTCCATCTGAGGTAAATGCATAAAGCACGATCAGGATCAATGGTACCACGATCAGGATCGAAGCCCAGATGATATACGGCTTGATCAGATGCTTGAACTGTTTCATTAGTATCCTCCCATTCTGCACATAACATGGATATCCTCAGGACCAAACTTCAGTCCCACTTCACGTCCCACTTCTGCATAATCGGTAGTATGCACCATGTATGTGCGAAGCTCCGTCTCAACCAGGATCTCATAATGCACGCCCTTGAACGTAATGTTCCGTACCGTTCCTCTGATCTTGGCCTGATCCGGTTCCACAATATCCAGATCCTCCGGGCGAAGAACAACCTCAATGGCTTCGTTGTCCTCAAATCCCTTATCTACACATTCAAAACGGAAGCCATCAAACTCCACAAGGAAATCCCTGATCATTGTTCCTTCTATAATATTGGACTCTCCGATAAAGCCGGCAACAAAACGGTTCTCCGGCTCATTATAGATATCTGTCGGGCTGCCAATCTGCTGGATCTCACCGTTGTTCATGACTACTACCGTATCAGACATGGAAAGTGCCTCCTCCTGGTCATGGGTAACATAGATAAAGGTGATCCCTACCTCTCTCTGGATCTTTTTCAGCTCGATCTGCATCTGCTTACGGATCTTGGCATCCAGTGCGCCGAGTGGCTCATCCAGCAGAAGAACCTTCGGCTCATTGACAAGAGCTCTGGCAATGGCAACTCGCTGCTGCTGTCCACCGGAAAGAAGTGTAACATCTCTTTTTTCGAAGCCTTCCAGCCCTACCATTTTCAGCATTCTTTTTACCTTCTGCTCAATAACAGATTTATCTACCTTTTTCAGATTCAGGCCGAAACCGATATTGTCCATAACATTGAGATGCGGAAACAATGCATATTTCTGGAATACAGTGTTGATCTCTCTTTTATATGGAGGCAGCTTGGAGATCTCAATTCCGTTAAACAGTACCTCTCCGCCGCTTGGCTCCTCAAAGCCGGCAATGATCCTTAAGGTTGTTGTCTTTCCACAGCCGCTGGGTCCCAGAAGCGTAAGGAATTCGTTTTCGTGAATGTCCAGATTAATGCCCCGGAGCACCTGCTGGTCATCAAAGTTTTTTGTGAGATTTTTTAACTCGATCAGTTTGTTGCTCATCTTTTATATTCCCCTTCCCGCGTTTTCCTGCGATCAGATATACTGCCAGTACCAGAAGGATCACTCCCAGCATTATGGTACAAAGTGCATTGATCTCCGGCGTAACGCCTGTTTTCATCTGTGTGTAAACTTTTATCGGCAGCGTGGATACACGTGGCCCGGTTACAAAAATACTGATCACCACATCGTCCATGGACATGGCAAAGGCCAGCAGAGAACCGGATATAACAGCCGGCATGATCAGCGGCAGGGTAATGTCCCAGAAGGCCCGAAAGGAACCGGCACCAAGATCTCTGGCTGCCTCTTCCAGGGACGGATCCATTCCCACAAGCCTTGCTTTTACCTCCATCAAAATATAGGGCACACAGAAAACCGTGTGTCCGATCAGAAGTGTCAGCATTCCAAATGGCAGGTTCAGCATATAGAAAAATGCCATCAGTACCATTCCCAGAATGATCTCTGGGATCATCAGAGGCAGAATGGAAATATACTCCATCACCCCTTTTGTTTTCCAGTGGATCCTGGAAAGTCCTACAGCCCCCAGTGTTCCGATCACTGCTGATACCCCACAGCTGGACACCGCCAGGATCAGACTGTTTTTCAATGCCTGGATCAGATCCCTGTCCTGAAACAGTTCCTGATACCATTTCAGGGAAAAACCGGTAAAGCGCACCGGAAGTCTTGCTTCATTAAACGAAAATACCACTACCACACCAATGGGCAGATACATAAGGAAAAACAGGATCCCCAGGTACAGTCCTGAAAGCTTTGAGTTCTTTTTCATCCGATTCCCTCCAGTTCCTTCACATTGGTAAGCTTCCGATATAATACGATCATCAGAGTTGTCAGTATCATCAGTACCACAGCCAGTGCTGCGGCAAAGGGCCAGTTATTGCCTCTTGTCATCTGCTCCTGGATCAGACTTCCCACAAGTACGATCTTGTTTCCGCCCAGGATATCCGCAATAAAAAACAGACCCATAGACGGAATAAAGGTAAGTATCACTCCGGAAAGAAGTCCCGGCAAAGTCAGCTTAAAGGTGACGCTCCAGAAAGCCTTCCATTTGCTGGCTCCAAGGTCTCTGGCAGCTTCCACAAGGGACCAGTCCAGCTTTTCCGCACTGGAATATACGGACAGTGCCATAAACGGCAGCAATACATAGATCATACCGATCACGATCGCAGGATAGCTGTACAGGATTTTTAAGGGCTCCTGGATGATGCCAAGCTTCATCAGCAGATAATTCAGAAGGCCCTTTTTCTGGAGAATGATGATCCAGCCATAAAGACGGATTAGGGAATTCACCCAGAAAGGCAGCATCAGAAAAAGCATGGCCAGCTTCTTTTTGCCCTCGGAAAGCTTTGCCATAAAGTATCCGAAGGGGTAGCCCACCAGACAGATGATCAAAGTGCTGGTGAGCGCAAGGCGGAAGGATCCCGTAAAGGTCTGCAGGTATACAGGCTCCAGGATCTGCTTGTAATTATCCAGAGTAAATTTCCAATTCACGCCGTAGCCGCCGTCTGCTGTGGAAAAGCTCAGTGCAGCTACATACAGAAGAGGCAGTGCGACGAAGATCAGTGTAAAAAGATACAGCGGCAGGATCATCCATACGGAGCCTGCTCTGTGCTTACGCATGGGTACCTCCTGCACAGGGACCTGACTGATCCGGCAATACTTCTTCTGATCTTTCTTCCCGATCTACCAGCACTGCATCTGTAGGAAGAAAACAGCAGCGCACCTTTTCTCCTACACTGACATTTGTATCAATGCCGTAACGGCTTGCCACGATTTCCTGACCTTCCGAAGTTTTCAAAACAACACGGAGCTGGCCGCCGGCGAAGGTTTTTTCAATAACTTCGGCGGTTAAGCCATCGCAGCTGTCATCTGTGTTTTTTTCTGCGGGCTCCTGTACACTCTTTTTTGTGTTTTCTGATGTGCAATTCGGCGTGCTTTGTTGTGCATTTTTTTTATTTTCCTCAAACCGGATATTTTCGCTTCTTACTGCGATGGTAACCTTTTCTCCTTTTTGTGGGAAATATCCTCTGTCAGATGTAGCTACGGTGTCCATTGATACTTTTACTTTTCCGGCATCAGTTCTTACGGTGATCTGAGCGGAAGTACCGTCAATCTCCTCTTCCGCAATGCTTTCCACAATACCGGTCAGGATATTGGCATTTCCAACAAAGGTTGCCACATAGCTGGTCTTCGGATGATTATAGATCTCATCCGGCGTCCCAATCTGCTCAAAGCGACCGTGGTTCATCACAGCGATCGTATCAGACATGTTGATGGCTTCTTCCTGATCGTGAGTGATATAGATAAAGGTGATCCCCAGCTTCTTCTGCAGGCGCTTCAGCTCGTGCTGCATGGCACGCCTCAGCTGCAGATCCAGCGCACCAAGGGGTTCGTCCAGAAGAAGTACCTCCGGATTGTTCACAAGTGCTCTGGCTATGGCCACACGCTGGCGCTGACCGCCGGAAAGCTCTGACGGCTTACGCCTCTCAAAGCCCGGAAGCTGGACAAGCTCCAGCATTTCTTTGACTCTTCTGCTGATCTCCGCTTTCGATGTTTTTTTCAATTTCAGCCCATATCCAATGTTATCTGCTACATTCATATGTGGAAAAAGTGCATAATTCTGGAACACTGTGTTCACATTGCGCTGATTCGGTTCCAGGGATGTCACATCCTTTCCATCCAGAAAAACCTGGCCGGAATCTGGCTGTTCCAGGCCTGCAATGATCCGCAGTGTGGTGGTTTTTCCACAGCCGGAAGACCCCAGCAGAGTGACAAATTCTCCTTTTTTTGCTGTAAGACAGATGCTTTCTAGGACGTCCTCACCTTCCTGGAAGCTCTTTTTTATGTTTTTCAGTTCTAATGAAATTTCGGACATTTAGTTCTCCTTCTGTTTGCTATGATATCCGCACCCTGCATGGGACTTTCCTGATATAAGATTGCTTATTGTACTCTCGCAGGGGATTCTCCTGATCCAAGATTGCTTATTGTACCCCGCATGGGATTTCCTGATTCAAGATTGCTTATTGTACCCTCATAGGACTTCTCTGATTCGGTTAACTACTCATTTTCATGAAAATTATCTCGTATATACTGACAATAAGTTTCTTTATTAAATACAGGTTTAAATTCCCGACAGATTTTTTTTGCTTCTTTTGCCTGATCACAGAGAAGACGATACGTAGTCAGTGCCAGAAGCTTGGCTGGTTTGATATATACCAGTTCTTCATCCATGATCTTAAAATCTGCTCCGTGGAGTTTTCCCGCAAATCCTCCGAATGTAAAATTCAGCACTGGAAACAGATGGGTCAGGTCTCCTACGTCGGTACAGGCGTTGTTAAAATCTGCCGGCTTTGAGCACCGGTACGTAGCGTCCAGAAGCTTTACAGATTCTTCCATCACTTTATCCGCACCTCTGTGCAGGATCGGCATATATCCCTGAAGCGGTTCTCTTTCGATCGTACCACCGAATGCATAGGCAGCTCCGTCATAGGCACGGTCCATTTTTTCCTGTGTTGCCCGGATCGCATCCAGAGACGCTGCACGGACTTTTGTTTCGATCACCGCTTCGTCTGGAACTGCATTGATCACATCTCCGGCTTTTCGGATCACGTTGTGAAGACGCACATGGTCTTCCTCCCGGAACGTTTCCCGCATCAGTCCCATCATCTGAATGGCACTGGAAGTAATACTTAATGCATTGACACCATCCCATGGATCAATGGCTGCATGTGCGGCTTTTCCTCTTACTGTCACTCGTTCTGCGGAAAATCCATTGCAGGCCGCATTCCCCAGGTAAAAATCTTCTTCTACCGGCATCATGTGCACATGTGTGGTCAAAATAATGTCTGAATGATCAAATTCTCCAAGACGGATCAGTTCGCTTTTTCCGGATGCAGGAAAGCCGATTCCTTCTTTACGAAGCCGTGCACGTTTATCTGCATCAATGTATTCTTCCGCCGGAACGGCAAAAAAAGATACGGACCCAGACAGAGAGGCTTGAACCTCCTCATTGGTCAGTGCCAATGCTGCGCCGATCATGGCTGCAATCTGTGCGTGGTGTCCGCATGCATGTGCTGTCCCATTAACGGGATCAGCCATCGGATGCGACTTACATCCGATGGCGTCAAGTTCTCCGATAATCGTAATGTTCGGTCCGTCCTGTTCCATCCACTCAGCGCGGACTCCTGTGCGTGCAAGTCCTCCATGCACACGAAGTCCCAGGCCACGCAAAAAAGCCGCTACGTGTGCGGCTGTTCTCTCCTCATAAAATCCCGGCTCCGGATGGCTCTGGATATCCTTCGCAAAGGCTATGATCTCATCTCTGTGTTCATCTATAGTCTGAATGATCTTTTCTTCAATATGATTCATGTCTTATAACCTCCATTTTCCGCAGGTTAAGCTATATGATATCATAAAACAGTTGATTTGGAAATAGATATTTTCTGGAGATATTTCGCTACTCCGTCGTTTTCATTGGAACCGATGATCCCGGTTGCCACAGCTTTCAGTTCACTCACTGCATTTTCCACTGCATAAGCTTCATCCGCAATTTCAAACATATCAATATCATTTTTTCCATCACCAAAAACAACTAATCTGTCACATTCCAGTTTTTGTTTTAGCTGCAAAGCAGCCTGCGCTTTGGATGCTTTTTGCGGCATGATCTCCAGCCACTGCTCTCCTGTGTAGATGTCCTTCTGATAAACAACATGATATTTATTTTTATATTTATGATAAAATGGTTCAAGCTTCTCCGGCTTATCAATGCAGGTGATATAAAAAAGATCTCCATACATCAATTCAGACTCTGTAGTTACAATATTCGTACGTTTGTCGCCCTTCCGGCTGTTTAAAAATGCCTGCATTCCACTTGTTGCCTTTGCTGCTATATAAGAAAACTTTTCAATATTATTCTGATATGAATATATGATCGGATATATTTCATGCGCAAAAAGATCCCTCAATACCTCATATATATCCTCTTCAAAATAATTGGCAATAAGGATTTCCTCTGTTATATTATCTTTCACAAATGCCCCATTATATATAATAAGAGGAAAGTGTGTGTTAAGGCCTTCAGTTACTTTTTTTGCCGTATTTAAGGAACGAGCTGTTGCATAGGAAAATAACATGCCTGAAGAAGTTAAAGCATTGATTGTTTTTATTGTATATGAAGATAAAGTTTCATTTTTTCTCAAAAGAGTTCCGTCGAGATCTGATACGTATAGTATTTTCATAAATAAATCCTTTCGTTTTGCTATGAACTGAATAGGGAAACTTTTTTCAGTTGACAGGAAAATTGATGATAAAGTATTTCTTTATTATAGCACAAAAAAAGTGGCCATTTAAGCCACTTTTTTACGATTGTATATTCAAAACTACATACATGTTCTGTTGATGATCGTTAATCTTTTTTGAATCAATTCTTAACCTGCGTTTCTTGGTCAAGCCCTCACCCGATTAGTAACAGTCAGCTCCATGTGTTACCACACTTCCACCTCTGCCCTATCTACCTCGTCGTCTTCAAGGGGGTTTACTTCACTAAGAATGGGATATCTCATCTTGAGGGGGGCTTCACGCTTAGATGCCTTCAGCGTTTATC
>OGDN01000096.1_pt1 | contig 156308 bp, 134 predicted proteins | sample 1570271 | NCBI WGS metagenome assembly OGDN01 (sample SAMEA4384481, study PRJEB24528) | human gut metagenome
TCGGGAAGTAGTCGATGAGGGTGTAGGGCGGCTCGCCCGGCGAGCGCCCGTCGATGTGGCGCGAGTAGTTCTCGATGCCGGAGCAGAAGCCCATCGTCTCCATCATCTCCAGGTCGTAGTTCGTGCGCATCTCCAAACGCTGCGCCTCGAGCAGCTTGCCCTCCTCCTTGAACTGCTGCAGGCGCTCGCGCAGCTCGTCGCGGATGGTGCCGAGCGCGCGGTCCATCTTCGGGCGCGTGGCCACGTAGTGCGACGCGGGCCAGATGGGCAGCGCCTCGAACTCGTTCACCACCTCGCCTGTGACGTTGTCCACCTCCGCGATGCGCTCTATCTCGTCGCCCCAGAACTCGATGCGCAACGGGTTGTCCGCATAGGGAGGGAACACGTCCAGGTTGTCGCCGCGCACGCGGAACGTGCCGCGTTTCAGCTCGTAGTCGTTGCGGTCGTACTGGATGTCGATGAGCTCGTGGATGACGTCGTCGCGGTCCATCTCCTTCTGCTTGTCCACGAACACCGCCATGCCGGCATAGTCCATGGGCGAGCCGATGCCGTAGATGCACGACACCGAGGCCACCACGATGCAGTCGCGCCGCGACAGCAAAGCCGACGTGGCCGCATGGCGCAGCTTCTCCACCTCTTCGTTGATGGACGCGTCCTTCTCGATGAACGTGTCCGACGAGGGCACGTACGCCTCGGGCTGGTAGTAATCGTAGTACGACACGAAGTACACCACGGCGTTGTCGGGAAAGAACTCCTTCAGCTCGCTGGCCAGCTGCGCCGCCAGCGTCTTGTTCGGAGCCATGACCAGCGTGGGCTTCTGCACGGCCTCGATGACCTTTGCCATGGTGAACGTCTTGCCGGAACCGGTGACGCCCAGCAGGTTCTGATAGCGCAAGCCCTCCTTGACGCCGGTCGCCAGCTTCTCGATGGCCTGCGGCTGATCGCCCGCCGGCTCGTACGGAGACACCGCTTTGAACGGCGTGGAGGCAAGACGAACCTCGGGCAGCTTGCCCTCCATCTCGATGCCTTCGATATTGGAAAGATGAGCCATGCTGCTCCTTCCGAACAACAGCGGAGCACCGACGCGTCGGAGCCGCGCAACGTAAAACTTCGCAGGAGATCCAGTGTATCACAGCATCTGTAACATGAACAGATGTTCGTTAGTAAACGGTTACGAAGCGGAGGGCAACGCACGCCCCGAGCCTAGCTCTCCGCCCTCCAACCCGTCGGCTGCGCTCGACCGAAGCAGCAGCGAGAGCTGCTCTCGCGCCGCCCGGTTCAAATTGCTGCCCGAACGAGCTTTAAAGGAGTCGAATTCGACCCCTTTAAAGCTTGGATTGTACAGGGTTTCCCAAAGACCCAGATATTCGATAACATCGTGAGTCCTCATCCAATTCTTTATCACATCTTTCGGCGTGGGGCTTTTATAGCGCGCAATATCGGTAAGCGAAACGTAATCAGCATAGGCGTCGCCTTTACAAAACGTCACTTCGATACCTTGCGCGTTGATCGTCGCACGATCAGACATACGGCATACACCTCTCTTTATCTGTTCCGATGATCTGAGAGGATCCTGCGGATCTTGCAAGCATGGTACGGGCGGCGCGGAACATCCGCCGCCTCTATGGGCATCCGGCCGAGCACGCAGACCGGCAAGCACTTGCACTGGTTCTTTTATGATGCTAGCATCATATCACAGATTTACAAACATATGTTCGTAAATTTTCAGTATTGTAGCGAGTTCGATAACCGCGACAGCCACACGGCAATGGTATACTCTGACGCCGTCGCTCACGCATACGGAGCGCGCACCCGTTCGATAGCAGAAGGATCGACCGTGACCAACGCCTTGAAGAACATACCCGGCCTGGCTGTATGCCTCGCCCTCGCATTGCCGTGCTGGTTCATCGGGCAGCAGTTCCCCATCATCGGCGGGCCCGTGTTCGCCATCCTGGCCGGCATGGCCATCGCCGTGTTCTGGAAGCAGCCCGCGCGCGGCCGCGTGCAGACCGGCATCGCGTTCACCGGCAAGAAGGTGTTGCAGGCCGCCGTCGTGCTGCTGGGCTTCGGGTTGAACCTCGCGCAGATCGCCCAGGTGGGCATGATGTCGCTGCCCATCATCGGCTCAACCATCGCCACTGCGCTGATCGTGGCGTTTTTGCTGCACAAAGTGCTGCGCATGCCCTCGGAGATCTCGACGCTCATCGGCGTGGGCTCGTCCATCTGCGGCGGTTCGGCCATCGCGGCCACCGCGCCTGTCATCAAGGCGCACGACAAGGACGTTGCCCAGGCCATCTCGGTCATCTTCCTGTTCAACGTGCTGGCCGCCCTTATCTTCCCATCGCTGGGCAACGCGCTGGGCATGACCAACGAAGGCTTCGGCCTGTTCGCCGGCACCGCCGTGAACGACACCTCGTCGGTGACGGCAGCCGCCGCGGCATGGGACGGCATGCATCCCGGCTCGAACGCGCTCGACCAGGCCACTATCGTGAAGCTCACCCGCACGCTGGCCATCATCCCCATCACGCTGGTGCTGGGCATTTGGGTGGCGCGTCGCGAAAGCCGCGACCCCATCGCGCTCGAAGCGCAGGGGCACAGCGTGGTGAAGCCCGCAGGCAAGCTGGGAGGTTTCAGCCTGCGTCGCGCGCTGCCCGTGTTCATCCTGCTGTTCCTGGCCGCGTCCGTCATCACCACGATAGCAGTGTCCGCCGGCATCGACGCGGCCGTGTTCGAGCCGCTCAAAACGCTGTCGAAGTTCTTCATCGTCATGGCCATGGCCGCCATCGGCCTGAACACCGACATCGTGCATCTCGTGAAGTCGGGCGGCAAGCCCATCCTCATGGGCCTCTGCTGCTGGGTGGCCATCGCCGCCGTCAGCCTGGGAATGCAGCACGTCCTGGGATTGTGGTAGCGGCCACCGCTGACGCCGCACGGGATCCTTCGACTCCGGCGCTTCGCGCCTCCGCTCAGGATGACAACGCCCCCAACAACCAAAACAGGCTCCGGCCAAGAACCGAAGCCCGCAGCTTTACCAGGGACGGGTCGTGGGCGAGGGGTCTGATACGAGTTCCGCACGAGCCGAACAGCCCAGCGGGCTGTTCGTGCGAGCAGGACTGTCTGAGTTGCAGACCCCTCGCCCACGACCCGTCCCCGCAGGTTGAACGCGAGGACCTACAGGTCCTTGGAATACTCTCCCCACCAGGCCAGCACCTTGTTGCGCATCTCCTCGGGAGTACCGTCGTTGTTGAACACCACGTCGGACGCCTCGATGCGATCCGCGTCGGTGATCTGCTGGGCGATGCGACGACGCACGTCGGTCTCGTCCCAACCGCTCTTCACCGCACGCTCGATACGCAGGTCGATGGGCGCGAGGACGGCGATCACCACGTCGGCGTCGTAAGCGAGCGACGTCTGGCGGTTCTTGAACACCGAATGCTCCACCACGACGGCCTTGTGGCCTTCAGCCTCCAGCTCGGCCACGCGGTCGGTGAACGCCTCTTCGATGCGCGGCAGCGTGATGCGGTTGAGCTTGCGCGTCTCGGCCGGACTCACGAACGCCTTGGCAGCCAGCGCGCGGCGGTCGATCTCGCCGTCGGCTCCCAGGATGTCCTCGCCGAACGTTTCCACGAGCTCGGACTTCACCGTGTCCCACAGAAGGACGTCGTGGCCCACTTGGTCGAGATCGATGTTCGGCAAACCTTGCTCGACCAGCGCCTTGCGGGCCGTGGACTTGCCGGCTCCCATGCCGCCGATGATGAACAGCTTCTTCATGCGTGCATTACCTCCTCAATCATGCCGCCTCCCAATACGGTGTCGCCGTCGTAGAGAACGGCGTATTGGCCCGGCGCCGTGGTTGGCTGCGGACTCCGCAGCGCGAGCGATACGCGCTGGTCGTCTTCCGGTTCTATGATACACGCACACGGACGGCTCCGGTAGCGTAGTTTCACCATCGCGCCGTACGATTCGCCGAGCGATTCGAACGCTTGCCAGTTCATGTCGCCCACCACGACGGAGCCGATGAGCGTCTCGTCGGCAAAACCCACCACGAGTTCGCGGGTTTCGACGCGCTTCTCCACCACGTAGTACGGCTCGGGGCCTGCCACGCCGATGCCCTTGCGCTGCCCCACCGTGTAGTTCGCCAGCCCCTCGTGGCAGCCGAGCACATTCCCCATGCGATCCACAATGTCCCCAGGCGCGTCTTCCACGCCACGCGCGCGCAGAAACGGACGGTAGTCGCCCTCGATGAAGCAGTTGTCTTGGCTTTCGGCCTTCTCGGCCACGACCAGGCCCAGATCGGCCGCGATCACACGCACCTCCGCCTTCGTCATGGCCCCCAGCGGCAACACGAGGCGCGCCAGCTGCTCCTGGCTCAACAGCGAAAGCATGTAGCTTTGATCCTTGCGCGCGTCCAGGGCTCGCTTCACCACGAAGCGCCCCGAATCGGACAGACGGGCAATGCGCGCGTAGTGGCCCGTGGCGATGCGGTCGCACCCCAGTTCGTCGGCTACCCGCACGAGCGCGGGCATCTTGCACCGCGCGTTGCAACCCACGCACGGACTAGGCGTGAGGCCCGCCGCGTACGACGAGACGAACGGCTCCACCACGCAGCGTTCGAACTCCCCCACGCACCCCGGCGCCTCGTGGCGGATGCCCAACTGGGAGCACACGGCCGCCGCATCGGCCGCCGCGCGCTCGGTGGCAGCGTTGTCGCGAAAGCGGCACGTGACGCCCACCACCTCGTACCCGGCGCGCATGAGCAGCGCCGCAGAAACCGCGCTGTCCACCCCACCGCTCATTCCGAGCGCAATGCGCCCGCTCGCATTCATTTCCGGCACTCCTCCTGTCGCCCCGATGCGCTCATCGGGAAATCGCGTCTTTCCGCGATTATCCCACGGCGATAGAAGATCGAGTAGACGATCCGACCTCTTAACACACGATCGCCGAAGCCTTGCTTCAGCGCTTCGTTGAATGGCGTATGAAGAATCTCTCGCTCTCTTTATGTTGCGGACGAGATGTAGAAACATTGTTATACTGGCAATTCGCGCCCGAGGGGCGCGAAGAATCGAAGGGAGGGCAAGGCTCGCATGTCGGGGACGAAATCACGCTATATTCCCGCACTCGACGGACTGCGCGCGTTCGCCGTCCTCGCCGTTATCGCCTACCATCTTGGGATGCAATGGGCTCCTGGAGGCCTGTTGGGCGTCACGGTGTTCTTCGTGCTGTCGGGCTATCTCATAACCAGCCTGCTGCTCATCGAGTGGGACAACACCGAAACCATCAACCTGCCGCAATTCTGGCTGCGACGGGTGCGACGGCTCATGCCGGCCATCGTGCTGGTCATCGTATGCACCGCCGCACTCTGCGCCTTGCTCGACCACAGCCTGCTCACGAAGCTGCGCGACGACATGTGGGCCGCGCTGCTCTGGGTGACGAACTGGTGGTACATCTTCCAAGATGCTTCTTATTTCGACGCGCTGGGCGCTCCCTCGCCGCTCACCCACTTCTGGTCGCTCGCCATCGAAGAGCAGTTCTACCTCGTCTGGCCGGTCGTGTTGCTGGTCGCCCACAAAACGGGCGTGAAGCGCACCACTATGCGCAATGCCACGCTGATCGTCGCCCTCTTGTCGGCGCTGGAGATGGCGCTGCTGTACAACCCGCTGGACGACCCGAGCCGCGTGTACTACGGCACCGACACCCGCGCGTTCTCGCTGCTTATCGGCGCATGGCTGGCGTTCGTGTGGCCCTCGCACATGCTGGGAGCCCAGAAGAGCGTGCACCTTACGAAGCAGGTGCGCAACGTCCTGGACGGCGTGGGAATCGTCGCGCTCGTCGCCCTGCTGGGCCTCATCGTGTTCGTGGACGGCTTCTCGCCGTTCCTCTACCGCGGCGGCATCCTGCTGGCCTCCGTGCTCACCGCCGTCGTCATCGCGGTGATGGTGCATCCTGCGAGCCTGCTCGGGCGCTTCGCCGGAACGAAGCCGCTTGTATGGATAGGCCTGCGTTCGTACGGCATCTACTTGTGGCACTACCCGCTGTTCCTGCTCATGAACCCGCGCAACTTCACGGGCGAGACGCCGTGGTGGATGTATCTCGTGCAGGTGGCCGTCGTGTTCGCCTGCGCCGCGTTCTCGTACCGCTTCGTGGAGAACCCCTTGCGCAAGGGGGCCATCGGAGCGTTCGCGAAAGGCGTGCGCTCGAAAGAAATCGATCCGCCCGCATGGCTCAAGCACCACGTCGTTCCCGTCCTAGCGGGGTCGGCCGTGACCATCGTGGCCGTGATCGGCCTTATCGTGGTGCCTCCCACCTCCGCCATCGGCGCCGCCGACCTGCTGAAGGACGAGCAGGCCCACACCTCGCAGATGCCCGAGCTGCCCGTCGACGACGCAGCGGCCGAGTCGCCCAAGCTCGACGTGCTTATGATCGGCGATTCGGTCTCGGTGCGCGCCATCCCCCAGTTCGAGGAGACGTTCCCCTACGGCGCGATCGACGCCGCCGTGAACCGCCAGCTGTACGCCGGCCAGGAGACGTTCGACTACTATAACGACCAGGATATCGTGGGAGGCGTGGTGGTGTTCGCCCTCGGCACGAACGGAGCGGCCACCGACGAGCAGATCGACGAACTCGTGGCAGCGACCGGACCCGGCCGCCAGGTGTTCTTCGTGAACACCCGCAGCCCGCAATCGTGGGTAGGCCAGACCAACGGCGCCATGTTCGACGCGGTCGACCGCCACGACAACGTACACGTGATCGACTGGTACACCGCCAGCGCCGGCCACGACGAGTACTTCGACGGAGACGGCACCCATCTCACCGAGGAGGGCGCGCGAGCCTACATAGGCCTCGTCCACGATGCCGTCGCACCGCTGCTGCCCGTCCACGCCGAAAGCGACGAAGCCGCCGTGGTCAAGTCGCCGCTCGAACTGGCTGCCGACAACGCACAGAAAGCCTCCTCCGACACCGTGCGCGCGCTCGCCGCGAACGCGGCGAGCAATCTAAAGCCCCGAGAGTAACCCTCGCCGCCAGCCTGAAGCATCTTCGAAAGGCGCTTATACCCTTCCCGTTTCGTAATCGGACTTGTACAATGCGAAAGCGGCAATGTACAAACGATGGGAATCCTGCTACGCAGGCCCACGCGAACAACGAGGGGGTTTCTACATGCTAGACAAGTTCTTTAAGATATCCGAGCGAGGCAGCACTGTCTCCAACGAAGTCATTGGCGGCCTGACGACGTTTCTCGCCATGGCGTACATCATCGCGGTGAATCCGGCGATGATGGAGGCGGCGGGAATCCCGTTCAACGCCGCACTGACCGCGACCTGTTTCGGCGCCGCCATCATGACGGTCGCGATGGGCCTGTTCGCGAACCGTCCCATCGCGCTCGCCTCCGGGATGGGCATCAACGCCATCGTCGCCTATTCGCTGTGCCTCGGCCTCGGCGTGGACTGGCGCGTGGCCATGGCCGTCGTGTTCCTGGAAGGCATCCTCATCTTGCTGCTGGTGCTTTGCGGCTTGCGTAAAGCCGTCATGGATGCCATCCCCGTATCTCTCAGACGCGCCATCGGCATCGGCATCGGTTTGTTCATCGCATTCATCGGGCTGAAGGGCGGTGGATTCATCGCCGCCGACGAATCCACGTTCCTTGCGCTGGGCGATCTCACCAGCCCGACCGCCATTGTGGCCGCCATCTCCATCATCGTGGCCGTGGTGCTCACCGCCGTCAATCTCAAAGGCGCCCTGCTGATCTCCATCGTGGCGGCCACTATCATCGGCATTCCGATGGGCGTGACTCCTCCTGTCACCGACTTCTCGTTCGCGCCCGACTTCTCCGCATTCGCAGCTCCGTTCCAAGTCACGCCCGAGGGCACGCTGGCCATCGCGCAGGTCATCGTGCAGCCCGTGCTACTGCTGTTCGTATTCAGCCTGCTCATGAGCGACTTCTTCGACACCATGGGAACTGTGGTGGCCGTAGGCAGCCGCGCTGGCTTCGTGGACAAGAAAGGCGATGTCGAAGACGTGCAGCCTATCCTCATCGTGGATTCGGCCGCGGCGGCAGCCGGCGGCTTCATCGGGGCGAGCTCCATCACGTCGTTCGTGGAATCCGTCTCCGGCGCGGCAGCCGGTGCCCGCACCGGCCTGTCGAACATCGTCATCGGCATCGCGTTCGTGGCTTGCGCGTTCCTCGCGCCGGTTATCGGCATGGTAACCAGCTCGGCCACCTGCGGAGCCCTTGTGGTGGTGGGATACCTCATGATGACCGAGATCGGCGAAATCGATTGGAGCGACATCGCTTCTGCATTCCCGGCATTCCTTACCATCGTGGGCATCCCCATGACGTACTCCATCGCCAACGGCATCGGCTTGGGCTTCATCTCCTACTGCATCATCAAGGTTGCCCAAGGCAAGTTCCGCGACGTGAAGCCCCTTATGTGGGTAGCCGCCCTAGCGTTTTTGGCTTCGTTCATCTTCGCATAGAAGCGTCTGCGTTCAGAAAAGAGCCGGCACTTGCGTCGTCGGCTCCAATAGCAAAAGAAGGCCGGTCTTGCGACCGGCCTTCTCATATACGCGTTATGGACGCTTAGGCTATTCGGCAGCCTCGGGAGCGGCGGCTTCCTCGGCGGGAGCGTCAGCCTTCTCGGCCTTCTTCTTGGCCGGCTTCTCCTCAACCTGGATGGACTCGTCCACTTCGATCTCGAAGCCCAGGTCGGCCGCGGCGGCCTTCATGGACAGGGAGATGCGGCGACGCTCGGGGTTGATCTCCATGACCTTCACCTTCACCTCGTCGCCGGCCTTCACGACCTGAGCCGGGGTGTCGATGTGGCGCATGGCCATCTCGGAGATGTGCACCAGACCCTCGATGGACTGGCCCAGCTCGATGAACGCGCCGAACGGCACGATCTTCGTCACCTTGCCGTCGACGATGGTGCCCACCGGGTAGCTCTCGACGAGCTTGACCCACGGATCCTCCGTCGTCTGCTTGAGGCCGAGCGAGATGCGCTCGCGCTGCAGATCGACGTCCAGAACCTCGACCTCCACCTCGTCGCCGACCTTGACGACCTCGGAGGGATGGTTGACGTGGTTCCAGGACAGCTCGGAGATGTGCACGAGGCCGTCGATGCCGCCGAGGTCGACGAACGCGCCGAAGTCGACGATCGAGGAAACGGTGCCCTTGAGGCGCATGCCCTTCGACAGCTTCGCGAGGATCTCGGCGCGCTCGTTCTTGCGGCCTTCCTCAAGCAGCACGCGGCGGGACAGCACGACGTTGTTGCGGTTGCGGTCCATCTCGATGACGCGGGCTTCGATCTCGGTGCCCAGGTACATGTCGAGATCCTTGACGCGACGAAGGTCGACCAGCGATGCCGGCAGGAAGCCGCGCAGGCCGATATCGAGGATGAGGCCGCCCTTGACGACTTCGATAACCTCGCCCGTGACCACTTCGCCGGCCTTGAACTTCTCTTCGACGCGAATCCAAGCACGCTCGTACTCGGCACGCTTCTTGGAGAGGATCAGGCGACCGTCCTTGTCCTCCTTCTGGAGCACGAGGGCTTCGATCTTCTCGCCCAGCTCGACGATGTCGGACGGATCGGCATCCTTGCGGATGGACAGCTCGCGCGACGGGATGACGCCCTCGCTCTTGAAGCCGATGTCGACGAGCACCTCGTCGTGCTCGATCTTGACGACCGTGCCGTCGACCAGATCGCCCTCGTCGAACTCGGTCAGCGTGCCGTCGATCATCTCGTTCATCTGCTCGTCGGAGATGTCGTTGAAGTCGATGACGGACGTGTTTTTGATGTCGGTCAAAACGGACCCCTTTCAATTCCTACCAATCGGGGACCCTTCGTCATGATTACTTGCTACTTCACCATGTTCGCTTGTGCAAGAAACTTGCCCGTGCAGCGGTGTAACAAACATGTCTCGGGGGCCTACATTACAATGCGCTTACAGCTTGTGCGTTATAAGCCATAGTAGTATAGCACAGAGGCCCCGGAGGTCCGCGCTCTTTTTAACGAACCCTCACGATAATTCCGATCTCCGCTGAGCTGCAAGAGCGCGCGGTCAATATACGCGCATGCACGCTTTTGACAACTAAAACGACCCTATTTGCTTGCGAACGATTGACAAAAGCGTGCATGTGCGAAGAAGCTCCGTCGGAAAATCCCCGAGCCTCCCCCTCTGCCGGATCAGCATGCAGAACCGGCCTGTCGACCGGAGTCCAGCAGCCCAGAAAAAAGCGCGCCGAAGACAGCGCGCTTGGCATTGCGGGCGAACAGGCTAGCGGACTACCCCTTCGCCTGGCACTCCGCGCATACGCCGTCGAAGATGATCTCGTGGTGCTCGATGGCGAAGCCGTGGGCGTCGGACACGTACGACGCGATGTCGTGCTGGTAGGGCATGTCGATGTCGAACACGCCGCCGCACACGCGGCACTTCGCATGGTAATGCGGCTTGTTGAGGAAATCGTAGCGGTCGGCGCCGTTGGGAACCTCCACGCGCAGCACCTCGCCCCGGTTCGCCAGCACCCCAAGGTTGCGGTACACCGTCGCGCGCGAGATGTTGGGATGGCGCTCGCGCACCACCTCGTACACGTCGGCCGAGGTCGGATGGTTATGCAGCGACTGCACCGCCTCCAAGACGAGCGCTCGCTGAATGGTGTTGCGCGTCGTCGCGCGCTCTGCAGTTTCCGTAGCCATGAGCATCCTGTCGTTCGCATATCTAACCATACTGTTGATTAATTAGGATTATATATCATTAGTATGAAATGGCAAGGTACCGCGTCAAACGGCACCTTGCCTCCCGCGAACGTCCACATCCCCCGCCCTGCCCGCGTCCAAACGCACGACACGCGGGAGAAGGAGGCCTCAGGCCAGCCCCCCCTTCTTACAGCGCTTCCGAACCGCGCTCGCCGGTACGTATGCGGACGACGTCCTCCACCGGGAAGATGAAGATCTTGCCGTCTCCCACCTCGCCGGTGCGCGCCGTGGCGCGGATGAGGTCGACGAGCGGACCCGTCTCCGCGTCGTCCACCACAAGCTCGAACTTCACCTTGGGAATCATGTTCAGCATGATCTCGGTGCCGCGGTAGTGCTCCTTCCACCCATGCTGCTTGCCGCAGCCCTGCACCTGCGAGACGGTCATGCCCGACACCTGCGCGGCGAAGAGTGCTTCCTTGAGCGGCTCGAGCTTCTCGGGTCGCACGATAGCCGTGATCTTCTTCATGTTCGCTCCTTTCCTAGTCGAGGCCCACGTAGGCCGGGTACGCGCTCTCGCCGTGAGCCGCCACGTCGAGGCCCTGCGCTTCCTCGGCCTCGCTCACGCACAGGCTGCCCTTGAAGCATGCCTTCACGACGAAGCCCAGGACAACGTCGAGCACGCCCACAAACACGACCGTCACGAGGATGCCGAGCACCTGCGCGCCCAGCAGCGCGGGATCGCCCGTGTAGAACAGACCGCCGAATTCGGTCCACGAAAGCTCGGGCACGCAGAACAGGCCGGTCAGCACGCCGCCCGTGACGCCGCCGATCGCATGGATGCCGAAGGCGTCGAGCGCGTCGTCGTAGCCGAGCTTCCGCTTGAGGAACGACACGGCGAAGTAGCACACGGGCGACACGACGAGGCCCATGACCACCGCGGCCCACGGCTCCACGAATCCCGCCGCCGGCGTGATGACCACGAGGCCGGCCACCAGCCCCGTCGCCGCGCCCACGAGCGTGGGCTTGCCCGCGCGCGCACGCTCGATGAGCATCCACGACACGAGCCCTGCGCCCGACGCCACCACGGTGTTCACGAGCGCAAGCGCCGCCACGCCGTCGGGGGCGAACTCGGAGCCCGCATTGAAGCCGAACCAGCCGAACCACAAAAGCGTGGCGCCCAACGCGACGAACGGCACGTTGTGTGGACGGTAGCTCACCAGGCCGAACCCGCGCCGCTTGCCTGCAATCAGGCAAAGGATGAGGCCCGTGAGGCCGGACGAGATGTGCACCACGTCGCCGCCCGCGAAATCGAGGGCCCCGATGGTGTCGCCCACGAGGCTGCCCTCGCCGCCCCATACCATGTGCGCGAGCGGCGGGTACACCACCACGGTCCACACGGCCACGAACGCGCACACCGCGCCGAACTTCATGCGACCGGCCACCGCGCCGGTGATGATGGCCGTGGTGATCATGCAAAACGCCAGTTGGAACACCACGTCGGCCATCGCGGGATACGCGTCGTGACTCAGCGCTTCGGGCGCCTCGCTCGTTATGTCGATCACGAGCCCTTGCAGGCCTATCTGATCGAAGCCCCCGAAGAACGGTATCGAGCCGTCGCCACCGTACGCGAACGACCAGCCGCACACCGTCCACGTGATGCCGACGATGCCGAGCACCGCAAACGACATGATCATCGTGCTCACGACGTTCTTACGGCGGCTCAAGCCCCCGTAGAAGAACGCCAGACCCGGCGTCATCAGCAGGACGAGCATCGCGCAAACGATCATGAAGCCCGTCGACCCTGTGTCAAACATATGCATCTACCTCCTTGGAAATCGCGCGTCGCATCGGTTACGCTTCGATGATCCCACGCTTTGACCTGGTGTTGAGTCACAGCTGCCACTGTTAACACGCCGGGAAACGTCTTGTAACAAACACGAAGCGGCCGCGTTACAATAAGGAAACACGCACCACCGCCCCACCCGCGAAAGGTTGCCTTCCATGAGCATCGCATTCGACGCCGTTCGAACCGCCGACGATAGACAGCGCCTCGCCGCGCTGGCCGACGAGATCTGGCACGAGTACTGGCCCGCCCTCATCGGCGACGCGCAAACCGACTACATGGTGGAGAACTTCCAAAGCCTCGGCGCCATCGAGCGCGACCTGCGCGAGCACGCCTACGAGTACTGGTTCCTGCGCGCCGAGGACGACGGGCGCATCGTGGGGTACACGGGGGGCCGCGCGGAGCCCGAGACGAACCGCTACTTCATCTCGAAGGTGTACCTGCAGGCCGAGGAACGCGGCAAGGGCTTCGCCTCGCAGGCCATCGCCTTCTACGAGCGGCTGTGCCACGAGCGCGGCCTCGAGGCGATGTACCTCACGGTGAACAAACACAACGACCTTGGTATTCGCGCCTATCTCGGCAAGGGATTCGAAACCATCGACGCTGTGGAAACCGACATCGGCAACGGCTTCGTCATGGACGACTTCATCATGGAGAAACGGGTCGAGTAGCCCGAGAGGCCAAGTCGCCGACAGTCCTTGCGGAACCGTCGGCGACAAGGGTACTTATCTACGCCGCCGTCGAAAGCTTGTTGGCCTCGGCGACGGTCAGCCAGCCCTCCGGCACTTCGGCTTCGCTGTGGCACTGCGTGCAGTACATCACGGAAGCGCGGTGCGCCTTGTGGCACTCGCTGCACTCGATCTCGCCGTGCTGCGGCTGATGCGGGTTGAACTCCATGTCGCTCGTGGCCTTGATCAGGTCGTCGCGCGTCAGGTTGTGGCAGCTCTCGTTCAGGCAGAACTCGTCGGCGTCAACGCCGCGAGCCTCGGTCAGCATCTCCGTGTCGCGCTCTTCAAGCGGGTACACGTAGTTGCCGGTGACCCAGTTCATGCCCTCGGACATCTGCTCGCTCAGCGTCGGCACATGGCAGGCCATGCAGTCCTTGCCCTGAGCCTTGTGCGAGACGGCCAGCATCGCGTTCGTGTTGGCAACTTCGTTGCCCCACTTGTCGACGCCCGCCGTGCCTGCTTCCTGCTCGTACGTTTCCAAGTACTCGTCCATCGGCGTGTGGCAGATGGCGGCGCAGAAGCTCGGCTGCTCGTGCCAAACCCAGAAGCCGGCACCGGCTGCAATCAAGACAACCACGACAACGCCCACGACGATGGGCCACTTCCTCGTCCGGGGCGCGGGATCCCCGATCACCACAGGTTCCTCAGCCATGGCGCTCCCCTACTCCCACGGCTCGAGGGCGGCCACGTTCCGCCCGGCCTCGCGGCCCCAGACGACGGTGTTCGTGATGGACCAGCCGCAGCCGAAGTAGAAGGCACCCGAGACGTTACCCCCGATGATGCACCCGGCGCCGTACAGCCGTGGAATGGGGTTGCCGTCGAGGCCGATGATCTCGGCTTCCACGTTGGACTTCGCGCCGGCGAAGGTGCCCATAGGGCCGGGGCGCACGACATCGCAGTAGAACGGCGGCGTCGCGATGGGGGCCATGTTGGCCCTGCGGCCGAAGTCGGCATCCAAACCGGCCTCGCAGAAAGAGTTCCACCTCTCCACTTCGGAGGCGAGGGCGGTCGGATCGCAGCCGATAAACTCGGCGAGGCCATCAACCGAATCGGCCGAGAACGTAGTATCGCACGTGTCGGGCGTATGCCCTTTCATCTCGAAAAAAGGCGCCCCGGTCGCATCGTACACATAGAAGATATAACCCGTAGTCGGATCGTCGGGGGTGAAACCCTGCTTCCATGCAGCTTGCGCGCACTCGTGCACGACATAGCCCCACTCGGCATCGTCCTGGCAAAACCGTCTGCCGGTCTTGTCCACGAGGATGGCGTCTATGTTCGACGAGTCGTGGATATTGACGTCCTTGCCCAGGATCTCGCTCATACCCCAGTCGCTGATGCCGCCTACGTAGATAGAATCGTTCATGCACACGGCCTGCTGCATGCAAAGCTCAGCACCGATCTCGCGCAGCATCCGCACCCCGTCACCGGTATTCGAGTCCATATCGGGGTTGCCCGGAGCGAGCAGCCCTGCGCCTTCGAGCGTTAGGCCCCAGACGTTCTGCATGAGGCCCAGGTCCTTAGACATCTCAAGGTTGTTGTCCACCGAAGCGCACGCCATGACCACGCCTTTTCGCGCCTTGGCGAAGGAGCCGTCGGCCAGCTGCACGCCGATAACGGAGCCTTCGGCGTTCTTCAGGATGTGCGCCACCTCGCAGCCCATCTCGATTTCGATGTTCGACAGGCTTTCGGCGCGCTTTTTCAGCGTTGCCATATGGCCTTCCGTCGCACCGTAGGCATTGTGGTTGTACACCGAGCGCGGCACGACATCGGCCTCCGTGTCGCCGCATGACCAGACCGGGGGCAGCGGGCTTGCGCCCTCGTACGTGCGACCGGTGTCCATCATCCAATCGACGGCCTCGCCGGAGCGCAAGCACGCCTCGCGGATCATATCCTGGTTTCCCAGACCTTGCGACCAGCGCAGCATCTGGTTCGCGAACGCTTCGCCCGTATCGCCCGCGTAGCCGGTGATCTCTTCCTGAGTGGACCAACCCGCTGCCAGCATGTATCCACCGCATAGTGCCGAGTTGCCGCCGTACATCGCCTTGTCCTTCTCGAACACGACGACGTCGGCGCCGGCCTCTGCCGCCTCGATGGCCGCGCACGTGCCGCCGCTGCCCGAGCCGACGATGACGACATCAGTCTCGTACTTCCAGTCGACGTCGGCCGGGTCGAGGCCCCCGGTTGCCGCAGGCGCGGTCTGAGCCTGTGCTTCGGATGCGCTTTTCGGCGCGCAACCGGCCAACATGCCTGCTCCTGCCGCCGTGGCGCCGAGCAGCGTGGCCGCCTTGAGGAAGTCTCGCCTTCCCATTCCCCGTTCGATGCCGCGGCACTTTCCGTATTCCATGACACCCTCCTTCTCGATTCCATCGTGCGCTTCCCGAACACTCGGAAAGTCCCTTCGCAATCCCAGTCTAATCACAGCGCAACGTCAGGTAAAACACGGTATTGACCATTTGTTTTCGCAGGTCAAAATACTAGTTTTCCGCAAGTGACGATTTTCGACAGCAGACGCGCGGCCGAGAGGAGCGCGGCGTAGTATACTGCGAGCGCAACGAAGACCGAAGGGACGGAGATGCCGATGAAGGGGTTCGCCGACGCTGCAGCGCTCGAGAGCGCGCTCGCGCTTCTGCATGATGCAGAGCTCATGGAATTCGTCCAGGAACATCAGCACAACTACCTCTACCGCGCGGATTTCATGAAAGAGCCTATGCCCGGGGATGCAGACCCGGCGCTTATGTGGGAGCTCGTGTCTTTCGTCCGACGCATGGCGGGAAGGCCTACCGTGCGGGAGCTGAACAAGTCGCAGCCAATCGGCCGGCAATGCTTCTGGACGGCGACGCCCGAGATGATCGCCGGACTGAACGATATCGTGAGCAGGAGCAATCCCTCCGCCCAGCTAACGCAGTCGCTCGCGCGGCTCAGCACGCGACCCGCCATCCAGCAACTTGCGCTTGAAGAGCTGGAAGCGGCAGGGTATCGCGACGGCGTCGACGTCGAGCATGAAGAGCTGCGGGAGATCGTTTGCGACAAGCGAGCGCCGGAAACGCCCGAAGAACGGCTCTTCGCCAACGCGAGAGAGCTCATCGAAGAAATCGAGGAGCTCGCGTCCGAACCGTTCAACGTCGAGCTCATCGCCTACATGCACGAGCGCCTCGCGCTCGACACGAAGGGGCTTCGCGTCGAGCCTCGCCCTTCCCCCGCACCGAAGACCTCCGTGCCGTCACCACCTTCCGATCAGCTGCTCGAATCGATCGTCGCAGGATGCGAGAATCCATGCCTGTGGGGTCCCCATCCTTTATTCGGCGCGCTGATAAACGCCGACACGATTTGGGTAACGCCGGCATTCGAGCGCTTCAACGGACTCATGGAGTTGCTCATTCGCTGGCGATCGTACTATGCGATCGGCGTCCCGGCCCTTCGCTTCGTGCCGCTATCCAAGATGCGCCTCGACTGGGAGCGACGGCTCGTCGGGCCTCCCGACGCCCCCATGCGCTACGGAGAAGCGCTCGTCGTCAGCAGTTTCGGCGTAGACAGCACCCCGTACAGCCAACAGATGATCCACTTTCTCGACAGAGGGCTGAACAGGCTCGAACGCATCGTGGCGCGCACCGAGGAGATCGGCGAGCGCTGCAAGCACCTCATCTTCGAGGACAGGAGGCTCACCCTGCGCCAAAAGCAACTGCTTGCCGATCTCGTAGACAACCCCTTGCTCGTCGTGGACGTGGGCATGTACGAGAAGCGATTCGACATCGCCGCTTCAACGGCGAGAGCTGATCTCACACGCCTCGTCTCGCTCAACTTCCTGCTTACGGAGTTCTCGGCCAAGAAACAGGTATTCTGGCTTCGCCCCGATATCTCCCGCGTGCTTGCCAGCCGCTCTGCAGCCTCAACTCCTGCTTCAAGCACGCAAGCTTGAAGCAGGCGCGCTCGTCGGGCGGTGTATGATCGGTTCACCAGTCGAGAGAAAGGTGCAGGCATATGGGCAAGTTCGTGATTAAGACCACCGACGCAGGATGCCATTTCGTGCTGAAAGCCGACAACGGCGAAGTCATCGCCACGTCGCAGGTGTACAAGTCGAAGGAGTCCTGCAAGAAGGGCATCGAAAGCGTCAAGAAGAACGCCCCGGACGCCGCCGTGGTGGAAGAGGACTAAGCGCACGCAGAACGTCCTTCGTCCCAAACGGGGATGTCCTCGTTTGGGACATTTCCGCCTGACGCCTCATAAGCAGCCGCTTCCCATCCGCGACATGCGACGGATTGCCAAAACGATTCGACGATCTTGCCTGTCGCGCAGGACGTTTTCCTATTGCGCGTTCGTCCACTCTTTCATCTTGCCGATCAATTCGTTCTTGCTATGGATATCCAGTTTCCGGTAAATGCTCTTTGCATGCGTCTGGGCGGTGCTTTTGGAAATGAACAATTCATCGGCAACTTTCGTCAAGCTGTAGCCTTGCGAAAAAAGCTGGATTACTTCGACTTCGCGCTGCGTCAATTTGTACTCGCTCACGCGTTCGCTTGGAACTCTTGCGGCGGAATTCGCCGCGCTATCGAGAGCTTTATCGCTCGAATTCGGCTGCTTTCGCAACGCCAACACTCCGAACGCTACAACAACAAAAGCCATCAAGGAAAACAAAACCATCAACACGAGCGTTTCCAACGACAGCAGCCCTTCATCCGGGGAAGAGCCCAGAACCCCGGGCACCATTACGTAGCTGACGAGCCACGACGCCACTTCGGTCAAAATACCGCAGACAAGAAACAGTGGTACGGGAGGGATCCTTCCCTTCGTGGCGATATCGCAGAGCAGCACCCATAAAAAGAAGTCGAGCGATGATCGGGCGACGACTACGATATGGCCTCCCTCCACATACGAGCCAAATATGAGCGACGCAAACATGCCCGAAAAGAAAAGCAACGCCAAAACCATCCAGCAAACAAGGGTCAGTCGACCGATGCTCATTCTTTTCGCCATCGACAGAGGCTTCGAACCCGCAGCTTCCCCGTTGCCGTCGATACCGTGCTTGGTTTTGAACCAGTACCAAACACATGCCGCAAGGATCAAACCCGATACTCCGATTGAAATCACCCAACGAAGGTAGGGGACGCTTTCCGAAGAATAACCGGTGTCGATAATGCCGCGCACTACGCTCCCCGCAAGCAAGAAAGCAATATAGAGGCCTATGTACAATGTCGTAGTCTGGTTAATCCATTTTTTCGAGCCCGAGGGCTTGCTTCTTTTCTGCTTTGGAATCCGACCCTGAGGTTGAGCCAGACACCAGGACAACCCGACGATTAGCGGAGTCATTGTCGTAAGAAGAGGCTTCATCGAAGCAAACGAAAGAGAAAGGGCCGTAAGGAGAACGATGCTCATGAAATACGATATCGCCAGCAAGACTAGATGCTTTGCCCCAAACGAACTCGAGAAGTACTGCGCCCAAGCAAGATAATTTCCCAAAAACCCGATAACGGTTAACAAAATTGAAAGCCAGAAAACGACCGCATCGAAAACTCCCGCTTGAACGCACATGTTCAAAACTGCGCCCATGGTTCCGATGATCGACGAAGCCAATACGACCCTTTTTCCCAACGAATAGCATCCGCCGCTTTTCTTGAAGAAAAAGAGGGCGATCACGCTCAAAACAAGCGCTTCGATGAGAAACACGGTGTAAAGCTGGATACCGTATCCGAAAACCGAAACCTCGCTACCGAGAGGATACAAAGTCCCAAAAACTGCCTGATAGCGAAAATATGCCCAAAAGAACGTCATGCCTACGATCGGTGCCACGATTTTTTTGACGTTCCCCATGCCCAGAGCTCCTTTTAAGCGAGTTTCCGAATAGCCGAATCCTTATTTGGACGCTTTTCCTCACGCATCGCTATTCTATTCCAGCAATCCCCTGTCCGTTAGTATACCCTGCCACACATTCCAACCGCCTCATTCCCAAGGGCCTAACTGACAATCAAACGGGCAAAAAGAAGCCATTTCTGTAAATATCCCCTATTTTATGGTCAGCTCTTCGGACATTTTTAAAGAATCCCATCGTTTATAGGATGGAGCACGCGCACGACCGAATCGATAATCGCCCTGTCGCTGCCAACGTTCGCAAAAGCGGACAGGAGAAAGAGGGGATGTATGAATCTGAATCGTCGTGATTTCTTAAAAGGTGGGGCTTTGATTGGCGGCACTGCCGCACTGGGCACCATGTTCGGATGCGCAGCAAGCCCAAAGGGATCAACCTCGGGAGCGGTTTCAACTGACGCAGGTTTGCCCGCAGGCACCACCGCCGAGGATTTCGCGCAGTCTTCGGTCTCGCTTGACCCTATCACCGCGTTCTCAGAAGAGAAAACCTACGACATCGTCGTTGTCGGCGCCGGCACGGCTGGCGTTCCTGCAGTATATTCAGCACTGGAAGAAGGAGCGACGGTCGCATGCCTGCAGCGCGAGGGCACGGTGCAGGCCAACGGCAACGGCTCGTCGGGCATCATTCTGGAAGAAAGCAACGAAGCCGGCATCTTGCAGTATATGCAAGCTTGGAGGAAAGCCGGCGGCTATCGCATGAATCCCGACTTGCTGAAGCTGTTCGTCGATCACTCCGGCGAGACGCACATGTGGATGCTTCAACGCTCGGCAGAAGTTGACTATATCCCGAGCCCGATCTCCGCAACGAAGACCACCTACGACGAGGGTAACTTCTGCACGGCCGTCATTAAGACGTATGGCCCGAAACCCAAGAACCACACTGACATCATGGCCCTTCTTGCCGCAGCAGCGGAAAAGCAAGGTGCGGAATTCTTTTACAGCACGCCGGCCGTCCAACTGGTCAAAGACGAAAGCGGCGCGATCACCGGCGTTATCGGCAAATCGGAGAACGACTACATCAAGTTCAGCGCAACCAAAGCCGTCATCCTGGCAGCGGGCGACTACCAGAACAACGAAAGCATGGTCGAGCGCTACTCCCCGGACGTCGTCCGCTTCGGCCGCAAGCAGATGAACCGCACGGGCGACGGCATCCTGCTCGGCATGACCGCAGGCGGCGCCATGTCGCCGGTCAACCATGCGAAGACCATGCACGACATGGATGCCGCGCCTATGCTCATGACCCGCATTCCTCTTATGGCGCTCGATGAAAAGGGCGAGCGTTTTATGAACGAAGAGATTCCGATGGAATCATGGGACTTGACGCTCAACACCCGGAAAGATGTCGAGGATCCCGGGCGCTTCTTTCGCATTTTCGATAGCGATTATATGGTGAAATACGGATCGAAAACCTCAATCGAATCGCTTGAGAACTATATTCCCGGCTTCAAGGAGAGCCCGGAGAACGTCTATCCTTCACTCGTCGACACGCATCGTGCCGATACGTTGGATGAATTGGCGGAGCAGTTGGGCATCCCCGCCGACGCCTTGAAGAAGAGCGTCGAGAAATGGAACGAGGCGTGCGCATCGGGCGTCGACAACGAGTTCGGCGTGCTGAAGGAGAACCTGCATCCCATCGACACACCGCCCTACTGGGGCATACGCCAATGGATCCGCTGCAGCGCCATCAACTCCGGCGTCATGGTGAACGGCAACTGCCAGGTCCTCGACGCTCAGGGCAATGTCATCAAGGGGCTGTACTCGGTCGGCTCCGGTGCCGGAAACCTGTGCGGCGGTTTGGAATGGAACCTTGCCCAGGGAGGCCTGTGCTGCGGTTCCTACATGACGATGGGCCGGTATGCAGCCATCCACGCCATTACCGGCAAGATGGAACCGAGCAAGCCCGCCACATACGAAGACACCAAGAGCTATTGGGCTAAGTAGCGCCCCTTCTTCCATCCTCCCTCCCTTGCGGCCACCGGATGCCGCCGTGGTGGAAGAGGGCTAAGCACGAAAGCGGCCTCCGGATTCGGAGGCCGCTGCATGTTCACGCAATTACACCTGACCAAAACATGACGGCTTTCACATCTTGCCCTTCAACGATGTGAAAGCCGTCATGTTTTGCTACAATGCAGTCACCACAACTGCTCTTCGCAAGAAGATGCATCGACAATTTCATACATCGCAAGCTTTCAACAGCAAACGAGGAGGGCATCTGCCCCCTCCTTTCGATTGTTGGGCTTGCGCTCATATTGTCGATGCGGAGCAGTTGTGGTGACTGTGGTGGGTGCCTTCCTTACTTGCTCTGGGTAACAGGGGCTCCCTCTTGCAGTCCAACAGATTGCTCGACAGGAGGAGCCAAAATGAATCTCGTAAGCGCGGTTTGCCCTAGTTGCGGTGCCCAAATCCAAATCCCGCCTGATCAAGACAGGGCGTTCTGCTCGTATTGCGGAAATCAGATTGTGGTTAAAACCGAAATCGCCGACAAGGTGAAAATCGACGGCGTGGTGAAGATCCAGTCTGCCGACTTCATCATCGAGGCGGGGGCTCTGAAGGAATACCACGGAGCCGGCACCGACGTTGTCATACCGGATAACGTTACGAACATAAGTGGAGCATTTCGGAAGACGTCCATTACTACGATTACCTTACCTGAAGAACTCCAAGTGCTATCCGGCGCCTTCGATAGCTGTTCTTCGCTCAGAGCCGTCAACTTGCCCGAAAGGCTTCAGGACATCTCCTACTCCTTTTTCGGATGCGAGTCGCTCAAATCTATCACGCTTCCCGACGGACTCGAGAACCTGAAAGGATCTTTCGGCTATTCAGGCCTCGAACGCGTAACCATACCGAGCGGAATCGGCACGATAGGCGGCAACGATCTTGATGACGGCTGCTTTTCGGGCTGCGACTCCCTTGCAGAAGTCGTCATTGAAGAAGGAGTCTCCTGCATAGGAACGAATTGCTTCAGCCATTGTTCCTCACTCGAAGAGGTCATCATCCCTGCATCTGTCACAAAAATTGGAAATTTTGCTTTTCAGGAATGCAAAAACCTATCGGACGTAACCATCCTGGGATCAAATACCAAGCTGGAAATGAGCGCTTTTCGGCACTGCCCTTCTTTGACCACCGTCAACGCACCGACATCTGTCTTGAAGAACATATTCCGCGACTACGGGAAACCAGAGTGGCGTCCCTTTTACGACACCCCCTGGTATGACACGCGAGGAAAGGAGGAACGCAAAGCACTCGGCATTTGCGAACACTGCGGAGGTAACATCAAAGGCGTCCTTGTCAAAAAGTGCAGTCACTGCGGCAGGAAATACTAATTAGAAAATACATGGTCGCAAGATCGACAGAAGGGTGCGAATCCTATGGGACTCATCAAGGCAATGGGAGGTTCTACTCGGGGAGTTCTTGCCGATTCGTGGAGAGATTTCTTCTACTGCGAGTCGCTTGATGCCTCCACATTGGCGTCAAAAGGACAGAAGAAGACAGGGAACCCTGATCGTTCCTCAAACGCCAAGGGAGACGAAAACGTTATCTCGAACGGTTCAATTGTTGCCATAAACGATGGCCAGTGCATGATCATAGTCGAATCAGGAGCTGTCGTTGACCTTTGCGCCGAACCCGGCGAATACCTATATGAAACGTCAAGCGAGCCGAGCGTCTTCTACGGCCCGTTGGGCGCAAACGTCAAGAGCACGTTCAAAGAGATGCAACGTCGTATAGGATTCGGCGGCAGTCCCGGGAAAGACCAGCGCGTTTACTACTTCAACATCAAGGAGATCGTCGGAAACAAATACGGAACCCCTAACCCCGTTCCCTTCCGCGTCGTCGATGCCAATATTGGCCTTGATATCGACATAGCCGTACGCTGCAATGGCGAATATTCGTACAGGATAGATAACCCCCTGTTGTTCTACCGCAACGTTTGCGGGAACGTTGAAACCACCTACACAAAGGATCAACTGGATTCTCAGTTGAAAAGCGAGCTATTGACCGCCCTGCAACCTGCATTTTCCCGCATCTCGGCTGCTGGCGTGCGATACAGCAACGTTCCCGCGCATACTCGCGAACTTGCAGCGCTTCTAAACGAAGAGCTCACTGACACATGGCGAAGCCTTCGCGGAATGTCCGTCGTGTCCTTTGGAATGAATTCTATTCGAGCTTCGGAAGAGGACGAACTCGTTATCAAGCGACTTCAGAGCGCTGCGGTGATGCGCGATCCGAATATGGCAGCCGCCAATCTGGTAGCCGCCCAATCCGATGCCATGCGCATCGCGGCAGGAAACGCAAACGGAGCAGCTAACGGCTTTATCGGTTTAGGGCTAGCGAACATGACAGGCGGAACGGATGCGGGACGTTTGTTCACCGACGCAGCGACCAGCTTTCATCATTCCGGATCCTTCAATCAGCAGAACTGGACTTGCTCTTGCGGAGTAAAGAACTCGGGGAACTTCTGCCAAAACTGTGGCAAAGAGCGCTGCAGTGATTCCGCATGGACTTGCCCTTCATGCGGTACGAGCAGCGCAGGGAACTACTGCTCGCAGTGCGGCAAAGCCAGAACGCAGCCCTGATGCATTCCTAGAACAGCATCAGGAACAAGTGCGTGAAGGCGAAGGCCAGGAGGCCGCAGCCGGGGAACGTGAGGATCCAGGTGAGCACCATCCTGCCGGCCAGCCCCCACTTCACCGTGCGGATGCTCTTCTCGGCACCCACACCCATGATGGCGGTGGTCTTCGTGTGGGTGGTGGATACGGGCATGCCGGTGAACGTGGCCAGGCCGATGCAGAAGCAGGCCGACAGGCACGCCGCGAAGCCCTGGTATTGCTCCATCTTCACCATGTTCATGCCCACGGACTTGATGATCTTCTTGCCGCCCACGGCCGTGCCCAGCGCCATCGTCGCCGACACGAGGATGATCAGCCAGAACGGGAACTCCACGTTCGAGTCCACCGCGCCGCTCATGCCGATCATGATACCCAGCATGCACAACGACATGAACTTCTGGCCGTCCTGCGCCCCATGGAGCACGGCCACGCCCGCGCCCGAGATGATCTGCGCCCATTTGAAGAACGAGTTCGCCTTCGCGCGCGAAGCGCGGCAGCACAGCTTCTTGATGAGCCTGGTGAACAGCCAGCCAGTTCCGAAGCCCAGGAATGTGGAGATGACCAGGCCGTAGACGACCTTCACCCACTCGTCGCCGTTCACGCCCGTCAGGCCGCCCTGCAGGGCGATGGCCGCGCCGGTGATGCCGGCGATGAGCGAGTGGCTTTGAGAGGTGGGGATGCCGAAGTACCACGCAGTCACACCCCAGACGATGATGGCCACCATGGCCGCCGCGAGCGCGATGAGGGCGGCTTGGTTGTCGCCGCCGAAGTCGACCATCTTGAAGATGGTGAGCGCCACAGCCGACGACACCATCGTGATGGCGGCCAACCCCACGAAGTTGCATACCGCCGCCATCGCAATGGCGGGACCGGGTCTCATAGCCTTCGTGCCCACCACGGTGGCGATGGCGTTGGGGGCGTCGGTAGCCCCGTTCACCACGGTGGCGCCCAGCGTCAGGACGACGATGAGGGCGAGCACCGGGTCGCCCATGAGCGCCGCGGCGAACGCTCCCAGATCATAGCTCATGCCGGTTTCCTCCGAACCCGAACGTTGAAGACAAAGCACTCGGAGCAATGATAGGGATGCAATGTCAGGATCAGGCAACGGAAAGATCAAGTTTAGGTAAAATCGCTTGTCACACGCGCGCGAAGGATGCGCCGAATGTAGAGAAAAAGCGCCGGCTGCACAATTGCAGCCGGCGCCTTCATGCCAAGAACGATCGTTTTTACCGCGCGAGACGCTCCTGCACGGAAGCGGCGATGCCTTCGGCGTCCAAGCCCAGGTCGTGCAACAGCTGGTTCGTGGAACCCTGGGGCACGAACGTGTCGGGGATGCCCAACGTCAGCGCGGGGACCGCGAGGCCTTGACGCGCCAGCTCGCCCAGCACGGCCTCGCCTACGCCACCGGAGATGATGCCGCCCTCCACCGTCACGACGAGCTTCGTTTGCGCCGCACGGGCTATTTCTTCCGCATCGAGCGGCTTGACCCAGCGCATGTCCACCACGCGCGCCTCGATGCCGCTCTCGGACAGCAGCTCGGCCGCCGCTTCGGCGCGCGGCACCATACGCCCGAACGCAAGGATGGCCACGTCGTCGCCTTCGCGAACCACGCGTGCCTTCCCCTCTTCCAAAACCTGCGGCTCGTCGGGCAAGGCTACGCCCTCGGCCGCTCCGCGCGGGTAGCGGATGGCGAAAGGCCCGCCCAGCGCGAGCGCGGTATGCAGCGCATGCACGAGCTCGGCCTCGTTGGAAGGAGCCAGCATCCTCATATGCGGGATCATGCGCATGTAGGCGAGGTCGAACATGCCATGGTGCGTCGGGCCGTCCTCGCCCACGATGCCGGCGCGGTCTATGGCGAACACAACGTCGAGATCCGGCAGCGCGTTGTTGATGATGACCTGATCGATGGCTCGCTGCAAGAACGTGGAGTAGATGGCCACGACCGGCTTCTTGCCGCCCGTCGCCAAGCCGCTGGCCAGGCCCACCGCGTGCTCCTCGGCGATGCCGGCGTCCACGAACCGATCGGAGAACTCTTCGGCGAACGCGTCCAAGCCGGTACCGCCCTTCATGGCGGCCGTGATGGCCACGATACGCTCGTCGCGTCGCGCTTCGGCGGCCAGCGCCTTGCCGAACACGCTCGTGTACGACGGCGCCGATGCCGCTTTCTTCTTCACATCCCCCGTCGCGATATCGAACGGCGCGATACCGTGGAACTTCTCAGGGTTCTGGACCGCCGGCGCGTATCCCGCGCCCTTGCGCGTGACCACGTGCACGAGCACGGGAACGTCGGTGTTCATCACGGACGCCAACGTCTCTTTGAGCAGGCCGATATCATGACCGTCTATGGGCGCCGTGCACAGGATGCCCAGCTGTTCGAAAATCATCGAGCGCGGGATGACGAACTGCTTCATCGACTCCTTCACGTTGCGTCCGAAGTTCGCAAGCGCGCTGCCGAAAGCCCCGCTGCTCTCGAGCGCCTCCTGCACGGAGTCGCGGGTTTGGCGATACTGAGGCGTGGCTCGCATGTAACCGAGGTGCTTCATGAGCGCGCCCACGTTGCGCGAGATGGACATCTCGTTATCGTTGAGGATGATCACCATGGGCGTCTGCGCCTGGCCGATGTGGTTGAGCGCTTCGAACGCCATACCGCCCGACAGGGCCGCGTCGCCGATGACGGCCACGATCTTCTCGTCGCCGCCCGAGAGTTCGCGCGCCTGCGCCAGACCGAGCGCCACCGACAGCGAGTCGGACGCATGACCCGACGGATGCACGTCGTAGGGGCTCTCGTCGGGCTTCGGAAACCCGGACAGGCCGCCGTAGGTGCGCAACGTGCCGAAATCATCGAGGCGGCCGGTGATCAGCTTATGCGCATAAGCCTGGTGCCCAACGTCGAACACGATCTTGTCGTGCGGGCAATCGAGCATGCTGTGCAAGGCCAGGATGATCTCCACCGCGCCCAACGATGACGCAACGTGACCGCCGGTTTGAGAAGCCGTCGTCACGATCTCCTCGCGCACCTCCTGCGCCAGAATGGACAGCTCTTCGTTCGTGAGCAGTTTCAGATCGGCAGGGGACGACACCATATCGAGAATACGATTATCCATATGCATCCTTCAACAGGGGCTACGCCGAAACCGGCGCACCCGTCTCCTGCGCAGACGCCTCGTCGGACGACTCGGCAGACCGCTCGCCCGCTTCCTCGACGCCCTGCTGCGCTTCGATGTTCTCCTCGAGCAAATCGCTGGCGCGAAGCCCGAGTCCTACCGCTTCCTCGTACAAGGCGAGCGCAGCGTCAAGCTCCAGCTCGTCGCTGCTCACCGCGTCGACGATTTCATCGAGGCGGGACTTTACCGCCTCGAAGCTATCATACGACTCAAGCGCCATAGGAGGAGGCTCCTTCCGGCGACTCGCCCTCCTGCTCCGGCGACCCGCACTTCTGAGCCGCGAGGGGCTCGCTTTCGGGTTCCGCGATTTCGTTCTCCCGCATCGCCAGAGGCTCTTCGTTGCCAGCGGCATCCGCATCGCAAGAAGAAGGGGCATCGGCCTCCTGGCCCTCCTCCCCCTCCAGCATCTTGGCGATACGACCCAGAATGCCGTTGACGAAGCGATGGGATTCGTCTTCCCCACCGAAGTCCTTCGCCAGCTCAACCGCCTCGTTGATGGTGACCGAGGTGGGCACGTCGTCGATGTACATCATCTCGAACGTGGCCAACCGCAGAATCGAGCGGTCGACGATGGGCATGCGGGCCAACGACCAGTTCTCGGACGTGGCGGCAAGGTGGTTGTCGATAGCGATGCGATGCGACTCCACGCCTCGCACCAGCATCAACGCGTATTCGGGCAGCGGACCGTCTTCTTCCAGGCGACGGTCGCCCTCGGCGATTGCCGCGGGCGACTCGTCGGTTATCTCGCTGGTGTACAGCACTTGGAGCGCGGCACGGCGCGCGCTGGTTCGTTCATGTCGTTTAGCAGCCATATAGATTCTTAAAGCCTCCGGACGCTTAGCGGGCGAACTGCATGCCGTCGATGTACACGTCCACAGAGCCTACCGGAATGCCAACCTGGCTGGTCACCGCGTCGGAGATAGCCTGACGGATATTGGCGGCGAGGTCGGGCAGCACATAGCCGTAGTACACGTCCACGCGAATGGAGATGTGCAGCTTGTCCTCCTCGTCCACCGTGATGTCGATGCCCTGAGTGGAGGGCTTGCTGCCGAACACGGAGCGCAGGCCGCTCGTGGTGGACGGGCCGATGCAGGCCACGCCCTCCACTTCGTTGGCCGCGATGGACACGATGGTTTCGACGACGCCCGGCGCAAGCGCCATGCCGTCGACGTTAAGCTCTGTCATAGTACGTCTCCCATCTGGGTTTCGATGAAGTCGGTGGTCACATCGCCCGAGCAGAACATCGCGTTATCGAGCACACGGCGATGGAAGGCGATCGTGGTTTCGATGCCCTCGATCACGAACTCGTCGAGGGCGCGGCGGCCGCGCGCAAGCGCTTCCTCGCGATCCTGGCCGTATACCACGAGTTTCGCCACCAGCGAATCGTAGTACGGCGAGATGCGCGAACCCGTGCGCACGTAGCTTTCCACGCGCACGCCGGGGCCGGCCGGGGCTTCGAATTTCGTGATGGTGCCAGGGCACGGGCGGAAGCCGTGCTGCGGATCTTCCGCGTTGATGCGGAACTCGATGGCATGGCCCGCAGGCGAGAACGGCGCACGGTGGGCGCAGCTCATGGGCTCGCCAGAAGCGATGCGCAGCTGCTCTTTGATGATGTCGGTGCCGGTGATCTGCTCGGTCACCGGGTGCTCCACCTGCACGCGCGTGTTCATCTCCATGAAGTAGAACGACCCGCGCTCGTCGAGCAAGAACTCGATGGTTCCAGCGTTTTTGTAGTTCACGGCGCGCACGGCCTTGATGGCCGCCACGCCCATGGCGCGGCGCAGATCCTCGGTCAGGGCCGGCGAGGGCGCTTCCTCGATGAGCTTCTGATGACGACGCTGCACGGAGCAGTCGCGCTCGCACAGGGCGACGTTGTTTCCGAAGTCGTCGGCCAGCACCTGGATCTCCACGTGGCGCGGACGCAGCACGAGCTTCTCCAGGTACACGCCGTCGTTGCCGAACGCTGCCCCGGCCTCGGTGCGCGCGGCCTGGTACTGAGCCTCAAGATCGGCCGGGTCGTGCACTTCGCGCATGCCCTTGCCGCCGCCGCCCGCCGTGGCCTTGATGAGCACCGGATAGCCCACGCTGTCGGCGAACGCCTTGGCCTCGGCCGCCGTCTCGATGCAGCCGTCGGAGCCGGGAACGGTGGGCACGCCGCACGCTTTCATCGTCTCGCGCGCGGAGCTCTTGTCGCCCATGCGCTCGATGCACTCGGGAGCCGGGCCGATGAACACGAGATCGTTATCGGCGCAGGCGCGGGCGAAGTCGGCGTTCTCGGCGAGGAAGCCGTAGCCGGGATGCACGGCTTCCGCGCCGGTGGTTTTCGCCGCGGCGATGATGTTGGCCATGATGAGGTAGCTCTTGTTCGCCTGAGCGGGGCCGATGCACACGGCCTCGTCGGCGTACTGCACGGGATAGGTGTCGGCGTCCTCGGTCGAGTAGACCGCGACCGTCTTCACGCCCAGCTCCTTGCAGGCGCGCATGATGCGCAGCGCCACCTCGCCGCGGTTCGCGATGAGAATCTTGTTAAACATTATGCTGTCTCCGGAGCCGGAGCCGGGGCACCGTGGGGCTCGATGTAGAACAGCACCGTGCCGAACTCGACGGGCGTGGCGTCCTCGAGGCACACCTCGCGGACGGTGCCCATCTCCTCGGCGGCGATCTCGTTCATGAGCTTCATGGCCTCGACGATGCACAGCGTCTGGTTGGCGGCAACCTCGTCCCCCACCTGCACGAACGGCGGTTCGCCGGGTGCCGGGGAGGTATAGAACGTGCCCACCATGGGAGCCGTGACGGCGTACCAATCGCTCGGACGCTCCACGTCGTCGGCAGCGGCTGCCGGAGCGGCGGCGGGAGCCGGAGCCACGGCGGCAACCGGCGCGGCCGCAGCGGCCACGGCAGCGGCCTCGGCCGACATCGTTCCCGGCATGCGTACGGCGATGCGGGTGCCCTCTTCCTCAACTACGATCTCGCCGACGCCGCTTTCCTCGGCGACGCGAACCAGCTCGCGAATCTGATTGATGTCCACGTAATCGTCCTCCTTGGTGTGGCTCGACTCCTGCTCCATGAGGAAATCGACCTTCTCCGATGTGCGGTGCTTGCTCAGGAACGTGCGCGCCTCGTTCGGGAACAGGGCGTACATGAGCACGTCCTCCTCGCTCTTCGCGAGGTCGCCGATCTCTTCTTCAACCTGAGCGTAGGTGGTGGTGACCAGCGAACCGGGCGCCACGTCGGGCGGCAGCATTTCGGAGTTGCCCACGACCTTCGCCACGATGTCCTTGTCCATGCGGCCCGGAGCCTTGCCGTAGTAGCCGCAGATGTAGTCCTTCATCTCCTTGGACACGACGCTCCAGCGCTTGCCGGTGAGCACGTTGAACACAGCCTGCGTGCCCACGATCTGCGACAACGGCGTGACGAGCGGCGGATAGCCCACCTCGGCACGCACCTTCGGAATCTCGCGCATCACCTCGGGCAGGCGATCGGCGGCGTTCTGGATCTCAAGCTGCGACACGAGGTTCGACATCATGCCGCCCGGCACCTGGTGCGAGTACACCTGCATGTGCGTGAGCGACGAGACGCCGCGCTTGTAGTGTCCGCGCTTGCGCATGTCTTCCCAGTATTCGGCGATCTCGAACAGGAGGTCGAGGTCGAGGCCGGTGTCGTAGCGGCTCTCCTGGAGCGCGGCCACGATCATCTCGACGGCCGGATGCGAGTTGCCGAACGCCAGCGGCGCATGAGCCGTGTCGGCGATGGCGGCTCCGGCTTCGGCGGCTTTGAGGATGTTGGCGGGCGCCATGCCGCCGACGTAATGGCAGTGGATGTGCAACGGCAAACCGATTTCGGCGTTGAACGCCTTCACCATGCGCTCGGTGCGGTAGGGCGTGAGCATGCCCGCCATGTCCTTGATGCAGATGGAGTCGGCACCGAGGTCCTTGAGCTTCTGGCCGTAGTCGAGGAAGCTGTCCAGCGTGTGCACAGGCGACATCGTGTAGGAGATGGCGCCTTCGAAGTGACCGCCGCATTCCTTGATGGCTTCGGCGTTGTCGACGACGTTGCGGATGTCGTTGAGCGCGTCGAACACGCGGAAGACATGCACGCCATTGCGCTTCGCGGCCTTGATGAAGTGATTGCAGATGTCACGCGAATAATGCTTGTACCCCACGAGGTTCTGGCCGCGAGACAGCATGGCAAGCGGCGTGTTCGGCGTCTGCGCCTTGATGGATCGCAGCCGCTCCCACGGGTTCTCGTCGAGGAAACGCATGCACGTGTCGAACGTCGCACCGCCCCACGCCTCGATGGCCCAGTACCCGACACGGTCCATTTTAGGCAGGATCGGCAGCATGTCGCCGATCTGCATACGCGTGGCCCAGAGGCTTTGCTGGCCGTCACGGATGGTGGTATCCATGATCTGAAGCCTTGGCATGAACTCACACCCCCTTCGGTTTGCAGTTAGTCAAAGATCGAAACAAGAATTATAGAGTAACCCCTTGCCGCGATAGCCATGACCGGGGAAATTCACCGACAAGCAACAGATTTCGAGCGGCGGGAGGCCGAGGCGGCCATACGTATGCAGCACGCTCATCAAAAAGACGCTGCATTGTAATCGCTGGATGACGGCTTGGGTTTTGCGCGCCGTTACGCTTTCTGTATGAGCGAGATGAGCAAAAACGAGAAGATGGCGCGCAAGGATCCCCTTGTCCAGCGCCTGTCTGCCGACTTGGGCAGCCGGCTTCTCGAAGTGCGCACCTCCGAAGGACTCTCCCAAACCACCTTGGCCGAGATGGTGGGCACGAAGCATCCTCGCATCAGCAACCTCGAAGGCGGCCTCGTGGACGTGCGCCTCTCCGACATCGTGAAGCTGGCCCGCGCCCTCGACGTGAACCCCGGCGAGCTGCTCGATCTCGCCGCTTACAAGCTGGAGGACTATCCCCTCCCCCTGCCCGACAACCACGCGCGTATGTAGACGAACAAAACGAGGGCGCCCGTCGGGCGCCCTCGTTTCCATTGAGCCGAGTCGGGGTTTCGCGCTTGCTACACGCGCTTGATGAAACGGCCGTCGCGGGTGTCGATCTGCAGGACGTCGCCGATCTCGACGAACGTGGGAACCTGCACTTCGACGCCGGTCTCCAGCGTGGCGGGCTTCGTCGTGTTAGTGGCCGTGTCGCCCTTGAAGCCGGGCTCGGTGTGCGTGACCTCGAGCTCGACGAACATCTGGGGCTCGATGCTGATCAGCTCGTCGCCAGCGTACAGCAGCGACGCCTCGTCGTTCTCCTTGAGCCACTTCGCGGCATCGCCGACGGTTTCGGTCGAGATGGCCATCTGCTCGAACGTGTCGTTGTCCATGAAGTTGAAATCGGCACCGTCGTTGTAGAGGTACTGCAGCTTCTTCGTCTCGAGACGCACGGATTCCACCTTGACGCCGGCGTTGAACGTGTTGTCGATGATGCGGCCGGTCTTGATGTCGCGCAGCTTCGTGCGGACGAAGGCGCTGCCCTTGCCGGGCTTCACATGCTGGAACTCGACGATGGTGCACAGCTTGCCGTTAAACTCGATGCACATGCCGTTCTTGAAATCGGCGGTAGAGATAGCCATACTCGGTAATCCTTTCGTTCACGGGCGATCCGCTGCGCGCCGCGGGGCCCGATCAGCGTTCAAACCGGTACATTATAACGTGTCGGGCAAACCTTGCGTGCGCACATCAACCGTATCAGAAAAAAATCAGGGCGAACCGACGGGACGGACGCGAAACCGTAACGCGTGCCGAGGTGCTGGGCGCAAAACGGCACCCATGACAATTTCCGGACGCATTTGTTGGATGCAGCGCCCCATTGGCCCCGCAAAAGCCCAGATGGCGAAAATCGTGAGGCTTTCACCGCCCGATTTTCGCTCTCTGAATTGTCATGGGTGCCGTTTTGCGCCCAGAAATCCACCGCCCGGGCGGAGAACCGGCTACAGGATCACCGGATCGTGGGTTGATCGGGTGAAGACCTCGAAGCCGTCGGGCGTGATCACGCCGAAATCTTCCAGGCGCATGCCGAATTCGCCCGGCAGGTAGATGCCCGGCTCGACCGTCACCACGTTACCCGGCACGAGGGGCTGCTCGTTGCGCGGCGACAGCGCGGGCTGCTCGTGGATGTCGATGCCCACGCCGTGGCCCAAGCTGTGGCCCATCTTGTCGGCGAAACCCGCGTCCGCGAGCGCGCGCTCGGCCAGCTCGTGCATGACCTTGCCCGTCACGCCCGGCTTGAGCGCGGCTTCCACCTGCTCGTTCGCGCTGCGGATGGCCGCGTAGGCATCGCGCATCTTCTGGGACGGCTGGCCCAGGAACACCGTGCGCGTCATGTCCGAGCAGTACCCGTGCGCCCGTGCGCCGAAATCGAGCACGACGCATTGACCCGCCTCGAGCACCGTCTGGCCAGGAATGGCATGGGGGCTCGCGCCGTTCGCGCCCGCGGCTACGATGGACGGGAACGCAAGGCCCTCGGCGCCGTGGCGACGCATGAAGTCCTCCAGCTCGATCTGCACCTCGCGCTCGGTCATGCCGGGACGCATGTACCCCACGATGTGCGCGAACGCGGCGTCGGTGACGGCCTGGGCCGCCTTCATGCGCGCGATCTCCTGCACGTCTTTCACGGCGCGCAGGTTCACGATGGAGTCGGATGTTTCGCGCAACTGCGGACGCGCGGGAGCCTCCGCGAAGGCGGCTTCGAGCGCGCGAAAGCCGGCGAGCGTCATGGAGTCCTCGATGCCGAGCGCGATGGCTTCGGCCCCGTCCGACGGCTGGTCGACGTGGCGGGCGGCGAAGGTTTCGGCGACGAACTTCGCGTGGGTGACCCGTGCGTCGTCGACCGCGACCGCTCCTTCGCGGGCAGCAGCCGCGCGCGCCGCCTCGCTATAGCGCGAGTCGGTGTGCAGCACGGCATCGTGCGGCGTGACCAGCAGCGCGTGCGCGTCCTCGTCGTCGAACACGCCGTCGAACGCGGTGAGCCAGGCGATGTTCGAGGTGTCGCGCACGAAGAACGCGCCCATGCCCGCATCGGCGCAGGCGGCGCGGAGACGATCGAGGCGAGGCCCGGCAGCCGCAGCGAGCGCGGCGCTATCGGGCGAGCAGCACATCGACGGCCTCCTTGTAGCCCTCTTTGCCCTTGCCCTTGATCTGCGCCACGCATACCGGCGCGATGACCGAGATGCGGCGGAACTCCTCGCGCGCGGAAATATCGGATAGATGCACCTCCACCGTGGGCACGTCGATGGACGACACGGCGTCGCGCAGCGCGTACGAGTAGTGCGTGTGCGCACCGGGATTGTAGACGATGCCGTCGTACGCGCCGCGCGCCTCGTGCAACTTGTCGATGAGCGCGCCCTCATGGTTGCTTTGGAAGCAGTCGACGCTCGCACCCCGCTCGGCCGCGTATTCCGTCACCTCGCGCTCGATGTCGGCAAGCGTCACCGTGCCGTACACGTCGGGCTCGCGGACTCCCAGCAAATTGAGGTTCGGCCCGTTCAACACCAGAATCTTCTTCATAATCGGCTTCCTCCCCTATGCCTTCGAGCGAGCCCAAGCGTTCAGGTGGTCGAGGATGGTGGCGTCGTCGACGTCGGCGAGCTGCCAGGAACCCACGTCGCGGGGCAGCACGAAGCGCACCTGGCCGCGACGGGCCTTCTTGTCGCGCTTCATGGCCTCCAGCATGGCCTCCGGCTCGGCCGACCAGTCGAGGGCGGGCAGGCCCAGCTGGTCGAGCAGGCTGTCCTGCGTCTCGACCAAATCGAGCGGCGCGTCCACCAGCGACACGGCCATGCGCGCGGCGAAGCGCATGCCCTCGGCCACGGCCGCGCCGTGCGAGAACGCGCCGTACCCCGCCAGCGATTCGACCGCATGTCCCAACGTGTGGCCGTAGTTCAGGCACTCGCGCACGCCCTTGCTCTCGGACTTGTCGGCGGCCACCACGTCGGCCTTGAACACCACCGAGCGCGCGATGGCCTCCTCTACTACCACCTCGTCGCGCGCCGCCAGCGCGCCCGCCGCGTCGACCAGCCAGAAGAAGAAGTCGTCCGAGTCGATGACCGCGGACTTCGCTATCTCCGCGCAGCCGCAGGCCCACTCGCGTTCGTCGAGCGTGGCCAGCGTGGCCGTGTCGGCGCACACGTACGCCGGCTGTTTGAACGCGCCCACGAGGTTCTTGCCGGCCGCCAGGTTGACGCCGGTCTTGCCGCCCACCGACGAGTCCACCATAGATAGCAGCGTCGTGGGAACCTGCACCACCGGCACGCCGCGCATATAGGTTGCGGCAACGAACCCGGCGAGGTCGCCCACCACGCCGCCGCCGAGCGCCACCACCACGCAGTCGCGGCCGAGCGCAAGGCTGGCCATGGCCTCCCATATCTCTCCCGCCACCTCGACAGACTTCGAGCCTTCGCCCGCCGGCACGGCGATGTCGCTCACGCGGAACCCGGCTTGCGCGAGCGCTTCCTTCGCGTCGGCGCGGTACAGCGGCGCAACGTTCTCGTCGGTGACGACGAGCGCGCGGTCCGACTCGGCGAACGCCGGCAGCTTGCGCAGATGCGCGCCCAGATTCGCCAGCACGCCGCCGCCGATGCGCACGTCGTAGGCTTCTTCGCCGGGGATGTTGACGATCACTTTCGTTGCAGGCACAGGATGCCCTCCTTCTCGAGCGCGCTCTGCACTTCGCGCGCGATGGTAGCCACGTTCTTGCCGGCGGTGTCGATGGTGAGGTCAGCCACGTCGGCGTACAGGGGCAGGCGCTCCTCGGACGTCTTGCGCGCGGCATCGAGGTCCTGGAACAAAGGGCGCGTGGAGGTGTCGCTGATGCGCGACTTCGCCTCGTCGGCCGTGACCTTCAGGTACACGACGAACCCCGCATCGCGCAGGATGGCGCGGTTCTCATCGCGCTTCACCACGCCGCCGCCGCACGACACGAGCAGCGGCTCCTTGCCGGCCAGCTCGCGCAGCACGTCCGTCTCGATGGCGCGGAAGCCGTCCTCGCCCGCCTGCGCGAAGATCTCCTTCACGCGCTTGCCCTCGCGGCGCTCGAGGTACGTGTCCATGTCCACCGAGGCCACGCCGCAGGTGCGCGCCAGCCGTCGCGCGACCGACGTCTTCCCCGCGCCCATGAATCCCACGAAGAACACGGGGCGCGCAAGCTCCCCCACCACGCGAGGTCGTCTCGAAGCCTCGTGCCTCATCGCGCCATCGTCCTGAGCCGCTGGCGGTACGCTTTCACGGCCGCCTTGATGTCGGCCATGTTATCGCGCCCGAACTTCTCGAGGTACGCCTCGGCCAGCACGAACGACACCTCGCTCTCGGCCACCACGGCGCAGGCGGGCACGGCGCACGTGTCGCTGCGCTCCTTCGACGCCTCTTCGACTTCCAACGTGTCGAGGTTCACCGTCTCGAGCGGCGTCATGAGCGTGGGAATGGGCTTCATGGCCGCACTCACGATGAGGGGCATGCCCGTGGTCATGCCGCCTTCGAGGCCGCCCGCATTGTTCGACGTGCGCACGAAGCCGGCCTGCTTGTCCAGCGCGATGGGGTCGTGCACCTCGGAGCCCACGCGCCGTGCCGCTTCGAAGCCCAGGCCGAACTCGACGCCCTTGATGGCGGGGATGGAGAACAGGGCAGCACCCAAACGCGAGGTCAGACGATCGCCTGCCGAGGCGTAGCCGCCCACGCCCGGCACGAGCCCCGTCACCACGACGCGGAACGTGCCGCCCAGGCTCTCGCCCGCGTCTTTCGCGCGGTCGATCTCGGCCTTCATAGCCTCCGTCGCCTGTTCGTCGGGACAGCGCACCTCGCTCGTCTCGATAGCAAGCGGCTTGTAGTCGGGAGCGTTCATGAACGCGTCGTCCTCTTCGAAGGACGCGCTTCCGATGGACGTGACGTACGAGAACACCTCCACGCCCAGGTCGGCCAAGAACTCGCGCGCGATGCCGGCCGCCGCCACGCGCGCAGCTGTCTCGCGGGCGCTTGCGCGCTCGAGGATGTTGCGGCAGTCGGACGTGTCGGTTTTGAGCGCCCCCACGAGGTCGGCGTGGCCGGGGCGTGGCGTGACCTCGCGGGCGAGGTCGGACGGAGCCTCGCCGAACGCGGCCATGCGATCGGTCCAGTTCTCCCAGTCCCGGTTGCGCACCACGAGCGCGATAGGAGTTCCCAGCGTGCGGCCGAAGCGCACGCCGGAGACGACCTCCACGGTATCGCGCTCGATACGTTGGCGGCCGCCGCGCCCGTAACCGGACTGACGACGAGAAAGGTCGGTGTTGATTTGCGATTCGGAGATCTTCAAGCCCGCGGGCACGCCTTCGACGATGGCCGTCAGGCACGGACCGTGGCTCTCGCCTGCTGTTAGGTATCGCATAGTCTGTCGCTTTCCGCGCTGATACGAATGGTTCGCATCGTATTGTACCCTACCGTTCAGGCAAGGCTAGCAAAAAGCAGGTCGCACGCCGCATCCGCATCGAATGAGTCATCAACCCCATCCCTATGGCTCACGTACTCGTCATCCTGAGCGAGCGCAGCATTCGACAGTCCAGTGGACTGTCGAACTCCCGAGCACGCGAAGCGAGCGCAGGGAGGCTCCGCGAAGCGGGGACGCGAAGGATGCCGTACGGTGCCAACCGAGACGCTTCCAGCTGGCGCCTCACGGGATCCTTCGACTCCGCGCTACGCGCTCCGCTCAGGATGACGAAGCAACCAGTCGGTTCCGTTCAGGATGACGGAAGTCTACAGGTCGAATCCTGCCGCTTCCGCCATCAAGGCGAACAGCTCGTCGTCAGACAGGGCGACGTCGACCTCGGCGAGGTCGCACACGGCGTGCACGGTGGCCACTGCCTGCGCTACCAGCATCCCGGCGCCGTCGTGCACCGTGCATCCCGCTTCGCGCGCGGCGCGCACGAGCGCCGTCTCGCCGTGGCCGTATACCGCGTCGAACACGGTCTGGCCCGCGCTCAGAAGCCCGACGTCGAACGGCGAGCCGTCGCCCTCGTTCATGCCGAGCGGCGTCGCGTTCACCACGAGATCGGCGGCGGCCAGCGCCTTCGTGGACGTGGTGTAGCTGCCGAACTTGAACGTGGTGCGCTCGTAAGCCGTGCGGAAGCTGCGATGGTGCGCCTGCGCTGCCGGCAGGTCCACCGTGGCATTTGCCAACAGGCCGAACCGCTCGACGTAGCCTTCGAGCACCTTGCGGGAGCGCTCCTTGTCGCGCCCGACCAGCATGGCCACGTCCGCCCCGGCGATGGCGCATGCGTGCAGGATGGACAGCGCCGTGGGGCCCGTGCCGCACACGGCCACGCGCTTGTCTGCGAAGCAAAAGCCCGTGCGCTCCAAGTACGCCACGCAGCCCTGGCCGTCGGTGTTGAAGCCGATGAGCGCGTCACCCTTCTTCACCAGCACGTTCGCGCCCTGGGCGAGCTTCGCCGTGGCAGCCTTCGCCGTGGCGGCCTCGAACGCGAGCGGCTTGTACGGCGTGGTGATGTTGATGGACAGGAAGCCGCGCGCCTCCACGAACGAGCGCGCCTCTTCCTCGGTCGCGCAATCAGCCAAACCGTAGCGCCACGGCAATCCTAAGCGCTCGTACACGGCGTTGTACATCGTGGGCGACGAAGAGTGCGCAATGGGATGTCCCAAGAGGTACAGGCTCTCGGCCGGCCGTTCGGCTTGCGTGTCGGTCATAACGATCCTTTCGCTCGCTCGTTCACATCAGACGCCCTGCGCGTCGGGTTCCTCATCCTCGCAGGGGACGGCGTTCTGCGACGTCGATGCGGCGCCCTCCGGCTTACGCTCGCCCATGACGACGCGCTCGAAGTTGCGCAGCAGCAGCGTATGGGGCAGATCCTGCTCCACCAGCGGAGCCAGCAGATACGCCTTCATGCCCAGAAAATGCGCGCCCATGACGTCGGTGACCAGCTGATCGCCGATGACCACCGTCTCGGAACGCTTCGCTCCCAGCTTGCGCAAAGCCATGAGGAACGCGGGCGGCAACGGCTTGACGGCCTTCGCCACGATGGGCAGCGAAAGACGGTTCGCCAGCTGGTACACCCCTTCGTGCCAGTTGTTGGACACAAGGCAGAACGTAATGCCCGCGTCGCGCGCCTTCGCCAGCCAGAACCCCACATCGCGCGGCACTTCGTGGGTGTCACGCGTGAGGATGGTGTTGTCCACGTCCAGCAGCACGTTGCGAAAGTCCAGCGCCAGCAGGTCGCGGTCGATATCGATGCGCGAGATGCGCGCAAAGTAGCGGTCGGGTTCGAGAAAAGACATGGCGTTGTCGCTAACGGCCTAGGAGAACGTCTGCTGATGCTCTTCGTACGTTTCGCTGAAGTAGTACTGCATCGTACCGCCTTCATCAGGCGCGAAGTAGAAGAAGAAGTAGTTCGTCTGCGCAGGGTTGCACACGGCTTGCAGGCAATCGAGACCCGGCGAGCAGATGGGCGTGGGAGGCAGACCCGTGTTCGTGTAGGTGTTGAACGGTGTTGGATTCTTGATATCCTCGGGGGTGGGGTCGTGACCCAGCTCGTAAGCCGTGGTCGCATCGCTTTGCAGGAAGCCGTAGTTCGGATCGCCGAAGTTGTTCAGGCGGTTGTAGAACACCGAGGCCACCTGGGCGCGGATCTGCTCGTCGCCCGACGACTCGCGCTCAACGATGGAAGCCAGCTTCACGGCATCGTAGATGGTGAGGCCCTGGCTTTGCGGGTAGGACCAATCGAGCCCCGACGTCTCGGTCTTGAACTGGTCGAGCATCATGCGCACTACCGACTCGGCCGTGGCATCGTCGCCGATCTCGTACGTTTTCGGGAACAGGAAGCCTTCCAGGCTGTTCGTGCCCGCGTCGGCCAGGAAGTCGTAGTCGGCCGCGTATGAGCTGGCATCCGACGCAGCGGCCGTGAACGCGTCCGCCGTGATGCGATTCTCGGTGAAGGTTGCCACGCTCTGGGCAACGGCCTCGAGCGTGCTGCCTTCGGGGATGGTGAGCGCGTTCGCCACCGGACCGGCCGTCAGCTGGTTGATGATGGCGTCGAGCGACATACCGCCCGCGAATGTGTAGGTACCGGGCTTGAGCTGGGAATCAACGCCCATCTCGTTGACGCGCTTCGTGAAGTCTCCCGCATTGGAAACCAGACGGGCTTCCGCAAGCTGCTCTCCGACGACCTTGGCACCAGCACCTTCGGCCACCGTGATCGTGGCCTCCTGACCCTCGGCCAGAAGCTCGACCGATTGCGCGGAACAGCTGTTGAACAGGGTGAGCGCGCCCCACGCCAAACCTCCGACGACAAGAACGGCCAAAACGGCGGCGACTATAGCAGGAGCCTTGCTTTTCTTCGGGCGGATATAGCTGGTATCGTACGTACGGAACTGGCGCTCGCCCCGGGCATGAGCCGAGCGAGCTGCATGGTTCGGACGCTGAGAATAGGTGACTTGCTTCCTGTGCTGGGGCATGGAACTGATCCTCTTCTTCCATCAAGCCTCACGGCGCGCGTCAAGCCACGCCTGCAAAAACAAACTTGCGGCTATCATATCTATTTTGCCGCGCATGGCCTTCTCGGTCATGCCCTTTTCACGCAAACTCCGTTTGGCTTCCTGCGAACTTAACCGCTCATCAGCGAATTCGTAAGGGATGCCGCAGGCGTCGGATATGGTTTTCGCCGCTTTCCGAATGCGCGCGGCCTGAGGCCCCTCCGCGCCCGCCATGGTGTAGGGAAGTCCGCACAGCAGCAGCTCCGGCTCCCAATCCTCAAGCGCTCGCTGGAACGGCTTCGCGCAGTTCAGCACTTCCGAGGCGGGCAGCACGGCCACCGGAGAAGCCACCCGTTCCCCCGGATCGCTCACCGCAACCCCCACGCGCGTCTCCCCAATATCCAAAGCCATAATTCGCATGATGAGCCCTTTCATGTTACCGGCGGATACGCGCGGCTTTCCGCTTTCAGCTTATTGTACGTCAATGCGGCAACCTGGCGAAGAGCGCAAGCATGCTCGCAACCTCTTTTGAGAAAATCGCACGGTCGATAGACGGCGACTTGTCGTCGAGGTGCGAGAATATGGCAAAAATTTTGAGCTAGGTGAATGTGGGACGCCAGAAGACCGTCTTTGCATCGTAACTTGTGCGCAAAACACCTGGTCGGTTTTCTCACACGCTCGCTTTTAGCCAAGTTAGATATATGTAACTTTTACCTACCTCGAAATTCTTGCCAAAATCAGCCCGCCAAACGACCGAATAGGATTTCTCGATCCGTTTCGCACGCCCCAGGTTGACGAAGACGACAAGACGGTCACGCGCGTCACGAAGAGGCAAGCGAGGCAGCATGATCACTCCCCAGGATGAAAAAAGGGCTTCTCCGATTCACGGAGAAGCCGCCGAAAAAGACGCCCCGCAGGTTGAAGCGCCGCTCGCAGAGCCGGTGCCCCCAGCGGAAGAACCGCCTCGGGCGCCGTGCCGAGGGGTGCGCCGCGAGATTTCCCCTTCGGGGACTTGTCACGCTTCGCTTCGCGGCGCCGCACCCGTCGAGCCGAAACGTCCTGTGGACGTTTCGAGCGAGCTCAGGACCGCCTGGGCGCCGCACCCCTCGGCACGGCGCCCAGCCAACAACCCTACAGCAGCATGTCGCGCGCAGCCTGAAGGGCCGCATCGATGCCCGAGGCGTCTTTGCCGCCGGCCTGCGCCATGGCGGCCTTTCCGCCGCCGCCGCCCTTGATGTTCCCCGAGATCGCCTTGATGACGGCGCCTGCGTCGAAGCCCGCCTCCACCGCCTCCGGCGTGCCGGCCGCCAACAGCGTGGGCTTGCCGTCTTTCTCCGTGGCCAGCACCGCGGCGCCCGGCTGGCCCAAACGCGTGCGCAGCACGTCCCACATGTTGCGCATCTGACCCGCATCGGCCTCCGGCATGCGGCCGAACACTACCGGATAGCCCGCAGCGCTCGTCTGCGCGGTCTCGAGCAAGGCGTTGATGCCGTCGTCGGCCACGGCCTCGCGCCCACGCTTCAACTTCGTCTGCAGGTCTTTCAAGGTCTTCATGTTCGATGCCGTGCGCTCGCTCACGTCGAACAGGGGCACGCGCAAAGACTCGGCCGCCTCCTTGAGCTCAGCCTCCACGCGATTCATGTACGCAAGCGCGTCGAAGCTGGTCACGGCTTCGATACGACGCAGGTTCGCGCCCACGCTGGTCTCGGAGGTTATCTTAACGAAGCCTATTTCGCTCGTAGCCGAAACGTGGGTACCGCCGCACAGCTCCTGCGAAAAGCCCTCGATGTCGAGCACGCGCACGAACTCGCCGTACTTCTCGCCGAACAGCGCCATGACGCCGGCTTCGCGTGCCGATGCGAGCGACGTCTCGTAGGCGCGCACGGGATGATTCTCCATGATCTTCTGGTTCGCCAGGCGCTCCACCTCGGCGATCTGTTCGGCCGTCATGGCCTCGAAGTGGGTGAAGTCGAAGCGCAGACGGCTGTCGGCGACGTAGCTGCCCGCTTGCTTCACATGGTCGCCCAGCACCTCGCGCAGCGCCCAATGCAGGATGTGCGTAGCGGTGTGGTTGCGGCGGATACGCTCGCGGCGCGGCACGTCGATGGCGGCATGCACGGCATCGCCCGCGCTCAAGCGACCGCTCTCCACCTTCACGGTGTGCGCGATCAGGCCCTTCTCGGGCTCCTTCGTGTCCAGGACCGCCACGATGGCATCGTCCTTCGCAAGCACGCCGGCGTCGCCGATCTGGCCGCCCTTCTCAGCGTAGAAGGGCGTAGCGTCCAACACTACGCGACCCTCGTCGCCCGCCTCCAGCACATCCACCTGCACGCCGTCTTTCACAAGCGCCAGCACGCGCGCTTCGGCGTCGTTCTTCGTATAGCCGAGGAATTCGGTGGGGCCCACGGCCTCGAGGATCTCGTTCATCACGCCGCCATAGGTGGACCAGGCCGCCTCGGCGTCCTTCGTATTGGCAGCGCGAGCGCGCTCGCGCTGCTCGTCCATGCAGCGGCCGAAGCCTTCCATATCAACTTCGATGCCGCGCTCGTCGCACAGCTCTCGCGTGACCTCCACGGGGAAGCCGTACGTATCGTGCAGCGTGAACGCGCGGTCGCCCGGCAGCACCTCGCCCTCGAGCTCGGCCAGCGCCTCGTCGAGGAACGCGCGGCCCTGGCGCAGGTTTGCGCCGAAGCGCTCTTCCTCGGACAGGATGACGCGCCGCGTGAGCTCGCGGTTCTCCACGATCTCGGGGTACACGTGACCCATGAGGTTCACGATCTCGTCGACGTAATCGTTGAGGAACGGCTTGTCGAGGCCCAGCAGATGGCCCTTCATCACGGCGCGACGCAGCAGACGGCGCAGCACATAGCCGCGGCCTTCGTTGGAGGGCAGGATGCCGTCGGCGATCATGAATGCCACGGCACGGCTGTGATCGGCCATGATGCGCAGCGATAGGTCGATGGCCGCGTCCTCGCCGTACGTCGTTCCGGTCAGCTTCTCGCCCACCGCCACGAGGCTGCGCAGCACGTCCGTCTCGTAATTGGACTGGACGCCCTGCAGGATGGCCGCGATGCGCTCGAGGCCCATGCCGGTGTCGATGTTCTTCTTCGGAAGGGGCACGAACGTGCCGTCTTCCTGTCCGTCGTACTGGGTGAACACGAGGTTCCAGTACTCCAGGAAGCGGTCGCAGTCGCAACCAGGCGCGCAGTCGGGGCTGCCGCAGCCGAAGTCCTCGCCCTGATCGAAGTAGATCTCCGAGCAGGGGCCGCAGGGGCCCGTAGGCCCGGCACGCCAGAAGTTGTCATCCTCGCCCAGGCGCGAGATATGGTCGTCGGGCACGCCCAGCTTCTTCCAGATCTCGATGGTCTCGTCGTCGTCGAGATACACGGTGAAGTACAGGCGCTCGGCCGGCAGGCCCAGCACCTCGGTGGAGAATTCGTACGCCCACGCGCACATCTCCTCCTTGAAGTATTCGCCGAAGCTGAAGTTGCCCAACATCTCGAAGAAGCTCTGGTGACGGCCCGTGGTGCCGATGATGTCGATGTCGTTCGTGCGCACGCACTTCTGCACCGTCGTCGTGCCGATGTAGGGGGCTTCGAGGTGCTTCTGCTGCAGGAAATACGGCTTGAACTGCACCATGCCGGCGCTCGTCAGCAACAACGACGGGTCGTCGGGAATGAGCGATGACGAGGGCCAGCGCTTGCAGCCCTTCTCCTCAAAAAAGCTCAGGTACTTCTCGCGGATCTCCGCGCTGGTCATGTACTTCATAGTCGCGTCTTTCTATCTCCTCGGGGGCCGCCTCGCACGACCCGCTGCTCCACTAACGACGTGCGCCCGCACGCCCCCACGCGCTCAGGCCAACAAAGCCCGATCAACGCTTCTTACGATGCTGCGCCTTCTGATCGGCCTCGGCCTTGCGCTGCTCGACGCGCTCGAACGCCGCCGAGATGTCGGGATGCGGCGACGTGGCATCGGCGATGGGATCGAGCGTGCCGTCCGAGGCGGTGGTGCCTTGGAAGAACACGCCGTCTGCGCTTACCAGCTGCCGCCCCGTGCGCTTTTCGAAATAATACACGAAAACCGACTTCGCAACCGCGACGGCGGGAATGGAAGCCAACATACCCACAAGCGAGCCCGTGAAGCCGCTCATAGCGCCGCCTATAGCGGAGCCCGCCATCAAAGCGATGAGGGTGAGCGCCGGATGAACGTCCACCGAGTTCGCCATGATCTTCGGCGAAATAAACGTATAGACGATCTGCTGGATGGCGATGGTGCCGCCGAGCGCGATGACCGCGATCCAGGGGCTGACGAACACGCCCACGATGGCCGCAAGCGCACCGCCGAGCCACGGGCCCACGATGGGGATGATGTTCAACAGGCCGGCGATGCCGCCGAGCGCCGCGTAGTTCGGGATGCCGATGGCGCCGAACAGAACGACGCAGCCCACGCCGATGATGGCGCACTGCAAAAGCGTGCCCTTGATGTAGCCGCCCATGACGCGCGTGAACGTGACGTGCAGCATTTCCAGATCCTCGTGGCGCTTCGGGTTGACGAGGCGCATGCATTCGCGTCCAAGCTGCGGAAGCTCCATGAGGATCCAGAAAGCCACCACCAGCGCAAACCCGAGCGCAACGAACGTGTTGACCAGACCCGTCCCGATGGCGACCACGCCGTTGGCGCTATCGCGGGCGAACGTCGAAGCCCATGAGACGATGGCGTCCAGCGCATTGTTGATCCACGTTTGTACCGTGTCGTTCTGAAGCACGTCGGCGTAGCGCGTGTACAGGTCGTTGCCCCACCCGGCGATGGTCTGAACGTAGCCCGGAATGCTCTCGATGAGGTTGGTGAACTGGTCGCCCACGCCGAACGCCGGCGAGAACATGAGAAGCCCCACCAAAGCCAGAACAACGAACATCAGGACGTAGGCGATCGTCGTGCCGGCCACGCGTGGAACGCCCAGTTTCTCCAGCTTGTTCACCGGTCCTCGCAGGCAGAATACGATGACGATGGACCAGATGACGATGCCGATAGGCACGCTCAAAATATTGAACAGGTAAACGAGAACGCCCGTGAGCAGAATGCCGCCCACGATCGTCCAGACTATGAGAAAGCTTCGCTTCGCTTTGTCGGTTTTCGTCGCTTCGGAGCTGGGAGTCTCCACCGAGTCGCCCTTTCGTGCCGTGTATGCTGTCGTTACTTGCCCTGGTTCGCTTTTTCGTCTGCGTCGTACGTGAAGTACTGCTGCGCAGCTGCGGCATCGGCGTTCGCGGCGGTAGCCACGGCATCGGCCATGGTGGCGGCGACTTCGGACGTCTTATCGGCGGCGACGCGCTTGGCTTCGGCCTTCTCGTCTCGCTCGGCACGCTGCTCGGCGCGTTGCTCGCGCTGGTCGGCAACGGCCTCCTTCGCGGCCGCGACCGAGGTGGTCACCACGCCCTTGACGACGTCGGCGGTCGAAACGGGCACTTCGGTGCCGTGTCCGTTCGCACCATGGGAGGCGGAGCGCTCGGCTTTCGCCTGGCCGAGGGCAACCGACTCGTCGCTGGCGCGGCGCGACTTGAACGCGTTGCGCACGCGCGAGGTCACGTTGTTCACCAATTCCACCGGAGCGTTGGTCACCGTGTCCACCGCTTCGACGGCCGAGGCCACCGAGTCGGTGATTTCGTTCACGTCTTCGAGAATCTGATCGACGCGCATGATCTCGAGGTTGGCGGCATCGACCGTCAGCGACACACGCTCCACCAGCGGATCCACCTTCGCCGCGACGGGCTCGAGCGACGCCGTGATACGCTCCACGCTTGCCAGCGTAGGCTCGACCTGCTTCTGCAGATCGTCGACCGTCTTGCGTGTCTTGCGCACGGTCATGACAAGCTCGATGACGAGCCACACCAGCACCGCGCCCACGATCACATAGACCACCGGCAACGCTATGCTGAGAATTTCGCTGATATCCACCGTATGCCTCCTGTTTCCGAAGCCATTACTATAGCACGAGCACCTCGGATGATATACAGGCCGAGGTCAACTTTTCACCCTGCTTCCACAGGAGTAGACAATCGGTTACCTTCCGCGCGACGTGGGGTTTTCTCCGGAATCCAGACGGTCTCGCGCGAACGTGTCGCTGCGGTAGGCCTCCCAACCGCGATCGCTCGACCGGTAGAAGCAGCCGCGCTCCAAACCGTCGGGCAGGTAGCGCTGGCTCACCCAGCCGCTGGGGTAGCTGTGCGGATACTTGTACTCGCCGTAGTTCTCGGATCCGGGGCGGTGCCGATCGCGCAGATGGTCGGGCACGTTGCGAGACGGCCCGTTGCGCACCTCGTTCAGCGCGGCATCGATGCCCGCCTCCGCCGCGTTGCTCTTGGGCGCGAGCGCCAGGTAGATGGCAGCCTGCGCCAGGTTGATGCGGCACTCGGGATAGCCGATGACCTCGGCCGACTTGAACGCGGCCTCAGCGATGAGCAGCGCCTGCGGATCGGCGTTGCCGATATCCTCCGACGCAGCGATGAACATGCGGCGCGCGATGAACTTCGGGTCTTCTCCCCCATCGATCATGCGGGCGAGCCAGTACAGCGCGGCATCGGGGTCGCTGCCGCGCATGGACTTGATGAACGCCGAGATGACGTCGTAGTGCATGTCCTTGTTCTTGTCGTAGGGCAGCGAGCGATGCGGCGTGGCCGCGCGCACGTTGTCCTCGGTGATCTTCGCGGGCTTCTTCGAGGTGCCGGACTGCACCATACCGGCGGCAAGCTCCAACGTGGTGAGCGCCGCGCGCCCGTCGCCGCCCGCCAGCAGCACGATGGCGTCGCGCGCTTTGGCATCCAACCGATAGCGGCCGCCCAGGCCGCGCTCGTCGACCAGCGCACGCTCCACGAGGCTGACGATCTCCTCGTCGGACAGCCCGTGCAGCTCCACCACGCGCGAGCGGCTGATCAGCGCCGAGTTAACCTCGAAGAAGGGGTTCTCCGTTGTGGCTCCCACCAGCACCAGCACGCGATCCTCCACGGCGTGCAGCAGCGCGTCCTGCTGGCTGCGGTTGAAGCGGTGGATCTCGTCGACGAACAGGATGGTGCGCAAACCGAACGCCGACAGGCGCTTGTCGGCGGCATCGATTTCGCGGCGCAGATCCGAAACCGTGCCGCCGATGGCCGACACCTCCACGAACGTAGCCTTCGTCGTCTCGGCGATGACGTGCGCGAGCGAGGTCTTGCCCGTGCCCGCCGGGCCGAACAGGATGACCGAGCTCAACTGGTCCTGCTCGATGGCGTTGCGCAGCCACGAGCCGGGGCCCACCGCCTCGTCCTGGCCGACCACTTCCTCGAGCGTGCGCGGACGCATGCGCACTGCCAAGGGCGCCACTTCCGACTTCCGCTCGTTTTCCATTTCGGTAAATAAGGTATCCATGCCATATATCGTATCATGCGAACGCTTGTTTGCCTAGCGGACGTTGCATTGTCGCCCGAAAAACTCGGAATCGCGCCCGAAAACGAGGCCTTCGGGCGACAACGCACTCCCGTCCTCGCATTCCGTCGCTCGATCCGCAGCCGCTCGGCATGTAGAAGACCGGGTTGTGTAATCGGCGAAACAACCGGATGTCAAGTCTTTATTTTAACGATGCTACCCATATACTCAAAAGCAGGTCCTGCCCTCGTAGCCATACTTTGCGATGGACCGATGCTGATACATGAGGGAGCTCAAGATCGCGTGTGAAATGGGGATTCGTGTCCGTTGACACGAAAGCCAGGAAGCGGGCTGCGAGCACCCACCTTTTAAGGTGGGTTCATCCTTCTGGCCGGGGGTAGGGCTTCCAATGACGCACGAAGGGGCTGCAGTTCAAAACTGCAGCCCCTTTCCTTTTAGGAAACCGACTGTGCGGCGGGGAGGGATGCCGCACGGCAAAGAAGTGCCTAAGCGACGGCTTCCGAATCGGCCATATGTTTGCCGGCGATGCGGCCGAACGCAAACGAGAAGCTTACGTAGCATCCGCATCCAGGATAGTTGCCCGGAATGCCGAAGATGTTCGAACCGGTATCGCAACCGGAGCAGTACAAATGCGGAATGGGCTCGCCCCATACGTCGAGAACCTGGGCGTCGGTGTTGATGACGAGGCCGCCGTGCGTTTCCGCCATATTCATAGCCGGCACTTCCATGTATCCGTCGGAATCCATATCCCAACTGTTGTACACGTCGTTGTACTGCACGTTGTAATGGTATTGCTGCGCAACCTCGATAGGATAATAGTTGCACATGTTGTACAGATCGGCTCCTACGGCCATGGCGGCTTTCACGCCATCCCCCGTGCAATCTTTGCACATATACGTGCTATAGTCGAGCGCGTCTTGGCAGAATCGCTCCTGCATCTCTAAACCGGCCGGGAACCCGCCTGTAGCCAGCATAACGCCCTTGCTTGCCTTATAGAACTCCCTGCCGCCCGCGCCTTCGGCTTCCACTCCGATAACCACGCCCTCGGCATTCGTTACCAGTTTCACCAACGCCGTATTGAAGACCGCCTCGATGTTGCTCTGCTTTTCGATGCACGCCAGCAACGGGTCAAACAACTCGGGACCTGAATTCGCGGTGTTGTCGGGGGCTGCCTTGGCCCAGTGGGTGCGCGGAACGGCTTCCTCCAATTTGACGCCGAACTTCTCGTATTCGCAACCCGTGGCGTCGAGGCATCCGCCAACCGCGCCGTTGTGCCCCCCGTCGGCTGTGCCGACGTTTGCCTCGGCCATGGCCACCTCGAAGCACGGCTGACCCAGGTATTCCTCGGCGAGCGCATCGAGCCAGTCGACGTTCGGACCAGCCACATCAGCATAAGCGCGTGCGATATCCTTGCTGCATGTGCCGTCGGTGCAGGTCATTATCCAATCGAATAACGCGTCGGCACTGTCTTCGATGCCGAGAGCTTTCTGGATCTTCGTCGGCGCACCCATGATGGCACCGCCGCAACGAGCCATAGAACCACCTGGCAGCGCTGCCTTCTCGAGAATGATAACCGAAGCCCCGTTCGCCGCCGCTTCGATGGCGCAGGAAGCGCCCGCCGCACCATAGCCGCATACCACGACGTCGGCCTCTTTCGTCCACGCGATGGACGAGCCGTCGACAGCGGTCGACTCGGACGAGACACCTGAAGCGGATGCATCGTTTCCGGATGAGCATCCAACCAGCGCACCGCCCGCCATTGCCAGCGCCGCAACGCCGGTCCCCTTCAAAAAGTTTCGGCGAGAGAAGCGTGCATTCTCGTTCCCCATAATCGTACCTTTCCCTTCCTCCTATATGCCGCCGCGACCGTTTCTCGGCGCGGCGGGGCACGCGGCAAAACCGCGTTATCCCTTCGTGCGGATTCGCGCAAACCCTAGCTATGGCAGGTGTAGCATTCGTACACGTCGGCGTGATGGCAACTGGCGCATGCACGCTGAGCCTTCTTCTCGATGGAGCCCGCCGCATGCATCTGATGACAGCTCACGCAGGAGACTTCGGCATGGTCGGCCGATTCTGGCAACGCATGCGGGTTCACTATCGTTCCATTCATGTCGGTTAGCACGGTTACGCCAGCCGTAACGACCTCCACCTCGTCTTGCGAGTGACAGCTCTCGCACGTCGCAACATCCACCGTTGTGGTTTTGAGGACGGCCTTGGCTGCCTTTTCAGCGGTGGCTCCTTCATGCGCCGCAGAAAGCGCTGCTACATCGGCATGGCACTGAGAGCAAGCCATGTCCTTGTGCCGAGATATCGCACAGGAACCGTCTTCGAACGACGCCTGTTCCTTTGCGTGGCACATACTGCAATCGCCGGTTTCAGACCACGTGAAGTCGACTTGCACTGCCGCAGCCTCGTCTTCGCCCGTAACAACGGCGTCGTTAGCTTTCGGCGCACATCCCGTAAGCGCAAGCGCCAAAACCGCAAACGTCGAGAACGCGCACGCCAGCGCCTTTGCCGACGAGTAAGGCACCCTTCTTTCGTTTCGCTTCATAGCTTCCCCGTTTCCCCATGGCTTCCATACTGCCAGTCTACGAGGTGTATCCATTCTGATACAACGTTTTTCGCATGATGCGACGCATCATGCGATTCAGCGTAAGAAGGATAGGCGACAATAGTTTGATCAGGCTAAATAAAACCGATACTATGCGCGGGAGTACGTTGCGTACATGCGCATATGCAATTCGTTCGTTTTGGATTTGAGCGAAGCATCCACGCCGGCATACAGCTCGGCCGTGACGCGACCCAGCTTGCCCGTGACCAACGCGGCGCTCACCTCGCCTTTCTCGGTGAGACTGATCGCCTTGTGGCGACGATCAACTCCGACGCCGTATGAAACCAGACCTTTGCGAGCTAACTTCGCCACCAGCGTAGAAACCGTGGTTCGCTCGAGCATGAGAATCTCGGCGATAACCGAGCAAGGCAAAGGCGAAGGCCGCGTTTCCAAAACGGCAAGGCATCGATACTCGACGAACGACAGTCCAGCATATTGCACGACAACCTGCGCCCAACGCCGCAACAACGCCGCGACGATCATGAGATAAGCCGGAGTGAGAACCGAATGGCATGAGCGGTTGATCTCAACCGTGTCCACCCCAAGCTTTTCAGCCACCGACGGGAAGGAGTTCATGATCTCTTCAATGTCCTCGTTGGTATGGTTCGCCCACACCGACGATCGCAGATTTCGGTATATGCCTTCGTACCCCCGCGTGAGCGTACGAGCGCCGGCGACATTCTCCTCGAGGACGATCAGCCGACCGTCGCTCGCACAACGCCCTTTGTTCACGAGCCCCGCCCGCGACAACGCATTCGCTGCCACTACGACAGTGTTCTCACTTGCTAGCGCGTTGCGAGAAAAATCGGCAAGCAGCATCGCACCACCATGGGATCGCACCGAAGACAGTAGGCAGAACTCTAGGTAAGACACCTTGCACAGCTCTGCAATCGAATCGCCGATACGGCGATGCAGATCGACCACTACGGTAGCCAATTGCAAAGTGAACAGCACTTCGTCTTGGATCATGCGAGCCTCCCTCGATGCCTCCCTGCATCTACTCGGCACATTCGCAGATTGTGCCCTATAGGTCACGTAGTATACCGCACAAGACCGTACTCTTTGTTTATGACTCACGCAACGAGAAAAAACGTCGGACAGCGCGTCCGGGCGCTTCGCGAGGAGAGCAATCTGACGCAGGAGCAGCTTGCGCTCATGACGGGTGTAGGACGGTCGTACCTCGCCAAGGTGGAGGCGGGCAACCGCAACGCCACCATCGACTTCATGGAGAAGGTCGCGCTCGGCTTGGGCGTGACGCTGGGTCAGCTGTTCGAGGGCTTGTAGGCTTCCTTTCCCATGGACGCAAGCGCATCTTCGACATCGACATAGGACGCGAGCGCCACCGCACCTCCCGCGGCCCCGTCTTCTGCGAAAGCGCCTGAAACTCGCACCCGTGCGGGAACGCCGCCGCGATTCACACACACGGTTCCGGCGAAGCCTCGCTCGCCCGCCTCGCGAGCCTCCTTGGCCAACGCACCGACGGCTCGACGCCCCTCCTCGTCGTCGCCCGTCACCAAACTGTAGCAAGCATTGGATTCGAGAGTTGTGAAAGCTTCATCCAACCTATGACGAGCGAACCCGATGCCCAGCAGCTCCATGAGCGTGCCTTCCTGCGCGACATCTCGCGCCTTCGCCCTTTCGCACTCGCCGAAGCGGTCGCCGCGAACACGTCGAGAAGGCGCTACGTCCGACGTGCTCCTGTTCTGGTAGAAACGGCGCTTATCGCGGTACATCGCCTCGTCTGCATCGAACAACGTCCTATCGATCTCGCTCGATCGCGGCGTCCATTGCGCGCCGATAGCCACCTCGCACGACGGAACTTCGTCGAACGCTTTCTGCAGCCGCCCCACAAGCGACCGAAAGCCCGCTTCGTCGGTATCCACGACCGTGGCCACGAACTCGTCACCACCCACACGGTACAGCCGCGCAACCTCTCCGAGAACGCGCTGCATCGTCTGAGCGCATGTTTGCAACAGATGGTCGCCTTCAGCATGGCCGCCGCGATCGTTGATCTCCTTCATACCGTTGACATCGAGAAAAACCGCGCCGAACGGGCGCGCCAGCTTCTCAAGGCGCCGCACGTCCTCGTTGTAGCGGTTTCGATTGTACAGCCCGGTCAGAGAATCGTGGTAGCTCATCGCCACTAGCTGGCGCTCGTTTTCGATACGCTGCAACGTCATGCTGTAGAAGTAGCACAACGTGCGCAGCAGCGGCGCGATGTCGCGGATCTGGTCGGCCGGAGGGTTGTCCATGCCGAGGAAGCCCACGAGACGCCCGTCGCGTTCGATGGGTGCGACGACCAGACTGGCGATCTCCTGCACGTGCAGCGTTTCGTACTCCCGAGGATCGACAACGCCCTTGATGGCGTCCAGATCCTCGATCAGCACGCATTCCCCCCGACCGAACAGGTCGAGCCACCGCTCGAACAAACGGTAGTCCATATCCTGAAGGCTTTCGATCTGGGAGGATATGCCGTCAGCACACCACTCGTGCGTATTGCTGAACCCCTCTCCGCGAGCCGAGAACAGATAGGAGCGCTCAGCTCCAAGCTCCTCGCCCAACCGTTCGAGCATGCGCACGGACGCACGCTCCGGATCGGTCTCGCGATACAGATCGTTAGCGATCTCGAGGATGACCTCCTCGTTGCGATGCAGGTTCCGAAAGCGCATACCCTCTTCTTTTTGATCGGTGAGGTCGAAGCCCACCTCAAGACGAACCAGCTTCCCGCCCCAGTTGATCAGACGATCGTTCAGCAGATGGCGATGGTTCGTCAAAGGGTTCGTGAATTCCCACACGTAGCTTTTCTCGACGCTGAGCAGATGATTCGTGCAGAACGGACACGGCTCATCGCGCCCTTGCAGGAATTCGTAGCACTTGAAGCCCTCCAGATCGGCATCGAGCGGCACCTTGAAAAGCCGGCGGCCCGCCTCGTTCACGTGCAGAAGCTCGTACGTCTCGATATCCGATATGTAAAACGGATCGGGATAGTTCAGATCGTCGTTGTATTCAGCCATGGAGAGCCTTCGTTCACGGTAACGGACATGCCGGCGTTTGCGCTTCGCGGTTACTGGTATTGCGTCCTAGTATAGCGATATTCTCAGTAACGTGCGCGCCCGATCGCAAGCTCCAGAAGAACGGCAGCGCCCTCCGGAGAGGGCGCAAAAAGCCGTGCATGCTCGATAGTAGACGAGAGGTCAAGCGCTGGGAAAACGCAGCACGAACGTGGTGCCCTGCCCTTCGGCGCTCTCCACCTCGATAACGCCTCCGTGGTACATAACCGCATGCTTGACGATGGCCAGACCCAGTCCCGTTCCTCCGGTTTCCTTCGAGCGGCTCTTGTCCACGCGGAAGAAGCGTTCGAACACCTTGTCGTGCAACTCGGCCGGGATGCCCGGTCCCGTGTCGCTGACGCGCACGACCGTCTGATACGCGGCGTTCGCGAGCCCGCCTTCCACGCATTCGGAGCCCACCTTCATGGTGACGAGGCCGCCTTCGTGGTTGTAGCGGATGCCGTTCTCGATGAGGTTGTACAGCATCTCCTCGGCCAACGTCTCGCTGCCCGCGATGCACGCCGACGCGCCCTCCACCCGCACGCGCACGCCCTGGTCGTCCGCGAAGCTGGACAACCTCCCGGCCACGCGCTGCGCCACCGCGTACAGGTTAATGGCCGTCGCACCGTCGTTCTCGAAGGCCGACTCGTCAAGCTTCGACAGCGTCAGCACGTCGTTGATCAGCGAGCGCATGGTCTGCGCCTCGTCGTAGATGAGCGCGGCGAACTTCTGGCGGTCGGAGGGCTGCACCATGTCGTTCTTCATGAGCTCGGCGTAGCCCGATATCACCTGCAGGGGCGTCTTCATCTCATGGCTCACGTTGCTGGAGAAATCGCGGCGCATGTTCTCGGCTTCGGCCAGCTCGCTGTTCTGCTGCTTGAGCTGGCGCTGTTGCTCGTCGATCCGGATGAGCAGCGGGTCCATCTCCTCGTATATCTCATTGTCCAAAGGGTTCGCGAAATCGAGCGCGTCGATGGGCTTCATGATCCGGCTCGTAAGTATCTTCGACAGCAGGAACACGAGCGCCACCGCCACGATGAGCGCTATGAGCACGGGCATGAGCATCTCGCTGAGGAACGATAGCAGCGAATGCCGCGTCTCGGACAGGCGCACGATACTGCCGTCGTCCAGCTTCACCGCCGCATACACGGTGTCGGTGCCCAGCGTTTCAGAGTAGCGCATGGTGACGGCCTCGCCCATGTCTGCCGCTTCCTGCACCTCGGGGCGGTCGGCGTGGTTGTCCATGGCATCGGTGTCGGCGGCGCTGTCGAACAGCACCGTGCCGTCCGCATCGATGAGCGTGTAGCGCGTCAGTCCGCTGAACTGCTCTTTCAGCGCGGGAGCGTTCTCGGACGACGGAGTGGCGTTCAGATAGCGCGCCGCATCCTGGGCACTGGCCGCAAGCTCGGTTTCAGCGTCGTGCTCGTAAGACAGGTAGTAGATGGTGGTCATCGTCACGGACAGCGCAACGATGACGGCCAACGTGAACGCGAGCACGCTCGTGAAAATCTTGCCGGACAGGCTCTTAACCTTGAAATGCGTCGGGCTCATGCGCGCGCTCACGAGGAGGGTTTGATGCAGTAGCCCACGCCGCGCACCGTACGAACGAGGGCGTCGGCCCCTTCTTGCGCCGCGGCCAGCTTCTGGCGCAGCGTCTGCACGTGCACATCCACCGTGCGCGTCTCCCCCACGTACGTCATACCCCACACGTCTTCCAGCAGTTGGCTGCGCGACAGCACGTGCCCCTGGTTCTGCAGCAGCGTGTGCAGCAGGTCGAACTCCTTGAGCGTGAGCGTGATGGGCTCGCCGCCCACCTGCACGGTGTGAGCCGACACGCATAGCTCGATAGGACCGCAAGACAGCTCGTCGTCGGCCATGACGGGAGGCGCCGACGCGCGGCGCATGAGCGCGTTCACGCGGCTGACCAGCTCCATCATGCCGAAAGGCTTGGCCAGATAGTCGTCAGCGCCGGCATCGAGGCCGCTCACCGTGTCGAACTCGGTGCCCTTGGCCGTGAGCATCATCACGGGCAGATGCTTGGTCGCCGGGTTCTCGCGCAGCATATGGAGGATCTCGAGCCCGTCGATTTCCGGCAGCATGATGTCGAGCAGCACCAACTCGGGGAGGCGCTCCTTGCACGCGGCGAAGAACTCGCCCGCCGCCGGGAAGCCCGCCGCCTCGAATCCGGCCTGCTTGAGAGCGTACACCGTGAGGTCGCGGATGTTGGTATCGTCTTCAACGTAGTAGATCATGGGTTGGTCCTTTCGGCCGGCAGCGCGCTTTCGCCGCCGTCGAACCTATTGTAAAGCAGGAGGAAAAACCACGGGCTTGCGGCAACGTCAAATTTGCGTAAAGCCGAAAGGATCCCGCACGGCGCCAGCCGGAACCCTCCTAGCTGACGCCGCACGGGATCCTTCGGCTCCGCGCCTTCGGCGCTGCGCTCAGGATGACAACGCTCTGGCCTAGCCGAACCTTCCCGCCACGTAGTCGGCGGTTCGGGGGTCGGCCGGGTTCGTGAAGATGTCGTCGGTGGAGCCGGCCTCCACCATCTCGCCCAACAGGAAGAACGCGGTCTTGTCGGACACGCGCAGCGCCTGCAGCATGTTGTGCGTCACCATGATCACCGTGTACTTGCTCTTGAGCTCGCCCACGAGATCCTCGATCTTGGCGGTGGAGATGGGGTCGAGCGCGCTGGTGGCCTCGTCCATCAGCAGCACTTCCGGGCGCACCGCCAACGCGCGCGCGATGCACAGGCGCTGCTGCTGGCCGCCGGAGAACCCGAGCGCGTTCTTCTTCAGACGATCCTTCATCTCGTCCCAGATGGCGGCGTCGCGCAGGCTCTGTTCCACGATGGCGTCCAGATCCTCGCGCTTCTTGATGCCGTGCGTGCGCGGGCCGAACGCCACGTTGTCGTACACGCTCATCGGGAAGGGGTTGGGCTGCTGAAACACCATGCCTACGCGACGGCGCAGGCTGTTCACGTCGATGGAGCGGTACGCATCCTCGCCGTCCAGCGTGATCTCGCCCTCGACGCGGCAGCCCTCCACGAGGTCGTTCATGCGGTTGAGGCTTTTCAGCAGCGTGGACTTGCCGCAGCCCGACGGGCCGATGAGCGCCGTCACCTGGTTCTCGGGGAACTGAAGGTCGATGCCCTTCAACGCATGGAAATCCTTGTAGTACAGATCGAGGTTGCGCACGCCCATCTTGACGGGCGCGTCGGCGGGCGCCTTCTCCTTGATGCGACGGTCGGCCGCCTGGCCCTGCGCCTGGGGCATATAGGTAGCCGGGGCGTTCTGGGTCGGAGCGGTTCTCTCGAGCGTGACGTTAGTCATCGGTGCCTCCCTTGTTCATCTTCTTGGCGGCGAACGTGGCCAGGAGGTTCAGAAGCACCACCATGACCAGCAGCACCACCGCCGTTGCATAGGTCTCGTTCACATGCAGGCCCTCGCTGGCCAGCGCGTACATGTGCACGGCCAGCGTGCGGGCGGAATCGAACACCGCCATGGCACCCTCACCGGCGAAATTCGGGATCTGGGCGATGGAGCCGGCCGTGAAAATGAGCGCGGCCACCTCGCCCACGCACCGGCCGAGCGCCAGTATCACACCGCCCAGAATGCCGGGCACGGCCGAAGGCAGCACGCAGCGAAACACCGTGCGCAAACGACCCGCACCCAGGCCGAAACCGCCTTCGCGGTACGCGTCGGGCACGGCCAACAGCGCCTCCTCGGTGGTGCGCATGACCACGGGCAGCACCATGATGGCCAACGTGCACGCGCCCGCCATGAGCGATAGGTTCCAGTGGAGCGCCGTCACGAAGAACAGCATGCCGAACAGGCCGTAGATGATGGACGGGATGCCCTGCAGCGTCTCGGCGGTGGTGCGCACGACAGCTACGAAACGGCTGCCGCGCGGCGCGTATTCCACCAGGTAGATGGCCGATCCCACGCCCACCGGCACCGCCATGAGCAGCGAGAGGGCCGCCATCAGCAGCGTGTTCACCAGCGCCGGCATAAGCGAGACGTTCGTGGAGTTGTACTCCCACTCGAACAGGCTGGGCGTAAGGTACGGCACGCCGTTCACCAGGATGTAGCCCACCAGGAACAGCAGCACCGCCGTGGTCAGCAGCGCGCCCAGATACACCAGCGCTCGCAGCAGCATGGAAAACACGCGGCGTGCGGCGCGATGACGCTCTTCCGCCGCTTCGAACATCGCATCGATCCGATCGCCCGGGTTGGCGGCGGGCGCCGGGGAGGCATCGGCCGATTCGTAGGCGATCGTCAGCTTGGGACTCATTATCTCATCTCACCCCGCTTCTTGATAACGTTGAACAACATGGTGATAAGCAGGATGAACACGAACAGCACCACGCCGGTGGCCACGAGCGCGCCGCGATGGAGGTCGGCCGCGTAGCCCATTTCCAACACGATGTTCGCGGTCATGGTGCGCACGCCGCTGAAGATGCTCTCGGGAATGAGGGCCTGGTTGCCGGCCACCATGATGACGGCCATGGTCTCGCCGATGGCACGGCCCACGCCCAGCACGATGCTGGCCATGATGCCGGAGGTCGCGGCCGGCACGATGACGCGGAACACCGAGCGCTCGTGATCGGCGCCCAGCGCGAGGGAGCCTTCGTAGTACTTCTTGGGAACGGCGTCCAGCGCGCTTTGCGCCACCGTGATGATAGTAGGCAGGATCATGATGCCCAAGAGCACAGACGCCGCCAGCAGCGACAGGCCGTTGCCCGTCACGTTGTCCGGCGTGTTCGCGCGAACGAACGGCACCAGGATCACCAGGCCGAAAAAGCCGTAGACGACCGACGGGATGCCGGCCAGCAGCTCGACGCCCGGCTTGAGCACGGCAGCGATCTTCCCGCTGGCGAACCGCGACAGGAAGATGGCGCACAAAAGGCCCGTGGGCACGCCCACGACCATTGCGCCGGCGGTCACGTAGATGCTGCCCACGATCATCGGGAAGATGCCGTAGATATCGTTGGCAGGACGCCACGTGGTGCCGAAGAGGAACTCGGGAAGGCCGATCTGCGCGAGGGCCGGCACGCCGTTCGCGAAGAGAAAGACGCAGATGAGAGCCACCGCGAGAACCGATATCCCCGCGGCGGCCACGAACAGCGCCTTCGCTATGCCCTCTTTGATGTGAAGTTGAGACATGCGAATCCTACTCTATCAGCCGCGGGCCTAGGCCAGCGCCTCTTCCCACGTGATCAGCTCGCCGGTATAGATGCCCTTCACCTGGTCGGAGGTGAGCCCGTCAACGGAGGCATCCGGGTTCACGATAACCGCGATGCCGTCCTGTGCGATAACCGTGGCCTTCACGCCGTTCTCGGAGTCTTTGAGCTCGCGGGAGACCATGCCGATGTCGCAGGTTCCCTCGGTGGCCATGTTCACGCCGGTGGTGGAGTCGGACTGGTTGACCTCGATGGCGACGTCGGGATTGAGAGCCTTGTACGCTTCGGCCAGCTTCTCCATGACCGGGGTCACGGACGAAGAGCCGGCGATGACGATCTTGCCGGACTTGCCGGAAGCCTTATAGGAGCCCGCGCCGTCGGCAACGGAGATGCAACCGTTCTCCTCGACCACCTTCTGACCGTCGGAACTCATGATGTAGTCGATGAAGTCCTGGGCCACGTCGGACACGCCGTCCTTCGTCACGATATTGAACGGACGGGCCACCTTGTACGTGCCGCTCTTCACGTTCTCGGCCGTAGCCTCGGCGCCGTCGATGTTGAGCGCCTTCACCGTGTTGTTCAGCGAACCGAGCGATATGTAGCCGATGGCGTTCGCGTCGCCCGCCACGGACGTCATCATGACGGACGTGGAGTTCGTGATGGCGGCCGTGGGAATGGTCAGATCAACCTTGTCCCCGTTCGCATCCTTTTCCTCGATGCCGAACAGCTCGATGAACGCACCCCGCGTGCCGGAGCCGTCCTCGCGCGAATAGACCGAGACCTTGCCGGACGGGCTGGTCGAAGCCGACGCTCCTCCGTCGGTTGCGCCGCTTTCGCCCTCGCCGCTGCCCGACGCACAGCCGAACAGCCCGAACAGCCCCAGCGCCAGAACCGCCGCACTCACCGCCATTGCCAAACGCTTCTTCATCTTCTTCCTTCCTTCGATGCGCTTTGCGAGCGCATTGCTTTCCGCTGAAACGCGGGCATCGGAGGCCCGCTGCAAGGAACATGATGAAGACGGAGCATCAGAACCGTGTCGGATGCCGGTCAAAAGTCTGTAAAGTTTCGTGAGGCCGTCTTTTTCGTGCCGGCGCTAGATCGACGCAAGACCTACGCCAGGCGTACGCTCAAACTGTGTTGGAAACACTGGCAAGAAATATGGAATCCGCGTGGCAAGCGCGTCGGACGCGCGCGAGATCGAGGAAGATCCGCGCTGGATGCGCGCCATCTGCGCATGATACGCGGTCGCTATACTAAGAGGTACGAAGCGCAGAGGCGGCGCGGCACCACACCCCTTTCCACCAGATGCTCCCGAGCGAGGGACCGACGGAGGGAAAAACAGCACTAAATGTGCTGTTTTACACTGATTCGTTGCGCGCGAGCGCGCGCCTGGTCGTATGGTGCGCTTTGCCGGAAGCCGCTACGATGGCCTGAAATGGACGCCATGACCGTTTTGGCCTTGATAGCGGCGATCCTTGAGTTCGCTTCCAGTTTGCTGGGGTTCTTGACAGCGATAATGGAGCGGCTCCCGATCCGCAAGGACAAGGAGCCGTAACAAGAAGCCAAACCGCCGAAGCGATTCGAGAGCCGTGGGGAGTTAGCAGCTCCCTGCGGCTCGCCTCTATTATACGAACGGGCAGCGCAAAAGCAAGCTCGAACGCAACCTTCCCAGCCTCCCGCGCGCCGATTCATTCCCGGCTCTCGCGCGCCCGTCCCGCGCTTGATCAGTACACGTTGTGGATGACCTCGGCGGAGCCGAGGAGGTTCTCCACGGGCAGCGTGGAGCCGTCGTCGAGCACCACCGTGCCGTCGAAGCGGCCGAACACCTGGTGCTGGTCGGATCGGATCAGCTTGAAGTCCATCCAGTCCACACGGTCGAGCAGCGGTGTGAACACGAGGTCGAGCCGTCCCTCGTCGTCGGTCATATGCCAGGGCTGCATGAGCTGGTAGCGATCGGCCGTCTTCTTCGCGTGCGCGCCGCCCGTCTTTTGGGGGATGCCGAAGTCCACGCGGTGCAGCTTGTGCGCCGCACCGTCGATGAACACCATGTTCTCGGAAGCCGCCGACGTGTCGCCGAACCCGTAGCCCAGGTTGAGGCCGAAGCGACGACCGTCCTGCCAACCCTGCGCCACGGCCCAGTACCACGTGTTGTCGCGCGTCCATACGCCTCGCCCCCAGTCCAGCAGGCCGAACGAGTTCTCGGGGCAGAACCCGTGCACCAAAAGCCCCTTCTTGAAACTGCCCCTCGCCTGCATGGCGACGATCTTCTGGTTGTAGTAGAACGCGAGCGGGTCTTCGGCCCATGGCGTGCTGATCACCATCGAATCGCGCGGCTCCTCGTCCAGCACGGCCTCGAACGTCAGATCGTCGCCACCGTCGAAGCCCGCGAACCACACGTTGAGGCGGCGCTGGCCGCCGGCAACCTCGAAGCGGAACGATACGCGGTTGTTCTCGAAGGAGGTCACGCCCTCGGCCGAGGTGGCGGGCAGCTTGAAGCGCCCCATCGGAAACGGCGAGATCACGCTGGCCGTATGCGACGTGGCCTGCGCGAAGTCCATCACCGATGCCGAGATGAGCCCCACGTAACCCATATCGGCGACGGTCAGCGCCACAGCGAACTCGTCGTCGTTCACCAGGTAGTAGTCCCATTCTTTGATGCGGCGCTTCGGCGCCTTGATACGGTCGCGATCGTACGCGCGCAGAAGCGACGTGGCCCATCCGCATTCGGCGAGCTTGCCGTCGAGGTGGTGCAGCGGGCCTTCGGTCAAACGAGTTTCGGACATGGTTTTCATCGCCTCCTCGCTCACGATTGCTCCTCTTTCCCAAGCCGCAGCGCCCGCGCCATGCGCTTGCGGAAGCTCGGCCTCTGCTTCTGCTTGGGAGTCGGCTTCGGTTTAGGCTTCGGCTTGGTCGGCGCATGGCCGGCGGCTTCCTGCGCAGCGGCCTCTTCGGCTTCCTGCTGCGCCTCCTCCAGCACCTGCTCCGCGCGATCGGGCGCCGCCGTTCGGGTCAGCGGCGCCACGGCGCGCAGCACCGCATCGGTTGCACGGCCCGTGGTACGGCTGTCGGCCATGCTGAACGAGATGGAACCCGCATAGCCCTGCGCGGTGATCTCCGAGAACGTGAGCTTCGGCTGTTTAACCACCTTGCCGATGCCGGCCGCCGCCTCGCCGGCCTTGCGCTCGATAGCCTCGGCCACTTCGTCGAGATGCTGGCCTTCCGTGGTGACCACGATGGCCAAGCTTACTTGGTTCGTGGGCGGAAGGTGCGTGAGAGCGGTTTTGCTGATGATGGAGTTGGGGATGAGCACTTCCTCGCCCGCGCCGTTGCGTATGGTGGTGTGGCGCCAGGTGATGTCTTTCACCACGCCTGTGGACGAGCCCACCTCGATGTTGTCGCCGGGTTTGATGATGCGCAGCAGGCTGACCTGCAAACCTCCGATGAGGTTCGACAGCGTGTCCTGGAAGCCCAGCGAGATGGCGATGCCGCCGATGCCGAGCGCGGTGATGGCGGCGCTCACGTCCACGCGGAAGCAGGTGGACAGCATGATGCACACGCCGGTGATCCACACGGCTCCGCGGGCGATGTTGATGAAGATGGAGCTTGAGGGCAAATCGCGCTCTTCGTTGATGGCAAGCACGCGGCCCAGGAAGCGCCTCGTCAGACGCGCGACGACTGCCGTGATCGCCAGAATGACCACCGCCGAGATGGCCGTGGTCACCCAGTCGGTGCGCACGATAGCGTCGATGTAGTTTTGAAGCTGTTCCATGCCGTTATCCTACCATGTCGACCATACCGTCGCCAAGGAAAGGAGACGGCGCCTCACCACGATGGGGGCTTTACAGGGAAGTCTTCGTGAGTTTCCCACAAAACGATGCGACCGCGGGCCCGGGTGGCGGGAACGTCAATCAACCGTTGGTTGCGGGAGCCGCGCCACGGAAGCTGGTAGGAATGTTGCGCCTGGACGAAGGGGCCGTCCACCAGCACGTCGGTCTGGTCGAGCAGATCGCGCGCGGCCGGATCGGGGATGCCCTCCTCCAGCTGCTCGTAGCGGTAGCCCGAGTACGTCCACACGTCCAGTCCCAGCTCGCGCACTTGGCGCGCCAATGCGGCGCACGCGGCGGCCTGCTCGAACGGCTCGCCGCCCGAAATGGTGACGCCCTGCACCAGCTTGTTGGCAGCGATCTCCGCCACCACGTCGGCGATGGCGCGCACCGTGCCGCCCGCGCAGGGCTGGCTGTCGGGGTTGTGGCACCCGGGACAGCCGTGCGAGCAGCCCTGCACGAACACGGCATAGCGCAGCCCCGGCCCATCGACGATGGAATCCGGAGCCGTGCCGTAAAGACGTATAGTGTCGGGAGAGGTCACGTTCAACCTGTTACATCTGATGCTTCACGCGGTCGCCTTCTTCGGCGCGCTTGGCATCGTTGAAGCGGTCGAGGGTGCCCACGAGGTAACCGGTGATGCGGCGGATGCGCTCGAACGACTGGCCGTGCTCCGCCTCGGTGCGGCCGCACTTGGGGCACACGTCTCCGATGATGCCGTTGTAACCGCACACGGGATCGCGATCCACCGGATGGTTCACTGAACCGTAGCCGATGCCGCTCTCCTTCATGTGCCGGATGACGGCCTCGAACGCCTCGAGGTTCTCGCTGGGGTCGCCGTCCAGCTCCACGTAGGAGATATGGCCCGCATTCGTCAGCGCATGGTACGGCGCCTCGATCTCGATCTTGTCGAAGGCGCTGATGTCGTAGTACACCGGCACGTGGAAGCCGTTCGTGTAGTAGTCGCGATCGGTGATGCCGGGGATGGACCCGTAGCGCTCACGGTCCATACGCACGAAGCGGCCGGACAGGCCTTCGGCCGGCGTGGCGATGAGGCCGTAGTTCAGCCCGCGCTCCTGCGACAGGCGGTCGAGGTAGCTGCGCATATGGCCGATGATCTCGAGGCCCAGGTTCTGCGAAGCCTTCGACTCGCCGTGGTGCTTGCCCGTCAGCGCCACCAGCGTCTCGGCCAAGCCGATAAAGCCCAGCGACAACGTGCCGTGCTTCAGCACCTCACGCTGCTCGTCGGTAGGCGCCAGCTTCTCGGAATCGATCCACACGCCCTGGCCCATGAGGAACGGCGCGTTGTACACGTGCTTGCGCGCCTGGATCTCGAAGCGCTCGTCAAGCTGCCCCACCGCCAGCGCAAGCTTCGCGTCCAAGAGGTCGAAGAACAGATCGAGGTCGCCCTTCGAGCGGATGGCCAGGCGCGGCAGGTTGATGGACGTGAAGCTGAGGTTGCCGCGGCCGGGAGCGATCTCGCGATCGGGATCGTACACGTTGCCCATGACGCGCGTACGGCAGCCCATGTAGGCGATCTCCGTCTCGGGCGTGCCCTTGTAGTACTGCGCGTTGAACGGCGCGTCGATGAAGCTGAAGTTCGGGAACAGGCGCTTCGCGGAGCAATGCATGGCCAGCTTGAACAGGTCGTAGTTCGGATCCTCGGGGTTGTAGTTCACGCCCTCCTTCACGCGGAAGATCTGCACGGGGAAGATGGGCGTCTCGCCGGAGCCGAGGCCTTCCTCGGTGGCCAGCAGCATGTTCTTCACCACCATGCGACCCTCGGGCGAGGTGTCCATGCCGTAGTTCACCGAGCTGAACGGCGTCTGCGCGCCGGCGCGGCTGTGCATGGTGTTCAGGTTGTGCACGAGCGCCTCCATGGCCTGGAACGTCGTGCGGTCGGTATCGCCCAGGGCGTTCTTAGCCGCATAGGCCACGGCCTTGTCGGCGGCCTCCTCGCTGGCGCCGACCTCCACGAGCGCCGCGCGCACGGCGGCCTCGAAGCCCTCGTCCATGGCGAGGCTGGCCCACACGCCCGTCTCCGCCTCGATGCGCGCGAGCGCGTCCTGCGCGAACGCGCGGGAGTCGTCCACGGAATCGCCCAGCAGCAGATCGACGGCTTCGGCCAGATGCTTCTTGTACAGGCGGCGGTACGTCTTGCGCACGCCCTCGGCCAGACCGTAGTCGAAGTCGCAGATAGCCTGGCCGCCGTGCTGGTCGTTCTGGTTGCTCTGGATGGCGATGCAGGCCAGCGCCGCGTAGCTGGCGATGTCGTTGGGCTCGCGCAGCACGCCGTGACCCGTGGAGAAGCCGCCCTTGAACAGCTTCTTCAGCTCGATCTGGCAGCATGTGGTAGTGAGCGTATAGAAGTCCATGTCGTGGATGTGGATGTCGCCCTCACGATGCGCTCGCGCGAACTTCGGGTCGATGACGCACATCTCATAGAACTGCTTGGCCGACTCCGAGCCGTACTTGAGCATGGTGCCCATGGCGGTGTCGGCGTCGATGTTGGCGTTCTCGCGCTTCATGTCAGAGTCCGACGCCTTCGAGAACGTGATGTCCTTGAGCGTTTGGATGAGGCGGCTGTTCACGTCGCGCGAGCGGCTGCGCTCGGCGCGGTACAGGATGTAGGACTTGGCCGTCTGCACGAAGCCGGACTCGATGAGCGTCTCCTCCACGAGGTCCTGCACGCCCTCAACCGTGGGCGCGCCCTCGATGGCGCCGCTCTCCAGCTTGTCCACCACGCGCTGCGCGATATCCTCGGCCGCCGCACGATCCTGCATGGCCCCGCATGCCTGGAAAGCGCGCTCCACCGCCTCGGCGATCTTCTCCTGCTTGAATTCCACCGTCCGGCCGTCGCGCTTCATGATGGTCTCGACCATGCTGCCAATCCTCTCTTCGAGCTTCTTCTTGCTTCGTCGTTTTCCTGCTGCGAGCTGTGGCTTCGCTTGGTTTATGCGCAGTGTTTCCACACGATCTACGCCATGTTTTCCACAATATGTAGTAGTAGGTGATGTTAGGAAAGTGAACATATAGTACTCGCGCGGCGCCCACCATGCAAGAGGTAAAACCATGGAGATTCAACGCCCACACGGGATACGGCGGGCGATTCACAGTATATCCACGGGCATGCAGGCGAACGTTGAAAGCTCGTCCGAGGCGACGCGCGCACGCGGGGAGCAGCTTCGCCAGAAGAGCACCGCGAACGACGGGCTCGCACCGATGCCCCTGCCGGTCGCTGCAGCCTCGCCCCACGCGCTATTGGACGGTGCCGTACACCTGCCCCCACGCATGCCCGCCGATAGCCGAGTTCAGCTGGTCGCATAGGCGCTGGCGCGTGTAGCTGCCGGGCGGCAGCAGGTTGACGATCTCGGCCAGGTCGTCGGGAAGATCGGCGGCCTCGGCGGCCACGACGATGTCGAGGCGGCGGAGCTTCTCCTTCGGCCCCAGCCCGAGGTACAGCGAATCCACCACATCCTGCAGCGCTCCGTAATGCGGGCTGCGCACCGTGTTAGAGCCTGCCATGCTACTCCTCCACATCCGAGCGCACAACGTCGAACCCTTCGCTGGCCGCCGCGAGCGCGCCTGCATAGGCCGGCGTGGCGGCACCGGCCGCACGCAGGAACTGGGCTCCGGCCGCACGCAGCTGCACGGCCGCCCCTACCAGCACATCGGGGCAGTAATACGGGTTCTCGTGCGTAGCGTCGCCTTGCTTCGGATTATGCTCGCGCACGATCAGCTGAGCCAGCACCGGCAGCCGCCCCGCCCCGCTGGCGCGGCGAGCGAACGTCACGGCCGCATCGAGCGGAGCCGCCGTGGCGAAGCCGACCACGCTGGCCTCGTAGTCCACCATGACGGCGAGCGCATCCTCGAGCGTGTGCCGGCCGTCGGCCAGCATGCCGTCGGCATCCACGTCCACCGACGCGAACACCGGCGCGCCGCTCACCTGGCGCACGCCCATGAGCGCGCACTTGAGGTCGGCCGGGTTGGCGAACCCGTTGAGGAAGAACGCGTCGAACTCCTGGCCATCGCAGGCGCGGGCGGCACGGGCGTACTGGTCGCGGTTCTCGTTGAGCGAGCTTTTGCTAGCGGCATCGAGGGGGAGGCCGCACGGGCCGATCTCCACCAGCACGTGCTGGGACTTCAGCTCGCGCGCCAGGGACAAGCCCGTGCGCACGATCTCCGCCGCGCGGTCCTCCATGCCGCGATGCGCCAGACGAGCAGGCGCGATGCCTTCCGTGTTCGCCACGAGGCACTGGGCGCCTGCCATCTTGTTGAGGCGCAGCGCATCGCGCACCGCCTCCGGCTCCACAAGGTTGGCGAATTCGAGATCGTGTTCCACGTCGAACCCTTGCCGGGCCAGTACAACGGCAACCGGCGAGGACAGCACGAGCATGTCCTTGTGAAAACGAAGCGCGATATCGGGCATGGGGAGTTCCTTTCGTCAGGTGATCCATGATACCGAAAAGAGCCCCGACATGCGACCGTCGAAATGCGCCGATGCGCTCGCGCACGCCGAGACGGAAGCATCTCGCGCGAACGGCGCAGTTCGAGCGGCGGAAGGAAGGAGGATGGACGCTCGCCGACGCTTCGCGGCATTTCACAGGACGAACATGAGTCGATCACGTGTTCTTCAAGGCTTACTTTTATACTTGGTCTCGCAAACGAAAGAATCCCCTCCTTTCAGTTTGTACTGCTTTTCCCCTTACAAAGCAGTGGCGGCACCTCGGTGCCGCACATCCCCCTCCTTGTGGCCCGGTGGAGCTCCCCTCTCCCCGGGCCGATCTGTTTCTCGTACCCGCACACACCCGCTTCCGCATCATCGACCAACGCATATCATCGTAGAACATGTTACTTCAGGTCGATGCCGCTTTGAGGCAATGCCGTTCGCCAACCTTTCGCTCGCCAGATTTCTGCGGCGCGGCGCCCATCGGAAAACTTCTTTTCCTGACTCTTTCGATCCTTGTTAACGAACCGTTACTCTGCGACCCATCGTTTCACAAAACGCGCACGCCCGCATCATACGATGTGCGCGAACGACCCGTATACTAGCAGCTGTAAACGAAAGGCTCCCCTCCTTTCAGTTTGCCTCTGCTTTACCCCCTTAGAAGCAGAGCGATGCGCAAGCGTCGCATCATCCCCCTCCTTGTGGCCCGGTGGAGCTCCCCTCTCCCCGGGCCGATCTGTTTTCATGCCCCTCGCTTCGTCGAACCCGCCGAGACAATGTATGGAGCCCGCGCCCACGCAGCGGCCGCAAGCTGAACGGCAGAGCGGCAGAACCTCCGCCTGAGCCGTCACCCGGTCACGTCCCTCGCTGCGAACGCGCGATTTCGCCAACCTACGCTGCTAAACCAGGATTGACATGCACCGCCGCATGCCGCTTCCTCTGTCGGACAGCTAGCGATCAGGCGAGGCGAGCGTCCGGCCGATGGCCGAAGGGGGCTTCCGAGCCGCCGGCGAGTTTTCGCGGGGCGGGTCGACCTGAGCTATGTCAATCCCGGTTTAACAGCGAACGCCATACGATGTGCTGCAAAAACGCCGGTTTGGCAGTCCCGGCCCGATCTGGCGGTGCGTTCCGAGGCGGCGACAAAGCGCGAACTGGGATTACGCCTCGCCGATCCTCGGGAAGGAGCGTCGGGCGCGATCGAAGGCCGCCGAAGACTGCCAAACCGACGTTTTTGCAGCACATCGTATGGCGAAGCCGTGCGGCCGAACAAGCATGCGCGTACAAACGTTTCACATGAAACACTAAGAGGGACTCCACGGTTTGGGGCGGGATCCCAGCTGCAGCTCCACGTGGAACCGCACGGCTTCGGACGATCCCCGACCACGGACCCGACAGGCCCGCGACGTCCTCGGTTCGACGGCAAGACCCCCGCTTCTTGGCAGCAATCGACCGGTTTGGTAATCCCGCCGAGTGCTTCACTTGACGTTTCGAGAACCCGAGCTGGGGAAACGCCTTCGATCGCGCTCGGCAAGCCCGAAGCGCCGCAGCCGGGTCCTCGCCAGAATTGCCAAACCGGTCGATTCCTACCGCCCGACGTCGTTTTCGCCGTCAAACCCCCGGCGCTCCGTTGGACAATCAGCTCGAGCTTCCGCGTCAGGGGTTTTCCCTGTCTTTTTGCGTCATGTTTACCTATCTGTTACTTTCAAGGCCCCCAATTCACAAAACATGCACTCGTGCATCATATGATATTCAATGTCAACTTTTATAATAGCTTCAGCAAACGAAAGGCTCCCCTCCTTTTCAGTTTGCATCTGCTTACCCCTTAAAGCAGAGCGGCACCCAATAGGTGCCGCATCATCCCCTCCTTGTGGCCCGGTGGAGCTCCCCTCTCCCCGGGCCGATCCTTTTCTCGGGAAGGAACGCCTATGAACATCGTGGTCCTCGAAGGACAGGTGAACAACCCCGGCGACTTGAGCTGGGACGCGCTCGACCGGTTCGGCACCGTCACCGTGTACGACCGCACGTCGCGCGACCAGCTGAAAACTCGGGTAGCCGAAGCCGACATCGTCGTGTCGAGCAAGACGGAATGGAACGCCGAGGCGCTCGGCTGGGCTCCTCGCCTCAAGATGATCGCGCTCACCTCCACCGGCTACAACGTGGTGGATCTCGACGCGGCGCGCGATGCGGACGTGATCGTATCGAACGTGCCCGCCTACTCCACGCCCGACGTGGCGCAGATGACGTTCGCGTTGCTGCTGGAGCTGTGCTTGCATGTAGGAGAGCATTCCAATCTGGTCATGGAAGGCGACTGGACGCGCGCCAAGGACTTCTCGTTCTGGAACACGCCGCTCGTGGAGCTGGCAGGCAAGACGATGGGCATCGTCGGCATGGGAAGCATCGGGCAGGCAGTATGCCGCATCGCGCGTGCTTTCGGCATGCCCGTGGTGTTCGAGAATCGATCGGCAAAACCCCAACTGGAAAGCGATGGCGTGCGCCAAGTGAGCCTCGACGAGCTGCTGGCCGTTTCGGATGTGGTGACCCTGCACGCACCGGCCACGCCCGAAACCGACCGCATGATGAACGCCCAGACCATCGGCCGCATGAAGGACGGAGCGTACCTCCTGAACACTGCGCGCGGCACGCTGGTGGACGAGCAGGCCGTGGTGGACGCACTGCGATCCGGCAAGCTGGCGGGTTTCGCAGCCGATGTCGTGTCGGTGGAGCCCATGCAACCCGACAACCCCTTGCTGCAAGCGAAAGGCCAGAACATCATCGTAACGCCCCATATCGCCTGGGCTACCCACGAAGCCCGCGAACGCTTGCTGGCTACCGTGACCGCTAACGTCGGCGCGTTCGTGGAGGGTGCACCGCAGAACGTTGTGAATTAGACGGCTACGTACGACTGCGTCTCGGAACCCGGCCGCTTCCGCGGCATCCCGGCTTCACCTCACTCTGCCGCCCGTCGCACGACGGGCGGCAGTGCGTCAACGCGCGGCCTTGCAAGCAGTGAACGCGGGGACGGGCTTCACGTCCGACACCGCCGCATCGGTCAAGCGGGACGTTTCGACCGCCCCGTCGAAATACGTCACCGTGAATACGTCTTCGTCGGCGACTTCAACGCCGTTCACTTTGAGCGATCGCACTTTGCGATCTGCATCATAGTCCACCTCGGCTCCCGACACCTCGTAGCGGAACGGAGCAAGGGCCTCCCTCGACGCGTCCTTCCGCTCGAACGTGCGCCCGCTCTCTAGCACCGCGCGCAGGTCTTCGCCCGAAATGCGCGCAGTGGCCAGCGTGGGCACCGGCTTCCCCGCATTGGGCAAGAGCACGGTCAGCTCATTGGCGTGCAGCTCCCCTTCGTACAGCTTGCCGGAAATCCCATAAGGATGCATTTGCCCGTCTGCCATGCCGCCAGGCAGCATAAGGCACAGGTCGGTGCCCCCGTACTCCCTGAACGCGTCGGCGAAGTATCGGACGGTCTCCTCCCGGCTCAGGTCGCGTTCGATATGTGCCACTACGTCGCCGATCTGGGTTTCCGACTTGTTGGACTTCATAGCCTCGTCGCAGGCCTGCAACGCTTCCTCGGCGCTGACGGTGCCAGCGATGTACCCGCCCAGCGCCTCTCCTCCCAGCAAGAGCGGCGCAGTGTAAGCCGCCAACTCCACAAGGTTATTGCGGTCGACCACGTTGCGGTAATCGCTCAAAAGCGGCGCGTGGAGCTCGCCGTCCGCCTTTCTCGTGGCCGGATATCGCCCTTCCGCGCCATCCGTGAACATGCTCTGGCCCTCGGGGGTGCTCATCAGGTCGAACATCTCCAGCGCTATGGCCAGCTTCTCCTCGTTGCCCGGCTCTTCCAGCTTCTTGTTAATACCGTAGTACGAGCTGACCGCATACAGGTACCAGCCGTTATCTTCGCCCTCGCCTCTCGCAAGGAACGGAGCTTGGCCCAAATCGAAGTCGAAATCAGTGGTCTTCACGTTGTTGGCAACGCCGTAGATCATGGCCACGTCACCGTTCGCGAACATCTCCGCGGCGTCCGAATTCGACAGGGAAAGGTCGTCAGCCGAAATCAATCCGCTGTCGAGCCAAAGCCGATACTCGTCCATGAAAGGCTCGAACGTGCCCACCATGCTCGCTTCGCCCGCAAGATAATCCTGTTCCCAAGACGACCCCTGCGGCGTGTGCAGAAACTGCGCCGAAGCGATATTGGTCAGCTGCAGGAAGCGTTGACCCGTCAGCTCCATCGAGTACGCCATAAGCCGGATGCCCTCCGCCTTCGCCTGCTCGTTGAGGGCAATGAGTTCCTCGAGCGACTGAGGCGCCTCCCAGCCGTGCTCGGCGAAAAGGTCCTTGTTGTAGAAGAACCCTGCAAGCGTCAGGTAACCCGGCAGATAGTAGAGGCTGCCGTCGATGGTCATGCGATCGAGAACGCTGGGAAGGTACTCGCTGGAAAAATCGTACGCCGCGAGATCCACCAGATTATGCTCCAAATCCTCGGTCAGATCCTGATTGCGCGTGTTGATCAGGATATCGGGGATATCGCGCTGCTCGAGCTCGGTGACGATCTGCGCGGAATAGTTGCTGTTCGAATACGTATCGAACTCGAAGCGCAGGTTGGGGTGACGATTGGTCATCTCGTCCAACAGCTCCTGCGGCAGCTCCTTGGTCTGGCATTTCGATACCGTCAGCACTATCTCATCGTCGCGTCCGGACGCATTGCCCATAGCCTCGCCGGAACAGCCGACCAGTCCGATGCCGACCAGCGACCCCGCTAGCGCGATCGACGCGAACGTCTTCGCCGCCTTACCGGCTCTCTTCAACGCTTTCACCGCGATCTCCGTTTCCCCTCATCGTATCGTCTAGTTTGAAATCCTGGAACTCATCGGCGGGCATTGGTTTTCCGAACACGTACCCCTGCACCACATTGCAGCCGACGCTCTCGAGGAAATCCACCTGTCCCATATCCTCGATCCCTTCGGCAACCGTTTCGATACGCATGTCGCGCGCTATGCCCACGATGCCGTTGACGATGCTCCTTGCCTTGTCCATGTCGGTATCTCCGCGGAAGAACCCCTGGTCAAGTTTGATGATATCCACTTCGAGACTACGCAACATGTTGAGGCTGGAGTAACTGCTCCCGAAATCGTCCATGGAGCAACGTGCGCCTAACGCGTGGATGCGCCGAATAACTTGGTTGATCTCGCCGGTGCGATCGAACACGACGGACTCGGTGAACTCGAATTCCAGGTAGCGAGCCGGAACCTGGTTCTCGGCGATATGGCGCTCGTAGCGCGCGAAGAAATCCGAAACGTCGAAGTTCGAGCGCGAGACGTTGACTGAAACGCAGAAAAGCGGCCTCCCCTCCCGCTCCCATCGCTTCAACAAAGCGCACACCTGGCAAAACATGTAGAAATCCAGCTCGGCGATAACGCCGTCGCGCTCGAAGAGCGGAACGAACTCGTTCGGGCAGAGCATGCCTTCCGGAGAGATCCAGCGCACGAGCGCCTCGGCACCGACGATGCAGCGCTCGGGCAGCGCAACCTTCGGCTGCAAATACATATGAAACTCGCCGTTCGCAAGCGCATGGGGAAAGCGATCCTCGAGCTCCTTCTCTCGAAGGAAGCGCCGACGGAGGCGATCATCATAGAAGCCAACGCGTGCACCGCTTGGAAGCATCCGCTTCTCCGCGCTCGCACGCGCCAAGTTAGCCGCATCGGTCACGAGCGTGAACTCTTGCTCGAGCGCATCGTCGTCCAGTATGTAAGCGCCGAAGTCCATCGACACGAGCACTTGCTCGCCGACGCTCTCGGACGTGAGCCTGAACTCGTTTAGACGCTCCTTCGTCGACGCCTCGTCAGGCTCGCGCAACAGAATGACGAAATGGTCTGCGGAGACGCGTGCCGCGAACTCGCCTTCGCGCAGCTGCCGCTCTATCATGTCGTACGCCGACCTGAGCAGACGGTCTCCGCCCTCCTTGCCCTCGCGATCGTTGTACGACTTGAATTTGGCTATGTTGGCGTACACGAGCACCAAGTTACGCGGATCCGTTCGGACGACGTCGTAATAGCGCTCGCGAAACCGGCCGGCCGTGTCTCCGCCGGTAACAGGATCCACGTAGGCGATGGCCTCCAACCGTCGACGATTGCGATGCTGCACGATCACGATGAACAGCATGATCACGCCGAACACCAACGCCACCGTAACGCCCACCGCCACGGTCAGCAGATACAGGCTGTTCGTCCTCTGATCGACGTAATCGCTGGGAACGATGGACAGCAGATGCCAATCGCTCACGCCCACAGGCGTATAGCAGAAATACGAACTGACGCCGTTGTACTTCGCAAGAACGACGCCTTGTTCCCCCTTTTTGAGCCCCGCCCGCAGAACGTGGACCGGCTCTTCGTCATCGGCGTTCTGGCTCTCCAAAGCCGACACGATATTGTACTCGCCGCTGATGGCCGTTTGATCCTCGGGACGCACCGCCACCGAACCGTCGTCCTTGACGATGCAGGCGTATCCTCTCCCTTCGAACGAATCGATGGACAGGAGCTGCAGCATCTCGTCCACCCCGTACACGCCCGCAAGCGCCTTCATGTGATGCCCATCGATGACCGCGTTCACGGGAATTGAAAACACGAGCACATCCTGGCCGTCCATGGTCTCGATACCCGAGATGGAACGTTTGCCTTCAAGCAACGTCTTGTTGAGATAGTCCTGCGACCTGGTGTAGCGCTGCGTGGTGTCGGCGAAGTACCACACGCCGTCCTCGTCCACATAAGCAAGGCGGGACAGATTCCACCGATCCCTATCCTCGGCCATTTCTCCGTTCAGCTCGTCGAGCGTGGCGCCGTTCTCCACCAACGTCATCTGACCGCGTTCGATGGTTTCCATCGCCGAGAATATCTGAGAGGTGACCGTGCGCACGTTCTCGGTGATCTGGCTGGATATATCAGCCAAGTATCCGATGCTGTCTTTGCGGGTAAGATTGCGAACCGTGTCCGAGTACGCGTGGACTAGCAGCGCTCCTCCTATAACGGCGACGATGACCACGGAGGCAACGGCAGCCGCAAGCCCGATCATGCCTCTTTCGCCGCGCGCGTGCCTCATGACACCTCCAGCTGCCGGATACGCTTTTTCGAGGACATTATACTATTCGAAGGCCTGCCAGATGACGGCAGGCCTTCGCAATCGCTCCGTTACGCTCGGCGACGGTTGTTCTCGCTATTCTGCTGCGCGCCTGAACAGCACGTTGTTGGTTTCCAGCCAGCTTTCCACCGTGCCGGTGTCGAAGCCGTCGGCGGGGTCGATGATCAGCGCGTACATCTCCTCCTCGCGCAGCACGGCGTCCAGCGCATCGGTCAGCTGGATCTCGCCGCCCACGCCGGGCTCCACGTCGGCCAAAAGCTCCATCACGCGAGCGCTGAGGAGGTAGCGGCCAAACACGGCCAGGTTCGACGGCGCGTCCTCCAACGCCGGCTTCTCCACCAGCGCGTCGATCTTCCACACGTCGTCGGCCACGGCCTCGCCCGCGATGACGCCGAAGCGGCTGACCTGGTCGTCCGGCACCGGCATGACGGCGATGACGCTGGCGCCGCCGTGCGCGTCGGACACTTTCTGCATGCGCGGCAGCATCTTGTTGTCGGGCACCAGCACGTCGCCCAACAGCACGTAGAACGGCTCGTCGCCCGTCTTCTCGTGCGCGCACCGCACCGCATGCCCCAAGCCCAGCGCCTCGTCCTGGTACACGTAGCTCACGTTGTAGTTGCCCACGCGCTCCACTGCGTCGGCATACGCATCCTTCCCGCGGGCGCGCAACAGCTCCACAAGCTCCGGGTTCGGCGAGAAGTGCTCCTCGATGGCTTTCTTCTCGCGGCTGTTGATGATGACCACCTCGTCGGCGTCAGACGCGAGGCCCTCCTCCACCACGTACTGGATGGCCGGTCGGTCGACTACCAGCAGCATTTCCTTCGGCTGCGCCTTCGTGGCGGGCAGGAAGCGCGTGCCGAGGCCGGCAGCGGGAATGAGAGCCTTCATGGGCATACCTTTCTCTGTAACGTGCGCGAAGCGCCGCAGAAGCGGCGCTTCGTCCATGGTGTTCGGTTATTGTAGCACGACGGGAAAACCCGTCGCCATCCTGCTACTTTGCCTGCAGTTCCGCGACGGCCTCTTCCAAAACCGCCATCTGCTTCTCGGCCTTCTTGTAGCTCAGCGTGATGACCAGCATGTACACCAGAATAGCCAACCACATGAGCACGTACGCTCCGATGATGAACGGCATCGACGGAACGATGGTGCTGTATATCTCTACGAGAACCGGATTCATAAGTTTCTCCTTTTATCAACAACGAACATCCCACAGGTCCAGCAAGGTCAGCGAGGGCTTCCGCAGTGCCCGAGATCGCCCCGCTCCGCCGTTCGCAGAACGGCGGACCCTCAGTCTTCCAACTGCTCCTTCAGCGCTTCGACGCGCTCGGTCAGGCGAACCTGGCGGAAGCGGAAGCGGTACAGGGCGAACCCGATCAGCATGATGCCGACGAGGCAGAACATGAGCGTGATGCCCATATCGGCCGACATGCCGCCCTCGCGCACGACCACCGGGTGGATGCTGGAGGGAATCAGGCGCGTTACCATAAAGCAGATCGGCACGTCGATGAGGGCGATGATGCTGAGCACCGCCCCGTACGTCGCGCGACGCTCGGGCTCGTCGATGGCGTTGCGCAGGATGAAGTACGCGATGATGATGAGCATGAGGATGAGGTACGTCGTCAGGCGCGGATCCCACGTCCACCACACGCCCCATTCGAACCTCGTCCACAAGTCGCCCGTGATCATCGTGCACGCCACGAACAGCAGCGCGATCTCCATCGCGATCTTCGAGCAGGTGTCGAAGCGGCGGTTCTTCGTCATGAGGAAGCGAACCGCGTAATAGCCCGCGAACGCCAGCGCGATGAACGACGTGATAGCCACCGGCATATGGAAGTAGAAGATCTTCTGCGACAACAGCAGCACGCTGGTCACCATCTGGCCGCCGATCATCTCGACGCCGTTCACCGCGGCACCGTTCACCGGCGAAGCCCACAGGAACGCCAGCAAAAAGCCGATCGTCGACAGCACGGCGCCCGCAACGAGCACCGTCGGCGTTATCCGGTCGGGCCATTGCCCCGCTTCCGGCAGCTTGAGCGCCTTTTTCGTTTTCTCAGTCATTACTCTCCTTCTGTCACGGATCCAACCAAAGTCAGCGAGAAGGGTCCTGGTGCTGAAAATCGCCGTGTTGCGCGGCCGCGCGTGCTTTCGCACGCAAGGGCAAGCGCAAAAGCGGCGAGTTTCGGCGCCAGGGCGCCTCGCAGCATCGAGCAGTTCCGTCGGCCGGCAGGCCGACGGAACATCAAGCGCTAATCACGAAATCGTACAGAACCCACGATGCGAGGATCATGATCACGTCGTAGCCGCCCGCAAGCGCCAACGACGTCAGCATGATGTCCGCGTATCCTTCCGCGCCCACGATGACCGCCGTCGTCGCGGACACGCATGCGTACAGAAGCGGGAAGATCAGCGGGATGAACAGCACGGCCAGCATCACGTCCTTGCCGCGCGTGTTGATGGTGATAGTGGACAGCAGCGTGCCGATGCCCGCCACGCCGACGGTGCCCACGAGCAGCGGCACCACGAGCAACCAGAAGCTCTCGGACGGCGTGGTGGTGGTCAGGAAGAAGAAGTAGAACAGCGGCACGGCGATCACTTCCACCACCAGCAAGAACAGCAGGTTCGACGTCGATTTCGCCAGGAACACCACCGAACGGTCCATCGGCACCAGCAGGATGCCCTCCATGCAGCCCTGCTCCTTCTCGTGCGCGAACGAGCGGTTCAGGCCCAAAAGCGACGTGAACACGATGAGCGCCCACAGAAGGCCGCCGCTCATCTGCAGCACGTCGGTGGTCTGCGAGGTCTGCGCCAGCGCCGCCCCGTACACGATGATCACCAAAAGCGCGTAGATGCCCATGGACGTGAGCATCTCCTTCGTGCGGAACTCCTGCTCCAAGTCCTTGCGCAGCAGCGTCTTGTACTGCCGGAACGTCGAGGGCTTCTTCAGCTCGACCGCCATCTACGCCACCCCCATGCCAACCGTCGAGCGATACAGCGTCGAGAACTCGTCGAAATCGAACGCATCCTTCTCGTCGAACGCCACCACCTTGCCCTTCGCCAACACCAGCGCATGCGTGCACATGGCGAAGCCCTTCTGCAAGTCATGGCTCACCATAACGAACGTGCGTCCTTCGCGCTGCTGGTCGATCAGGCCGTCGAATATCTCCACCGCGTGCGGGTCGAGCCCCGAGTACGGCTCGTCCAGAAACACCACGTCGGGATCATGGATGAGCGCGCGGGCGATGGACAGGCGCTGCGTCATGCCGCGCGAGAACGTGCGCACCACGTCGAGGCGGCGGTGTTTCAGCTCCACCGCCTCCAGCAGCTCGAGGACGCGCGCCTCGGGGTCGACCACCCCGTAGAGGCGCGCGTAGATCATCAGATTCTGCTCGGCCGTCAAATCGGGGTAGAGCATCGAGTTGTGCGAGATGAGGCCGATGTGGTCGCGCGCCTTGTCCGGATCCTCCTTCAAGTCCACGCCCATGAGCGTGGCCGAGCCCGACGTGGCCCTCGACAGCGTGGACAACACGCGCAGCAGCGTGGTCTTGCCCGCGCCGTTCGGACCGAAAATGGACAGGAACGCGCCCTGCGGCACCTCGATCGACACGTTGTCGACGGCCCGGCGGTTGCCGAACACCTTCGAGAGCTTCTTGGTCTTGATCGCAGGTTCCACAACGGCCTCCATGGCGCTTTACGCCTCGACTTTCTCAGGTTCGGGCTTCTCGGCGGTCTCGACCTCGGCCTCCGCATCCGCGTCGGCAGGCGCCGCGGTGCCGTCGGCCAGCTTGCGCTTCGCGCCACGGCGGCCGACGGTGGCTATCAGCACGCCAGCCATCAGCAGGCCGAAGCCGATCCACACTTCCAGGATCAGCGGATTCACGCGCACGTCCATCGAGAAGTCACCGTCGGAGTTCACGCCGCGGTACACGACGAACAGATCCTCGGTCGGGAACGTGATGACGCTGGCCACCAGCTTCTGCTGCTGCGTGGACTGGACGAACTGCACCGTCGGATCAACGGCCCCGACGAACTCGCCGTTCTTGTACACGTCGAAGTACACGGTGTAGAGGATGTCATCGTCGTTCGGCTGCGGAGCGATATTATTGCCGGTGTAACGCAGCTCGAAGTCTTGGATGACGAAAGGCTCGGAAGCCGAGTCGGTTTCCTCATCGTACTTCACATAGCCGGTCTTCTCGGTCACGTACATCGAGGAGCCGATGAGGCCCACGAGGATCACGGCCATGCCCAGGTGGGCGACGAAGCCGCCGAACGTGGACGCGCGGTTCACCAGCATGCCCCAAGCGGACGCCAGCACGTTGCCTTGGTGCCCCTTCTGGTAGCCGCGGATGGCGCGACCCAGCATGAACAGCGAATTGAAGAACAGCAGGCTGGCCACCAGCAAGCCCACCACGGCCACGCCGTTGTAGTACCACGACGGGCCCTGCTCCAAGAGGCCGTCGGCCTCGGTGCCGCCCGCCGCCAGGATGGCGTCGTAGCTGGGCAGCAGGTAGGTGACGAAGTAGAACATGAGCACGGCGAACAGCACGACGGCGCAGATACTCGGGATGCGGGCGCGCTTCCAGAATTGCTTGCCTTCGGTGCGGCCCCACGAAAGCAGCGGGCACACGGCCAGGATGGCCAGGTAGATCACGCCGAGCGGACGGGCGATGGCGTTGTACGTGCCGGCCGACACCGTCTGGCCGCCGAACGGCAGGAAAGCAGGAAGCGCCGACGAGACGGTCAGGTACGTCAGCAGCACCGCGAACACGACCATGATGACGTTGTTGAAATAGTAGGCGGCATCCTTCGACAGCATGTTCTCCACGTCGTCGGCGCCCGAGGAGGCCGGGCCGAAGCTCTTCCACCGCACGATAAGGCCCACGATGCCGGCCAGGATGGACGCACCGATGAGCGCGCCGAACAGCGCGAGCGACACGGGATCGCCCTCGAAGGCGTGCACCGACTGCACGAGACCCGAACGGGAGATGAACGTGCCCACGATGACGAACGCGAAGGTCAGGCACGCGCACATGACCGACCAGCGCTTGAACGCGCCGCGCTGGCGGTACACGGTGAAGCTGTGGATGAGCGCGACGCCCACGATCCACGACAGCAAGCTGGCGTTCTCGACGGGGTCCCAACCCCAGTAGCCGCCCCAGCCGAGCACGACGTACGCCCAGATGGCGCCAAGGCCGATGCCCACGCCCAGGAAGAACCAGGAGAACAGCGTGTAGCGCTGCGAGCGCACGACCCATTCCTTAGAAGAATCGTTCACGATGATAGCCGCGATGGCGTACGCGAACGGGATGGTGAGACCCGCGTAGCCCACGAACAAAGTGGGCGGATGGATGGCCATGGCCCAGTGCTCCAGCAGCGTGTTCATACCCAGCACCGAAGCTGCAGCCGTCAGATTGCCCGAGCCGTCGAAGTACTTGGCAGGCGTAGCTGCAAACGGCATGTTGCTTTCGGAGAACAGGATCACGCCCACGAACGCCGCCAGCACCAGCTGCGACACGAGCAGCGCCATAGAATCCAGCTTCCTGCCCTGCCTCATATTGCGAACGGCCACCACCGAGTTGAAGATGGCGATGAGCCAACCCCAGAACAACAGCGAGCCTTCGCGGCCTGCCCACAGACCCGACAGCTTGTAAAGCCAGGCGATGTCGCTGGACGAGTCGCTGCGATAGCGCAGCACGTACTCGATGCTGGTATCGCCGGTCATGAAGCAGTACACCAGCACGCCGCAGCACACGGTCAGAGCCGCCAGCGTCACCAGCACGGCCACATGCCCGCCCCACGTCAGCGTCTCGCCTGCACCGCCCGACTTCTTGCGGGACAACAGGGCTCCCGCGACCAGGCACACGATGGACACCGCTACGCCGGCGAATGCGACGAGCACTCCTATCAAACCTATAGTTGGCATGTACTATCCTTTCGGGGCGGCTATGCGACCGCCCTTCGTTTGTAGAAACCGGTCTAGCCTTCGAGGGCCACTTCGGTTGCGGAGAACTTGCCCTGCGCGTTCATGGATCCGGTCAGGACGAGCGAAGAGCCGTCCTTCACTTCCTCCGAGATCGCGTCGTTGAACTCGACGGCAAGCTCTTCGCCGTTCTCGGGATCGACGAGCACGAACCGGTCGCCCTCGCCCGCCGCCTTCAGCGTGCCGTCCTTCACCGCGCCGGCCACCTTCACCGGCTTGTCGACGACCTCGTCGCCGTATCCCGTCAACTGGGAAACCGTCAACGCGTTCGTGGCGTTCTCGTACTTGGACGGGCACTTCGTGACCAGCTCGCTGGCGTTGAGCACGCCGTCTTCGCCGACCTTGCCCGTGCAGATGGCCGTCACGTCGTTGCCGAACGTGGCGGAAACGCCGCCCTCGAAGCGCACGCGGAGCTGCTGGGTGATGTCCCCGTTCGGATCGTAGATGTCGAACGTCAGCACGTTGCCTTCGGTTGCGAATGAATTCTCGACGACGTTGCCGCTCACCTGGATCTTCTGATCCGCATAGCTCCCTGTCGCAGCCTCTGCCACCGACACGGTCTTCGCCGAGCTCGTACCGCCGACTACAGCTAGGATAACCACCAGCACAATGACGATGATGCCGGTCACCACAACCATGCGACGCTTCGTTTTCGCGTTCACGCTCGCCTCCTCAATTGCCTCTCTCCAACCGTCATTTTCACGTACCTCAAAGTTCCGAGGAGCGCAATGGCGCCGAATTCAAAGATTCACCATGCGCGGCGCCTCGGCGTGGAAGCCTCCTGCATATCTCGCATTCGCAGGGCCACCATTTCGTTCCTCGGACCTTTGACAAAAGGAGCCCGTCCAAGCGTACGATGGCGCTTCGGCGGGCTCCCTCTTGCTTATTCGGTTCTTTGCTCGCGAACGAGCGGTGGTGCTGTCAGTGGCTTACGCCGCAGTCGAAAGCTTGTTGGCCTCGGCAACCGTCAGCCAGCCCTCGGGCACTTCGGCCTCGCTGTGGCACTGCGTGCAGTACATCACAGAAGCGCGGTGCGCCTTGTGGCACTCGCTGCACTCGATCTCGCCGTGCTGCGCCTTGTGCGGGTTGAACTCCATACCGCTCGTAGCCTTCACGAGGTCGTCGCGCGTCAGGTTGTGGCAGCTCTCGTTCAGGCAGAACTCGTCGCCGTCAAGGCCGCGCGCCTCGGTCAGCATGTCCGTGTCGCGCTCCTCAAGCGGGTACACGTAGTTGCCGGTGACCCAGTTGATGCCCTCGGACATCTGCTCGCTCAGCGTGGGCACGTGGCAAGACATGCAGTCCTTGCCCTGGGCCTTGTGCGAGACGGCCAGCATCGCGTTCGTGTTGCTCACTTCGTTGCCCCACTTGTCGACGCCCGTGGTGCCAGGCTCCTGCTCGTACGTCTCAAGGTACTCGTCCATCGGCGTGTGGCAGATGGCGGCGCAGAAGCTCGGCTGCTCGTGCCAAACCCAGAAGCCGGCACCGGCTGCAATCAAGACAACCACGACGACGCCCACGACGATCGGCCACTTCTTTCCCTTTTTCTTGGGAGCGGCTTCCTCGGTCGTAGAGCCCTCGGTCGCAGGTGCCTCAGTGGCGGCTTCCACTTTGGTTTCCTCTTCGCTCATGCTCTCTAACCCCCTTTCTCATGATCTCGTCTTGCATTTCCGTCGTCTCCGTTACAAAGTGGCATCGATTTCGCTGCCAAACGGAAACACAAGCACTTTACCACATGCATACTAGCGGTCAACCGACAAAAAACCTATCACCCATTTGGGGGGAATTAGCCCGGATTCACCCCGTTTTTCGTGTGATTCGGCCCTTTTTCGGCAAAAACAATGCATCAAGCCGGTCGAGGGGTCCTAAGACGGGGAAAGGAAGCCAGGCTTCCTTTCCCCACCCCTCTAAAGACGTTGGAGAGAACGTCGTTGTCGGCTAAGCGAGCATCGCCAGGGCTTCGTCGGCAGCAGCCTCGGCCTTGTCGAGCGTCTCGTTGGTCAGCTTGGAATTGTGCGCTCCCTCGCTGTTTTCAACCATCACGAAATCCCAGTAGAACTGCGCGTTGCGCTGAAGCTTCTGCAGCTTGGCAAGCTCCTCGGACGCAGCCGGGATATCGGTCTTTGCCTCGTTCGCAGCCTTCATGGCGGCGATCTCGTCAGCGTACTTCGCAGCGATCTTGTTGGTCATGTCCTCGATCTTCTCGCTGATCGCGGTCACGCGCTCTTCCTCGCTGGCCTGGATGTCCTTGACCTTCTTCTCCAGGTCGTCGTGGCACTTGCTGCAGTCGTTCTCGATGAGCTGCTTGTTCTCGAGCGGGCTCACCCAGTTATGCGACGTGTACTCGCCGTTCGCGCCCTCAGCGGGAGCCATGTGGCAGTCGGAGCAGCCGTAGCCGGCCTTGGCCATCGGGGACTGCTCGCCGCCGTGCATGGTCTCGAACTCGGGATGCTGAACCTTGATCATCGGAGCGAACGTGTCAGCGTGGTTCCAATCTTTGAAGTTGCGCTCGTCGTAGTAAGCCAGGATGGCGTCCGGGGTCATCTGATCGAGGCCCGTGTAGGGGTTCGTCGTGGCCTTGGTCTCGCCATCGAAGTAGTACTCGTTGTGGCACTGGCCGCACACCTGGGAGTTCATCGGGGCCTTGCTGCCCTCGCCCGCGTCGTTGCCCAGCGCCTTCACGAAGTACGAACCGGTCACCTTGAGCGACTGAGGATCGTTCTCGTGGCAGTTGTAGCAGCTGACCGGCTCGGTGAACTCGCCGATCAAGTCGTTGAACTTCTCCTTGTACACGCCTTCTCCCTCATCGTTCACCATGGCGGTGAACTGCGGGGTCTTGCAGGTGATGCAGCCGGCGAGCTGCTCTTTCTGCGTGGTGCGCGGAGTTTCCTTCACGCTCTGCAGCGTGTACAGATGGCTGGCCGCCTCGTCATAGCCGAGCGCGAACGCGTAACCCTTGTACATGGTGTTCAGAGCCGGGTACAGCTCCAGATAATTGTGCTTGTCGCCGCCATCCTGAAGAGGCGCGTTGGACTTGTTCTCCATGTACGAAGCGTACTGGTCCGGATACGCGTCCTTCCACGACTCGGCGGTGACGACGCCGTACTTATCGGGCTCAGGCGTTTCCACCTGCTGCACCGTTTTGTTCTCATCTGCCTTCTGCTCCGTAGCGTCTTCGGTAGCCTGGGGCGCACATGCAACCAGCCCCATGACCATACCGAATGCGCAGACGGAGGCGGTCCAGACAGCGAGTTTGTTCCTCTTGGTCTTAACCATACAATCTCCTCCCTTCGACTGACGATCTCTCCTTCACAAAATATACAACTTTTATTGACGGAATGCACGAGAAACGAGGGTATTCGGGGATTCCCACCACCCCATTAGGGAAAAACCCTAGTTAACTATTCGCAGGTCAGAATGGTAAAGAAGCACCTGCGGCCACATTGGCGCGGCTTGCCAACTTCCCGCAGCAGCCGCCGACCCAAGCAGGCCGCAAGCCAGGAGGGGCTCGAACGGCCCGCTGCCGAAGCCGGATCAGCAGCGGGTCGCCTCCCGCATGGAAGAGATTTAACGCTATGCACGATTTTCTTTATCGCCTTTTTTGACGACCTGGGGTTTCTTTCATCGATCACAGCGGAAAGCGCCCGCAAATCATGCATAGCGTGCATTCTCTGCCACCCTGCCCCTTCCGCTGTTGCGCCGATTCCGTCGCGAGCCTGCCGAAGCGGCCGCCGAAGGCCAATCCTGAAACGTCCCGCGACTCACTCCCCCATCGCGAGGACGGTTGCAGGCTCTTTGCGAAGAGCGGCGAGCGTGGGCACGAGCGTCGCGGCGAGGACGAGGACGAAGCCCGCGAGCGAGACGGCCAAGCCCTCGCCGAAAGCCAGCCCGTCGAACAGCGGCATGCCCACGGCGCACGCGGTGACGGCGTTGGAGACGGCCACGGCCGCCATGCCCGCCAGCGTTGCCGTGACGGCATGGATGAAGGCCTCGCACGCGGCCGCGGCCAGCAGCGTGCGCGGCCGCGCGCCGCCGGCGATGAGCAGGGCCACGTCGCGGGTGCGCGATTTCGACGTCATGACCACGCTGACCGCCGCCCCGATGGCGCACAGGAGGACGGGGCCGCCCATCATGAGGATGGCAGCAGTCCAATCGAGGCCGGTGAAGGTCATGCCGTGCTGCCCTGAATAATCCGCCCATATGCTCATGACGGAGTAGATGCCCGCCACCAAGCCGAAGCCGACCATGATGGGCGTCTCGACCGAGGTGCTGGCGCTCAGGCCGAAACGAGCGGTGTGCCGCGCCACGTACCACGCATTCCAGCGCGACTGCGGAACGACGGACGTCCACGCCTTCAAAATCGCCGCGAACGCAAGCGGGCCGATGGCGGCGATTCCCGCCGTCGTCAAAATGGGCAGGTATAGCGACCAGTTCATGACCACCCCGGGTACGGAGCCGATCATGATGGCGGCAACCTGCCAAGCGCCGATTGCCAACCCTGCAAACAGCAGGACGCGCATCCACGTCATTCCCGCGCGCCTCGGTTTCGACTCGCGCAAGACAGCCAGGGGCGACGTCCTCCCCGCGCTGCGGGCGCCCTTCAGCCCTCCGCACAAGAACGTGCCCGCCACCGCGAGCCACACAAAAGGCATCGACGCTGCACCCACCCGAGGAACTGCCTGCGCGTACTCCACTCGCGCGCCGAATACCCACGGGAACAGAGGAGAGAACGTTATGGTCGTCAGCAATGTGCCGCACATGGCGCCCAGCACCGCAACAACTACCAACTGTACGAGCACCACCGCGCTCACGAGCCTTGGCTTCATGTTCGCCAACTGCCATAGAGCATAGGAGCGCCGTTGCGTGTCCACGGTAAGGTTGGCCGTCAACGCCAGCACGGCCACCGCCGCAACCGACGAGAACGCGATCACGACGGAACCGACGCTGCGCAAGACGTCGAACGTTTCAGCAGAAGCTTCGATCGACACCGCCCAACCGCCGATGTAGCCGCAGCCCACGGCCACGAGGAACGCGCCGATCCACGTGGCGGCGTGATCGCGCAGATCCGAGAACACTAAGCGCATCATGCCGGCACCTCCGCGTCTTCCAACGCTGCAAGGATCCGAGCGGGCGTCGAGCGCCCTAGCTCTTGAGCAACCCGTCCGTCCCGCAGCACCAGGATGCGATCCGCCATGGACGCGGCTTCCAAATCGTGCGTCACCATCACCACCGAACGTTTCGGATCGTCGGCGATGCGCCGCAGCATGCCCAGCACCGCGCGGCCGTTCTGGGAATCCAACGCGCCCGTGGGTTCGTCCGCGAAGATCACGTCCGCGCCGCCCGCAAGCGCTCGGGCGATGGCCACGCGCTGCTGCTCGCCGCCGGACAGGTCGCCTGGGCGGCTCTTTCCCCTGCCGTCGAGGCCTACGCTTTTCAGCACCGCGCTCGTCTGCGCCTTCGTGATCGGGCGACCCGCCAGGCGCGCGGGCAGCGAAACGTTCTCCCCCGCGCTCAGCGACGGGATGAGGTTGTACGATTGGAAGATGAAGCCCACGTGGTCGCGGCGCGTTCTGGACAGCGCGTTGCGGCCCGCATGCACCATCTGCGTGCCCATCATCTGGATGGAGCCCGAGTCGGCCGCCTCCAATCCGGACAGGCAGTACAGCAGCGTCGACTTCCCCGATCCGCTGGGCCCCACGATGCCCACCATCTCGCCGGACTCGACGCGTAAACTGACGCCGCGCAGCACGTCGGCGACCCGACGCTTGCTTCCGCGCCCGATGCTGAACGATTTCTTCACCTCACGTGCGACGATCGTCGTGCTCATATGCTCTCCTTTGAACCGATTTTGGGAATGGCGTGCCAGGGGCGAGCTTCGCCCTGGTCGAACCTGTTAGTTGCTAAAGGTGTGTCAGATGTGTCAAAGGGACGTGCGATTTGACACGCTTCGATGCGCAGCCTTTCCTTCGAAGAACCTCGCGTAACGCCTAACCGTCGCTTCGCGCGGAACGGAACGCCTTGATCGCAAGGCACGCGAGGCCGCCGACCGGCCATGCCAGCAGGAACAGCCTGCTCGCCGGCGTGAACATCAACACCAGGCCGACCGCCGTCGCCGCAAGCATAACGGCTGCGTAGGTGCCGCGTTCGCGCTTGGCACGGCGGGCGCGCTCGGCAAGGCCGTCGTCGCCCATAGCCTCGATCTGCTCCTCGCTCATGCCGCCGAGCGATACGCGGTTGTAGCGCGCCAGATTGCAGCGCGCCCCCAACAACGCGCTCCGCACGATAACGAACACGCCGACTGCAGCGAACGCCAAGAACGTCGCGCTTGCGAGCCACACGTCCGCTTGCAGCACGATAGTCGCGGCCAGCCCCGCCATGAGCAGGCCGATGCCCGCGACGAGCCCTGTCGACAGAGCGGTGCGCGCTTTGCTTTTCTGGTCGGCCGTGTAGAAGTCGTCGACGAAGGGGTGCGCCTTGCGGAATGCGCCGCGCGCGAACGATGCAGGGAGGATGAGCGCGAGACCGACGGCCACGCCGACGAACACGAGCGCGGATGCGAAGCTCCTCACTTCGGCTATCGGCATGAGCCTAGGATCCGACAGGATGAGGGCCAATGCCGCGCTCGCGAAGATGACGGCGATGCCCAGCGGAAGCTTCCACGCGAAAACGCGCATGGCTTGATCGTACCCGGTCACGTCCTGCTGGGACTTTCCCGGTGGAATGCTGGCGACCCCGTTGGCCGGACGGCCGGTCAAGTCGCCCGTCACCAGCTCGTCGAGCGTGCATTCGAACAAAGCGCACATTTTCAGCAGCTTGTCCATCTCGGGATACGCGCGCTCGGCCTCCCATTTCGACACCGATTACCGGCTGACGCCCAACAGCATGGCAAGCTGCTCCTGCGTCATGTTGCGCGTAGCGCGCAAGTGCTGCATGTTGTCGCGAAAGCTCATAGGTCCATCCTTCATTCGTGCGGTCGATGCCCCCATGATGCGGGCGCCTCAGCCCGCACTCAACCAACTTCTGGCTTCTTTTTCGCGGACAGCGTGACAACTTCCGGTATCGAATCGCAGGTCAGAGAGAAGTATAGCGCAACATGAAAATCGGGGACTATCAGCCTTCTCGATCAAGGTTCGGAGGTAGAGATGAGAAGATTAGAACCCACGACCCTCCCATTGCAAGTGCAACGCCCTACCCAACCGTGCCAAGCGGTTCATATCAGTTGTGATCGTATACGTACCACTTGGGCTCCCAGCTCATCCGTAAACGATCACAATTGATTTAGAAGATAAAATGGTGATGTGTCCGTCGTATGTCTTGCGTCCAAGAAAACACGAGATATGCTGAGCGTTAAGCAAATCATGAATAACTATTCGTCAACCGCCGCAGGGTTCATCGCAATGCTAAGCAATTCTTCGAAAAGGGGCGGGTTGTCATATACCAGAATCGCCAACCGCTCCCTTGTTCTAGTAAGGCCCTGAAAAAGCATTTTGGGAAGGATATATTCTCTATACGGATGAGCGTATGACTTTAGCTTTCCATTTTCAAAGAAGAAGTTCTTATCCATAGGTATTATTACCCTATCGAATTCTTGCCCGATGACATCATGAGTACTGTATCCTTCTGAAATGTGAACCCAAATATCAGAATTCCATTTTTTGTACTGTGAAGGCGTGTAATAGATATATTGATATCCGTTGGCTTTGTAGCTTTCAATAATTTTTCCCGCTTCGAGGATCTCGCCCGCATACAATACTTCGATGTTCTCGAAACGTATTTGGTTGCTTTCAGATTTTAGCGAGAACAAACGTCTCACAAAAGCTGCTATCTCCTTGTTTGTTCTAATCTTTTTTGACAGTTCCTTGCAAATTGCGTTTGGCATAGTCTCGATAATCTTGCTAGAAATCTCATTACGGATTTCCGAAGCTTGCATTGTCTGATTTGAGTCAAGAAAGAAGAAGCAAGGCAATTCGGTCTCTTTTATCCTTCTTACAACCTCATTGAATTGGTGAAGCCGTAGGCGATGACATTCATCAATGAATATCGCTCCGTAGTCTTCTAGCGCGATTTTCTCGCAACCTTTTGCAGGAACTACCGAAAATGAACTCTGCGAAGAATTAAGCAAGCGATGCCCTTCGCTAAGTTGGCCGCAATGAATGACGCACGACGGCAACTCTCCTACAAGCGATTTTGCTAAATCGTATAGAAGCAAGGTTTTACCGGTTCCTGCCGTTCCAGTGATTTTGTATGCCGCCCCTCGTAAAGCCCCTTCAGAATTTTTCCGGAGAATTTCATTTTTAATCTCTTGCTGCTGCTGGGTCAGAAAATATCCTCCCGACATAAAGCGGGAAACGTCGTTAACTGGCGAAACAAGATATTTCTTTTCGCGGAATATCTCATCGTAGTCTCCAGAAAACCTATCTCTAGCAAGAAGCAAGGTTTCTATCAATACATCCATTTCACAGGAAACTATTGACCCATTCGAATATTTCTCTAAATCTCCACTCTCGGCCGTAAAAGTAAATAACTCTATCTTCTTGCCCTCTATAAAACTAAGGTAATAATTGTTTCTTGCTAGCTGAGCACACTTTTTATCATCGCTCACTCTTTTGGACTTAAGCTCGATGTTAACAATACTGTCACTCGAGATCATTAAGAGATCGAACTCTTTTCCTATGTGCGGTATCGAATAGGAGAACACAAAACCATCCAGCAGCCCAATCGAAAAACGCGGATGCTCGGAGATAAGCGAAACGAATGCATCGAGCGAAGCTATTTCGTGATCCGAAAACTCCACTATCTCCTCTCGTTTTGAGAGCAGTCGCTCAAAACGAGAGAAAGTTGAGGGCATACATTTATTGTTCGGCCTGGTAAGGATGTATAAATTTGCCGGTAATTGCATAGCGCCCCTTGCGATATAAGCTCCATAAATCACCTAACCACTTTACCTATATCGAATCGAAGCGACAACACCTTAGCCAACAAAGTAAAGCCACGTTTCGCTCTGCAAGCTACCAAAGAAACCGGAGTCGAAGTCGGTGGTCTCAACCCCACCTAGGTCTCCACAGTGGAAAAGGATCCGAGTCTTCGACTGCAGCATCGCGAATGCACCATCTCGCCAAGAGGCACGCACGTGATCGCAATCGTTATGCATTTAAAATAGCGATGCATCCTTTGACGGCTATCGAAATCTTATTTTTTCGAGCTTGTCTAAATAATTCTTCTTAAGCTTTCTTGTGCTTTCAAAAAATATTTCTTCTGAATGGGAAAGACCGCGTCGATCAGCTTTGATCCTAACGAGTTCGAGCGTGCAGAGGAGGTCTGCCGACTGGAAAAGACGATAGTCGGAAGGAACTACCTTGCGGTAGTCGACCTCGAAGAACACCGATCCGCATACCGTCCCTACGAGCTCGGTTATAGGCGATTGACCGTTGTCGTAGTAGACGGTCACCTTGTCGAAGCTAAGGAAGTAAGCCATGTTGTCGCGGAAGAAACCTGCAAGCTCTCTTGCGAGTCGTGCTTTCAACCTAATCCTATCGGGGCATTCTTTCTTCCGAACGGAAATCGTTATGTAAGATACTCCGGTTCGACGCGTAAAAGCATACAGTCGGCTCAAAGCAGCTCTTCTTGTGGACAAGGGAACACTGCGATACTCGTCTTCCTTGCGGACGATAGGCCCGGCATGAAGTGCGCGATCCGAAGGCAATCCTAGTTCCTGTACACGATGAGCTAACGCTTGGATCTCGGCATCAATGCAATTCGACTGGTCGTGAAATACAAGGGTCAGCAAATAGTTCTCGGAATTACTTCCGAAGTCGCCCGATTCGTCAATGAAAATGCTCAGCTCGGACACGAAACCCCTTAGGAATAGAAATGGCGGGGGACTTCCCCCGCCGCTGGGTGGACCCGGGCCTTTCAGCCAGTCCAACTAGTATACATTTTATCAAAACCAGAGCGCTCCAACAAGCTGTGTAAGGAGGCATGCCGATTCCGTCAGCCTACCTTCACAATTCGATTATCCGCAATCGCCACGCCCCAATGGGCTAATAGAGTTGCCGGGGGACATCCCCCGGCACTTGGAAGCCCCATAAGATGCGACCAAACAGTTTATAGCATGCAGAATCGAAATGAGCAACTTCACGGAGCACCGAATATGCAAATCGGGGCGAAGCCGTTGGCCTCGCCCCGATCAGATTTCCGTGGTGGAGATGATGGGATTCGAACCCACGACCCCCACGTTGCGAACGTGATGCTCTCCCAGCTGAGCTACATCCCCACGGGTAGTGCGCTTATCGCGCGGGGCAATATTCTGCCTGTCTTGGAGGCATTTGTCAAATGGCAATTGCAGACGATCTGCAAAATGCACACGAACGGGGCCTACAGCTCGGCATTCTCGTCGATGAACATGGCGTTCGCCTCGTCAGCGGAAACGTGTTTGAGGATATCTCCCGGCTGGCATTTGAGCACCTCGCACAACATGTCGAGCGTGCTGAAGCGAACCGCCCTGACTTTGCCGGTCTTGATGCGCGAGAGATTGACGTTGGTGATTCCCACCTTGTCAGCAAGCTCGTTCAGCGAGATATGCCGATCCGCCATGACCTCGTCGAGATGAAGAACGATTGGCATCGAATACGCACCTATATCGTATCGTCCGAAAGTTCTTGCAAAAGGACGCCATACTGGAACACAAAAGAGAATGCAAACGCAACGGATGCTCCGATAATTGGCGCTAAGTTAATAGGTATGATCTCATTGCCGCCGGTAGACACGTATCCAGAATTTAATCCTGCATATTGGACTAATCCAATATGCCCAGAAATGACAACATCGACAATGGCATAAATAGCTAAGAGACCTGCGATCAGCCGAAGTCTTTTCACTTGCTTCATTACAAAAGGAGATTGACCTTTCACCGCATCAACGAATATGCCAATAAACACAACAAAGATTAGCGCTACCGCAAAACCATGTACGAAGTACAACGCGATTCGAGGAACGCTCACACCCTCAGCAGCTCCCAATTCGCTAGGATTAATTAGCGAATAAATCATTAATAGAACGGTTGAAAGCCAACAAACACAGAAGACTACAAAAATGATTTTGACAATGATCCCTATCAACCGACATACCTTATGCACCTTTGCAAGCGAGTGTTCCGTTTCGACCTTGTCCTCACATTGCATATATCCTCCTCGAAAATCTCTTTGAATAGAGAATCATAGCATTAGGGTATTCGGATATCGAAATAGCAAAAGGATCCCGTTTCAAGAAAGAGACCCTTTTCGATAATCGAAAGCATTCTAAAAACCAGGAGCAATGCAGATGCCCCCAAAGCCAAGAACAGGACAGTTTGCATACGTATCCACTTCGCTATAGAACAGCATTCTTTCACCTCCTTTGTTGTAGCGATTCTGACATGGCTTTTCCCAGGACGTCGTAGAATTCCTGGGTCATCAGGCAGTAGGAGTCCTTCGACTCCAGGTTGCCCGATTCGAACAGCGAGCGGGCTCGGCAGCCTCCCCCGCAGATTCGCAGATACCGGCACGCTCCGCAGTCCTCGAACTTTTCGGCGTCGAGGGTTTGGAACGTGCGAGACACATCCGTCTGCAGCGCGTCGAGCACGGCGCCCGTGAACGCGTTGCCCATGGCAAGCTCCGGGCGATGCAGCATGTGGCACGGGTAGATGGTGCCGTCGGCGTCCACGCTGAGCGACTTGCAGCCGGCGCCGCAGTTGCGCTTCACCGTGAGGTTCACTCCTACAGGCGCATCCATCGCGGGAAGGGGCTTGCCGTTGTCAAGCGTCAGCAGCGCGCGACCCAGCATGCGCAGCTCGTCCGCGCCGGGCAGCAGGCCTCCCAACACCTCGTCGTCAGGCTCGCAGGTGAGCAGGCTGAAGTTCAGCGACGCGCCCAAATCGCGCGACAGCTGCACGTACGAGGCCAGGTCGTCCACGTTCTTCGCATGCACCGTGGGAATGATGTGCGCCGGGATGCCCGCACGCTGCACCATGCGCACGGCTTCCACCAGCTCGTCGAAGCGCTGCTCGCTCCTGATGTACGCCGGCGCAGCAGCCGAACAGCCGTCGAACGACACCGACACGCAATCGACGTTCGGCGCCAGCCGCTCAAGCGCTTCCTCGGTCATGCGCGTGCCGTTCGACAGCACGGTGACCGACGCGATGCCGCAGGCGCGCTTCGCATGCTCCACGATGTCGGGAAGATCCTCGCGCAATAACGGCTCGCCGCCCGAGATGATCAGCTGCGACAATCCGGCGGCGGCAAGCCCTTCCACCGCGCGCTTCATGTCGGCCAAAGGCGCGTCGGCCAGACGGTTGCGATGCTCGTCCAGCGAGTAGCAGCCCGCACATGCGAGGTTGCAGCGCTGCGTGACGTGCAGGTACGCCGAAAGCACGCGCGGCTCGGCAACGACCCGCTGGAAGAAGCCGCCGCGCGCAAGATGTTCCAGCAACGCCGGATCCACCGCGGTCACATCGTCCTCGGGAACATCCTCCTCGAGCATGCGCGCGCAAACCGCAGCGCCCTGCTCGGTCAAACCGATCGCATATCCGGTACCGAGGCAGCCCACCATCGGGATTCCCGCGAAGTCGAACAGAACTACCTCTTCGGTAAACCTCATACACCCAGCCCCTCGTCGTACGATCGATGCATCCCGGACAAACATGGCGCAAAACCGTCTCTCCACGCTTACAAAAGCATACTAGCATTCAATGAAACCTTGCTGCTAGGGGGCTTCTGAAATACCGGTGCGACAAGTTGCGTAATCCGATGATTACAATTAGGAATTTTGCAGTCCATCTGGGCATTCAGTCGGAACAAAACGGCGAAGCCACCATCACAGATTTAATGTTTTATGATAAATTGTCTGACGTTAAGATTACTGCAGAGCCACGATCATCGGAAAAGAGCCGCCGTCATGAATATCAGCCGATCGGAGCATATCGTGACCGCCGGACGCAATGGAAGCCTCTCATGCCATTGCGCGCATAAACGCGATCTTCAACGATCGCACTAGATGATACCACGAGCGAACCACCGGACTTGAAAGGGATGACGCTGATGAACACTCCCGCAGATCGTGAACTGAACAAGCGCCTCATCGACATCTCCAAAGCTTTGACTACGCTTCTTTGCGGAACCTCTACCGTAGACGATTCCGCCTACATCCGCGACGAGGCGCTTCGCGCCGTTGCGGAGCAATCGGAGCTGGCTCGGCTGAAGCTCTCGCGCGCCGCCTCGGGAAAGTAGCGCCGAACGGGAGAAGGCCGACGCCCTTGCACGGACGCCGACCTTCTTGACCGCAGACGCGAAACGCAGGGCGTAGTCGAAACGCCGCCGCTTAGGCGTTCGCCACCGCCGAGGCTCCGGCGATGCGGCCGAACACGATGAGGTCGGTGAACGAGTTGCCGCCCAGACGGTTGCCGCCCTGGACGCCGCCGGTGACTTCGCCGCACGCGAACAGGTTGGGGATGGGTTCGCCCGCCTCGGTGCACACCTGCGCGTCGGTGGTGATGCACAAGCCGCCCATGGTGTAGTGGATGGTGGGGATGCGCTTGGAGGCGTAATACGCGGGATCGGACAGCTCGGTGCCCAGCAGCTCCTTGCCTGGGGCGATCTGCGTGTCGACGCCGGCCTTCACGCAGGCGTTGTAGCCCTCCACCGTCTCGGCCAGCGCATCAGCCGGGACGCCGATCTGGTTCGCCAGATCTTCGATGTCGTCGGCCTTGAAGCTGTGGCCCTTCTCCACCAGCTCGGCGATCTGGTCGGCGCGGTCGGCCGCGATGTCGGTGGAGTCCACGAGCAGCCACATCTCGTCGTTGGGCTGTTCCAGAATGGCGTCGGCGATGGTGTCGCGGCGCTCGTCCTCGCGAATGAAGCGCTTGCCCTCGTCGTTGACCATCACGTAGTCCTCGACGCCCAGCCAGTTGCCCACGAACGTGGCCACGCCGCCGTTCTGGGGATCGCCCAGCGGGTGGATCTGCACCAGCTCCATGTTGCGCAGGCCCGCGCCCACGCCTTCGCCCAATCCCAAGCCGTCGCCGGTAGACGAGCACACATTCGACGAGGGCATGTCCTTCGTCACGCGCTTGTCGTACTCCATGGCCAGCTCGGCGTTGCGGGAGTAGCCGCCCGTGGCCAGCACCACGGACTTCGCGCGCACGGCAACGGAAGCACCGCTCGAAGGACGGGTTCCGGCGACGCCCGTCACCTTGCCGTCCTCCTCGACAAGCTGTTCGACCTTCGCGTCGGTGTACAGCGTGACCTTGCCGGTCTTGTCGGCGCTGTCCTTCAGGCACGACACGTAGTAGCTGCCGCCCTGCTCGCCCTTCTTCTCCACCTCGACGGCGTGACCGCGCTGCCATAGGCCGCCGATGGCCGTGAACGGTTCCTTCTCGTACACCAGGCCGTGGTCCTCCATCCAGTGCACAGCGTCCAGCGCGTTGTCGGCCAGGATGCGCACGAGCGCAGGATCGCCCAGCTCGTCGCCGCCTTCGAACGTCTGCTGGTAGAACAGGTCGGGAGAGTCCTCGATGCCGAGGGGCTGCTGACGCTCGGGGTCGGGCGCGTTGAGCGTGCCCTCGCCGGCGTTCGTGTTGCCGCCGTAGATGTCCATCTTCTCCAGCATGACCACCGTCTTGCCGGCCTCCGCCGCGGTGACGGCCGCCGCGAACGCCGCGCCGCCGGAACCCACGACGCACACGTCGCAGTCCTCGTCGATGGCGGCCGCGGGCTCGATGCCCGTGTCGGCCTTCTTGAGGGCCTTCACGTCGCCGCCCGCCTGGTCGACGCACTCGGCTACGGCCGTGGCGAAGGCCATGGACGACAGCGAAGCGCCCGTGACGGTGTCGAAGTTGAGGCTTTGCGACTGGAGATACTTGTCCTTGAGGATATCGATGGCAGCGTCGCCGATGTTGCGGCTTTCCTCGTGCTCGACATCGATGGCGTCGATGGCGTCGTCGGTGAACGTGACCTTCACGTTGACGGCGCCGTTGCGGCCCTCGGCGCTGGCCTCGTACGTGCCCGCCTTGTAAGCCTGAGCGCCCGCGTTGCCGTTCGCGTCGGCCTTCGGCGAGCATCCGGCCAGGCCGAGCATGGCCAGCGCCATGGTAGCGGCGCTGCCGCAGATGAACTGGCGACGGTTCATCTGCAGGCGCGCGCGCACGTTCGCCTCGATGCGACTCATGGCTTCTTCCATACGCTGGCGGGCGGCGATTTCGTTCGGGTTCTGGATCATGGCTCCTCCTTGGTTGTGTCTGCTTCCCTCACCGTCGCGGCGCGACCCTTCGCTGAGCCGCTGCCGGATCGCGATCGGCTGACGAGCGGGAAGATCAGGGAGGGAATGCCCGCCGGTCGATCGCGATGGGTTCATGATGCGGCGCAAACGGGTGGCGCAACAGTACACGGACGGGGTGTTTTCGCAGGTTGTGCCATGACACGAACCGGGTGATATACTGTGCGGCATGGAATATCGCGACGCATACGACCCCATCCCGCTGGAAGACGTGCACGAAACGCACGGGCCCAACGACGCGGGCATGATGACGCACCAGTTCTACGCGTTCAACACGATCATCATCCTGCAAGCCTACGCCGATGCCGCGCAGTGCGCCCCCGCGTTCGACGCGGCCCGCGGCGCGAGTCGCGCGTTCGAGCGGCGGCTTTCGCGCACGCTGCCGCACTCCGACATCTCGCGGCTGAACGCGGCTGCAGGCAAGCGCGTGGCCGTCCACGACGACACGGCCGAGCTGCTGCGCGCGGCCATCGGGTACTGCGCCGACAGCGAGGGCCTGTTCGACGTCACCGTGGGCTCGGCGGTGCGGCTGTGGAACTTCCACGAGGGCACGGTGCCCGAGCGCGCCGACGTGGAGCGCGCGCTGGCGCACGTGGATTGGCGCGCGCTGCGCGTAAGCGAGGCCGGAGAGGCCGGCGGGTCCTGGGCGCAGCTGGCCGACCCGCAGGCGGCCGTGGATGTGGGCGGCATCGCGAAGGGATGGATCGCCGACCGGCTTTCCGCGCTGCTGGCCGAGCACGGGTTGGACTCGTTCGTGGTGAACCTGGGCGGCAACGTGATGGCGCACGGGCAGAAGCCGGACGGCAGCCCATGGCGCGTAGGATTGCAGGATCCACGCGACAAGAGCTCCATCGTGGGCGCTGTGACCGTGCGCGACGCCTCGGCCGTGACCAGCGGCGTGTACGAGCGCTGCTTCGAGCGAGATGGCGTGTTCTACCACCACATCCTCGACCCGAAGACGGGCTTCCCCGTCGAGACGGACGCCGCGGGAGCCACCGTGGTGGCGCGCCATTCGATCGATGCGGAGGGCTACTCGACCACCCTGCTGGCGTTGGGGATCGAACGCGGCATCGCGTTCGCCCGCGAGCGCGATGCGATCCTAGGCGCGTATTTCGTGGACAGGGACGGCAAGGTGGCAGGGATCGCCTAGCCCCGCGCGATCAGGTCCAGGATATCCTGCTTCGAATGGACGTCGAGCTTGGCGTAGATGTGCTTCGAGTGGGAGCGCACGGTGTTCTCGCTGATGAACAGGCTTTCTGCAATGTAGCTTTTCGAGCGACCCTTGCACAACAGCTGCAGCACCTCCACTTCGCGCGCGGTGAGGCCCCGCTGGGACCCCAAGCGCTCGCAGCCCTCGTCGATGCTCGCGAACATCGAACGTTCGGGCGCGGGGCCCTCCAAATCGGCGAAGATGCGGCGCTGCGAGAAGTTCGCCTCGTTGAGCGCGAACACCGCGGCGATGGTCAGCAGGTAGGCCAACGCCAGCAGCACCGCAGATCCCGCGCCGTGCAGCCCTTCCGCTTTGCCCGCCAGCTCGCCCAACGCGAACGGCAGCGAGTAGGCGATCCAGCCCGAGCCGAAGATGACGTAAGGCGACGTGCGCGAATGATGCGCCACGTCGGCCAGCATCGTCCAGAACAGCATGACCACGAGCGTCTGCGCGATGGAGATGAGCACGAGCGCCCAGCCCGCCCATGCCGAGCCGATGACGGGCAGGAAGAACAGCCCCGTGGCCGTGAACAGCAGGATCGCGCGCCACAGGCTGGAAAAGCGCAGCAGGCCGCCCTTCGCGAACACCCACCACAGCACGCACAGCGCCACCGCGATCTCGGCCCCGTGGTGCGCGGACGTCATCATCCAGAACGGCGTGTAGTCGGCCTGGATGGGCATGCCCTGGATCACGCCGATGATCAGGCTGTACGCCGCTACGCCGAACAGGATCTTCCACGGGATGGACGTGGGGTTCTGGTCGTAGAACATCCGCGGCTCGCGCTGTGTCGACGGCTGCCTGCGTTGCGCGCGGCGCGCCAGCGCGGCCGAGACGAACGGCAGCGCCATGAGCACGACGGCCGCCGGAACGGGCGGCAGCAGATCGATGGGCACCTTGAGCGCGGAGCCCACGGCCATGGCGCAGAAGATGCACGCGATGGCCTCGCGAACGTCGAGCTTCGCGTAGAACGGCGCCCATTGCAAGTACAACCATGCCACGCCGATGCCCGCCGCCACCGCGGCCGCCGTGGCGCTGGCGGCCCCCGTCAGGGGCAACGGCACCACCAGCAGCAGGGTCGCAGCCGCCTGCAACGCGGCCAGCGGCCAATCCAGCTTGGGCGCCACGCGCTGCGCCTTGCCCTTCCAGGCCAGCAGCATCACCGCCAGCATGAACGCCGACAGCGCGATGTACAGCGGGATGCCGATAACCACGCCGCCGAAGTCGAGCCCCGCGCGGTGCGCCACGCAGTATATCCAAACATGCGGTGCGCAGATGCCCAGGTACGACACGTCGAAATGCCGCAGCACGTACGGCAAGCGCACGCCTTCCTTTGCCCGATCTTGCGCCACGGCCCCTCCTCTTGCGTCGATCCCCGACTCGCTTTCCACCCCGCTATTCTATACGCTGACCTCGCTGCACGACAGAAGAAACAAGGCCGGAAACGCAAAACGGGTGCCGCGCTTGCGACACCCGTCGGTTTGCCGAAACCAGCCCTGAGCCGTTAGGACAGGACCTTCTCCTCTTCCTGCTCGTCCATAAGATCCGCGGCGGGCGCACCGTCGGCCGACTCGGGCACGAAGGGCTCGAACAGCGGCTCGCCGTTCTGGGACAGCTCCACCATGCCCGTCAGCACGTCGACGTACTGGTAGGACTGGCGGGAGGTGCGGCCGCGCTTGCGATCCACCTCGAGGATGAACAGCTGCGGGTGCACCTGCATGAGAACGCCTTCGCTCTCGACGATTTTCGACCGACCCATATTGGCCCGAACTTTCAGGCGTTGACCTACGAAGTCGTGTAACGTATCATGAATGGAGTCGACGATTTTGGCTTGTTTCGCTAAATCCATGCTCACTCTTTCTCGCGTATGCCAGTGTGCAGAAATGACAGCCTCAAATTATACCACCTGAGTCAATACTCTACAGAATCTGCACGGATTGTCCCCAAGTCCATAACAATTCAAACCTCGCGCCTCGTCACGTGAAACCCCCGTGGAAGCGGGTGCCGTGCGAGCGCTGCCGTCCGCGGAGGCTTCGAGCTCCTCACGGACGCACATGCTAGAATGGCCGCGAACATAGTGCGAAAGGATCCACGTGAGCTCGAAGAAAGACAAGAAAGACAAGAAGAAGAAACCGGACAAGAAGAAGGCGGAAGCGAAAAAGACGGCATCGGTGCTCGACGGACGCGTGTGCCCCTGCTGCAAGAAGCACTGCCCGCTTGCGAAGCCCAAGTGCAGCAAAGGCAAGGCCGTGCGCGCCAAAGCGCTGAAGGACGCCTAGCCCGCGACCGAGACTCGCGAAGGCGCACCGCCCCGTTCGGTCCACGGGTGCACCGATTCGCACGGTTCCGCTGTTAAACCAATATTGACATAGCCGAGCCGGGCCGTCCGCGAGGACTCGCCGGCGGCCCGGAAGCCCTCTTCGGCCGTCGGCCGGGCGCCCGTCCCGCTCGATCGCCGGCTCCCCGACGGAGGAGGCGGCGCACGGCGGCGCATGTCAATATTGGTTTAACAGCGGACGCACGGCGATGTGCAGCAAAATCGAGGTTTTGGCAGTCGGAACCTCATTCGGCCGTCGCGGGAAGCTCTTTTGCGGGCAGCGCGACGAAGAAACCCCAGGTCGCGTTTCGCTCGATGCGCCGGCGAGGTGGCTCGCGCTGCCAAAACCTCGTTTTTGCTGCACATCGCCCACGGATTTACGACGCGAGGGGGGGGGCGCAAGCTGCTCGGCGGCAAGCGGCTCGGCGGCAAGCCCCTCGGCAGACGAGCCCTCTTCAGCGACCGAACCGTTCAAGCGATCTGCTGGAAGGCGCAGCCGAGGCGGACGAACTCGGGGAGGTCGAGGGTCTCGCCGCGGAGGCGGGGATCGATGCCGGCGCGCTCGAACAACTGCGGGAGCCGGGCGATGACGGCGGCCCCTTGCGGGCCTCGTCCGGCGAAGTAGGTTTTGCAGGAGTTCGACAGCGTTTTGCGGCGCGTGGCGAACGCGGCCTCGGCCATGGTGCAGGCGGCGGCGATCGCATCGGCATCGAGCGGCACGCCTTGGTCGTCGAAGACCGGGCGGCGGTTCAGGCGCAGCACGGCGCTCTCCACCCGCGGCGGCGGGAAGAAGTTGCCCGGCCCTACGGCGAAGCGCCCGGCCGGCTCGGCGTACAGGCGCAGCTTCACCGTGTAGGCGCCGTAGTTCTTCGTGCCCGGGCTGGCGGCCATGCGGTCGGCCACTTCCTTCTGCACCATGACGGTGGCGCTTTCCAGCGACGCGAACTGCTCGAAGTAGTCGAGCACCACGGTGGCGGCCACGGCGTAGGGCAGGTTCGCCACCAGCTTGTTGGGTAAAAGCCTCATGGGTCCAGCTACGTCAGCGAGGGTTTCCGTGGTGCCCGAGATCGTGGGGAGGGCGAAGGCGCTGCGTACTTCGGTACGCGAGCCTTCAGCCTCGCCGCGAGATCGGGCACCACGGGAAGCCGCAGCGTCGAGTGGTTCCGCTGATTGGAAATCAGCGGAACATAAATCAAGCGCGTCTTTGTTGAGCAGGGCGAATCGGTCGGACCAGGGAGCCAGCGTCTCGACCAGCACGGCGGGTAGGTCGGGGTCGCGCTCCACCGACAGCACGCGCCCTGCACTCTTGAGCAGCGCGATGGTGAGCGTGCCTATGCCGGGCCCCACCTCCAGCACGTAGTCGTCGGGCGCAAGATCGGCCAAGGCGACGATCTTCTGCAAGATGGCGTCGTTGATAAGGAAGTTCTGGCCGAGCGAGTACTTGGTCGAAAGCCCGTGCGCTTCCAGGACGGCACGCGTCTCGGACACGCTGGCCAGCGGCGACAGCTTCGTCATCAGACCTGCCCCACCGCGCGTGGAAACGTGCCTTCGGGACCCGTGCACGTGTAGGCCGACGCCGGATGCACGCGGCCGCCCTCCAGCACGTCGGAACCCGAAGGGAGCGCGCCGTCCGCGCTGACGAGGCCCACCCAGTCGTGCACGGATTCCAGCGCGAAGCCCGCCACGGCCAACGCCGAGCGCGCCTCGCCCACAAGCGGGCCGAACCCGTGCGGGTCGCCCCCCTCGCCCACCACGTACAGGCTTGCCGGTCGCTTCGGCTTGGCGCGCCAGTTGGCGTAGAAGTACGGCTGCAGGCGGTCGAGGAACGCCTTGAGCTGGGACGGCGCGCCCGCGAAGTACACCGGCGACACCACCGTCAGCTGATCGCAAGCGTTCAGCATCTCGCGCACGCGCAGCATGTCGTCCGAGATGATGCAGTACAGCTCGTTGCGCCCCAAGGTGTCCGCACACGTCTCGCACCCCGTGCACGGGGAGATGCGCACGTCCGCCAACGAAACAAGCTGCACATCGTCGTCGGCGCAGGATTCCTCGAAAGCGAAGCGCACGGCCTCCGCGACGCCCGCGCTGCGCCCTCGCGCCCGAGGGGAACCGCTGATGATGAGTCGCTTCATAAGCGTCACGCTCCTTTGTTCTTCTGCCAAGCGGTGGCCGGGCGATCCAGCAGTTCGCGCGCATTGTCCATAAGTCGGGCGAGGAACTCCTCGCGCTGGGCCCCAGGCGCCCGCCCGCAGGCCTCGGCCAGCCGCTCCGCCGTGAACAGCACGTGATCGGGCAGGCAGGTCATGCCGCGCATAGGTTCGGGCGTCATGTACGGCGCATCCGTCTCGGTGAGCAGACGATCCGCCGGCACGCGGGCTGCGGCCTCGCGCGTGTCGTCGGCGTTCTTGAAGGTGAGCGCGCCGCCGAACGCCACGTAGCATCCGGCTTCCACCCACGGTTCCAGCGTGGCCCAGTCCAGATTGAAGCAGTGCAGCAGCGTGCCCGCCTCGGGGAAGCCCTCTTCGCGCATGATGGCAAGCGCCTCGTCATGCGCCTCGCGCAGGTGCAGCGCCACGGGCAATCCCGCCTCCTTCGCCAAGCGGAGCTGGCGACGGAAGGCCTCGCGCTGATCGTCGCGCGGCGAGAAGTCGTAGTGGTAGTCCAAGCCGATCTCGCCGAGCGCGGCCACGCGCGGGTCCTTGAGCATACGGCGCAAATCGGCCTCCAAGCCGTCGTCGTAGTACTTCGCGTTATGCGGGTGGCACCCGACGGCGATCCGAACCCGCGGCACGCGCGGGAAGGGGTCGCTTCAAGTCCAGCCGACGAAGCGCTTGGCAGCCGCAGCGGCCTCGAACCGCCACGAGTTCAAGCGATCGAACGTGGTGGTCCCGTCTTCGAACGCATCCACGATGGTGCAGACGAACTCCACCTTGTGAGCCGCGCAGCGCGCGAGCGCGTACGACGGATCGGGCAGAAGCTGCAGGTGGGCGTGCGTGTCGGCCACCGGCCCCTCGAGCTGGGGAGCGTCCACCACGCGGTAGCGGCCGTGCTTGCGCTTCTGCCGAAACTGCGGATCGTCGAAGACGGGTTCCGCGCTCTGTTCGTCGACCATGGTCGCGTCCTTTCTTGCTCGCAGGTTGTTCGAGTCGTCGCCGGTCCAACAAAGCCAGCGAGGGGCGTCCTCGGATGCGAGATTCGCGGGATCGCGGAGGCGAAGCGTACTATGGTACGCGAGGCTCCGGGATCGCACGAAGATCGCGTGCGAGGACGCGCCGCAGCGTCGGCTGCTCCGCCGGCCGGCAGGCCGGCGGAACCGTTCTACTCCATGCTCAGGTCGATGGCGTCCATGTCCAGGCGCGGGAACAGGGGGTCGCCGATTTCCACCGGGTTGCCGGCGGGCAGCTGGCCCCAGGCCGTCGCGGCCTCGATGTCGGTCACGGCCTCGATGTCGCCCAGCGACAGGCGACGGAACACCTCGGCCGACGTGTTCGGCATGAACGGCGCCATGTACAGCGCGATGATGCGGATGGCCTCAAGCGCGTTGTAGATGACCTCGGCCAGCTCGCCGGCGGTCTCCTCGCTCTTCGCGAGGTTCCACGGGGCGCTCTCCTCCACGTAGAGGTTCACGCGACCGGCCAGCTTCTGCACCGCGGCCGCGGCGGCCGTGAAGTCGACGGCGCCCAGAGCCGCGTCGTACTCGGCGTACAGCTCCTCGGTTATGGCGCGCAGCGGGTTCTCATTCGCAAGCACCTCGGCGGGCACCTCCGGAACCTGGCCGTCGAAGTACTTCTTCGTCATGTTGAACACGCGGCTGCACAGGTTTCCCCAGGTGTTGGCCAAATCGGCGTTGTACACCTGCACCATGCGCTCCATGGAGATGGAGCCGTCGGCGCCGAACTGCACGTCGCTCATGAAGTAGTAGCGGTACGCGTCCACGCCGAACACCTTGCAGAGGTCCGCGGGCTTCAGGGCGTTGCCCTTCGACTTCGACATCTTCTCGCCCTTCGTGAGCAGGAAGCCGTGGCCGAACACGGTGTGGGTGATGGGCAGCCCGGCCGCCATGAGCATGGCCGGCCAGATGACGCAGTGGAAGCGCGTGATGTCCTTGCCCACGAAGTGGTACTGCATGGGCCAGCGGGCGTCGAACTCGCCGGCGCGCTCGCCCTCGTCGCCGTAGCCGATGCCGGTGAGGTAGGCCAGCAAAGCGTCGGCCCACACGTAGGCCACGTGGCCCTCGTCGAACGGCAGCGGCACGCCCCAGTCGAACGTGCTGCGCGAGATGGACAGGTCCTTCAGACCGCTCTTCACGAACGACACGATCTCGTTCTTGCGCGTTTCGGGACGGATGAAATCGGGGTTCTCCTCGTAGAACGCCAGCAGCTTGTCGCCGAACTCGGACAGCTTGAAGAACCAGTTCTCCTCGCCGCCCGCCTTCTGCACGGGGCGCTTGCAGTCGGGGCACACCAGCTCCCCGTCCTCGTTCTTCTCGAGGTCGCTTTCAGCGTAGTAGGTTTCCTCATGCACGCAGTACCAACCCTCGTAGCTGCCCTTGTAGCACCAGCCGCGATCGTAGAGGTCCTGCCAGAACTTCTGCACCGTGCGCGCGTGGCGCGGCTCGGTGGTGCGCACGAAGTCGGTGTAGGTGATGCCCAGCATGTCCCATGCGTCGCGGAACGCGGGCTCCATGGAGTCGCACCAGTCCTGCGGGGTCATGCCCTTGTCGGCGGCGGTGTCGGCCACCTTCTGGCCGTGCTCGTCCATGCCCGTCACGAACGCCACGTCGTAGCCGTTCATGCGCTGGTAGCGCGCCACGGTGTCGGCGGCGATGGTGGTGTACGCGGTGCCGAGGTGCGGGGCCGCGTTGACGTAGTAGATGGGGGTGGTGAACGAGTAGGTTCCCTTTGACATGGTGCTTCCTCACATTTCGGGGCCGCGCGGCGCATGATGCCTCGTCAGCCGGCTTTCGAGCGCCGCCGCTCATGATGCGGCGCGCTTGGACGACGCGCGCCAACCAGCATTCGTTCGCCAGTTGGCAAGCAACTGGATATTCTAGCACGAGGAAACGCTTCGACCCCTCGTCCCCGCAGATCGCACGCGAATGTTTCACGCCCGCGATGCAAAGGAATCCCGAACCTTGCCGCAATGTGCCCCAAACCTTAAGAAATGCTTACAGCACGCTTAAGTTTCACTTGCGTTGCGCCAGCACCGGTAACCGCGGCGGCACGACACCGTATACTGGCCGAAACGAAGGAAGCACTCACCGATGGCGAAGGAGGACCGATGCAGACGAACCCCGCGCGACGCTTCGCGTCGGCTGTCGCTTCCCTGCTCGGCTGCCTCCTTCTCATCGCGCTGTTCATGGTACAGCTCCGGTACACGGGCTACGAATCGGGGCTCGTTCCCGTCGCGCACGCCAATGGAAACGCGGTCGTCGCGCACGTCCCCGCTTCCCCGCGCACCACCGTCACCGCCGAATACTGCAGCGAGGTGGTAGCCGCCCTCGACCCGAACAACCCGTCAGGGCGAACATCCACGCAGCTGACGTTCGACGACTCCTGGTTCTTCCACGACGCCCGCACCTACCAGCACGATCTGGCCACGGCCTGTTCCGTGTTGGCGGCGGTGTGCAATTCCGAATCCCAGTACTACGACGGCGTGGCCGGTTCGCTGCCCTACGCCGAGCGGACGCTTGGCGCGCTGGGATTCCACGACGTGCGCACCGAGTCGTACGCGATGCGCAGCAGCGTCCTCGACGAGGTCAGCTCACTGTTGGTGGGATCGAGCGACGTGGCCGCGTACACGTTGGCCAGCAAGACCATCGCTTCGGACGGCGACGGGAAGCCCGTCACGCTTCTGTTCGTGGGCATCCGCGGCACGTACGGCGCAGAGTGGCTCAGCAACTTCAACTTCCTGGGCGCCGGCTCCGACGATGCCGACCACCGCGGGTTCAAAGCGGCCGAGGAAGAGGTCGAGAAAGCAGTGCGCTCCTACGCGAGCGATCTGGGCATCGACCCCGCTCACACGCGCATTCTCATCACAGGGCACAGCCGCGGCGGGGCCATCGCGAACCTGCTGGCCGCCGACCTCGGCGACCCGGACGACGACGCGTCGGCGCTGGCGCCCTCGTCCGGCATCTACGCCTACACGTTCGCCGCCCCGTGCGCCACGCGCGCGGACGACCGGCACGATCCGAGGTTCGACAACATCTTCAACGTGGTGAACGAGGCGGACATCGTCACGCAGCTGCCGCTTTCCTCCTGGGGTTTCGGACGCTACGGCTCCACCATCACGCTGCCCAGCACCGTAAGCGCCGACTTCGACGATTCGTACGCCATCGTGCAGACCGCCTACCAGCGCAACACCGGCTACGCGTTAGGATGCGACGAGGACGACTTCGCTACGCTGAGCACGTTCGGCTCCACGGCATCCACCCGCGTGCCCACGCTCGACGCGCTGGTCAGCCCATTGGGCATCGTCGGTGCCGTGCAGTCGCTCCTCGGCCTCGACCTTTCGGCCGCGCTGACCGCCCACCACCCCGACACGTACATCGCCTGGATGCAGGCCGGCGCGGCCGATCAGCCGGCTTCGGCCTGATTGAGGGCGAGAACGTAACAGGCGCCGTCGTTTAAATAGGTGATCTTCTGCCATCCTGGGCGGACCGCGCAGCGCGGAGTCGAATGATCCCGTGCGGCACCAGCTGCAAGCATTCCGGCTATCGCCGCGCAGGATCCTTCGACCCCGGCGGCTCCGCCGCCTGCGCCCATAGGATGACAAGGGGCGAGGGCAACGGTCGACGTTCCGTAGATTGCGCGCCCGGACGGCATGCGGTACCGTGGACGATGAGGTGATACGCATGCAAACCGACCGACGCAAGGAATTGCGAGACGCATACAAGAGCCGCCGCCCCGACATGGGCGTGGTTGAACTGCGCTGCACTGCCACGGGCCAGCGCTTTCTGGGCATCACGCGCGACGCGGCGAAGGAGCTCAACAGCCTGCGGGCGAAGCTGAACGGAGGCGGGCACCCGAACCGTCCGCTGCAGCAGCTGTGGAGCGAGCACGGCGAGAACGGCTTCGACTTTCGCGTGGCGGACACGCTGGAGTACGAGAACCCCGAAGACGTCTCGGCCGACGACCTGCAAGCCTTGCGCGACCTGCTGCTGGCCGAAGACCCCGAAGCCCGCAAGATCTGGAAGTGAGCCAGGCGCGTCCGTCGACCCTTGATGCGCCCTTGCGCACACTTCACTCGAAGTAGAACAGATCCTCGAACTTCTTGTCGAGCGCGATGCAGAGGACGAGGGCCAGCTTTGCCGTAGGGTTGAACAGGCCCGTCTCGATGGACGAGATGGTCTGGCGCGAGACACCCACGAGCCCCGCGAGCTCTGCCTGCGAAAGCCCCGCCTCGGCGCGCGCCGCCTTCAGCCGGTTGCAGAGTTCGAGCTCGCCGTCGTTGTCATGCACATCGTCGAATCCGAGAGACGGTAGCTTGATCATGAAGTGCCCCTACATCGTCGCGAATATATGGTGGACGACGACGCTGATGACCGCGACCGTCACCAAAACGCCCGCACCCAACGCGGTTTTGTAACGAAACTGGTAGAACTGGTAGAAGTTCATGGCGGCTATGCCCGACATGACAATGGCGAACGACACATCCGTGCTCTGACCATGAAGCGAATCCCACACGAACAACAACGCCCATACCACCATCATCACGGAGAGCATAAGGTAGCTCGCACGCCATTGCATCAGCTTGAACCGCTCGTCCATTCCGTCGTTGTCCCGACGGCTCTTCTCCAGAATCTCGTCCTTGTTCATGGCTGCCTCCTTCTGCATCGCCCGTTCGCTTCCGGATGTTTCACGTGAAACATTTGTACTCATGCCTCACCAAGCACGCAAAACGCTTCTCGATGGCGAAAAACCTCCGAATTCGGAAGTTTGAATCCCTGATCGCAGCGATGCGCGGCTACCCACTCTGCAAAATACCTGGTCGCGAGCCGGCATCCTCAATCACGTTGGACTTGCCACCGAATCGGACTGCGCTCACCTTCCGAATTCGATTGCTTTTTGCCAACTGGGCATCCTCGTACGGCATCCCAAGGTTTTCATTGGTTCATTCTGCCAAGTTTTCTTATCACAATGTCAAGTATACTTATCACGAAGAGGAAATGCAAGGCAAGCGTTGCAGATCCGGAACCGGGCATGGCACTCTTTTGCTACCATGCTCGTCATGGAAACGAACGAACCTACACCCACGACGGAAGCGGCCGAAAGCGGCACGCCCGTCGCCGCGCGCCGCAAGCCGCGCAAGCTCGTCGTCGCGCTGACGGCCCTCGCCATCCTGCTGTGCGTGCTGGCAGCCGCGTTCTTCGCGTACGCGAGCGACTCGTACCACGACCTCGACGCGAACCATCGCAACCTCGTGTCGACCGAGACGCTGCCCGTTCAGCAGGGAGACAACTACCTTGCGTTCGGCGACCCGAACGCAGCCGTCGGCCTCGTGTTCTACCCCGGCGCGAAGGTGGAATACAGCGCGTACGCGCCGCTCATGCGCGATCTGGCCGAGCGCGGCTACCTGGCCGTAGTGGTTCAGATGCCGTTCAACTTCGCGTTCTTCGACATCAACGCAGCCGACCGCGTGCGCGCGGACTTCCCCGACGTGGGCACCTGGTGGGTGGGCGGCCACTCGCTGGGCGGCTCGATGGCGGCGCAGTACGCGGTCGACCATGCCGGCGACGGCACGCTCGACGGCCTCGTGCTGTTGGGATCCTACTCCGCCAGCGACCTGTCGAGCACGAACCTGGGCGCCATCTCCCTGTACGGCTCGAACGACCAGGTGCTCAACCGCGCCAAACTCGAGGACAACGCCGACCTGCTGCCCAAGGGAGCCGAAACCGTGGAGATCGAAGGCGGCAACCATGCTGGCTTCGGCGCCTACGGCCCGCAAAGCGGCGATGGCGAAGCCAGCATCACCCCCGCGGAACAGCAGAGCCAAACCGCCGACGCCATCGACCGCTACATCAGGGCCCGCTACGCCGAGCCGTCCCTGGCAGCCGCAGCATAGCGCGAACCACGCTCAGCCGAGCCGCCTCTAGCGCGTTTTCCGCTGCGGGCGCGGCAGAAACGCCATGCCCACGACGAAGCCCACGACGATGACGGCCGCCTGCACTTCGAAGCTTAAAGCGAAACCGCCGACGTCGATGCCTAGCTCGTTGGAAGATGCGAGCGCCATAACCGTGATAAGCGCCGACGACGAGAGCGCACCGAAGATCTGGCGAAACGACGTGATAATGGCCGTGCCTTGCGCGATGTCTTCAAGAGACAGCGCCGCGCAAGCGTGAGCGGTCATCGGCATCATGAGGCATGCGACCCCCACCGTGCGCACGCCGTACAACACGGTTATCGCCCACTCGGGCGTACCCGCGTCGCACGCCGCGAAAGCCAGCGTGCCCGCAGCCAGCACCGCGCATCCCACCGCAACGAGCGGCCTTGGACCGTAACGGTCGAGCAGGCGTCCCGTCACCGGGTTCAAGAACCCTAGCAGCACCGCGCCCGGCAGGATAGTCAGCCCCGACACCGTGGCGCTGCCGCCCTGCACGTCCTGTACGAACAACGGCACCATGATGGAACCGACCATGAACGCCATCTGGGACATCATCACCAGCACAGTGGCTATCGCGAACGTGCGGTTGCGAAAGCACGACAGTTTGAGCAGCGGCTGCTCGATGCGCGCCTGACGCCTCGCGAACACGAAGAGCGCAAGCGCGCCGCCTGCGAGCGCCGCCAAAGACACAGGATCGAACGCAGCGTCCGACTCCATAACCGTGGTCCCCAGCATGATGCCGCAGAAGCCAAGCGTGTACAACAGCCCCGAAGGCACGTCAAACCTCTCGCGCGACGCTTCGCGCTTCACCACGTCGGACAGCACGAAGAACGACAGCACCACAACCACCGCCGACACCGCGCCCAAGATGACGAACACCGAGCGCCAGCCCCAGAAGTCGATGAGGAAGCCGGATACGGTGGGCCCGATGGCCGGCGCGAAGCCGATGATGAGGCCCACCAGACCCATCGCACGGCCGTACTCGCTTTTGGGGTACACTGACAGCGCCACCACCTGGATAAGCGGCAGCGCGATGCCCGCGCCGCCGGCTTGCAGCAGGCGCGATGCCAACAGCAGCGGATAATTCGGTGCGACGAGCGCGGCCGCGCAACCTGCGACGAAGCACACCATGGCTGCGATGAATAGCTTCTTCGAATCAACGCGATGCACCAGATAAGCGGTCATAGCCGAGATGAGGCCAAGCGTGAAGATGTAGGACGTGGTGAGAAGCTGGCCGAGCGAGGCGCTCACGGAGTACTCGTGCATGATGGTGGGAAGCGCGGCTATCATCATGCTCTGCGAGATGCACGCGGCGGTGGTGCCCGACATCATGACCGCAAGCACGATGGTGCGCTGTCTCTTCGGCAAGCCGTCGGATACCCCTTGCGCGGTATCACCCGCGCTGCCATAGTTCCGTTCTCGCTCTATCGCCTGTGCGCTTTCCATAGTTCCATGATAGCAGCGTGCGCAAGCGGTTTGCGAAGGATGCACACATTCCACGAGCAGGCCTGGGCAAGGCCAGTCGCGCCCGCGCCCCGGACGCTCGCCCGCGCCCGACGGTGACCGCCGTGCCGGACGCTCGCCTGCGCCCGACGGAACCCCACCGTGCCGGACGCTCGCCCGCAGCTGCGAGGCCGACCTGGGCGCAAAACGCCCCCCCATGGCAATCGCGAAGCGGTTTCGACGCGCCGCATCGCCTCGTCCGACCGCATAACCCCAGGTGGCATAATCCGCACGCAACCACCGATGCCCGACAGCACCGCCGAAATTGTCATGGGAACCGTTTTTCGCCCAACACGCTGCCCGACGACGGTCGAGCCGGGGTGGCCGGTCGCGACGAACGCGCAACCATGACCCAGCTACCAAGCGAATGGGTCGATGTCACGAAAATCCTCCCGTCGCGGTAAAAACGAGTCGGTTTGGTAATCATACTATGTTGCTTACATTTCTGATCCGAACACCCGACCTGGGAGGACGCGCTTGAGAAGGTTCAGCAGCCCGAGAAGGTGGCGGTCGGGCGCCCTTCAGGATTACCAAACCGTTCCGTTTTTACCGCGGAAGCCCGAACGTCCCGTCAAGCGGCCCGCCGGCCACGCGCAGAAGGGCATCGGGAGCGCGCTCGGACGAACGCAGAGCACGACCTGCGGCTTTCATACGGTGCACGCGGGCGTATCGAGATCGACCCGCGCATTCCGAGGCGGCGCATAATGCGCGCCGTGCACGGACGCGACCCGCGCCCTTCGGGGCAACGCGCGCCGCTCATCGCGCGCCGCAGCGCGCCTCCGCGCGCGGGCGCAACACGCGCCCTAGCGCAGCTTCGCGCGCCGATCTCGCCAGTCGGGCATGAAGGCGTCCATGAGCGCTTTGAAGCGAGGGCCGTGGCCGCGTTCCAGCAGGTGGCACAGCTCGTGCACCACCACGTACTCCAAGCACTCGGGCGGATAGAGCGCCAAACGCACGTTGATGCAGATGCGGCCCGTTGCGGGTTGGCAGCTGCCCCAGCGGCTGGTCATGTTGCGATACACCAGCTTGCCCGCCTTCACGCCCATGATAGGCTCCCACGCCTCCACGAGCGCGGGCACGCACGCCTCCACCACGGCGCGCCACGCCGCCACCTCCTCGGGCCCCGCCTCGGCCGCCACGGCGGCGGGCGAGGCGGCAACCTGCGCGAGCTTCGCGTCGATCCACGGGCGCTTCTCGCGGACGAACCTCTCGATGTCGCGATCACGCACGTACGCCGGCGCCGACACCTCTACGAACCCGCCGCCGCGATGCACGCGCAGGTTGAGGTTCTTGATGCGCTTGCGCGCAAGCCGCACGACCAGGCCGTCCACCACGAGTTCGACGGGCTCGACGGGCGCAACGGGACGCGAGGCCGAAGCCCGCCCCCGCGCCGCACGCTGCCGCGGGCTCACGCGACCACCTCCCGATCGCGCCGGCGCGGCCCGCGCACGAACCGCACGAGAAGCACGGCAGTCAGCGCGAACGTGGCCGCCTCGGCCGCGGGGAACGTGGCCCACACGCCGGCCATGCCGAACAGCGCCGCCAGCACAGCCGCGAACGCCAGTATGGCCGGAAGACCGCGCACGATGGAGATAGCCAGGCCGCAGACCGGTTGCTCCACCGCGCTGAAGAACGCCGCCGCCACGATGTTCGCCCCCGCGAAGAAGTACCCGAGGAAGTACACGCGCATGCCGTCCACGGCAAGCGCCGTGAGCTGCGGATCGTTGTCGCGATTGAACGCGAGCGCAAGCGGCTCGGCGGCGAGCGCCACCGCAGCGTACGTCGTCGCCGCGATGACGAGAGCCGTCAGCAGCGCCAGACGCAGCACCGCGCGCACGTCGCGGTCGCTGCCACGCGCGTACGCGTTGCTGGCCAGCGGCTGGATGCCCTGCGCGATGCCCACGAACAGGGCGCTCGCCACGAACGCGAAGTTCGCGACCACCCCGTAGGCCGCCACCCCGATGGTTCCCTCAAACGCAAGGATCACCAAGTTCAGCACCAGCAAAACCAGCCCGCCCGACAGCTCTACCACGAACGACGAGAACCCGAGCGCCGCGATATGCCCCACGAGCCGCGCGCGCAGATGCAAGCGCACCGGCCGAAACGTGTTGCGTTTCCTGAGGAAATGGATCAACAGCACCGCCATGCTCATGAGCGGGGCGAACCCCGTGGCGAACGCCGCGCCGAACATGCCCCACCCGAACCCGAATATGAACAACGCGTCGAGCGCGATGTTCCCGAAGCTTCCCACCAGCATGGCGACCATGGCCAGCTGCGGGCTGCCGTCGTTGCGCACGAACGGCAGCAGCACGTTGTTCAACAAGAACAGCGGCGCGAACGCGAAGATGGTGCGCAGGTACGTCACGGTCAGCGGAAGCGTGGCCTCGTCCGCTCCCAAAAGCGACGCCAACGGCGTCGCGAACGCCTCCACGACCGCAAGCAGCACCGCCGCGGCAACGCCCGCCATGACGAGCGCCGTGGTGAACACCCGGTTCGCCCCCGTGCGGTCGCCCCTCGCCGAGCACACCTGGAACTCGGTTGCCGCGCCGATGCCCAGCATGAGGCCCGTGGCCTGCAGCACCGTGTACAGCACGATGGAGAAGTTAAGCGCCGCGAGGCCGTCCGACCCCACCCCATTCGCAATGAAGAACGTGTCGGCCAGGATGTACACCGACACGCCTACCATGCCCAGCACGTTGAACGACACGTACCGCGCGAACGGACGCGCCATCGACGACGAGCCGGCCATGCCGGCACCGCGTGCCATCGCGCGCCGCCTCACGCCTCGAGCGAGATGTCGTATGCCGCGTTGCGCGCGATGCCGAACTCCTCGGCTATCGCGCGGGCGACGTCCTTGCTGCGCACGCCGGCGGCCTTCAGCTCGGCGGCGCGGGCGCGGGCTGCGACTTCGGCGTCCTGCTCGGCGGCGGCGCCCTCGGCCTCGCTCGGGCCGTCGATCACCAGCACGATCTCGCCCTTGATGCCCGCGCCCTCCCGCTCGCGCGCGGCGAACGCGTCGCGCACCTCGGGCAGCCGACCCCGCACCACTTCCTCGTGCAGCTTCGTCAGCTCGCGGCACACGGCGATCTCGCGGTGCGGAAGCGTTTCCGCCAGCGAGGTCAAGGCCGCCACCAGGCGGTTCGGGCTCTCGTAGAACAGCAGCGCCGCATCGAGCGCGCGCAGGCTCTCCACCACGGCGCGGCGTTCGGCGTCCTTGCGCGGGAAGAAGCCGCCGAAATAGAAGCGCGGGTTCGCGCTGCCGCTGGCCACGTACGCCGTGGCCACGGCCGTGGCGCCCGGCAGCACCTCCACCGGCACGCCCGCCTCGCGGGCGGCGCGCACGAGGCGCAGCCCCGGATCGGACACGCCCGGCATGCCGGCGTCCGAGCAGTACGCGATCACTTCGCCTGCCGCCACGCGCTCCACCAGCGACGACGCGCGCTCGCCGATGAGCGCCTCGTCCAGCCGCTCGATGCGCTTCTCGATGCGGAATGCCGCTAGCAGCTTGCCTGTGACACGCGTGTCCTCGGCGCACACCGCGTCGGCCGACCGCAGCGCCTCGAGCGCGCGCTCGGTCATGTCGCCCAAGTTGCCGATGGGCGTAGGACATATGATGAGCTTGCCGGCCATGTGCTTCCTTCCATTGCTGCGCGCGCCGCGCCGTTCTTCGTTGTCGTCCATTGTCGGGCAAACGGGCAACCTTGGCAAACGCGCAGGATGGAAAGCACGCGAGCAGCCGGGTCGGGTCAGCCCTTTTTGGCGCGGGGATAGGGCGCAAGCCCTTCTCTGGCGCGGAGTGGGATTTGGGACTTAGGTGTCAGCGGCCGCGCCGGTCGCACGCCGCGCCCGCCACGAATCGGCGCGGAACGCGCCCACCCGCTCGCAAGCGCCACCCCGCGCCCAGAAGAGCGGGCCCCACCCGAGGCCACCTTCCACGCCTTCCCCGCCTCCTCTCCTCTTCCTCCCCTGCCCTCCATACCCGCGCGTCAACGCGCTACAATAGCTCCAGCTTATCGACCCGAGAGAAGGGAACGCGCATGCAGCAGCAACTCACGAAACAGGCCCCCGAGGGCTTCCTGTTGGTCGGGCGCATCGACGCACCGGAGCGGCCGAAGGCGGCAATCGTCATCGTCCACGGGCTGTGCGAGCACTTCGGACGCTACGACTACGTGACGCAGCGGCTGCTGGAAGCCGGGTACGCCGTCGTGCGCTTCGATCATCGCGGGCACGGGCGCTCCATGGGCAAGAAGGTGTGGTACGACGACCGCACGCAGATCGTATCCGATACCGATCTGTTCGTCGAAGAGGCCCGCGCGCAGTTCCCCGACCTGCCGGTGTTCATGATCGGACACTCTATGGGCGGCTTCGGCGCCGCCAGCTACGGCACGGCCCATCCCGGCAAGCTGGACGGCTACGTGCTGTCGGGCGCTTGGACGCGCGACCACACGGGCCTGGCATCGGGCGCGGTGGAGCAAGGGCTCGACCCGGAAATGTACATCCCCAACGAGCTGGGCGACGGCGTGTGCTCCGACCCCGCCGTGGGAGAGGCCTACCTGGCCGACCCCTTCGTCGTCAAGGAGTTCTCGGTGGCGCTGCTGCGCGCCGTGCACGACGGGCACCTCTGGCTACGCGCGCAGGCCGCCGACTTCGCCGACCCGGTGCTCCTGCTGCACGGCGGAGACGACGGCCTGGTCAGCCCGCAGGACAGCATCGATATGTTCCGCGAAGTCTCATCGAAGGACAAGTCGCTGCGCATCTACGCAGGCCTGCGCCACGAGATATTCAACGAGTTCAAGAAGGACCGCGTCATCCGCGATGCCATCGAATGGCTCGACGACCACGTGAGGTAAGCTGCACTGGCCAAGGCCGAACATCGCCACGCCAACGGGGAAAAGCGCCTGCGTCATAAGAAGGATCGACGCAGGCGCTTGCACGAGGGCAAAGCCCCCTCGCGGCCGGACAGCCGTCTGCGTAGCCGAGCCCGGCATGCGCCGCATCCTGCCGCAACAGGAAAAAACGCATAAAAATGCACCCCCCCCCCGGTAATCCCCGGATCGAGCCCCCATCAATGGTATTCTGTAGCCATCATGAACATCCATCGACGAAGCGGTGCGCGTGGAACATATGACTGACAGCGAATTCGAGCAGGTACGCTCGTTTCTTGCCCAGACGTACGGTCTGGACATGGATTCGAAGCGCACCCTGCTAGAATGCCGCCTCGCGCGCGAGCGCGATCGCTTGCAGCTGCCGTCGTTTTCGGCGTACTTCGACCTCGTGGAGTCAGGGCGAAACCAGCAGGAGCGAAACCGGTTCGTCAACCTCGTCACCACCCATTACACCTACTTCCTGCGCGAAAGCGCGCAGTTCAAGTTCCTCTTCGCCACGGCTTTCCCGGAATTGCTGGCCAAGCGGCCGAACCGCCCGTGGAACATACTGTGCGCCGGCTGCTCCACGGGAGAAGAATGCTACAGCGTCTCGATGCTGGTCGAGGACTACGCGCGAACCCACCCGATCCCCTCCGTTCGCATCACCGGCATCGACCTGTCGCAACCTGCGATCGAAGAGGCGCGTACGGCCGCCTATCCCGAATCGCGCATCAACAGGGTGCCCCGTCGCTGGCGCAATGCGTACTTCGTTCGGAACGGTCAGCTGTACACCGTTGCCGAGCGCATCCGCTCGCGCGTCTTTCTGGCGCAGGGCAACCTCTGCGACGACGAAGTCCTGCGCAGGACGTACGACCTCATCATGTGCCGAAACGTCATCATCTACCTCAAAGCCGAAGTTCGCAACCGGGTGATCGCGACATTGCACCGCCACCTCGCCCCATCGAGCTACCTCATGCTGGGGCACGCCGAGATCATCCGCGAACGTACGCTGTTCGAATACCAGGGGAACTCCGTTTATCGAAGACAAGCGAAAGCGACCAACGTATGAGCATGAAACCGAGCAACATCAGCATAAGCCGCATCTTGATGATATCCTACGGCATCGTCATCGCCCTGTTCGCCCTTTCGATCGCAGTGGCGCTCTACGGCGTCCACGCGAACGCCTCCATGACCAAAGAGTTCTACAACCGGCCGTACATGGTTTCGAAAAGCGCCGTGGCGCTTCGCTTCACGATCGAGGAGATGTCGACGTACGTCGAGCAGCTGCTTGACGCAGAAAACGACGCGGCGAAACAGAAAGCGCTGGTGGCCATCGAGGATCTCACCGAACAACGCATGAACGAGCTGAACGTCGTCCGGTCGCTGTTCAAAGCCGATCCCGATCTTCTAGAACGCTTCTCGAACGCCTGCGACGAGCTGGGCGCGCGCCGCAACGCCGTGATCGGCGCGGCCGAAGCGGGAGACATCGACCGCGCCATCGACCTGTACTCGAACGAGTACCTCGCGCAAAAGGAAGTGACCGTCAACCTGTCCACCGAGGTCGTGAACAACGCAGAGCACGTAGCGCAGGCCTTCGTCAAAGACTCGTTCAGCGTCGAGGTCGGAACCTCGCTGGCCATCGGGCTTCTAGGGACGGCGGCCATCGTGCTCGTCATCGTTATGTGGAGGCGCATCACGCACAGCATCGCCGCGCCCATTCAGGAGATCGACCGCATAGCGAAGCGGTTGGCCGACGGCGATCTGACGGTGCGCTCATCCTGCACGTCCGGCAACGAGCTGGGCTCGCTCGCTTCATCCATGAACGAAACGGTAGCTTCGCTGCGCTTCGCCACCGAGCAGCTCAGCGAAACAGCCGAGCAGGTGGCTCGCTCGTCATCGCAGATGTCGGACAGTTCCCAAGCCGTCGCGCAAGGCTCCGCCGAGCAAGCCACCGCCATCGAAGAGCTTGCCGCCAACGTTCAGAGCATCACGCACGTGGTGGGAGAGAACACCGAAAGCGTCCTGACCGTGAATTCCAACACCTCCGATGTACTGGGCGCGGTCGAGGAAAGCAGCGACTCGATAGCCCGCACCGTGCGCGCCATCGAGGAGATCAAAGACAACGCCCAGAGCATCTCGCAGCTGGCCAACTCCATCGAAGACATCTCGTTCCAGACGAACATCCTCGCGCTGAACGCCTCCGTCGAAGCCGCGCGCGCAGGTGATGCCGGACGCGGCTTCGCCATTGTGGCCGAGGAGATCCGCCGCCTCGCCTCGCAAGTGAGCGAAGCGTCGCGCGCGGCTGACGAACTCGCCGGGCGCGCCATCGAAAACGTCGAGGCCGGAAGCGAGCTGATCGGCTCCGCATCTTCGAACATGGAGGAAGCCGTTACCTCTATCGAAGATATCAAGACGGCGATGTCCTCCATCGCTCACGCCTCCGAGCAGCAGCTCGAAGCGGTCGCCCAGATACAGGAGAGCATGGACAGCCTCTCCCAGGTCGTGCAGGAGAACTCGGCCGCCTCCGAGGAAAGCGCGGTCATCGGAGAGGAGCTTGCGGATCGCGCGAACGAACTCAAGCACCTGATCGGCCGCTTCAAAATCGATGAAGATCCGCACGAAAGCGAAGCTGGGGCATGACGCGATTCCGAACCGAAACAGGCAGCGCGCCGAGCGGATCGGAAGGCGTCCGAGAAGACCGCGAACGCCTGCGCGCCGACAACGCCGCCCTGAAGCGGCAGCTGGACGTCATGCGGGCGCTCGCATTCCGCGACCAGCTGACCGGCTTGTTCAGCCGCCACTATTTAACCGACTACCTGGAGCAAGAGATCGAACGCATGAGCTGCGAAGCGAACATCGTGCTCGCCCTGTGCGATATCGACGACTTCAAGCTCATCAACGACGTGCGCGGCCATCAGGCCGGCGACATCGCCATCGTCTGCATCGCCGACATCCTCGACGATCTCTCCGGCAACCATCCGGTCATCCGATGGGGCGGCGAGGAACTGCTGCTCGTGCTGTTCTCCACGCCCGACCACGAGGCCTTGCGTCTGTGCAACCAGATGCGTGAGGAAGTGGCCAACTATCCCATCAGCGACGACTTAGGCGAATTTTCGTGCACGCTCACGTTCGGTCTGAGCGCCTACGATCCGGAACTCACGTTCGGCGAGAACTTCGCATCGGCCGACCGCGCGCTGTACCACGGCAAGGAGACGGGCAAGAACCGTTGCGTGTTCGCGCAATCGAACCAGATAGAGCGCGACGGAGGGAACCGGTCGTGAAACGCGAGGAGATCACCGTGCAGGCGAAGCTCAAGCCCAATTGCGGGCTCGAGAACACGCGCGCTTCGCTCGTCATGCGCCGCATCGCGCCGTTGTGCGACTCGGCAACATGCCATCCGCACGCGATCAAGAGCAGTCGGGAGACGATTCCCTACCTGCGCGACCACGGCTTGTTCGTCACCTTCGTCTCGCGCACGCCCGAGCGGGTGCTCGCAGCCATCAGCGGTGCGTTCTTCGTGGACAGCTGCACCATCGTGGAGGATCCCGAAGGCATCCCGCCGTTCGAGATGCCTTCCGCACCCCAGGAAGACGATGCAGAAAACGGAGGGATCGAAGCGATTTCTTCGTTCGCCGATCGCGATGCGCGCAGCGAGCGAGACGAAAAGCTGTCGAACCTGATCGCGCAGCTGGAGGAGACGAACCGGTCTTTGCGAGCGCACGCCGAAAGCCTTCCGAACGACCGCGTGCTCAGCGATATCGCGTTCTCGTACGCGCAGACCCTCGACCACCTGCGATCCACCGTCGCCCTTTCGCGCATCGAAGCGTTCGACCGCATCGCCCCATCGCTTCATAAGCTCGTCGAGGACTACGGACGCCAGTTCGGCGTTCCCGTCGATCTGGAGCTCGAGCAAGGACGCATGGATCTGGATCGTTCGGTGCTCGCATCCATCGAGGAAACGCTCAGACGCGCCCTTCGATCATGTATCCGCGACGGCATCGAAAGCGCCGAGGAACGCGCCGACCTGGGAAAACCGGAACGCGCAACCATACGCTTGCGCCTGGAAAACGAAGGTTCGGATGTCGTTTGCCGCATCGAGCACGACGGCAGGCCCTTCGACGCGCACCGTATCGCCACGATAGCGTCGAAACGCGGCCTTCTCGCCCGTCCGCTGGACGCGTATTCCGACGAGGAGATAGGCGCGTTCATCCTTCTGCCGCAATTCTTCTTGCCGAGCGCCGCCAGCGATGGCAACGCCTTCGCAGAACTGAACGAGATAGGCTGCATGCTGCAGCGCATCGGCGGGCGCGGCACGATGCGCAACACCGAACGCGGCACGTTGGAGATCGTCCTACGCTTTCCCGTGCCGTTCACCGTGTTCGAAGCCGCCCTGCTGCGCACCGGAGGCGTCCGCTTCGCAGTTCCCGCACAGCAGATCGTGCGCTTCGAGGCGTTCGACCCCGCCCGCGTCCAGCGCGGCGGCGCAGCGGGAGAAGGGTCGAAAGCAACCTCAACCTGGTACGAGGACGAACACGGCGCGCATATCGAGATGCTCAACCAAGGTGCCAAGCCCTTTCCGCTTGACGCGGCGCACCCCGCATATACCGTCCTGCTTGAAGCTCTGGGGGAACGATGCGCTTTGGCCGCAGACGACGTTGAGGGCTACGAGCGGATCTCGATGCTGCAGCTTCCGGCACTGCTCGACCGCCGGTGCATGCACGAACTGGGCTGCATCGGATACGCCATCCTGCAAGACGGTTCGCCCTGCATCGTGATAAGCGTACGGCGCTTTCTGAACGACGCGGCGAAGGACAGGGGAACCCATGCGCGACCGTAGCCAACGTCTGCACTGGATCGAAACGCTCATCGGCAAGGACCGCCAAGAGGCTCGGCGGAATAACGCGCTGGTCATCCCCACCGATGACGGAGACATGGCCATCGCGTTCTCGTCCATCGTCGAAGTGGTCGCCGCCAGCCGCGTGCAGCCCCTTGCCCTCTTGCCCGAGCAGTTCTGCGGCGTGCTGTTCCGCGGCAACGAGCTGGCCCCCATCGTCGACACGAGAGCCCCCGACACTGGACCGGGGCACGTCGTGCTCGTCGAAGGGGAAGGATGCCTGTTGGGGCTGCAGTTCTACGGCACGCCCTACGTCGTCGACCTCGACGAAACCGAACATGCCCTCTTGGCCATCGAGCGCCGTCCGAGCTTCCCGTCGGAAACGCTTCCCCTGCTGGATATCGACGCCGTAGCGAAAGCGCTGCTCGCCCTCGATTAACGCCGCAGTGCGCGAGCTCCCAACCAGCGCATCAGGTAGAATGGCTCGAACAACCAGCCACCGCATCCGACGGAAGGACGCATGCCATGGAGTTCGCACGCAGCACATGGAGGCTGTTCGCCGCCAATGCGCGAACCGCTATCCTGTTCGAATTCGGCTTCCGATTCCTGTTCGCCATCCTGTTCGTACCGGCATGTTTCGGCATGGTGGATCTCGCGATGGAAGCGGCCGGACTTGCCTACTTGGCCGACACGAACATGACGACTCTATTCGCAAATCCGCTGGCGTGGGTGTTTTTGCTCGTGGCCACGCTTGTGCTAGCGCTCGGAGCCCTTTTCGAGATGTGCGCCCTCGTCGTTGTCATGCAGGCGGGAAAGACGGGTCGGCGCATCGGAGTGTTCGAAACGAGCCGGCTCGCATTCTCTTCCGCCCGGCGCATCGCACGCCCATCGAACTGGCTTCTTGCACTGTTCGTGCTGCTGCTGGTTCCGCTCACGAACCTGACCGTCACTTCCTCGGCGCTCACCGGCGTGCGGCTTCCCGAGTTCATTATGGACTTCATCTGGGAAAACGGCGCGCTGACCGCGGTGTTCGTCATCGTGATGGCCGCACTGTACCTGCATGCGTTTTTTCTGGCGTTCGGCATTCACTTCTTCACGCTGTGCGACGAATCCTGGATGCAGGCACGCATCTCGAGCAGGAGCCTGCTGCGCGGCAACGCCTGGCGGCTGGCGCGCCGTCTGCTGGCCTTGTTCGCCGTGTTCGCGTCGGGAGCGGTCGCGGCCATAGTCGTCGGCGTCCTCATCTTGGCCGCCATCCTAGAAGGCGGCCTGCCGTTCGGAGTCTCCTTCGCGCTCACGCTCGTGATGTTCGCGTTCACTATCGTGGTCGACTGCGTGTTCGCGCCGCTGAGCTATGCCGCCCTCAGCGCCACGTTCTACGAATTCTCGCAGGAGCGGGGCATCGACGTCCCTTACCGCATCGACGAGCCCTCGCGTACGTGCAGGACGAGGCTCGCGCGCGCAGCGGTCGGCTCCTTTCTCGCCATGCTCGGACTCGTTTCGTTGCTGTCCTACGACCCTTTGCACGGGGTATTCGAATCCGAAAGCCAGCGAGAGCCCGCGCCGGATTTCGCGATCACCGCGCATCGGGGCGGCGCGCGCGAGGCTCCCGAGAACACCTTGGCTGCATTCCAGAACGCTATCGACCAAGGCGCGGATTGGGTGGAGCTTGACGTGCAGCAGACGGCCGACGGCGTGCTCGTGGTGATGCACGATGCCAACCTCAAGCGCACGACGGGTCTGGATAAAGAGTTCTGGCAGGTCACGTACGACGAGATCAAAGACCTCGACAACGGCAGCTGGTTCGATCCCGCATTCGCAGACCAGCGGATATGCACGCTGGAAGAGGCGCTTGCGTTGTGCAAAGGCAAGATCAAGTTGAATATCGAGGTGAAGCCGGACGGCCACGGCGTCGACCTCGAGCGAAAGACGGTCGACCTCATCAACGCCTACGATATGAGAGACCAGGTGGCCGTCGCGAGCATCTCCTACGAGTCGCTCGCGAAGGTGAAGGAGATCGACCCCTCCATGCCCACCATGTACGACATGACGTTGGCTTACGGCTCCATCTCGAGCATCGAGCATGTCGATTATTTCAGCGTCGACGACTTCTTCGTCACCCAGGAACTCGTCGACGAAGTGCAAGGGGCGGGGAAGATCATATACGCTTGGACCGTCAACGACCCCGCCAACATGTCGCGCCTCATCGACTACGGCATCGACGGTCTGGTCACCGACGACATCGCACAGGCTCGCGAGCTGTACGAGGCGGCGCTGCACGAGGGGCACGAGTACTTCGACGCCATCTGATCGACGGCGGCGAACGCTTGCGAAGTGTTGGCGCGCCCGATGGCCCGCATGGGCGCCACCCGCAAGGCGACTCGTCGCCCCGCGCTTCGATATCGACGTCGTAATGGAAACGCCGCTCGCCCTCGACCAACGCCGCGATGGCCGAAAAAGCCGCCGTCGAACGCGGCTACTTCGCCGATGCGACCGATGCCGCCCGGTCGACGGCGTCCGCGAACGTTTTCGGACGCTCGTAGTGGATGTCGTGGCCCGATTCGACGACGACGGTTTCGCAGACAGCCACGAGCTGCTGCACGCGTGCGGCGTCCTCGTCGGAGTTGGCGGCGAGCAACGTACCATCCTCGCCGTAGTTCGTCTTCGCTTTCAGGTACACGGCAGGACAGGTTATACAGCGCAGAAGGTCGGCCTGGTCGATGCCGTCGAACCACGTGCCGTCGTAGAACGTCTCGCTGAACCGCACGTCGAAGTCGTCGTAGAAGTACAGGCCACGCACCCAGTCGTGCGGCACCCAGGCCAGCGTGAGATGCGCGTCGGGGTTCGCTGATCGCTCCTGCGCCGTCCACTCCGCGATTTTAGGCTGCAGTCCTCCGAACAGGCTGAACAGGTAGCTGTGCTGCGCGTAGTACACGGTCGGGTCGGCAACGTCGCCCTGCCGGAGGAACGCGTGCGTCACCATGAAGCCGTCTTTCCATGCGAAGCAGCCCGGTTCCTGCTGCATCTCGACCGGCGTGACGCGGAAGAAGGGCGGATCCTCCAACACGCATGCCGTCACCTGCTCAGCATCGTTGGCGGCCAGCCACGCGGCGATGATGCCGCCCGACGAATGGCCCGACACGAGGTAGCAAGCGCCGATCTTTTGCGCAGCGAAGGACTTGAACGCGCGCCCGATGGCCTCGCACGAGTAAAGCGCCGGATCGTGGCTCGATTCGCCGTGGCCGAAACAATCGACGGCGAACACGTGGTAGCGCTGCGCGAGATCGGGCAGCACGCGGGCGTAGTCCTCCCACTGCATGCCCTGGCCGTGCACGAGCACGAGCGCCGGCCCGTTGTCGGGACCTTCGGCGTAGTTGACGACGGCCTCGATCATCGAGCCGGTTGCCTCGCCCGCAAGCGAAACTTCCACGCGAGCCCGCTTCTCAACGAAGCCAGCAGCGACCGCTTTCGCCAGGTCGCGCTCCTCGCCATGACGGCTGTTGCCCACGTACCATGCCAACGCAGCAGCGATGCACACTGCCAGCGCCGCGATGATGACGGCTGCGGTCATGCCGACCCTCCTCTTCCCGGTTGCGCCCATGCTTCCTCCTTGCGCTCGACGCCCACGTCGCCCAGCGCGGCGGGGCTATCGGTCGACCATGCTGCGGAGCATCGACACGCGGTCCATGAACTCGTCGGCTTTCAGGATGGCCAAGCCCTGCTCCTCGTCGCCCAGCACCAACAGGGCATCGCCGGCCTCGATGCCGAACAGCTCGCGCGCCTGCTTGGGGATGACGATCTGCCAGCGCTCTCCCACCGTGACGGTGCCGAACAGATGCTTGCCGCGCGGCGGCATGGGCAGCATCGTACCGTGCGGGTCGTAGCCTACGAGCGCGTCCAGCGACACGTCGAGCGCCTCGGCCAGCGCGCCGGCATTGGCCAAGTCGGGCGTCGAATCGCCCGTCTCCCACTTCGTCACCGTCTGGCGCGACACGCCCAAACGCTCGGCTAGCTGCTCCTGGGTAAGCCCGACCATCTTGCGCCTGCTCTGAATGTTCGAACCGATCATGTTTTTCATACTCCTCGCCGCTTATGGTAATCCGCCCACCGGCCACGATCCACCAACCCATGATGACAGATTCCGCGAATCTCGTCGCGTTTCGGCTGCATCGGCAAACGAAAGCCCGGCTCTCCCTCCTGAACTCGACCGGCAAATCCTGGATTTTCGCCGCCTCCGCTTCGGCGACAAGCAGTTGCGCTCAAGGCATCCGATCAGAACAAATGTTTCACGTGAAACATTCAGGCGTGAAAAAGGCCGCCGCATCGCGATGGATGCGGCGGCCGGGTTCGCGGGTTCGCGGGTTCGCGGGTTCGCGCTTCATGCGCTTGCGCGAGGTGGGTCCGGACCGAAAAGGCTACAGCAGCTCCTCCACGGCGGGCGCCACGACGTCGGGGATGGACGCGGTGGGCTCGAAGCGGCGCACGACGTTGCCCTCGCGGTCGATGAGGAACTTCGTGAAGTTCCACTTGATGTCGGGCTTGCCCGCATAGTCGGGATCGTCCTTCGCCAGCAGGTCTTCCAGAACCGGCGTCAACTCGTGGCCCTCGTCGAAGCCCTCGAAGCCCTTCTGCTGCTGCAGGTAGGCGAACAACGGATCGGCGCCTTCGCCGTTGACCTCGATCTTCGCGAACTGCGGGAACGTCACGCCGAAACGGGACGTGCAGAAGCGCGCGATCTCCTCGTTCGTACCGGGAGCCTGATGGCCGAATTGGTCGCACGGGAAGTCGAGGATGTCCAGACCACGCTCGTGCAAGGTGGTGTACAGCGCCTCGAGCTGGGCGTACGTAGGCGTGAAACCGCACTCCGTGGCGGTGTTCACCACCAGCAGCACGCGGCCTCGGTAGTCGGCGAGCGACACGTCGTTGCCCTGCTGGTCCTTCACGGTGAAGTCGTAGATGCTGGAAGCCATGGATCCTTCTTTCGATGAGGGGTTGTCCGTCGTCTGTGATCGAACCTATGATACCGCTAAATGATACTTTGTTGATAACATTTTACGGAACGGTCATACTTCGGCCACTTGCGGCGAGCCGCAGCGTCGTCGGAGCAGCCTCACTTCCAGCTGATCGCCGCCGCCTCCTTCGGGGCGGTGCGCCGATAGCGCACGGCCGGATACCCCAGCACGAGCGCGGTGACCACCTTCTGCTTCCGGCCGAGCCCCAGCTCGCGACGAAGCCCGCGCGACAGGCGCGCGGCCATCGTGAAGAAACCGCTGTACAGCACGCCCAAACCGTGCGCCTGCGCCATGAGCTCCATATTGGAGGCGGCCAGCGCTCCGTCGATGTCCCCGCGTGCGATCACGACGATGACCGCGGGCGCGCCCTTGAAGAAGAACCGGTCGTCGATGGAGGTGCGGCGCGCCATCGAGCTCGTAAGCCGCACGAACGGCATCACGCGCCTGAACAGGCGCACCGCCCGCGCCTCGAAGCGCGCGATGTCGTCGCGCAGCACCACGAACGACACGTCCTGCTCGTTCTTGGCCGTAGGCGTCAGCCGCCCCGCCTCGACGATGCGCGCGAAGACGTCGTCGGGAACGGGCCGGTCGGCGAAGCGGCGGATGCTGCGCCGCGCGCCGAGCGCTTGCTGCAGCCGATCAGGGTCGAGGGCCGTTGGCGCGCCGGCGTCCAGCTCCCTCGGCTCTTCCTCGAACCCGGTCATCGTGACGGCCGCTTGCGGGCAGATGGCCACGCAGTGGCCGCACATGAGGCAGTCCTGCGAGATCACCGCGGCTTTCCCCTGCTCGACCACGATGTTGGCGGCCGGGCAATCCTCCCGGCACAGCCCGCACCCGATGCAGCGGGCCTCGTCGATGAGAACCTCGTGACGATCCCTCATCGCGCATCGCCTCCGCATGCGCCGTCGCCCGCATCCGTCCAGATGTCGTGCCGATGGCGCGCCTTCGACTTCTGGCCGTACTCGATGGCGCGCGTCGGGCACCCTGCGATGCAGGCCATGCAATGCGTGCAGGAGCCGTTCCATGCGGGCTTGCCGCCCGCGAGCGCGATGTTGTTCAGCGGGCAGCGACGCACGCAGGTGCCGCACGCCGTGCATGCATCCGTCGCGACGAACTTCGCATCGTGCACGAGCACGGGGTAGAACAGCGCGTTCTCGGGGCCGCTGCGGAAACGACCCTTCGCCGTGACCGGCTCTTCGGGAAGCGGCTCGCCGCGGCGAACGAGATCAGCCACCTCGTCGATGCGCGGCTTGGCGCGCTCGATCAGAGCGCGGCACTCCGCTTCGTCCGGCGTGTCGTACAGCGCCAGGTAGTTCTCGGGCATGAGAACCGATGCGAGGCCGCGAAAGCGCAGCCCGACGCCCGCGCACAGCTTCTGCGCATAGGCGGCCGCGTTGCCGACGCTTCCCCCGCAGGTCAGGACGAAGTAGGCGTCGTTGCTGCCCGCGAAGGACGCACCGCGGATCCACCGATCCACCACCCGGGGCAGGCGCCACGCATAGGTGGGCGCCACGAACACGAACGGCTTCCGTGAGCGAAGGGGCGCCGATGTCCCCTCCTTCATGATGCAGTTGATGGAGACGACCTCGTCGTCGAGCGCCTCGGCTAGCCGCCGCGCCGCCCATTGGCTGTTGCCCGTGCCGCTGAAGTACAGAATCATGGTGCTTCGCTCCGTTTCGATGGTATGCTGTAACCCGATACATTTTGTATCAGGTTGTGCTCGACCGTCAATCGTCGACCGGAGACAAAACGGGGTGATGTGTCTCATGGACAAAAGAAAGCTCGCGAACCAGCAAGTGAAGGACCGCCTGCTTGCCGCGCTCATAGATTTCGCCGGACGCAAGGACTGGTCGAAGGTGACCGTCACCGAACTGGTGGAGCAGGCGGGCGTCGCGCGCGCGTCGTTCTACCGCAACTTCTCGTCGGTCGAAGACCTGGTGGACTACGGCATCCGCCAGGTGACGCAGCGCTACCACGAGGGCATGCCCACGACGGACGGCAACCCTCGCAGCCGCGAGCGCATCGAGTACCAGTTCCGCTTCTACCAGGAGCACGCGAGCCTCGTGCTGGGGTTTCACCGGGCGAAGGCCTCCACGTCGCTGCTCGACCTCGTCACCGACTGCGAGATCGCCTCGCACGGCGACATGTCCGCAAGCTCGCCCGAACGCTACCAGCTGTACTTCTACGCCGGCGCGTTCTACAACGTGCTGATCTGCTGGCTCGAAAGCGGGATGAAGGAGTCCCCCGCCGCCATGGCCGACGAGTTCGCCCGCATGCTCCACGGCACGCGATAGCGAAGCGAGCTATTTCGACTCCCCCTCTGGACCAGCACCGACATAGATGGGGTTGTCGGCAGCCGAGGGGTCGCCCACCATGACGAGGATGTCGTAGTCCTTGTTCCATCCTCCCGCCCAGTCGTCGCCGTCGTAGCAGTACACGCTCGCAAGCCCGACCACTTTCAGCAGATCGCCCAGCTCCTCGGCTTCCGCGCTGTTTTCCTCATGGTAGTACGACACGCGCGTCGACGGTACGTTGAAGTAGGTCGCGTTGTCCACCGTCACGTTCTCGAACCCCGCGGCGCGCACCTTCTCGGCCACCTCGGCGGCTGCGCCCTCGATGCCGCAACCGTTCAACACGAGCACCGTCACCTGGTCCTTGCCGATGCGCACAGGTTCCGCGCTATCGGCCGAAGCCGGCTCGGGCGCGGAAGCCTCATGGGAAGGAACGCTCTCCTCTGCATGCGAGGATGTGGATTCAGGCGCAGCGGGAGAACCGGTCGAGCACGAGCAGAGCAGCATCCCCGTCGCAAGGCACGCGAATGCACCAGCAAGAAAAATGTGACGAATGCCTGCCATAACTCCACCTTTCTCCAGCGAAAGAGCCGGAGGCCTTCCGACGTTTTTCCAGTATACACACTTACAAAGAAGGCTACGCCGCGCAACCGCCGCACGACAGTAACGTGCAGGCCTGAGATCAGTCTTTCCCAAGCGTCCATACAGCTTAATAAACTTAGTTAGAAAGCTTGTAAAACTTAGAAATACCTCTATACTGACAACCATCGAAAAAGGAGGCGACCGAGTTCATGGACGATAGGGAATTTCATAGCGTAATCGCACATCTGAGGGTCGCCGGCACCGACAACCAGTCGTTCGAAGTCAAATCGTGCCGCAAAGAACTAACGCGCGATATCGGAAGAACCATCTCGGGCTTCGCGAACGCTTCCGGAGGCACCATCATCTGCGGGCTCGACGAGAATGACGACTTCAAGCCTGTTAAAGGGTTCGATGCTGCCCGCATCCAAGATGCGCTTGCAAACTATTGCGGCGAGAAGATGAGGCCTCCCATACGGCCCATAATCGAGACGTTTATCCTAGAAGGCAAGCCCGTGCTCGCAGCCCACATCCCCGAGCTGCTTCCCGTGCAAAAGCCCTGCTACATCACCGCAAGCGGCTGCTATGGCGGATCGTATATTCGTGTCGGCGACGGCGACCGCCGTCTGTCAGGATACGAAATCGACCGCCTGATCGACGAACACGAACAACCCCGTTACGACGACCGGATCGTCCGGGAAGCCACGCTTGACGATTTGGATCCCGATTTAGTAACCGGCTTGCTCCGCCGCGAGAGGAGTCTCCATCCAAGCCGCCTCGGAACCATGGATGACGAAACCTTGCTTTGCAAGCTGCACGTCGCCAAAGCAGACGACCACGGATTGCTGCACCCCACTCTCGCAGGCCTACTCGCTTTAGGAACGTACCCTCAAGAATTCTATCCATGCCTCGTCGTGACCTTCACATCCTATCCTGGCAGAATCAAAGCTGAAACTCTTCCCGGCACGCGGCGCTTCGTCGATTCGTTCACCTGCGTCGGACCTATTCCCGACATGATCGAAGACGCCGTCGCAGCCGTAACCAAGAACATGCGCACAGGAAGCCGCATTCAAGGGACGTTTCGTTACGATGTGCCCGATTATCCTGCCCCTGCCGTTCGCGAGGCCATCGCGAACGCGCTCATGCATCGCGACTACTCGCCCAATGCGCAGGGAACCTCCGTAGCAGTCGACCTGTATGCAGACCGTCTGGAAATCATCAATCCCGGCGGTCTGTACGGCACCATGACCGTGAGCGATCTGGGAGAAAAGCATGCAGCCGGATCGTACAGAAACCAGTACCTTTCCAATATCCTAGAAAGCACTCCTCGAGCTCTCAACCATCCAACAGCTCCCGACGGTTACGTTGCGGAGCGACGCGGCACAGGCTTTTTCGTCATCAACGACGAGGTGCGACGCGCCGGGAAACCAGACCCCGAGCCGTACGACTCGCTGACGCGCTTCTGCCTGACTTTCAGAAACGAATGGGAGCCTTCCGATTCGCGCGCGTTCATCGTACCGGAGAGCGAAGGGATACGGCTCCCCATCCAGAGCGCGGATGACGAATCGAATATCCCGAAGATTGCAGGCACGCGACCTGAAAGGCTCGAGTACGCCATCGTGGAGCTTGCCGCAGCACAAGAATCGGTGAGCATGCGCGAGTTGATGGAAGAACTCAAGCGCTCAAGGCCCACGATCAGAAAACGTGTAGCGGATCTCGTCGAACGGGGAGTGCTTGCTCCAACCGGAGCGATGAACAGCCCTCATGTACGCTATCGGCTGGTAAACCGATAGCGGTTCCACGAAGGACGGGCCTCTCGGCCCGTCCTTCGAACTTCCTTATGCCCGCTCCGTCTCGATTTCCAGCGCGCCGGCTTCTTCTTGGACGGCCTGGGGGCGGCCGGCGTCCACGAACCGGTCGCGCGCCTTCTTCGCCTCGGCCTCCTTGTCGGCAAGGTTCGCCTTCGCCACGCTGATCATCAGCTTGATGCGGTTGAGCTGGTTCACCTCGGACGCGCCGGGGTCGTAGTCCACCGCCACGATGTTGCTTTCCGGGTAGCGGCGACGCAGCTCTTTGATGACCGCCTTGCCCACCACGTGGTTCGGCAGGCACGCGAAGGGCTGCGTGCATACCACGTTCGGCGCACCGGTTTTGATGAGCTCCACCATCTCGGCGGTCAGCAGCCAACCCTCGCCCATCGAGTTGCACAAGGACAGGATCTCGCTCGCGTACTCGGCCAGCTCGTAGATGTCGGCCGGCGGCTCGAAGCGGCTGGAGTCCTGCAGCGCCTTCGTGACGGGCGCCCGCATCTTCGCGATGGCCCACAGCCCGATGCGGGAACCCAGCGCGCCCTTCGCCGAACGACCGAGCGGGTCCTTCTGGAAGATGCCGCCGGCGATGCCGAACAGGAAGAACTCGGCCAAGCCCGGCACCACGGCCTCGCAGCCCTCGCGTTCGATGACGTCGACGATCTGGTTGTTCGCAGTGGGATGGAACTTCACCAGGATCTCGCCCACCACACCCACACGCGGCTTCAACCCCTCGCCGGCCAGCGGCAGCGTATCGAAGTCTTCCACGATGCGGCGCACCGTCTTCTTGAACTCGCCGCGCTTCAAGCCACTGCGCAGCTGCGCCTTGCACGTCGTCATCCAGTGGTCGAACAGGCGGTTCGCGCTGCCCTCCTCGACCTCGTACGGACGCGTGCGGTACAGCGCCATCATCAGCAGGTCGCCGTAGAAGATGGCGTATGCGGCCTGCAGCAGCATGGACGGCGTCACCTTGAAGCCGGGGTTGCTCTCGCCCAGATCCTTGAACGACAGCGCGATGACGGGAATATGCGGCAGCCCCACCGAGGCCAGCGCCTTGCGGATAAGCGAGATATAGTTCGTGGCGCGGCAGCCGCCGCCTGTCTGCGTGATGATGACCGCCAGCTTGTCGGTATCGTAGCGGCCGGACATGACGGCCTCCATGATCTGACCGGTGACCAGCACCGACGGATAGCAGATGTCGTTGTTCACGTACTTGAGGCCCGCATCCACCGCCCCGTGGTCAACCGACGGCAGCAACTCGAGGTTGTAGCCGTTGCGCTGGAAAATGTCCATGAGCAGGTCGAAATGGATGGGTGCCATCTGCGGGCAGAGGATGGTGTAGCCCGCGTCCTTCATCTCCTGCGTGAACACGGCGCGCGGGAACTCGGTGGTGGCGCCTTCGCGCTGCTTGAAGCGCTCGGCCACCTCGGGCGCCGCCTTCTCGGTGAACGTCCGGGGCACCGTGCGCGCGATCTCGGCGGCGATGCGGCCCTCGGTCACGCCGGTTTTCGCGTCGATGGCGGCCTCGGGCGAGGCGAGGAACTTGTCGGGGTCGAACGACACCGCCGGGCAGCCGCACGGCGTGCGTTCGGCCTCGGCCTGCTCGTCGGCCTGGTCCTTGAGCGCCGCCAGCAGGCTGCGCACGCGGATGCGCGCCGCGCCCAAGTTCGACACCTCGTCGATTTTGAGGACGGTGTACACCTTGCCCGCCGCCTCGAGGATCTCCTGCACCTGGTCGGTGGTCAGCGCGTCCAGACCGCAGCCGAAGCTGTTCAGCTGGACGAGGTCGAGGTCGGCCCGCTCGGTGGCCACCTTCGCCGCCGCATACAGGCGCGTGTGGTACATCCACTGGTCCACCAGGCGGATGGGGCGCTCCAGCGTGCCGAGGTGCGCGATGGAGTCCTCGGTGAGCACCGCCAGGCCGAAGCTGGTCAGAAGCTCGGGGATGGCATGGTTGATCTCGGGGTCGTTGTGGTAGGGGCGCCCGGCCAGCACGATGCCGTGCGTGCCCGTGGCCTCCATCCAGGCCAGCGTCTCCTCGCCCTTCGCGCGGATGTCGCGCTTGAACGCCTCGTCCTCGGCCCACGCGGCGTCCACGGCAGCGTCAACCTCGGCCTGCGTCGGCGCGCCGGCCGCGCCCATGAGCTCAGGATGCGCCTCCACCAGCTCCACGAACAGGCGCTTCTTGAGGTGCTCCTTCTGGTCGTACGGCAGCCACGGCGTGAGCAGCTCCACGTCGGAGGTGCGCAGCTCGTCGATGTTGAGGCGCAGCGCCTCGGGGTAGCTGGCCACGATGGGGCAGTTGAAGTGGTTGCCCGCGCCCTCGTCTTCCTGGCGCTCCCACTTGCTGCATGGGAACCAGATGAAGTCGGGATGCTTGTCCAGCAGGTTCATGATATGGCCGTGGGAAAGCTTCGCCGGATAGCACACCGACTCGGACGGCATGGATTCGATGCCCGCCTCGTAGGTCTTCTTCGTGGACGGGTCGGACAGCACCACGCGCCAGCCCAGCTTCGTGAAGAACGTGAACCAGAACGGGTAGTTCTCGTACTGGTTGAGCGCGCGCGGGATGCCCACGCTGCCGCGCGGCGCGTCCTCGGGCGCCAGCGGCTCGTAGCCGAACAGGCGCTGGCTCTTGTACTCGTAGAGGTTCGGCACGGCGCTCTTGCTCTCGTCGAACGTGCCCGCGCCCTTCTCGCAGCGGTTGCCCGTGATGAAGCGGCGGTGCTTGCCCGTGACGTCGTCCACGCCGAAGTCGTTGACGGTAAGCAAGCAGTGGTTCGAGCACGCCTTGCAGCGCACGGTTTTCTGCGTGGGCGAGAGCGCCGCCAGCTGCTCGAGCGACAGCAGGCTGGAAACGACTTCGACGGAGCCCTCGGCCGCATCGAACTCGCTGCTCCACGAGTCTCCCGCCTCGGCCTTGCGCGCCTCGCGGGCGACGGCCTCCTGGTAGCGCTCGCGCGCCAACAGGGCCGCGCCGAACGCGCCCATGTTGCCGGCGATGTCGGGGCGCACGGCTTCCACCTCCGACAGCTGCTCGAACGCGCGCAGCACGGCATCGTTCAAAAACGTGCCGCCCTGCACGATCACTTTCGTTCCAACGTCGTGCGGGTCGCGGATTTTGATGACTTTGAACAGGGCGTTCTTGATGACGGAGATGGCCAGGCCCGCGGCGATGTCGCCCACGGTGGCGCCTTCCTTCTGCGCCTGCTTCACGCGGCTGTTCATGAACACGGTGCAGCGGCTGCCCAGGTCGACGGGGCGCTTGGCCTCGATGGCAGTCTGAGCGAACTCGGCCACGCCCAAGTTGAGGCCCGTGGCGAAGCTCTCGATGAAGCTGCCGCAGCCCGAGCTGCACGCTTCGTTCAGCATGATGTGGTCGATCACGCCGTCCTTCACGCGCAAGCACTTCATGTCCTGGCCGCCGATGTCGAGGATGAACTCCACGCCCGGCAGCATCTCCTGCGCGCCGCGCAGGTGAGCCACGGTCTCGATCTCGCCGGAATCCACGCGCAGCGCTTCCAGCAGCAAGTGCTCGCCGTAACCGGTCACCGTGGCGTGGCCGATACGCACGAGCGGCTCGCCCGTGTCGGCATTCACCGGCATGTCGTTGTACAGGTTGGTCAGCGCGGCGCGGGCGCAGCCCAGCACGTCGCCCTTGTTGCTGGCGTAATGCGACCACAGAAGCGCGCCGTCCTCGCCGATGAGCGCAGCCTTGAACGTAGTGGAACCGGCGTCGATGCCCAGATAGGCCGTGCCCTCGTAGTCCATCAGCTCGCCGCGACGCACGCATTCGCCGTCGTGGCGTTGCTTGAACCGGGCGTACTCACCCTCGTCGGCAAACAGCGGCGGCAAACGCACCACTTCGGAGCCCTGGATGTCGCCGAGGTTCTTCAGGCGGTCCAGCACGTCGGACAGAAGCTCGGCCTTCACCGTCTCGCTGGCTGCGCCCGCGATAGCGCAGCCGCTGGCCACGAACAGATGCGCGTTCTCGGGCACGATGATGTGCTCGTCGTCCAGCTCCAGCGTCTCGTAGAAGCGTTTACGCAGCTCGGGAAGGTACTGCAAAGGGCCGCCGAGGAAGGCCACGTGACCGCGGATAGGGCGGCCGCACGCCAGGCCGGAGATGGTCTGGGTGACCACCGATTGGAAGATGGACGCGGCGATGTCCTCCTTGCGGGCGCCTTCGTTCAGCAGGGGCTGCACGTCGGTCTTGGCGAACACGCCGCAGCGGCTGGCGATGGGATAGATGGTGGTGGCTTCACGAGCAAGCTCGTTCAAGCCGCCGGCGTCGGTGTTCAGCAGCGCGGCCATCTGGTCGATGAACGCGCCCGTGCCGCCGGCGCACGTGCCGTTCATGCGCTGCTCGATGCCCTGGTCGAAGTAGATGATCTTCGCGTCCTCGCCGCCCAGCTCGATGGCCACGTCGGTTTTGGGGATGAAGGTTTCCACCGCCGTCTTCGAGGCGATGACCTCCTGCACGAACTCGATGCCCAGCCACTGTGCCAGCAGCAGGCCGCCCGATCCCGTGATGGCGATGGTCATGCGCTCAGGGCCGAAGTCGACCGCGGCCTCCTCCAGCACTTCCACGATGGTGGCGCGCACGTCGGCGTGATGGCGGCGGTACACCGCGAACTTCACGTCGTTCGCCTCGTCGAGGATGGCCAGCTTCACCGTGGTCGAACCCACGTCGATGCCGATATGCAGGTTGTTGTTCTCTTTCATAGCTCCCTTGCCTTACAGCTTGATCGATTCGCCCGGTTTGATGAAGAACAGCCTCATGGCGATAAGCGCCATCTCCTCCGAGCTTTCCCGCATGCCCGTCTCGATCCAGCGCGTGATGACGCCGAGATAGGCGGACGCGAAGAACGCCACGTAATAGCCGACGAACGGTTCGGGGTCGTTGCGGTAACGCTCGTGCAAGACGGACTGGACGAGGTTCGTGCACAACGAGTCGCGCAAGCGAGGGCCGAAGCCCACATCGCCGCCGGAGCCCAACACCGCATGAAGGAACGCGCCCTGCTCGCGCAGGTAGTCGAACAGACCAACCAGCAGCGGCAACGGCTTCTTACGAGCGCGATAGCCCAAAAGCTCGTGCACGGTGAGGTTGCGCATCTGCACCTGAAAGCGCTCGAGATCTTCCATGACCTCGGCTTCCAGCTGAGCCAGCAGATCGTCTTTATCGCGGAAATGGTTGTAGAACGTGCCGCGGTTGAGGTCGGCTCGCTCGCACAGATCGTTCACCGAGAAGCCGTCGAAGCTGCGCTCCTCCATCAGCTCGATGAGCGCGTCGCGCAGCGCGCGCTTCGAGCGCAGGATGCGACGATCCTGCGGCGCAGCCGTGCACCGGCGCGCCGACTGGACGGCGGCAGCGGCTGGTGAGACGGTTGTCGTAGTCATGATCACCTCTATTGAACAGCTGGATCAATAATGAACAGGTTGTTCATTAACGGGTATTATACCCGTTCGCTGCACCGAATACAACGAGGAGCGCTCAATTGACCCTACGCCGATCACCTTTGCAACGATGAGACGCCGTCGCGTCAGGACTGGGCGGCCCGGCTGCGCCAGCTCGGCTTGAGCCCGAAGCCCCTACGCGCTCGCATCCGCCCAATCCGAGCTCGTATCTGCCCGTTCCGGGGTCGGCATCGAGCAATTCGAGCCGAAGAGCACGACGGTCGGCAGCATCGCATCTGACGCTCGGGCCGAGCCGCCAACCACTCGTACGAATGTTTCATGTGAAACATTCGTACGCTTTTCATAAGGATCTTGCACGCGTTATCTGCTGAAGCTTTTCGCAGAGGTTCTCCGCTCGAAAAATATTGTCACCCTAGCTCACACTTCTCGTTGACGACCTCCTCGTCTCTCCCTATCATTGATCCCATGGGTACCAAGGAACAACTGCTGCGCTTGCTGGAGGACAACCGCGAGCGCCACGTATCGGGCGCCGCCATGGCCAAGGCCATCGGCGTGAGCCGCAACGCAGTGTGGAAAGCCGTCAAGGCGCTGCGTGCCGAAGGATATGCCATCGATGCGGTCACGAACAGGGGGTACGCTCTCTCGCAAGAAAACGACTTGTTGTCGCCCCAAGGTATCGAGCGGTTCCTGCCGGACAGCCACGCTTTCGCCGTCACCGTGCGCAAACGCGTGGACTCCACGAACGCTGAAGCGCGCCGCCGCGCGCTCGAAGGCGCGGCCGAAGGCACCGTCGTCGTTGCCGAGGAGCAGACCGCCGGCAAAGGACGGCCCGGAAAGACGTTCTTCTCTCCTGCCGCCACCGGCTTGTACCTCAGCATCGTGCTGCGCCCCACGTTGGCCGCCGACCGCGGCCAATTCATCACATGCGCCGCAGCCGTGGCGTGCGCGCAGGCTATCGAGCAGGTGACGGGCGCAGAGTCACTCATCAAGTGGGTAAACGACATCTATTGCGACGGCCGGAAGGTGGCGGGCATCCTCACCGAGGGCGTGGTGGACATGGAGTCGGGACGCTTCGAGCACGCCGTTCTGGGCATCGGCGTGAACGTGAAGCCGCCGACCGACGGATTTCCTCACGATATCGCCGACGTTGCAGGTGCCGTGCTCGGCGATCGCACGGGCGCGGTGCGCTGCGAGCTGGCGGCCGCCATCCTCGCGCGCTTCTGGAGCCTCTACCAGCACATGGACGACCCGAAGCTGCACGACGAGTACCGGCGCCGTTGCTTTCTGCTGGGGCAGCCGCTGATCGTGCGCCAGGGGGCTTCGCGCGTGCGCGCCCGCGCCGTCGATCTCACGCCCGACTTCAAGCTGGTCATCGAGCTGCCCGACAAATCCCGCCGCGAGCTCCCCTACGGCGAGGTGACCATAGGCTCCATCGCCTCCCATCCTTAGCGCCCTCCCTGTGTTTCACGTGAAACATTTGTTCATGCCCGGCTCAAACCGCGATCCTCTTCCATGAGAAGAAACGCCGAAAACGGGGGAAACGCGCCGTTGGCGTGCGCGCGGTTTGCTATGCTGGTTCGATACGCATCGCGAACCATCATTTGAGAGAAAGACGGGGCATCATGCAGATCACGCCTGCTGAAATCGCCGAGACGCTTGCCATGGTGAGCAAGCAGCACCTCGACATCCGCACGATCACGCTGGGGTTGAACCTGCGAGGTTGCACGGACGCCGATATAGACGTCATGGCGCGCAAGGTGTACGACCGCATGACCGCCGCCGCCGAGCGTCTCGTGCCCACGGCCGAGCAGCTGGAGCGCGAGTTCGGCATCCCCATCGTGAACAAGCGCATCTCGGTCACTCCCATCGCCGAGATCTGCGCCGCCACGAACGCCGCCGACCTCACCCCCATCGCCGTGGCCATGGACAAGGCCGGCAAGGAAGTGGGCGTCGACTTCGTCGGCGGATTCAGCGCGCTCGTGCACAAGGGCGCGTCCAAGGCCGACCACAAGCTGATGGACTCCATCCCCCACGCCCTGTCCGTCACCGACAACGTGTGCTCGTCGGTGAACGTGGGCTCCACGCGCGCGGGCATCAACATGGACGCCGTGCTCAAGATGGCCGGCATCATCAAAGCCACGGCCGAGGCCACAGCCGACCGCCAGTGCATCGGTGCCGGCAAGCTGGTGGTGTTCTGCAACGCCGTGGAGGACAACCCCTTCATGGCCGGTGCGTTCCACGGCTCGGGCGAGGCCGACGAAGTGGTGAACGTGGGCGTGTCCGGCCCCGGCGTGGTGCGCGCCGTGCTGGCCGACCTGCCGAAGGACGCCGACATTACATCGGTTGCCGAAGCTATCAAGGCCACCGCATTCAAGATCACCCGCGCCGGCGAGCTCATGGCGCGCGAGGCAAGCAAGCGCTTGGGCGTGCAGCAAGGCATCCTCGACCTGTCGCTGGCACCCACCCCGGCTGAGGGCGACTCGGTGGCCCAGATCCTCGAGGCCATCGGCGTGGGCCAGTGCGGCGGACCGGGCACCACGGCAGCGCTCGCCATGCTGAACGACGCCGTGAAGAAGGGCGGCGTCATGGCTTCGTCGTCCGTCGGCGGCCTGTCCGGCGCGTTCATCCCCGTGTCCGAGGACGCCGGCATGATCCGCGCGGCCGAGGACGGTGCGCTGTCGCTGGAGAAGCTGGAGGCCATGACCTGCGTGTGCTCGGTGGGCCTCGACATGATCGCGGTTCCCGGCGACACGTCCGTCGAGACCATCTTCGGCATCATCGCCGATGAGTGCGCCATCGGCATGATCAACTCCAAGACCACCGCCGTGCGCCTCATCCCGGCCATCGGCAAGACGGTGGGCGACCAGCTGGACTTCGGCGGCTTGCTGGGCTACGCCCCGGTCATGCCCGTGAACCAGTTCGCCGGCACCACGTTCGCCCACCGCGGCGGCCGCATGCCCGCGCCCCTCAACTCCTTGAAGAACTAACGAGGCGATCAGCCAGCGCGTTTCCGAAAGCGGCCCTGCGGGGCCGCTTTTGCTATCACCCCCATTCCATCACGAAGCGCTCGTAGCGTTGGGTTTGGTGAAACATGCGGACAAGATGCACGATCGACTCTTGAACTCTATACACCACGACATAACTCTTAACTGTCATTTCTCGATACTCGTTCTTGGCCAAGGTTGGTTTTGTTGAAACGGAATTCGCAAATGGGGTGGTTTCCAAAAAATCGATGACCCTATCCATTTCATTGATCAATGCCAGGGCTGATCGGGGCGATTTCAAATCGTCTACAAGATACGCAAGTATGTCGTCATAGTCGCACTCGAAACGCAGCGACTTATTGACCGTATAACCCATATTTTTCCCGCATCCTATTTTGCATCTCCCGAGCCGATCCTACCCGGCCCTCGGCGATATCGCGCTCGGCCTCGTCGAGCTTGTCCTTGACGGAGACGACCTTCTTCTTCATGGCTTTATACTGCGCAATCAGATCTTCCCCTTCGTAGCCCTCGTTGATCAGATAGCGAAGGATGTCGATGGTCACGTCTTCGTCTTCGACGTCGAGCGGCTGCAAAAACATGCCTTTGTCGGTCCACGTGCAGAGCGCGTAGTCTTTGAACCCCGCCTCCTCGTACGCTTTCGCGGGGATGGTGATCTGCCGTTTGCTGGAAATCTTTATTGCCAGCGGTTCTGCCAAAGCTGCTGAGCCCATACTGCATCTCCTTTACCAAGCGCTTGGTGCTTGGCATCAGTGTATCACACGCGAACGACTACCAGGGTATCTCTTCGTAGACGAGGCCCTTCTCCTCGGCCAGGTAGGCGAACAGCTCGTCGCAGTCGAACACTTTGATGGACGACTTTTCGAAATCCTTTTGATTGCGCGCGATGATGGCATCGGCTTTCAGCTTCAGCGCGCATTGGTGCACGCACGAGCCCTCGAGATCCGACCATGAGGAATCAAGCGCAGCATCGAACTCAACCTCGTTGACGCCGCATATGCGAACCCCTTGGCGAAGCTTCTTCAAATCACGTTTCAGCTGGACAGCGAGTGCAGGCTTTCCTCCTCCCGTCAGGGTATAGAAAACATCATTCGCTTGCGCAGAGCTGAACCAGAGTTCATGCTCTGAAAGAAATCCCAGCAAGATGAGTTTTCGTGCGGCAGCATAGAAAGGATCTCTCATTTTGAGGTAATCGATCACAATGCTCGAATCCAGCATCAGCCTCATGAGAAATCCTTGCTCGTCGCAAGACCGCGCGATACCAAGCGCTCCCGCCTGATCTCATCGTCGGTCATGGTGGAGAAGCGATCCTTTCGAGGAATGCTGTCCACCCAGGCAATCGCCTCGGCGATCTCCTCCTGCGTGTATTTCCGCCGCCCCTGCTCCTCCGGAAACGGCAGCTTTTTATTCTCCAGCACGTAGTCGTACAGGCGGTTCACCACCTGCGAGGCGTTCGTGCCCAGCTGTTCGAGCACGCGGTTGCCCGCCTCTTTCTTCTCCTGCGACATGCGCGCCGTCACCATCGCATCGGCCATGCTGCACCTCCTATGTTGTACGTACAACATTAATATAGCATGTTAGCACACGAAGCGAAAGACTCTCGCGTTCGAAGAACCGCGGATGCAAACGCGCCCCTTCCCTACTTCCCTCTCACCACGGCGCCGAAGGGCAGCAGGGCAAGCTTCGCCTGCTTGAAGCATTGCAGGCCGAAGGGGATGCCGATGACGGTAATGCACAGCAGCACGCCGTTGAGCAGCGCCTCGAGCGCCAAGAACACGCCGCCGAACACGAACCACAGAACGTTGAGGATGGCCGACCCCGCGCCCCCGCCGTATTCGACTTCCTTGCCGAACGGGAAGAACGCGAGCCCCGCCATCTTGAAGCACTGCGTGCCCACGGGGATGCCCACGATGGTGATGCACCACACAAGGCCGACGAGGCACCAGCTCACGCCCTGCCAGAACCCCGCGAAGATGAACCACAGTATATTGCCGGCCACGCTCATGAACGCCCCCCTTCACCACGGCCCCCGTCATCGCGAGACCCTTCGAACACGGCGCGCACCAGGTACTCCACGTTGCCCTCGGGCCCTGTGATGGGCGACTCCACGACGCCCGTCGCGTCGAACCCGGCATCCGCCAACGCCGCGCGCACCTCGTCCACCGTGCGCCGCCGCACGGCCTCGTCGCGCACCACGCCGTGCTCCGTCTCGTCGGGTCGCGACTCGAACTGAGGCTTCACCAGCCCTATGAACACCGTGCCCGACTGCGAGAGGCGCGCGAACACGGGCGCGAGCGCCGCGAGGCCGATGAAGCTGAGGTCGGCCACCAGCACGTCGAAGGGAGCGCCCAATTCCACTGGATCGGCCAGCTTGATGTTCACGCGCTCGAACACGCTCACGCGCGGATCCTGCCGCAGCTTCCATGCCAACTGCCCGTAGTTCACGTCGACGCACGCCACGCTGGCCGCGCCCGCCTGCAGCAGGCAGTCGCTGAAACCGCCGGTGGACGAGCCGATGTCCAGGCACCGCAAACCGCGCACGTCCTGTCCGAACGCATCGAGCGCCCCTTGCAGCTTATGGCCGCCGCGCGACACGAACCGCTTGCGGTTCTTCACCACCACCTCGGCATCCGGCGCCACGCGCACGGCGGCGCTGGTGGCGTACACGTCGCCCACCTTCACCTCGTGCGCCAGCACCGCGCGCAGCGCCGCGTCGGCATCCGCGAAGTATCCCTGCTCCACCAACAGCGTATCAAGTCTGATTTTCTTCATGGGCACAGTATATAGCAAGCGCGTCTGCACCGATGGAAACGGAGGGTCTCGCCGTTTCCCGCTTGGCGCAGGAAAGGATCGCGAGCGCTACCCCACGATCTCGTAGAGCCGCATGTCGTCTTCGCTGAGAAGCAGCTTGAAGCCCGGTGTCTGCTCGTCGATGGTTTCGATGCCGCGCCAATTCTCCTCTTTGTAGCGGATGGTCGTCGTGGTGCGATGGTCGCTTCCCTGCACGTCGAGCATCAGCACGTAGCGCGCGTCGAGGTCGTTCACGAGCCGCTGCACCTCTTCGGACGTGCTGATATCGCGCAGCTGTGTACGAAGGATCTTGCTTTCCTCGGCACCGCCCCTTCCGTTGTCGGACGAGCGCCTGAAATAGGTGTTGATGCCCTCCACCCCGTAGCTCCAGCAGCTGCCGTCGCTCGACACGTTGATGACGAGAGCACCCTCCCCAATCAGCTCCATCGCCTTCTTCACGAACGCGTCTTCCTCCCCCGTCAACCCGCGATCCCATGAATACCGCATCGACACCTCGCGATGGATTTTCACCAGACCCGCGCCGATGTCGGTTTTACCCATCAGCTTCGCATGAAAGGGGAAGAACTGGCACATGAGCATCAGCGCGACGAGGATGCCCATCGGCAGGTACCTGCACTTCGGATGATCCGCCTGCACGCGCAGAGCCTTCGCGCACCACGACCTGACGATATCGACCAGTTGGACGAAACCCAAGGAAGCAAGCGGGATGGCGAAAAGCGCCGTCATCGCGCCCGTTCGGTAGTAGTCGGTGTACCAGAACCCCGACAGCACCTGCTTCACCACGCCGTCGGTCGACACGTCGATAACGTACACGACGAAGGCGAACGCGTAAGCGACCGTCATCCACAAGTACCGCCTGTTCCTGCACGTGTAGATGACGCCCGCCAGCACCGCGACGCTCAAGAAAGGCTGCACGCCCTCGCGCGTCGTGAACATGAACAGCAAGCCGCCGCCGATCGCCTCGAGAGGTGAAAGCGTGGCTTTCCACGTGTACTGAACCACGTTCTGCAAGAACGGTGCGAAATACAGCACGACCCAGCCCGCGCACGCCACCGCGAAAAGCGCTGCGGCTGCCGCGATGCGCTTCGAGGCGATGCGCGGCGCGTCGTCGCAAGGCGGAACCAGTATCCGGCCCAGGCAGTAGAGCACCGCCCAGATTCCGAAGGTGAACGCGCCGTTCGGCTGCGACAGCGCTATGGAAACGAGACCCGCCGCAACGAGGAACGCGAGTCTGACCTTGCCCGAGAGTCCCTTCGCTTCGATCGCCCCGACAAGCGCGACGAACGCCAGAGGGATCAGCATGAAGGACACCATGTTCGAAAGCAGCTGGCCGTACACGACGAACCCCCACGGGAACCCGCAAAACGCCACAACGAACAGCGAACCCGCCCATACGACCCGCTTGCCCTCGCCGAACAGCTTCAGAAACAGCAGGCACATGCCCAGGGGAAACACCACCGCCGTCAGCGCGATGATGGAAGCGTTTGCGGCAAGCGTCACGGCATTGCCGAAGAAAGACGCCACGACCGCCGTGACCACATGCCAAGCCGAAGGATAGAACGAGCTGGTGACGCCCTGATCGAGGTACGAGCTCGCATGCAACGTGGAGAACGTGCCCGTGTCCAGGAATCCTCGCACAATCGCGAGGTGCACGGTGGTGTCATCGTTCCTCGAAAACGATTCCGGACCGTCGATGGCCAACAGGAACACGACGAACACGACCGCGAACGCCACAGCGACGTACAGAGCCGCCGCCTTCCACGCGCCCTTCACGTCGTCGATGGCGATCAGCTCACGAGAGGCGTTCGGGGCTTTCGCCTGAGCGATGCCCTTGCTCACCAGCAAGGCAATCGCGCCGATCGCGACGGCGATCGCCAGCAATACGGGGCCCGAACACGTCACGCCGACCTCGAACAGGACGATACCCAGCACCGCCAGGAAGAAAATCGAGATCATCGGCGCAATCGCGACGGAAGCGAAACGAGAGACGAACAGCGAGCGGGCGAACAAGTACCCCGGCACATACAGCACCGCAACGCATACGACCACCGCCAAGGCAAGCATGAGCCACATAGAATTCCCCAAGAATTGGTTTCCAACACCTACGATCTGAAGATTATAGACGCAAGGGTACGCTAATGCGAATCCTTCGCATCGTTTTCGGCTATAGGCGAGCTACGCTTTCTGCAATCAAACCGGCTGTTTTCTCCCATGTCCCCGACTTATGCGCACCTCTGTCATGCAAATCGCGCCGCGTTTGGACGAAAGACCGCATACGTTTCGGCATCATGCCTGGTCGCGTTTTTATCGAACCTCGCCTTAACCAAATCGTGTGTTTTCCGGGTGCACATAACTCAAGGACATGGGAGAAATCGTCGATTTTCGTGGCAGAAGCGCACACAAGTCGAGGACTTCGCTCCGCTGGGCGTCGCCTCCCTCGGAAGCAAACGTTTCCCAACGCACGGCGGCCGCCCGAAGGCGGCCGCCGGAACAAGCACGATGCCCGCTGCGCCTTACGGCAGCAGCAGCTGGGCGATTTGCACGGCGTTCAGGGCCGCGCCCTTGCGGATCTGGTCAGCGACCACCCACATGGCCAAGCCGTGATCAACCGTGTCGTCTCGGCGCAGACGACCGACATACGTCTCGTTCGTGCCGGCCAGCAGACCCGGCATGGGATACGTGTTCGTGGCGCAGTCGTCCATGACCACGATGCCCGGGAACGCCTCGAGCGCCGCGCGCGCGGCCTCGACGCTCACCTCGTCCTGGAACTCCACGTAAACGGCCTCAGCATGGCAGCGTAGCACGGGCACGCGCACGCACGTAGCGGCCACGCGAATGTCCTGGTCTCCCATTATTTTCTTCGTCTCGACGACCATCTTCCATTCTTCCTTGGTGGAGTCGTCCTCGAGGAACTTGTCGATGTGCGGGATGCAGTTGAACGCGATGCGATGCTGGAACGCGCTCACCGTGAGCTCGTCGTCGGACTTGCCGTCGAGGAACTCTTTCGTCTGGTCGTACAGCTCGGCCATGGCCGGGGCACCGCCGCCGCTGGCCGCCTGATACGTGGACACCACCACGCGCTTGATGCGCGACAGATCGTACAGGGGCTTCAACGCCACCACCATCTGGATGGTGGAGCAGTTCGGGTTCGCGATCACGCCGTTATGCCAAGCCACGTCGCCGGGGTTCACCTCGGGCACCACCAACGGCACGTCCTCGTCCATGCGAAACGCGCTGGAGTTGTCGATCATCACGGCGCCGGCCGCGGCCACGGCCTCGCGCATCTCCTTCGACACGCCGGCACCGCACGAGAACAGCGCGATATCCACGCCTTCGAACGACTCCGGCGTCATCTCCTGCACCGTGAGCTCGCCTGCCGGAACCTGGCCGCACCCCAAAAACGGCAACTTCTTGCCCGCCGAGCGGGCCGACGCCAGCGCGCGCACCTCGGCCGCCGGGAAATCGACGTCGTGCAGCACCTGCAAGAACTCAGCGCCTACCGCGCCCGTGGCCCCCGCCACAGCCACCACCGGATGAGCCGGAATCTCTTTCGTCCATGTCATAGCAACTCCCTTTCCCCGCTTATGCACCCTATCGACAAGCCTCGCTCACGCGTTTGCGCAACCAACTGCCGCTAGTATATAATGAAGAAGTCAGCGGATGGCCTGAGGTGAAGAGCAGGCGACACCGTTAAGGTTTGTGACCGCTAGTTGCTGCTAGCGGTCATCTTCTTTCTGGTGCGCCCAAAGCGCCTTGGCGAACGCCACCGCCTCCCGAAGCAAGCCGACAATCGCGGCCGCCAGCCCAACAGCCGAAGCTGCGAGCTTGAGGATTATCACGATAGCATCCAAGCGAGTCACCTCCTTCCTCAAGAAGTAGGTGCCGCCTGACGCTCAGGACTTACATCCGCTGACTCGCACACATTCTAACATGCGTATCGCCAGCGAAACACATGCATGGCAAAGCTTCTATCTTCCCTTGTTCATCTTTGCAGCGATTTCCTCCGCGCTGAGCTGGGTTTCCTCGAACACGCTGTCGGAGTCGAGGTCGAACGCCTTGTGCAGGCAGCGCACCGCCGCCGCAGCTTGCGCGCCGTCCACCACGACCGACAGGCGGATGGGCGACGTGGAGATGGCCAGGATGTTGATCTGGTTCTCGCCCAGCGTCGAGAACGCGCGCGCCGCCACGCCGGGAGACGACTTCATGCCCGTGCCCACGAGGCTCACCTTCGCGATGTCCTCGTCCACGTCGTAATCGCGGGCGCTGATGTCGGGCAGAATGCGCTCGATCGTCTCCTTCGCGCGCGCCAGATCGGCACCGGGGCACGTGAAGCTGATGTCGGTGATACCGGCTTCCGAGATGTTCTGGATGATCATGTCCACGCTCACCGCGTTGCCGGCCAGCGCCGAGAACACCTTCGCGGCCACGCCCGTCATGTCGGGCACGCCGCGGATGGTGAACTTCACCTCGGACGTGTCGTGGGCGATGCCGGTGATGACGGCTTCCTCCATCATGTCGGTTTCCTCCTTGATATAGGTGCCTTCGGCGTCGGAGAACGCCGAACGGGAATGAATGACCACCTGGTACTTGCGCGCGAACTCCACGGCGCGCATCTGCAGCACGCCGGCACCGGAGCTGGACAGCTCAAGCATGTCGTCGTAGGAGATGACGTCGAGCTTCTTGGCGCGCGGGCACACGCGCGGGTCGGCCGTGTACACGCCGTCCACGTCGGAGTAGATCTCGCACACGTCGGCGTCCAGGCCGTGCGCCACCGCCACCGCCGTGGTGTCGGAGCCGCCGCGACCAAGCGTGGTGATGTCGCCGTTGGCGTCGATGCCCTGGAACCCGGCCACTACCGCGATAACGCCCCTGTTCAGAGCCTCCATGATGCGCTCGTTGTGCACCTTCACGATCTTGGCCTTGGCGTGCGTGCCGTCCGTTTCGATGCCGGCCTGGCGGCCCGTGAAGCTCATGGCCTTGTAGCCGCGCGCTTCGATGGCCATGGCCAGCAGCGTCATGGACACCTGCTCGCCCGTGGACAGCAGACGGTCCATCTCGCGCGCTGGCGGGTTGTCGTTGAGCGAGGCCGCAAGGCCCACGAGCTCGTCGGTGGTTTTGCCCATGGCGGACACGACGGCGACCACCTGGTGCCCGGCCTGCTTCTTCGCAATGAGCTTCTTCGCGACCATCTGGATGCGCTCAGGCGAAGCGACGGACGTGCCCCCGAATTTGCATACGATTAGCGACATGGTGCTCTTTCTCGTCAGGTTGAACCCAATCGGCTGTCCACTATACCAAACGGTCGCATCGTCGCCTATAGAAAGCCCGTTAACAGGAGCTTTTTACATGGGGAAAACGAAGAGAACGAGCAGTCGCCCGCATGATGCGCTCGAAACCGAGCAGATCATGCGGGCGACGTCCCGAACCGAAGACAGCTTCGACGTTGCTCTGCATACGCTTACCCCGCCTGGTAGATCGTCTCCAGCTCGCCGCTCTCAACGAGCGTGCACAACGCATTGCTCGCCTGATCGCTCTCGATGCCCATGTGCTCGAAGCGCTTCGCCAGCTTAAGGCAATACGACAGGTCGCCGGGCTCCAAAGACAGCAGGGCGGACGCAGCTTGCTCGTTCAGTTTTCCAAACATGAGATGCTCCTTTCCTTTTCGATGCATCCAGCGTACTGCACCAAGGAAAGATGGCTTTTGGACGAATGGAGAACCTCGCCGGTCGGTTTTGGCCGATCGTACAAACAAGCGTCCCGACAGCTTCAAAGCGCCTCCGTTGCCTCGTGAGACAGCGGCGCGCTGCGACTTGATTCATTACCAAAACCATCATGGACAAAATATGCCGTTTTTCTTTATTCTCATTTTGGAATAGCTTTTCATCACCTGGGGTTTCTTCGACCTCTCTTTCCTGCTCGCTCCCATTACGCGTCGAAAACTACTGAAAAGTAGTGCTTTTTGTCCATGATGATTTAAATCATATTATTGCAGGCGGACTGGCCGAGAAAGCATCGAGCGCCGCGTAGCGAGCCGCCGCCCCCTGCCCTTACGGCTGCAGCAAGGGGTTCGTGTAGTCCAGATACACGAGGCCCAGCAGGAACGCGAACTCGCGATCGGGGGAATCGGGCATGCCGAGCACGTCCTTAGCTTTGCGCAGGCGGTAGCGAACGGTGTTCGGATGCTGATGCAACGCCTCGGCCGCCAGACGCAGGTCGCCGTAGGCGCGCGCGACCGCCTCGGCAGTCGCGGCAAGCTCGGTGCCGTGGGCGTCGTCGTGCTCTTCCAGCAAGGCCCTGTGCAGCGCGGCCGTGCGCCAGAACAAGCGCCCCTCGTTGGCGGCCGCACGAAACGCATCGTGATGCAGATCGGCCCAGCACACCACGCGATCGCCCTCAACCTGCGCCGTCTTCAACGCGGCAAGCGCCTCGCGCACGCTCATGTCGCCGTCGGAAAGCGGCGTCTCCTCGCCCACTCCCAGATGCACCTGGCCCGCAGCCAAAAGGCGCATCGTCAGGTCGCTTTCGGAGCGAGTTCGCACGCCGGCAGGAGGCTGCGCGTACGACACCAGCGCAAGCAACGCGCCATGGTAGCGGAAGGCGAACACCGCCTCCACCACATCGTCCCAATCGCGCTTGAACTCGGCCAACACGACGGTCATCGCGTCGAGCATGGCGTATAGGGAGCATTCGTCGTCCGCTTTCGGGGACGCCGCTATGCATTGGACGGTCGATCCGGTCGCCCCCGCCAGCTCGTACAACGCCGCACGAGCAGCATGCGGATCGTGCCCAGAAAGCAAGCCGTCCATGATGCGTCCCTTATCGGATTGCTCGCTGTCGCGCCGAATCAGATCGAGCGCCTGATATGCCACCACTTCGTGGTAGCCGCCGTCGTACAAGTACATTGGCACGCCCGCCGCCTCGCTGGCAGCCCGCACGCGGTCGCTGACGATGGGGCGATACGCTTTCTTCAGCGCAATACCCGAAACGCCGCGCGCTATCAGAACCAGAAGCGATCGCTCGGACAATTCCGGATCGTCGTGCGCGAACCCCAGGTTCGTCACGATGAACTCGCCGGGAATGTACGATTCGTAGCCGCCGTCCTTATCGGGAGCGCAATCGAGGATGCCCACGTTGTGGACTTCTCGCGACTCGGCTCCTTCGCACAGCACCAGCGGCTGCACCTGCTCGAACGCCGGCAACGCAAGTATGTCCGCAACCGTGATCACGAGGAGCTCCTTCCGAAACCTGTCACGGACATGATACGACGAGTCGCCGTCCTGCGCCACTTGGCGCATCCTGCCGTTCGGCACGAAGCATCCAACCCGACTCGCGAGAAAAATGGACGCGAAAGCGCACCCATGACAATTCCCGAGGCGTTTTCGGGCCGCTCGCGCCGACCGACCCGGATGACGTTCGGCATAATGCCTGGTGGCGATTTTCCGCTTCGGAAAATCGGCGGTTCGCCATGGCGAACTTTGTCACAGGAGGCCGTTTGCGCCCAGAACGCGCGCAGCGAGGGAGGGCCGTACTTGCGACGGCCCTCCCTCCGTTTCGCCCTACACCTCGTTGACCAGCTTGAATACCTTCTCCTTCTCGCCTTTCAGGAAATGGACGATGTTCTCGCAGCTCAAACGCTCCAAGTCTTCGATAGCCGTGGTCGAGTAAAACGCAGAATGGGGCGTGATGATGACGTTGTCGCGCCCCACCAGCTTGTTCGCGGCCAAGTCGGGCGTCTCGTCGTACAGCACGTCCGCGCCGAACGCACGGAGCTTGCCCGCATCGAGCGCGTCCACAAGCGCTTCCTCATCAACGCACAGGCCGCGGCCCAGGTTGATGAAGATAGGGCGTCGCGCCATCGCGTCGAACGCCGCCTCGTCGAAAAAGCGCACGTTGTGATCGGTCAAGCACATGTGGTTCACGATGATATCGGCCTGAGACAGCAGCTCTTCCTTGCTTACGCGCGTCACTCCACGCTCGGCGAATGCAGCGTCGTCAGCGTGCGGATCGCAGGCTATCACGCGCTTCACGAGGCCCATCGCCTTCTCGGCCGTGCATTTGCCGATCTTGCCGAACCCAACGATGCCCAGCACCTGATCCTCCAGACGCGGCCACTGGGGCGCCGCGGCGTAATCCCACTTGTGCCGCTCGTCGATCTCCCTCTGGTAGAACTTGAAGTGCTTGTTGAGCGCGCCCATGTACGCGATGGCGCTCTCGGCCACGTCCCACGTGCAGTACTCGCCCACCGGGCAGACCCCGATGCCTCGCTTCGTGGCCTCGTCCAGGTCAACCTGGTCGAACCCGGTAGAGTTCAGCGAAACCACCTTGAGCTTCGGCGCGCGATCCATAGCCTCGGCATCCACCGTAACGAACGCCGTCAGCAACGCGTCGGCATCGGCCACATGCTCGTAGAATTCATCACGCTTATCGTCCTCGTACTCGAGAACCTCGACCTCCACGTCCTCGCCCAGACCCGCGCGCAGGGTTTCGATCTCCAACGCGTGGTCGGGCATCATGCAATCGGCGTGATCGCAGATGAGAACCTTCATGGCAACCCTTCTTTCGTCTCGACGAAGTTACGGACGCTCGATGGGCTGGGTCAGGCAGTGAGGACCGCCGCCCGCATGCAGGATCTGATCGAGCGGCACGTCGATCACGTCCAAGCCCAGCGCGCGCATCTTGTCGTTGATGTGCTTGTTCTTCTCGATTGCCACCACTTTGCCGTTGCCGATGCACTGCACGTTGCAGCCGTGCTTGTACATATCTTCGCTGGCAACGGGGATCAGTTCGAAATTGCGACGCTTCAGCATTTGCAGGAAGTTGTAGGGCAGCTGGTCGATGCAAGCCAGCGCCACCTGCGGGGCCACGATGTTGAAGATCATATCGAGATGCAGGTTGTCCGGCGGGCACGGCACGCCCACCACGGTGTAGCCGAACTTCTGCAGCTGGTCGCGCAGGTTGTCCACGCCGGCTTGGTCGGTACGGTCCACCTGGCCGAACGCCAGCGTGTGCTCGTCGATCATCCAGAAGTCGCCGCCCTCCATGCAGCCCGCGTTCACGCGCGCCACGATGGGAACGCCCATCTCCTTCAGCTTCTCCTCGTACGCCACGGCCTCCACCTGACGGACCGGGTGGCGGAAGTGGCCGATCACGGCGCCTTCCTTGATCATGCAACCGTAGTCGCGGGCGAACGTCATCACCTCGAACTCGGGGCGCGCCTCCACTTCGACCACTTCGATACCGTTGTCTTTGAACGCATCCACCAGCATCTGCCACTCGGCAACCATGACGTCGTTCTTTTCCTGGTCGCCCTTCTTCATCCACTCGGCGGTGATCACGTTGATGCCGTTGAACTGGTAGTACCGCGGCGAGCACATCATCACTTTCTTCAGGGGGTTCGTTGCGTTGGACACGTAGACCTTCTCTTCTTCAGCCATGATAGGCTCCTTTCGTTTGACAGGTTGTTTGGGAAGCAGTTTGAGAAGCCGGAGCGCGCGGGGCGCCCCGGGGGGCAGCGCGGAGGGTTACAGCATCACGGCCACGGTGAGGAACACGCAGCACACCAGGAACAGGAAGCCCACGATGGGTGCAGCGCGCTTCACCCAGTCGCCGTAGCTCATGTGGGCAGCCGAAGTACAGGTCATCACCACGATGGACGTAGGCGAGATCATCTTGGCCAGGCCCAGCGCCATGCAGTAGATGGTCACCATGATGGCCACGTCCACGCCGGCGAACTGCGACAGCGCCGCCATGATGCCCATGGTCGCGGCCGCCAGCCCCGTCGACGACGGGATGAGGCACGCGATGAGGAAGTAGCAGACCAGCGCCACGATGACGAAGGCGACGGGAGGCAGGGCCGACAGCGTGCTCTCGCACATGTGCAAGATAGTGGGCGTGATCTGCCCGCCGTCCATCACCACTTGGATGCCTCGCGCCAGCGGCACGACGAACGCGGTGGACACGAGCCCGGCAGCGCCCTTGATCAGCGTGTCGATGATCTTATCGGCCTTGTAGCGCATGACGATGCCCGCGAGCAGCGTCATCACCATCACGAGCATGGCGATCTCGGGGAAGTACCACGAACCGAACGGCGTGATGTCGCTGCCCAACACCTCGCGCAGCACCGGCGTGACGCCGATCCACGACACGAACTGCTCGAAGAACGTCCAATCAGGGTTGATGGAAGTCCACGGCACGCACCCCACCACCATGATGGCGAACGTGAGGACGAAGATGGCCAGCACGCCCTTCTGACGGCCGGACAGCTCCAGGTTCTCGTCAGCCGAGACCGGGAACTCGATAAGATCGAGCTTGCGACGGAAGAACTGGACCGACTTCTCGGGATGAGCCTTCACCTTGTCGGCGTAGCGGTTGATGATGAAGATGACGAGTCCCGTGAACACCACCAGCATCAGCACACGCATGCCCATGCCGTCGCCGGCCGAGATGCCTGCGATGCCCGACGCGATGCCCGTGGCGAACGGGTTCACCGTCGAGGCCAGGCAGCCGGCCTGCGTGCCCAGCACCACGATCATGATGGCCACCACGGTGTCCAGCCCCAGCGCCAGGATCACCGGCACGAACATGAGGAAGTACACGATTCCTTCCTCGTAGGCGCCCTCCAAGGTGCCGAGGAACGACATGAGGCATACAAGGATGGCGATAAGCAGGTGCATGTTGTTCTGGTTCTTCATGGTGATGCGCTTGAGCGCCGTCTTCACCGCACCGGTTTCCTCCATCATCTCGAGGAAGCTGCCGAACAGCAAGATGGTCAGCGAGATGGCGATGGCGCCGCTGATGGCGCCCGAACCCAGCATGCCCGTGATGGGCGCCATGAACACGTCCCACAACCCTTGCGGGTTGGACTCCACGATGTGGTACGTCCCCGAAATAGCGTCGCCGTTGGCGTTCAGCTCGTACGCGCCGCCCGGCACGAACCAGCTGAGCACGGCGATGAAGCAGATGACCCCGAACAGGATGACGTAGGTGTTCGGCATCTTGAATTTCTTCTTGCCCTTCTCGGGCTCGTTGTCTGACATGGATGCTCCTCTCCTCGACGCTTCCGGCACAGCGGGGCGCAGCTGCCCAAGGGTGCCGCAGAAGCGGCATCCTCGCAGACCGAGCCTGCCGTGCGACCCTGCGCAGAGCCGCACGGCGTACCGGGAAGCGTGTTTAGACGCAGGGGATGTACAGATCGCCCAGGGTGGCCGCCATGATGGCCTTGATGGTGTGCATGCGGTTCTCAGCCTGCTGGAACTGGCGGCCGTGGTCGGAGTAGAACACCTCGTCGGTAACTTCCATCTCCTTCACGCCGAAGCGCTCGGCCATATCGGCGGCGTACTCGGTCTCCGCATTATGGAAGGCCGGCAGGCAGTGCAGGAAGATGTAGTCCGGGTTCTTCACATGGGACAGCAGCTCAGCGTTCACCTGGTAGGGCGACATGAGCTTCACGCGCTCAGCGAACTGAGACTCCTCGCCCATGGCCGCCCACACGTTCGTGTAGATGGCATCGGCGTTTTCAACGGCCTCCACCGGGTCGTTCGTCACCGTGATGGTAGCGCCGCTCTCGGCGGCGAAGGCCCGCGCCACCTCGACGATGGCCGGGTCGGGCTCGAGTTCGGCCGGCGTGGCGTTCACGTAGTTCACGCCCAGGATGGCGCTGGTGATCATGAGGGAGTTCTGCACGTTGTTGCGTCCCTGGCCGCAGTAGGCCAGCGTGAGGCCCTCCAGCGTGCCGAAGTTCTCCTTCATGGTCATGAAGTCGGCCAGCATCTGGGTGGGATGCTCCTTGTCGGTGAGGCCGTTCCACACCGGCACGCCGCTGTACTTCGCCAGATCCTCGACGTGCTCCTGCTTGAAGCCGCGGAACTCGATGCCGTCGAACATGCTGCCCAGCACCAGCGCGGTGTCGCGCACCGTCTCCTTCTTGCCCAGCTGGATGTCGTTCTTGCCCAGATACTCGGGGTGCGCGCCCAGGTCGATGCACGCGGTGGTGAACGCGGCGCGGGTGCGGGTGGACGTCTTCTCGAACAAGAGCGCGATGTTCTTGCCTGCGAGGTAGCGATGCTCGACGCCCCGCTTCTTCAGGTCCTTGAGATGCTCGGCGAACCCGATGAGGTACATCAGCTCGTCTTTCGTGTAGTCCCTCGTGGAGAGGAGGCTGCGTCCCCGGAATACCGACTCGGTCATGTGAAGCTCCTTTCGATGGATGCTCTTGCGCCCTAATCCCCGACGGACGCCGCGCCCGATGGTGCGACCCCTCCTGGCAGGCCAGGTTACGAGAAGCATCATACGCAGCGGCGAGAGGGAGCCCCTCTGGACAGTCGGACAAAACCCGAGCCGCGCGCTTTGTCCGACCGAACAAGGGACACAGGGCAACGGGAATCTAGGATGAAAGCGCGCAAGCGGGTTCTTCCAACGGAGCGGGGGTCGCAGATGGTTCTATCGCCTATCGACTACGTCATCATCGCGTTGTACTTCATCGTCATCGTGGCCATCGGCTTCATCGCGGCGCGGTTCGCGAAAACGAAGGAAGATTACCTCGTGGCCGGCAGGCGGCTGTCGTTTCCCCTGTTCTTCGGCTGCATGGCCGCGCTCACGCTGGGCGGCGGCTCCACTATCGGCAGCGCCCAGCTGGGCTACGAGTTCGGGCTCGGCGGCATCTGGCTCAACCTGAGCATCGGACTGGGGCTCGTCGCGGCCGGCTTCCTGGTTACCAGCAAGCTTTCGAAGCTGCGCGCTCTCAGCGTGAACGAGGTGGTGGAGAGCAGCTACGGCCCCATCGCCCGCGTGTTCAGCTCGGCGCTCACGCTCATCTACACGCTCACGCTGAGCGTGGTGCAGGTCATCTCCATCGGCACCATCATCAACGGCGTGACGGGCATCGACGCCACGCTGTCCATGCTGGTAGGAGGCGGCATCGTCATCCTGTACACGTTCGTGGGAGGCATGTGGTCGGTCACCATGACCGACATCGTGCAGTTCGTGGTGAAAACGGTGGGCATCCTCATCCTGGCCCCCATCTTTTGCATCTCGGCGGCGGGCGGCTGGGACGCGCTCGTCAGCAAGGTGCCCGAGACGTACCTGTCGGTGGGCAGCATGGGCTTCGACAAGAGCTTCGCCTACATCGTGCTGTACGTGCCAGGGCTCATCATCGGCCAGGACATCTGGCAGCGCATCTTCACCGCGAAGAACGAGAAGGTGTCGAAAACGGGCACCGTCTGCGCGGGCGTGTACAGCGTCTTCTACGCGTTGGCCACCGTCGTCATCGGCATGAGCGTGTTCGTGCTGCTGCCACACCTGGACAACCCTCAGAACGCGTTCGTGGTGGGCGTGTCCACGTTCTTGCCGGTCGGGGTGCGCGGGCTGATCTTGGCGGCGGCGATGGCGGCCACGATGTCGGTGTCGAGCGGCACCATCCTGGCATCGTCCACCATCCTATACAACGACCTGTACCTGCGATTCGTTCGCAAGGGGGCGGCCCGGAGGACGACGCATCTCAAGGAAGTGACCATCACGCGTCTGTTCGCCCTGCTCATCGGCGTGGTGGTGATGGTGTGCTCGCTGTGGATCAACGACGTGCTGGTGGGCATCGACATCTGCTACGGCTACCTGTCGGGCTGCGTGTTCGTGCCGCTGGTGGCCAGTTTCGTGCTCAAGCGGTTCAGCCCGAAGGCAGGGCTGTACGCGCTGGGCGCGAGCACTGTGGCGGTGACGGGCTGCTTCGTCGTCGTGGGAACAGCAAGCTCAGTCCCCATCGTCGCAGGCATGGCGTCGGGGCTCGTAGCGTACGCAGCGGCGAACCTTCTCAGCAAGCAGAAGGTGCCCTCGCCGTTTGAATGAGGCGTGAACCCGTTCCCTTGCCTCACCCCAACTCGGGCAGGAACACCAGGCTGAGCAGGTTAATGAACACCTTGTCGTCCTCATGGGGAATGCCCAACACGGCCTTCATCTTGCGCATGCGGTAACGCACGGTGTTCGGATGCTGGTGAAGCTCCTCGGCGATAGCCTTCACGTCGCCGTGCCAGTTCACCAGCGCCTCGGCCGTACGCACGAGCTCGGTACCGTGCTCGTCGTCATAGCCGGCCAGCATCGAGCGGTACAGCTCGCTCGCGCTCATGAACAGGCGGTCGTAGCGCGCGGCGCTGGCGAATGCCGACAGGTGCAGGCCCGACCAACGCGCCAGCTGCTCGCCGTGGCGCTGCGCACTCGCGGCTGCGGCAAGCGCCTGGCGGATAGCCAGGTCGCCATCGCACAGGTGCACCGCCTCGCTCACGCCGCAGTGCAGGCTGCCTTCCACCGAGGTCACGGCGATGCAGCGGCGCTCGGCGGCCGCCCGCTCCTCATCGCTGGCCGAGCCGTAGGATACGAACGCCAGGATATGATCGCGGTAGCGGCACACGCTGGCCGACTCGACGATCGCGCACCCGTCCCTCACCGTCCCCAGCCCAGAGGACACCGAGTCGAGCATGGCGTAGAATGAGCACGGGTCGCCCGCGCGCAGGGCGAACGCGAAGCACTGCAGCTTCGAGCCCGTCACGCCCACGAGCGCGCTCAGCCTCGTACGCACCCGGTCGCCGTCGTGGGCGGTCAGCAGCTCGTCGAGGGCCTTGCCCTTGTCCAGCTCGTCGCGATCGCGCTGCAGCAGATCGAGCGATTGGTACGCCACCGTCTCGTGGTAAGCGCCGTCGTACAGATAAAGCGGCACCCCGCGCGCCGTGCTTTCCTTGCGCACGGCGTCGCTGATGGGAGGCTCGTAGACGGTTTTGACGGCGATGGCGGCCACGTCGCGGCGCAGCATCGTCAGCAGCGACTTCTCGGCCATGCCAGGGTTGCCGAACGCGAACCCGAGGTTCGTGAGGATGAGTTCGCCCGCCACGTATACACTGTATTCGTTGTAGTCGGGAGGACAGTCGAGGATGCCCACGTTGCGCACCTCGCGCCGCTCCGCTCCCTCGCAGGGAGCGGCGAGCTCCACGTTCTTGAACGCCGGCAATGCGATAATGTCCGCAACGGTAACCAACAGCCCCTCCGTCCCATCGCGCATGAGAAGCGATCTTCCAAGAAGATGCGATACGGTACGCATGATACCGCATCGCGAGGAGCGCGTACGGACGACCGGCCGCGCTTGACGAGAATTACGCGTGCGAACCGGAAGGCTCCCCCGGCCTCGATCTCGAAGAGGCGACCCTCAGGAGCTAGGTCATCCTGCCGACGTGGCCGCAAAATGCTTCCCATGACAATTTCGCAAGCGTTTTCGAGCTGCTCGCACCCGCAAACACGGGCGTCACCCACCATAATGCCTGGTCGCAACTTCGCTGATTCGAGAATTCGCCAGTTCGTGACGGCAAACTTTGCCATGGGTGCCGCTTTGCGCCCAGCTCCGCATACAGTCCGCAACCGCCCCGAGCGAGAGGCACCCGAACGGGAATCCTTTCGACAGAGGGCGGAAACGTCGCTTCCCCACGCGACCTCACACCTGCGCTTTGCCGGGAACCCTCGTCTTACGAAGACGTAAGCTGAGTGTAAGCGGCGGTCAAGGCGTCCGTCATGCGCTCACGGTATAGTTGAACCCGTGAACGCACGATACGAGGAGATCGCCATGAGCAAACCGTTGAGCATCGCCTGCAAAGCCGTCGGCGCAACCGTCATCATAGGAGCATTCGTGCTGGTGGCCTGTCTGTTCTCGGAGAGCAGCCGCACCATGTATCCGATCAGCCGCACCCGCTGAGCCCCAACCGGCGACCAGCCGCCCGCGCCGCGGAGGCCGCAAAACCCGCGCGCCACATGCTGCGCGAACCCGCGCGCCGCGCGCTCTACCCCTGCTTTTCAGGCATCCTCCACAGCAGCACGAAGCCCAGCACGAACAGCACGGCGATGGACAGCACGCCCAACGACGAGTTGCCCGACAGCTGGGTGAAGAAGCTGACCAGGAACGTGCCCATGACGGCAGCGTACTTGCCGAAGATGTCGAAGAAGCCGTAGTACTCGTTGGCGTGCTCCTTCGGAATGAGCTTGCCGAACTCGCTGCGCGACAGCGCTTGGATGCCGCCCTGGAACAACCCCACGCAGATGGCCAGCATCCAGAACTCCGCGGCCTCGCGCAGGAAGAACGCCGCGAACAGCGTGATGCAGAAGTACGCGCCGATAGCTACCAGCAGCATGCGCTTCGTGCCGAATCTTGTGGACAGACGCCCGTAGGCGATGGCCGACGGGAACGCCACGAACTGCGTCACCAACAGCGCCA